>JACDJC010002185.1_pt1 | contig 15815 bp, 17 predicted proteins | sample 7454191 | NCBI WGS metagenome assembly JACDJC01 (sample SAMN14253291, study PRJNA609438) | sludge metagenome | isolation source: sludge after 25d culture with pyrite and EDTA | collected 2018-12-20 | reverse complement strand
TCGGCGTGTAAGTCCCGTCATCGTTCGGGCGAACCAGAATCTTGCGCTGCCCCGTCGGATCATTCGGGTCGGCAATCTCCATCGGCTTAACCGTCCGGTCTTCACGGTCCTGCTTGCCGGAAAGAGCGCGTATCTTTGCTGCTGCGCCGGCCTGTTCTTCTGGCGTCTTGCCGTTCAGTACAGCGTCTTGCAGCCTGCCGATTTGTTGTGCCTGCGTTAGTGACAGTTGCTTGGTCTGGTTATCCAGCGGATTGCCTTGCAGTCGCAGCAGTTCGTTCTGCGCGTTCAAGTCTTGCCCGCGCATCAACACTTGATCGTGACCGGCGGCGCGTTGTGCGCTTACATCGGCGCCATAACGGGAAGCGTCATTGCCCATCTGCTGACGCATAAGGCTGCCAAATTCTGCAAGAATCCTCTGTCCACCTACACCAGAGCGTTTTGCATCAGCAGCAAGAGAGTTGAATTTATCCATCATCGGATTTGATTGCTGTGCGGCGTAGTCTGGAAGCACCGCAATACCACCAGTAGGCTGCGCGTCGATCATGGATTGACGGATTGCATTGGCCTTGGCGTAACGGGCAAGACCTTCATTCACGGATGCTGCATCGCCGCCGATCATCTGATCTTTCAGCCCAACAACGGCTTTCTGCGGATCAATGTTGGTGTAGAGCGGTGATGTTCCTTGCGCTGTTACACGCTTGATTCCGTCCTGCGATGTCGGATTGACGGTGTAGTTCTTGCCGCCTTCGGTGAATTGGTTATCAACGATGGTGCTTGGATTTTGCTTAGTGATTGGAGCGGGAACGCCGCGGCCTTCATTTCCGTAGTCTGACAACACACCAGCAGAAAGCAGATTGCTTGCATGCACAGGTGATTGTGCTGGCGCTTGTGCTGTGCCGTTTTGTCCGACAACGCCATATTGCAGGGCAGACTTTACTGGATCATTCATCACGCCAGCAGAGGTCGCTTCGGCGCGCCGGCCACGCTCCATTTCAAGCCCGGTGCGATTGTCGGCGGACGAAGCGCCGGCATACCAAGGGCTAGGACCGTCATTCGACTGGCTTACAGAATTCTGTGCAGTTGCCACCGGAAGCGAACCAGACACACGGTCAGTTTTTGTCGGCAGGCCTCCGTTGTCGTAAATAGTCGGCGCCTGTCCTGCGCCCATGCTGATTGCAGGAAGGCCAACATCCTTGTAAATCCCACCATTCGCCGCCGAATTGTTGGTGCTGAGTGACGGTATAGACATAGCATTGCGCGTGTCCTGCATTGCTTTGGCGTAGGCGTCAGGATCATTATCAAGGCGCCATCCGGCTGGCTTCCCACCTTCGCTATGCGCCATCTTCCCACCCTTGATCGTCGGCCCAACCGGCTTGCCAGTGCCAGCCTCGAAGAACGCATCGACCGACTCAAAGCCCATTGCCTTGGCAAGACGTTGCAGTAGCTTGTCCTGTTCGTGCGAGACAATCCGTTCTTTGGTCGAAACCGCAATGTCCTCGCCGGTTTCCTGAACCTTGGCCGGAATGCTGTCAGAGGTCGGCGTGCCGATGCCTTCGATAAGACCGCCGTTAGCATAGCCCGATGCCTTGTCGATCTGCTTCTGACGATTGCCGAACAGATTCATCGCGTCGCCAACCAGCCCATTGGATTGAGGCTTCGGCGCTTGCTGTGGCTGCGGAGCGGGCTGTTGAGCCACTGGTGCAGGCGCCGGAGAATTGCCACTGACGCCATATTTTGCGTTCATCTCGGCAATCAGTTGATCGGCCTTGCTGATTTGTCCGCCATCGGCGAAACAGGCTCTTGCTTTCTTCATAACGGACCACTCCAGTCAATATGTTCGGAGAGTACGATAACCCCTCCTGATTCCGTCACGCACGGATTCACAATGGATCAAATCATAGCGATAAGCCAGCATTCAGCACGGCAAGGAAAATAAAAGGCGCCGAAGCGCCTATTTGCTTTGCGAAGATTACGATGGCCCCCCTAGCCGGTAGGTTTTAAAACTCGTTGCTCTGCGATACGGTAGTTCCGCCATTCGCCTGTAGCGATGCGCTGACGTGGATATTGTTGAACAGCGCCGTAGTCATTTGCGCGATAGACTGCGCCTCGGCAAGCAGCGCCTTCAGTTTGTCTTCGATCAATGTGAGGTCGGCCATCTGATTCTTCACGGACGCATCAAGCGCGGTGCTGTTGTTGTACTGCGCCACCGCCGACATGACCTTGGTTGCCTCAGTGCGAGCACCGTAGAACGACGACACCGAGGAAATTAGTTTGCTCTGAGCGTCGTAGCCGATATTGGAAAGACGGGAGGTCATTTCTGGTGCGGACGCCAGCGCCTTGATGTACTCCACAGCATCGCGCATGGCCAGGTCGCGCAGCTTCAACAGGCTCTCGACGTTGAACTTCTGCATCTCTACCGACATGATCGCAACCTTGCGGCTCGACTCGGCCATCTCGTCCTGCGTCTTCTGCTCGATCTGCAACACGGCTGATGCAGCGGCATCCGGAGGAAGCGGGAAGCGGCGGGATGCGAACTGCGCAATCACTGCATCCTGGGCGCGTGTCTTGTCGGACAGGATGCGAGCTGCGTCATCGCCCCATATCTGCGCTGCGACGGTCGGCGGAAGCCCGGCCTCGGGGTTTGCGATCGCAGCTTGCAACCAGTCTTCGCAGGCGGTGTAAGCGGCGTTCTCGTCCGGAAAATAGGTACTACGGAACGTGGTGAATTTGCCATCAAGCCAGGTTGCAAGGTTCAGGTATTCCGTCGCCCACTTGTTGTAAACGTCGTCGACCGTAACGCTGGTCGGAATGGTGACTGTCGGCTCCGCAATCGTCGGAACCGCGACTGTGCCGGCCGATACGTGTGGCGCAGCCGTGATGTCAAGGAAGCCGGATAGCACCGCGGCGATCTTGGCGGAAAAATCGGCCTTGGTTGTAATGCCCTCGTTCCATGTCGCGTTGATGATGTCTTCCAATACCTGCATCGAGGCATTGGGAAGCTGGTATAGATTGACACCGGGAGTCGGCGAGCCGATGTAGTGCGACGATAGGTTGACGATGTCTGTCATGATTAAATCCTCCTGCCGGATGCAACCGGCGCAAAGCTGACAGAGGCCAGCGTGAAATCAGAACCTTCTGTGTTGTAGATTGATAGGTCATACCAGTTGGCACGTAGCCCCTTACCGGGATCAACGCGCTGAATTCGCATTTCCGCCGCGCTTGATCTTGCTTCGTAGTGGTAGTCCTCGGCATTTGGTGTCGTAACGCGAAGCTCCATCGGTGTATCGGATGACACGCCAAGGTAGCAGGCCGGCAAGTGCTTGAGGTTTTCTGCGCCAAAGTCGTTCTTGCCGAGTGAGATATGCGCATCGACACTGCCCGTACCATCCACCTCGAACAAGCCAGTAGCCGTCGTAATGTACCCCCGAGAAAACGAGGTAGCCGGCCAGTCAGTGTATTGCGTCGCAGCATTGTTTTCCAGATTCAGGCACCATCCGCAGGACACAACGCGGCGCGTACCGTTGTTTTGAATCACCGCGGAAACTCCGGACGCTGGCGGCGTCAGGTCGATATTGTCGATCATCAAATCCTTGACCATTCCCTGCGGGTCGCCGACGACAATACCGTGATCGCCGAACCAGCCTACCAAGGGATTTTCCTTGTGCGGCACGACGAAGGCCGTACCCGGCACCGCGCCGTATGGCAGCACGTCTTTGACTAGCTCCGTGGCAGCCAGGTCGGTGCCGGCAAAGAACTGCGTGACATCCCCGTAGGCAACATAGACGCCCATCTGCGTCGGAACCGCGAGGTCGACGTCGGCGGGAAACGTGATGTACCCGTAGTCCATTGGAGCGCCTTCCGCGCGCTGCCGTCCGTCAATTGGAATGTAGTAGCCGGGGCGCGCCGGAGAGCCTATATTGATCCGGTTTCCACTGACAGAACATAGCCGTCCGTTCGCCATGAAAATCTGCGTTCCTGCTGGCAGTTGTTGTTCAAAGCGACCATTGCTTTCTCTGAATCGTGCTGGTTCAACAGTTACGTCGACAGAGGAGGTCCCGATTACATAGCTGCCAATCCACATCGGCACCGATCCATTCACCGTCGAGAAGTAAACATTGACGTGGGTAGCGCCTGGCGACGCGCCTGGCAGGGCGATACGAATTCCCCCGTCAGACGCTAGCGACGGGTTGCTTGACGCAGAAATCCCGCCTTCTTCTCCGGTCACGTTGTTGTAGTAGCTGACACCTACCTGATACGCACCCGCATAAATAGCGCCGGGGATCGTTGAGCAACTTGGCGCGTTTGGCGTGGCCAACCCCCACGGATACCAGATGCCGCCTTCGATGCGCCCCGAGTCTGTACCGTTCGAGTAGTACAAAACGCCATTGAACTCGGTCCAACTCAAGGCGGCGGAGACAGTCAGCACCTTGAACAGCGTCTCGGAGTAGGTCGGAAGGGTGATAGCGTAGATTGCAGCCCCCCTCCGAATATACCCTGCTGTGCTGCTGGTCAGGTAGAGAGAATCTGCGTTGCTCATAGCCTGAACCAGCGTTGTGGCGTGGCGTCGATGAACCCTGCCCGCATTGTCGATGTCGACGTTCTCGGCTTCGCGGAGCCATAGCCCTTTGTCCGTTGCCAGAGCAAAATCAGGCAGGCGGTTGTTGATCCCCATAAATGGTCCAGAAGAAAATGTTTTCATGCTATGCCCATCCTATGAACGGTGGAGGAGATGCGGGGAAACGGTCAGGGAAGCCATCTAGCTTTTTCGCGCCGAAACCATACGCAGCCCCTAGGGTGCTTGAGTGTGTATAAAACGTCTGCTCGACTAGGTCTACACCAGAGAAAAACACGCTCATATTTATTGGCGGCGTAAACGGAATTTCGATGCCCAAATCTGTGACTAGGCATGACGCCAGAACAGAATCTGTGTCTTCTGTGCGTCCAGTATACGAAGTCGGCGAGGGCGGATACGCATACGATCCGCTGTGCGCTGTGTAGACCAGCCAGTTTCCTTCGTTAACGTAGGTGTATCCACCGTCGTAGGTATTAGATAGGGAGTATTTTGTTGCCCAGTTCGCGGTGTAACTCTCGTCTGAATCTCCGCTAATCCCGTCGTAAAGCCTGTGTGTATTTCTAGTTCCGTACACGTAGCAAGCCTGTGCATCATGGAACGGAACAAGAAGTAGGTGCGAGTCTGTTTCTACGTGCGATCCAGACTGGAAAAACAGCCCGTTAAGCTTTGTTTGCGTAGTGAAGAAAGTATGTATGTATCCGGGAGCGGCGTCTGAAAAAGTGTCTGTAGTCTGAAACGCCCCACCGACCATCAGTGGCACACCATCACTTGCTATACGTACAGTTACAGGCGCTGTGTAGGTGTTGACGTTTTGCGCAAGCCACCCGCTTGAACTAGAGTAACCGTCGTACCCCCCTGTCGCATTCGGGCCTAGCGCCTTTCCTCCAAGCCCCCGTTTTTCATAGTTGTACGACTGCGCAGAAGAAACTGTTGAGGCTGCCGAGCAAGTGAATCCTGTTGTCACCGGGTTATATAGCCTATTTCTCCACTCCCCCTCACCGCCGTCAGTTCCGAATGTTCCGTACACATCGTAAATAGTGGCGTTCATTCCTACCCAACTATCAGCGGTCCAGTCGCACGATAACCCCCATGTCGGGGGAGTAGCGGTACGTGAATATTTAATCGCCTCTTCTCCACCTGCTGCATGATAACGAAACACCTCAACTGTGTTGCGCTTGTAGAAGCAATACACCGGCACATTACCAGCAACAATCCCGCCGCTTCGCGTACCAAAGAGCGACAGCGTATTTGTCAGCCAGTCAGGGTTTGCAATGACCTGAGAGTATTTGCTGTTGTGCCACTCGTACGGTCCTTCAACGACGGACAGAGTTGCCGACCACCGGTCAAGCTCAGTTGCATGGCCGGCTGCTGTGTCTCTGGAAAACGAAAAGCGATAATGTGTAGTGCGGTGGGTTGGGAACCCCTCAAGATGCTGGATGATGTCGGCCTTGGTTCCATCCCAGTTAAACTTCCACCCATAACCAAGCATCTGCGTCTCGGGAACATCCGTAGGCATAACGTACCGCTCTGTGGCCGAAGGTGAAGAGTAGGCGAGTATGTACGCCTCGATCTTGTCCCAGTCGGCTGTAAAGGCCGCGTCATGTAGTTTGGCCACAAGCGGCTCGACCGCTTTGCTACGAACCAACCTGACGATCTGGATACCGTCTGGGTAGATAGTTATAAGCCAGTGCTTGTACGTATCATCCCGATATACTCCGGTGTTCGCTTGGAGTACGAATCCGTTGTCGTGAACGAGCCTCGGAGATAGACCCAACGGAATATCCAGTGCCCACTTCCACTTCTTGCTTGGCGCACCGTACTGCGCTTGCGCGTAAAGGCGGGCTTTGCCAGTGAACATGCTGGCGGGACACTTCGCCGCGCAGTCTTTCTTTCCGAACATGTTCGGGTCGGCCTTGAAGCTCTTCCCTGCTGTACCTTCTACCGGAGGATTAGGAGCTGCAATCGCCGGCGGCTTGATCGTTCCAAGTAGCTTTTTGCTGCCTGCGTATGCCCGCTCAATCCCCCCGTAGTAGAGCGGGGCCGGGAGCGATGAGCGCGGGTCGCCTGGAGCCACTGAAATGAGATCGACAAGACCAGAGTCCATATAGACCGCCTCCTGCGTATCGTCGGCTGGCTCAAACTCAGTGACAAACTCCGGGCTTCCTGCACGGGTGCGTAACCGAACCGTACCCTGCCTCCCATCTGAGGAAATGATCTCCCTGATCTGCGTGCGTATCCCAGAGGAACCGGTCTTGTCGAGCATAGTCCGCTCGTTCGACGTACCGGTAGCCTCCCCTTGTCGAGTCGGGAAAAGAATATTCAGGTCTTTGTCGTCGTAGGCCATCAGGCACGCACCACTACTTCAGGCCGGCGCGTCAGCGCGTAAGCCACGTCAATATCGTATAAGGCATCGCTTGGCGTGCTTCCCGCCCCGCTACCATATAGCGCGACGTACCCAGCTCCGCTTCCAGCATAAGGTGCTGAGTATGTTCCAGCGCCATGCCCGACGTACATCAATATTCCTGCGCCGGTTCCTCTCCACCCCGGAGTTCCTACGCCAGCGCCGCTAAAGCCGAATGCCCCCGCTCCATAGCCTCTGCGGCCATGCGCGCCGACAGTGGCCGCTGAGAAACGGATGCTTCCCGCGCCTGCCCCAGTTTCTCCAGAGCACCCTACACCCGAGCCTGCTACGAGGACGCTACCAACCGCGATGCCAAGCGGCGCACGGTATCCTGTGCCAGAAGCTACAAAGCTGATCGTTCCTACTCCGTATCCGGGAGAGGTAACAAAACCGGTTCCTACTCCGAACAAAGACAGGCTATATGCTCCTGCTCCACCAGTAGTAGTGGCCCCGTAGCCGAGGGCAGAGAAGTTTACGGTTCCGGCGCATAGCGCCGTTGGTCTGGCGGTTCCCGCCCCGGCGCCGACGATTGAGATAACTCCGGCACTGGACGCAGACATGACAGAGGTGCTTCCTACCCCCGCCCCAACCAAAACAACATCAGCGTAAGATGAGCGCCCGACAAGGGCACATACCCCAATACCTGAGTACGCTAGCGTAATGCCGCTAGAGCTTGCCCCTACTACTCCATACTTACCATCCGCTGAAGCGGAGAATACAAGTACGCCCGCACCGACCCCGGTTGTGGCGAAAGAAAAATCTACTGCATTGCCAGCCGGCGGAGTATACGCAATTCCGCTTTCGGCAAAATCTACCGCGTTACCAGAGGGCGGCGTGTACGCCATTTGTTACGGGATGCTGATCGTGAAGCTGCTAATCAGAATAGGGCCGGTGATGACGAAGTTGGTCGTGTTGAACTGAATCGTAGCACCGCCGCCTGTCGTTCCTACGTCACAGTCAAACACTACCGAACCAGTCGAATCCTTGATGCGCGCCCAAGTTGCTGTACCCGTCGCATCCGCTGATGTATCTTGCGCGATGGTAGAGAACGTCAGTACGCCGGCGCTAGACGCTCCGCATGGGTCAGAGAACGTCAGCGTCCCGAGAAGTACCTGCGAAGTGATCGCATCGGACGGAGCAGTAGGCTGCGTACCGCTGTAGATGTTGATGGTACCCGGACCAGAACCCGCGTCGATAGCGGCCTTGATCGTATCGAGTGCGGAATTTTTTACTGCAGTTACGAGGCGTAGATTTGCCATAGTGTTTCTCCTTTAGGCGGGTGTTATATCGTCAAAGACGAGGGCATTTTCAGTTGGCGAACCAGGAGGGTCCGCCGTCGCGTCAAAGCAAAGCACGAAGTGTTTAAGTGGAGTCGTTGTGCCACTATTTGCTGCAGTTACCTTATAGGTACCTGTGGTCCCGTTTGATATAACGCTCCCAACCAGTACGCCTGTGTCTCGCCGATATACTCGAACAAGGCGTGAGGAAAACGTATTTGTCGAATCTTTTGTCGTTCCAGAGATGTAAACGTACTCGTCGGCGAAAGGTGCAGTCGGTGGCGTAAAAGTAGTAGTGTGTAGCGCAGCGCCTTTGTAAATCTCTATTTCTGAAACGTATCCGGTAAAAAAATTTCCCGCGCCGAATGTGTCATCACCGACACATATATATAAAGGTGACGTAGAGGCGCTGGGCCACGAACCAGTGTTGTCCGTTGTTATTGATGTCCCGAAGGTTCCATCTATGGATATTTTTACCGACCCCGAAGTTCTGACGACCTCAACTAGCTGCCATGCGTTGTTAGTAAGGTCCGCAGTCGATGTGACATCCGTGACCACGGTACCGGCAACCGATGCGAACACGCGAACTTTACCCGCCGTCGTATGCCGAATAAACCAAAAAGAATTTTCTCCGGACTTGCGTTGGGCGATAATTTCACGATCCGACCCGTTGCTTGTCGGTCGGCATAGAAACCTAATTGTAAAATCACCTGTACCCATGTCCCAGGCAGTGCTATCAGGAATGCTCAGGTAGTCGCCACTCCCATCGAAATAGCCCGATGATGTTTTTCCAGTCAGCGACGGATACTGTGCCGTACTAATCTGCGCATTGCCGTTGGCCGTGACCGTCTTTGGCGATGGGCCGACATCGGCAAACGTCGTCGATCCATTCGTCCCGTTGCAGTGAAGGCCTAAAACCTTGTAGTACCAGTAGGAATCGCCAGCCATTAGCTCGCTCCCTGTGTTGAAGACACTGATCGGCGGCGCGACGAGTACGCGTTTTTCACCGCCGAAAACGCCTCTGTCCTATCTGTAGAAGTCCGGTGTGTAACTAGCGGCTGTACGGCCATCGAGAACACCCTATATGTTCCGTCTATGTTGCAATGGACCTGCTTTATGCCTTTCGGCAGTTTACCATCTGATAGCGAGAAGGCGATGCCCGCCGCGATAGCTTGCCCTGCGTCCGTGGTAATGCTCATGTTAGCTGATTTAGGTTGTTACTTCGCCGACGACACGGACAACATCAGGGTCTTCGGCGTTACCCTGCGTCAATTTGAGCTTGGTGACGACGCCGCCAGCGGAAACCATTTCGAGATCAGCGACGCCTTTCTTGAAGGTCAGCGCGGCCGTGTCCGTGGCTGAAATCACGAGCGTGATTGTCTTGAGCGCCGTATCGACCGTTGCGGTGATCTTGTTCAAGGGCGAGTCTGCGACTTCAGACGACAGCAACAAGGTACCACCGATCTTGTCTCGGATATCAATGCGTGCGGTATAGCCGGTCAAGTCTTGCGGGGTATAGAACTGGACGAACCCACCGGACACGTAGGCGGGCCAATCGGCCCCGTTGTCGTCTACCGGAGTCACCCCATTCAGTTCGAGCGTGTTGGAGTCGATCACCGTCAGCGTCTCGTAGTCTGCTGAGCGCGGTGGAGAGTTCTGCGCATTGATCTGCTTCGGGCCTTTGACGCCGTAGATAGCGCCGCGCCACCCGTCAGGGATACTGTGTGACGTCACAGTCGGGCGCGGTGCGCCCGTAGCAAACGAGATGCCCGTGATTGCCTTGCGGATGATCGGCTCGGTCTCCCACCGGACAACGAGGGAGAAAGTCTTGCCTTTCTGGATCAGGATTTCTTTTTCGGCCATTTATTTTCCCATCAATTCCGTCTTGCGCACAGACGAAGCACTGGTGCCTAGCCAATAAGAACTGACAATGCCGATAATCATCAGGACTGCTGTTACAACCTGTGTCCGTAAATTTACATCATAACTATCAGGATGGACGTAGAACATATCGGTCAGCAGCATGAAGACCATAATGAACAGCACGGAACTGATCCAGAACACTGGCGCCATCCAGAACGGTTGAGCGCCGGGAGCCAGGTAGGACTCATTGGCCTTGCGAGCGCCTGCGATGCCGCCGCCTCCGGATTCGACCAGCTCATACCAATTCGACTGAATCGCCGCGTTGAATTTTTCGGCTGACTCAGGATCTGCTTGAATCTTGGTCGCCGCGCCTTCAATCGTCGGCTCGCCAGTGACTTGTTTAGCGAGTTCGGCGACCGCTTCAGCAGCTTTAGCGTTCTTCTCCGACTGCTCGCCGCCGCCGAAGATGCGGATCAGCGCCGGGGCGGCCTGAATCAGCGCAGGAAGCGCTGCAGCAACGAATGGAACCATGATGTTTTCTCCGGTTTCGGTGGGGGAAAAGGGACGGGAGCCGGGGCTTCCTCCTTTTTCGTGTTTGCGTAGAGGAACGACAGGCAGGTTTCCAACGTCTTGGTCGGCTGTCCGTAGGGCGATCCGGGAAGCGAGGCCCATTCGCGGTTGCAGCGCTCGAGCGCCGTTTTCCAGTCACCTTCAATGACTGCATCCAATGCCCGGCGGCGATCAATCAGGAATAGCGCGGCAATATCCTGTGACAGCGGCGAGAAATCATCAAGGTTGCAGGAATTAGCGCATTCATCCCAAGTGCGGGAGAGGAACTGATATGCGCCCGCCGCAGTAGAAGTGATCGGCTTTCCACCTAGTGTCTTCGTGATAGCACGGCGCGGATGGTCATCAAACGATGTGAATTTCTCACCGCCGAATAGCGTCTGGTATCCCGCGCCTTCGGTATATTTGACGAGCGCCAGAAACGCCTTGACGTTCGCGCTCGATAACAGTGACGCGTAGTCTTTCAATTCACCACCTCCAACCAGACGGTGTTTCCGGCACCTTCGGCGACTTCAAGCATGGCGAGAAGGCGGCTGAGAGCACCTTGTGATGGCAGGACACCATTGCGGCTGAGTACGCTACCCAAAACGCAGTCGCACTCGTAAGAAGCTCCAATCCACCCGAAGTCATAGGCATGACAGAGAACTTTTCCATGAACATGCGAGAACTGTGTTGCCGCCTCAAATCGTCCAGTTGGTAAACAATCGCGTCCATTTCCGACTCCTGCCAGGCAAAACCGAAGGTTGTCGACGTAGAGCACGCCGTCTTTGATCGAGAGATTCACTGTTCTTCCAGATCAATCTTTGGGAAAGGCATGCGCTTAACCTGCTGCTCGATGATTTTCAAATGCTTGTGTTTGTAGTACCAGTTGATACAGAAGGTTACAAAAGCGAAGAACAGTCCGGAGAGAACGGCAAAGTCATTTGCAGTAAGGCCGAACAGGATCAAGGAGCCGCTGGCCGTGTAACTTGCTATTGAGGTTTTTGGTTCGGTCATCAATTAGCCCCAACGTCGTAATACTGTTCCTGCGCCCAATGCTCATCGAGCGGGCGGCTTTCGCCGAAATTGCGGACAAACTCTGTCTTATGCGCCTCGGATTTCTTCGGGTCGTACAGGTCAAAATCCTGCACCGCATAGCAACGATGTTTCACCCAATCCAGCAGCATCAAGTGATAGTGTTCGCGGATTTCCGGCTCGTCTTCGTCATCGACCATCGCATTCAACGGCTTACGAACTACGGTCATAGACAGGCGGTCGGCTAGTCTTGTCGCCGGCCACAGGCGGATATAGCCGGTCTGCCAGTCGGGCACAAAGCGGATTGGAACGCTGGCTTGATCCTCTTCCCAACTCGGAATCATTTCATCCATTGCTCGCGCCACGCAGGGCGTCAGCGGACGCTTGGTTGAGGCCAGCCGCGCACGACGCACGTAGATGATGGACGGATCAAGGTCGGCGCCGGAATCGCCGGCAGACAGATCGATTGACGTGACGCGAGAAGTTGAATCGACCAGCAGCAAAGCGCGTCGCGCCGCCTCGATTTCAGCTTCATTAATCAGTCGATCAAGATGGGCATCGGTGAAGAAATACTTCTTCACGTCATCCTTGATGTCAGCGCGGAGTTGCTGGCGAAGTTCACCCTTGTTCATGCCGCCGCCTGCTCTTTCCAGATCACAGCCTGATACACATCAGCCGGATCAATCAGGCGTTGGCACATAGCAGCGCCGGTTTCCTTGTCTTCCTTGCAGAAATCTCGGGTGTAGTGCAACCGATGGCAGGGATAGCAATCAAGGCCATTGGGCGCCAGGGCAATGGTGTTTTCCCAATGCTTCGTCAGGTTTTCATGGGAGCTATGCGAGAGCAAGACAACCTTGCGGTTATCCTCGAAGGCCACTGCATTCAGGACGCCGGTTTCACAGCCGAGTACGACATCGACCTCTTTTGCCAGCGCCAGCGTGTCACGGATGCCAATCTCGCCGGAAAGACACACGACACGGCTTTCCTTCTCCCATCCGGCTTCGAGAATGACGCAAGCGGCATCGCCAACCAGAAAGATTCGGCAGTCCGGGTTTTCAAGCAGGATGCGAGCAATCACCACGTCCTGCCCTGGATAGAACTTGTGGCAGGATGATCCGGCCAATGCCCACATCACGTTTAGACCGGAGCCAAGGCGCGCACGGGCACGCTTTGTCTCTTCTTCGGTCGGGTAGAACTTCGATTCGCTAGAATAAGGAACGCCGGCCAGCATCGAAGAGAATTCAAGGTAGTTCTCGTCCAGCATGGCATGCCGAACTTCATGCGGCCAGCCGTGATTGGCACGGCCAGGCATGGCAATCAAGGTGCCTTCGACCGACTCGCAGAGATTGACGAATTTATCGAACCGTTGTGAAACCACTTTCCAGAACTCGCTGAGTTCGTGGTTTGGCACTTGGTCATGGTCCTGAATGAACCAGTCGTCAATGTTCGGATCATTCTCGATGACTTCCTTGCCCTTGGGCGTAGTCATCACCGTGACGCGATAGCCTTGGCGCTTCAGCGCAGGAAGGACATTTGCCGCCTGGATCATGTCGCCGAAACCTCCGTAACGCACGACACAAGCGGTTTTCTGCTTGCCTTTCAGCGCCTTGACCATCCAGCTATTGACGTTGCTCTGTCCTTCAATCTTGCGAAAAACCAGCAGTTGCTTGTCGTCTTCACGAACGATCAAGTCCCATCCGCCAACCACGTCGCGCATGGCGTCAATGATCTGCTTCGGATCATCCTGAAGATTGAGGACCAGATGCCCGCCGACCTTTACGCAGCGCCACCAGTCAGCAAGCGACTTGATGGCTTCGGCGTACTGGCTGCAATAGACCGCATCAACGCTGCCATCCTCAATGACCAGAGACAGATCAGACGGCGTTTCAACGCGGATGTCGGGCCGCACGCCCTCACGCGGCGTATCGACGCACAGGAAATGCGGATAGGCTTTTCCAGCAATGTCGAGAACAACCCCTCGGGTATATTCAACGACTTCGTACTTGATGGAGTTAGACGGATTCACCCGTTACCCCTTGCAGGTTGGCGGCGAGTTGGTCATCGACGGCAACAGGTTCGGCTTTCTTCGGGCCGCGCTTTTTCGGCGCAACAGGTTCGGCTTCAGGCGCTTGGTCATCGACAGCCAGCGCATTGCCGTCAGCATCAAACAAGATTTCATCCTGAACGAATGCGGCGCCGCCATCGTGGCCCCACACTTCACCGTAACCGCGCGAACGGTCGAGTTTCTTTGCCATCATCGATCCTTACTTGTTAGCGAAACGGTCGGACGGCGCATCGCTATCCGCATCGAAACTGCCAAGACTGCCGGTGAAATCCGGATGGCTGGCCGATTCGTTGATTTTTTCGTCAATGCCGAAGCGGCGTGCGGAATTGGTGTCGCTGGAAGCATTGATGCTGCCCAGGCGGTTGATCGCATCTACCCCATACGAAACGCCGTGTGCATCGCCTTCGCAGCCGGTTTCCGTGCCTTTATCGGCAAGATTGCCCAACTGCCCGTTACCAACGCCGTTCAGCGCGGCCAATTCAGAATTAACGCCCATGATCTTTCCTTATCGCGTGTTGAAGCCGATAGGGCTAAGAAAGCCCTCGCGCTCGTAAATGCTGCCGTCCTTGGTGTTGCCTTCGTGGTCGGCTTCGATATTCATTTCTTCCGAGATGAACCCATGTTTGATTTCCGCCGAACTGACGCCGGTTTTCTGTGCGCCATAGAGGCCATAGGTGGCCTGTTCATTCGGGGTTTTCTGTGCTTCGGTGAATTCTTTGAGCATGACTTTCTCCGTTAGGTCGGATGCATGGAGTGTTACTCAACCCCTCCTAATCAGAGGTTGCCCATCCAGGTAGCTTGCGGAAGAAACTATGCGTACCGCCTGAACTGATACGCGCACAAAGCCGATGCTTGACCGCCAGTTCTCCAAGTGACTTACCCGAGTACAATGAAATATGTCCGTTGCGTGGCGCGGCATACCACCAGTCGGCCAGATCATTGCCATCGGATAGCATGGTGCTGGCGATCAACACGCCTTCTGGCGCAAGGTATGAGGCCAGATGCCGCATGACACGGTTCGGATCAGGCGCGTGTTCCAGCACCTCGAAGCAGGTAATCAGGTTGAACTGACCGGACGGCGCTTCCAGATGAATGAACGGGTCGTAGGCGGTCGAATCGAATCCAGCCTTGAGCAAGCGTTGCGTCAGTTGCCCGTCGCCGCTTCCATAATCCAGATGACGTATTTGCTTGCGCGCCCATGAATAGGCATAGATGATGTTCTTCGCCTGGCGCTCGGCCCTTATCCCGTCATACTCCGGATCGAACAGATGGTAGTCAGCGTTGTAGATGTTTGCGGCGAACCACTCGGGCGGCTTGGCGCACAGATCAGGCGCCCATGAAAATCCGCAATCATGGCAAGCATGGTAGGCAATCAGGTCGCCACTGGCTTCGTCGTGGTCGCATGACTTGTTGAACGGAATGTCAGCAACATGGGCGGATTGGCCGCTACAGATGGGGCAGGTCATGGCCGAATGATTAGCCAGCCCCTCATGATTTCAGGCGATAAAAAAGGGGCCGAAGCCCCTTTGCGTATTACTTAACGTGAATCCATCGTTTGCCGTTTTTTATTCGACTGATAGCCATTTGCTGCACACCAAACGCCAAGGCTATTTGAGTTTGTGACATTCCAGATGCAAGACATGCTCGTATTTTCACAACATCATCATCTGTCAGCTTTGCCCTGGCATTCTTCTCTCCGTTCAAATGCCGGTTCTTGCTTTTCATGTCCTGATGATTATCAGAACTTGTTCCAAGGAACAGATGGTCAGGATTGCAACAGCGTGGCGTATCGCACGTATGACAAACCTGAATCCCTTCAGGGATCGGTCCTTTATAGATCAAGTACGCAAGTCGATGTGAATACTCCTGCTTGCGTTGCTTGGGCAATTTCATTTGCCCGTAACCCTTGCCGGCAACTGAAGCAGTCCATAACCAGCAATCGCCTGACTTGTCTATCTTCGCTTCAAAGCGTTCAACGAAATCAATATCAAACATGAAAATGGCCTCCTGTGTTAGAGGAGGCCATTCTATCACAACAATGGTATTATCAAGCCG
>JACDJC010002183.1_pt1 | contig 15823 bp, 12 predicted proteins | sample 7454191 | NCBI WGS metagenome assembly JACDJC01 (sample SAMN14253291, study PRJNA609438) | sludge metagenome | isolation source: sludge after 25d culture with pyrite and EDTA | collected 2018-12-20 | reverse complement strand
GCTGACCAGACGCGCAAATTCTGTTTGTACGATTCGCCGTTTGTGGTGTCGCGCTTTATGCCAAGGGTCTGGAAAATAAAGCAGTAAGCGATCCAGACTGGCATTCGCGATACGGCTTTGGATGAACGGTACGGCGTCTTCAGCCACGATGCGAATATTTGTCAAGCCCAGACGTTCGACGCCCAGTGCCAAGTGGCCGATGCCGGGCCTGTGGACTTCGATGCCGATAAAATCTTGGTCCGGGGCTGCTGCGGCCATGTGCAGCAGGCTTTCACCATTGCCAAAACCAATCTCAAGGGTGACCGGCGCGCTGCGTCCAAATACGGCTTCGAGGTCGAGCAAATCGCCCTCTGCCTTGAGTTCCAGCGAGGGCAAAAGCTCGTTGATTGCGCGAATCTGCGCGGTGGTGAGCCGCCCTTCACGCCGGATAAACGAGCGGATGGGACGGTGCGTATGGGGCGCGGGTGGCGTGTCGGTAGTCATCATCGTGTCGTTAGGAAATCAAGCCATCGATAGGTGAAGAAGCGCTTGCATAGCGTTTGCGAGGCATCCTTCCGGCAAGGAAGGCTTCACGTCCGGCTTCGATGGCTTTTTTCATGGCCGAGGCCATCAGAACGGGGTTTTTGGCGGCGGCAATGGCTGTATTCATCAACACGCCGTCACAACCCAGTTCCATGGCGATGGCCGCGTCTGATGCCGTACCCACGCCGGCATCGACGATGATCGGCACCTTGGCATTTTCGATGATGGTCATCAGATTGTATTTGTTCTGAATACCCAGCCCGGAGCCGATGGGCGCGGCCAGCGGCATCACGGCAACACAGCCGATTTCTTCCAGGCGCTTGCACAGAATCGGATCGTCCGAGGTGTAAACCATCACTTCAAAGCCATCGGCAACCAGGATTTCGGCGGCCTTGAGGGTAGCGACGACATCCGGGTACAGGGTTTTTGCATCGCCCAGCACTTCGAGTTTGACGAGGTTATGCCCGTCCAGAAGCTCCCGAGCGAGTTTGCAGGTGCGCACGGCATCTTCTGCGGTGTAGCAGCCTGCGGTGTTGGGCAGAATGGTGTAGCGCTCCGGCGGCAGCACATCCAACAGATTGGGTTCGCCCGGGTTCTGGCCGATATTGCTGCGGCGTATGGCTACGGTAACGATTTGTGCGCCTGCGGCCTGCGTTGCGGCTTCGGTTTCGGCCAGGTCCTTGAATTTCCCGGTACCGGTCAGCAGGCGGGAATGAAATTGGCGACTGCCAATGGTGAGCAGATCGGATGTATTTGGGTTCATATGTCGTGGTTGCCTTGTGTTTTGTTTGCCGAATGATTCGTATGGATTCGTTCTGGCTGTCTATCTCGATGGGATCAGGTGTCTTGTGCCCCGCGTGCGATTCAGGCCGGGACTGTGACGATTTTACACGTATCGTCAAACCCGGCGGATGGCTATCTGCTGTCAGTGTCATTGTTCTGCCGTCTCAAGAAAAGGGCCGGGTTGCAATGTGCAAGGTTGCCCTTCGATGAGGAGTTCGTCGTGCAGATGATTCAAGCGTATGACCGCGAGAAAGACCTGCATGTCCTCGTTGCCAACCCGGCAGATCGCACTGCGTACGATTTCGCCCGCCTCGGTTTGAGGTTCGTTAGCTGGATGAATGACTGATTTCGGCAGAACCGGTTCGGCCATGCGTGTGTATCCGCTGACCATGCGGCGGTTGGATTTCCCGAGATAGTGCAGGCGGGCGACGACTTCCTGGCCGGGATAGCAGCCCTTCTTGAAACTCACGGCCTGGAGCAGGTCCAGGTTGATCCACTGCGGTACAAAGTGCAGCACCGTTTCACGATTGATGGTGGGAATGCCGTCGTGAATTTCGGTGCAGTCCCAGGCATTTTGTGTGGTTCGTTGCGGCAAATGAGGGGCAAGTGCCAGCAGCGCATGGGTCGGTCCCTGCAATGAAAGTCGAGGGTCGTCACCCGTCTGTTCCCATGTCGCGACTACGCCCGAGGGCAGGGTGCTCTGGGCCAGAGGATCCGCTGGTGATGAGGCCATGCCGCGGGCGGCCAGCAAAGCCGGATCGGGGTTCAGTACGCCGACACTTTGCCAGTCATCACTGATCTCGATAAGGACACGGCGGCGAAGCACGTACAGTTTCAATGTTTTGAACAGATCGGCGGCGAGTTCGGCGGGCACGGTCAGACGATAGGTCATGCCTTGTCCACCGTCTTGCGGACGCAGCGGATGGATGAGCACGGTAGTTAAAATCCGTCCTTTGGCGTTGCACAGTGCGCCGCGTGCCGCATGGCTGCCATCGAGCGACAGGATTTCCTGAGTCAGCATGGCTTGCAGGAAATCGCCCGCTTCCTCGCCGCTGACAAGCAGGCTGGCTCGTGTGTCCAGCAAAACCCAGGCAGCCGCCGATGGGCTGGCAGGGTGAGCCGGTTCTGGGTGTGTCTGCAGAAACAGTGACCAGTCGTTATTCATGTCGTTATCTTTTCGTGAATTCAGTAAGGTGAAGAATAACACTGCACAAGCTACTCTGCCCGAGCCGAGCGCGGTGTCAATTCATTCGATGCCGGAACAACCAGCCTGCAAATGCCAGCGTCACAAGGCCGATGATCGCCAATGGCCAGAATTCGTCAATCAGGGAATCGAACGAGCTGCCTTCGAGAAATACGCCGCGCAAAATGATCATGAGATAGCGCATGGGGTTGATCAGGGTTAGATCCTGCACGATCGGTGGCATGTTGGCGATGGGGGTGGCAAATCCCGAGAGGATGATGGCGGGTACCAGAAACAGGAATACACCAAGTACCGCCTGCTGCAGAGTGGTGGCCAGCGCGGAAATCATCAGTCCGACGCCGATTGCAGACATCAGAAAAAGCCCGAGTCCCACAAACAGGGTGCCGATGTGGCCTTCGAACGGGACGCCGAACAGATGAACGGCCAGAAAAATAGTCACGCCGCCCTCGATCATGCCGATCACGAACCCCGGCGTGGCCTTGCCGATCAGGATTTCGACGGGGCGCAATGGCGTGACCAGTAACTGATCGAATGTACCTTGTTCGCGCTCGCGGGCGACCGACAGGGCAGTGACGACCATCACGACCACCAGCATCAGAATGCCCACCACACCGGGCACGATGAACCAGCGACTTATGAGGTTCGGGTTGAACCACGCACGGGAGACGATCACCGAGGGCGGTGCGGCGAGGTGATGCGTTTGCTGCCATTGGGCGTTGAAGTCGGCCACGATGCTGCTGGCGTAGCCCAGTGCGATGGCGGCGGTATTCGAATTGCGCCCATCGATGATCAGTTGCACGGTGGCGGGTTTGCCGCTATCCAGATCCTGCTCGAAGCGCGGTCCGATATGCAGGACCATCAATGCCTCACGCTGATCGATCACGTGTTTTATCTCGTCCTCATGCGTCAATCGGGCGGCGATCTCAAAATGCTGCGATCCGGTAAAACGCGCAACCAGCGATTGAGCCGCCTGACCACCATCCTGGTTATAGATGGTCAACGGGATGTGATTGAGATCGAAGGTGGCCGCGAAACTGAACACCACAAGCTGAATGATGGGCGGGCCGATAACGACGAATCGAGCCTTGGGGTCGCGAAGCAACGCCTGAAACTCTTTGATGGCGAGCGCGAAAATCCGTTGCCACATCATGGATTCCTCAAAATCATTCCAGGGATTTGCGGATCTTTCGTCGGCTGGCGCCGAGGAAAAACGCTGCAATGGCCAGCATGGCCAGGGTATTGGGCCAAATCACGCCGTTGACATCGCCCGCCAGAAACAGTGTGTGCAGAATCACGATGAAGTAGCGCGCCGAGACAATGTACGTCAGGTTCTGCAACCAGCCGGGCATGCTGCCGATATCGAAGATAAAGCCAGAAAGCATGAAGGCGGGCAGGAAGGTGGTGATGATGGCGATCAGGCTGGCGACAAACTGGTTCTTGGCCACGATCGAGATGAACAGCCCCATGCCCAGTGCTGTCAGCAGGAAAATGGCGGAAGTCAGGATCAGGATCCATGGGCTGCCGAGGAAGGGAACATTGAACAACCAGATGGCCATGGAGACGGAAAGCGCCATCCCGCCCATGCCAAGCACAAAATAGGGGATGAGCTTGCCGAGCAGGAGTTCGTTGAGGTGCACGGGTGTGACCATCAGCGCTTCGAGCGTGCCGCGTTCCCATTCGCGCGCCATGACCAGAGCCGTGAGCAGTGCGCCGATCAGGGTCATGATGACGGCAATCAGGCCGGGGACGAGGTAATCGCGACTGCGCAATTCGGGGTTGAACCAGATGCGGCTGGCTACCACTACGGGTTGATCAGCCGAGTGTCCTGCTGCCGTTGCGCGGGCACTCAGCCAGCCCTGCCAGGCTGCCTGAATATAGGCTTGAGTCAGACGCGCCTGATTGGCATCCACGCCGTTGACGATGATCTGCACGGGGGCCTGGTTTGCCGCATTACTCAGCTTGGCCGAAAAATCACTGGGCAGATGAACGATGGCATCGACGGTTCGGTTCAGCATCCAGCGTTCGGCGGTAGGGAGGTTCGGTGCGGTTTTCGGGCTGAAGTAGGTGGATTGGTCGAACGCGCCGAACAGGGCCGCTGTTTGCGAATCCGGCGCATCGGCGACCAGTGCGATGGGAATGTGCTTGGCGTTGAGCGAGACGCCATAGCCGAAAATCAGGAGCAGGACGACGGGCATCAAAAAGGCGATGGCGATGCTGGACGGGTCACGCAGGATTTGCAGGGTTTCCTTGCGGATGAGCCCGAACAGTCGTCGTCCGGCTCCACCGCGAGCGAGTGCTGTATCTGGCGTGTTCTGTGCCGTTGTGTTCCGGGCCTTCGTATTCATTGGCTTGGCCTCGGGGCCTTCGGGGCATTGGGTGTGCTGATCAGGGCGATAAAGGCGTCTTCCATGTTCGGGTTGGGCTGTTCCGGGCTTTTGGCCTGCGCGCGTACATCTTTGGGGCTGCCTGCGGCGAGAATGTCACCCTGACTCATGATGACGAGCCGGTCGCAGTATTCCGCCTCGTCCATGAAGTGGGTGGTGATCATGATCGTGACGCCCCGGTCGGCGAGTTGGTTGATACGTTGCCAGAACGCCCGTCGTTCGATGGGATCGACACCCGAGGTGGGTTCATCCAGAAACAGAATGTCCGGTTCGTGCATCAGGGCGCAGGCCATGGCGAGGCGTTGCTTGAAGCCCAGCGGCAACAGGCCGCAACTGGTATCGGAATAGTTCGTCAGGCCGAATTCTGCCAAAGCCCAGTCAATTCGAGCGGCACGCCGCTGCCTGTTCAAGCCATAGGCTTTGGCGAAGAAGATCAGGTTCTGGCGCACACTCAAGACTTCGTACAGGGCGAACTTCTGCGACATGTAGCCGATGCGCGCGCGTGCCTTGGCAGCTGCCGTGCGCAGATCCACGCCGGCAACCGAGAGTTTGCCCGCACTGGGCAGGAGCAGGCCGCAGAGCATACGGAAGGTCGTGGATTTACCCGCACCATTGGCACCGAGCAGCCCGAAAATCTCACCGCGTTGAACGGAGAAACTGATGGCGTCCACCGCAATGAATGTACCGAAACGACGTGTCAAATCCGAAACAATGATGATGTCCTCACGGTTTTTCACCGGGGCGTTTTTTGGCGTGGTTGGCAGCGCGGCGACCGCTGATTCCTTGGATTCCTGATGTTCCTGGTTTTTCCGATGTTGTTGGGATTCCCGTTCGCGCAATTGCAGCACGAACGCATCTTCGAACCGGGGCTGCAGTGGCTGCCAGGTCACGCCGGGCAGTTCAGGTGGTTGTGCGTTTTCATCCAGCAGGACGCGTACAAGATCGCCGTCGATGATGGCATCACGAACCACAGACTGTTTCTGGAGTTCGGCCTGAAGATGACGGCGTATCGTAGCAGGCCGACTGGCGCCATACACGCGTCCAGTCAGGTGGGCCGTGAACTCTGCGGGCGTACCTTTGCCCAGCACGCGGCCTTCGTGTAGCAGGATGACTTCCTTGCAGCGTTCGGCCTCGTCAAGATAGGCCGTGGACAACAGGACGCTCATGCCCTCGTCGGCGACCAGTTGATACACAATCGCCCACAACTCCCGCCGGGATACGGGATCGACGCCGACGGTCGGTTCGTCCAGCAATAGCAGTCGAGGCGGGCGAACCAGCGTGCAGGCCAGGCCGAGTTTCTGTTTCATGCCACCGGAAAGGCGCCCCGCCAGTCGTGCCGTGAATGGTGCCAGCCCGGTCATGTGCAGCAATTGGGCGAAGCGTGCTGCCCGTTGATCTGGAGGCAGGCCCTGCAGGTCGGCATAGAGATTCAGGTTTTCCTGAACGGTCAGGTCTTCGTACAGTCCGAAGTGCTGCGGCATGTAGCCGATGCTCGCCTGTACGGTCAAAGGATCGGCGACGGCATCGAGTCCAAGGACGGTCAGCGTGCCGGAATCCGGTGTGAGCAAGCCTGCGATGAGGCGCATCAGGGTGGTTTTGCCCGCGCCGTCCGGACCGATCAGACCGGTGACCTGTCCCGGGACAACGCGCAGGGAAACATCCACCACCGCCTCGGTGCGTCGGGGTGGCTTGCCGAACGACTTATGTATTCCGTCGGCAATGATGGCCAGCGTTTGGTCATCTGCGCTTTGTGGCGTCATCAGTGTGCTTGGGATGGCTTGGTGATGGTTGATTTATCGGTCGTCGTTTCACTGCCGCAGGGATTTTCGCCATGTAATCGGGGTTTGGCACCCAGTGCAATATGTGCGGTGACCGGCATCCCCAGTCGCAGTTGCCCGTTCGGGTTACAGGCATAAATCCGGGCTTGATAGACAAGATCGGTGCGCACGGTCGTGGTTTCGACCGTTTTGGGGGTGAACTCAGCCGTGGGTGAGATGTAGCCCACCCATCCGTTGAAGGTCTTGCCCGGGAAACTATCGCTGGTGAGTGTGGCCGGCATGCCTTCCTGCACCAGACCAAGGTCGGGCTCATCCACATAGACCCGCGCCCAGATCGGTGAGGTGAGTGCCAGCGAAATGACGGGCTGAGCCGGTGAGGCCATGTCGCCCGGTTCCAGAATCCGGTTGCGGACAATCCCTTGAGCCGGGGCGACGAGCACGGCATCGTCCCGGGCGATCTGGGCACTTCTGACCTGGGCTTCGGCCGCTGCAACGGCGGCGCGGGCCTGTTCGATGTCTTCCTTGCGGGGGCCGATAATCGCCAGTTTGAGCGAGGCGCTGTCGGCCTTGAGTTGCGCTTCGGCGGCATCGCGTGCGGCACGGGCGGAGTCACGATCCTGGGTCGATGCCATTTTTTGCTTCGCCAGTGTTTGTATCCGGTCGAAGCTTAACCTTTTCTCCGTGAGGTTGGCCTGGTCGGCGGCCACCACGGCGCGCAGTCGTTCGATATCTTCGGGGCGCGTGCCGTTCAGCAGTCTGTTCAGCGCGGCCTGATTGGCGGCAAGGTTGGCCTTGGCAGACGCCAGCGCGGCATCGAAGCGGCGCATGTCAAGCGTTGCAATTATGTCACCGGGACGAATTGCGTCGCCCGTCTGCACGGGGATTGTGTCGATGCGACCGGCGTCGTTGAAGGCGAGGTCGACTTGCCGAAGGTCGATGTTGCCGTACAGCGTCAATTCGGTGCGCGTGCCCTGTGAATGAAGACCGTGTACGTAGAACCAGTAGCCGGTGCTGCCTGCAATGATGATCAAAAGCAGGATAATTATCCGAAAGCGCATTGTCATCGAGTCCTCTGCCGCAAAATTTGTTGCCACATTTTGGCGCCTGAATACATAGTTTGTATAGGGATTTTGTTTGAATCGTGGGGGTTATTCCCGCGCTGGGTGTCGCAGGGCTGCTAGAATGCCCGCCTTGTTTGTTCCGCTAGCGGATGTATTTTTATGACTGCTCTTGATTTTGCTGCCGAAACCATGCGTCGGCGCACCTTTGCGATTATTTCTCACCCCGATGCCGGTAAAACGACGATCACCGAGAAGCTGCTCCTGTTCGGCGGCGCCATTCAGATGGCCGGTACGGTCAAGGGGCGTAAATCCACCCGTCATGCGACTTCCGACTGGATGGCCATGGAGAAGGAACGGGGGATTTCGGTCAGCAGCTCCGTAATGCAGTTTCCGTACAAGGATTACATCGTCAACCTGCTCGATACACCCGGTCACGAAGACTTCTCGGAAGATACCTATCGTGTGCTCACGGCGGTGGATTCGGCACTGATGGTGATCGATGTGGCCAAGGGCGTCGAGGCGCGAACCATCAAGCTGATGGAAGTCTGCCGCCTGCGCGATACGCCGATCATTTCGTTCATCAACAAGATGGATCGCGAGGGCAAGGAACCCTTGGAACTGCTGGATGAAATCGAATCTATTCTGAAGATTCGTTGTGCGCCCATCACCTGGCCGATCGGCAGGGGTAAGCGCTTCAAGGGGGTTTATCACCTGTATGAAGACCGGGTGATTCTCTACGGCCCATCTCTGCCGACACGTGCGCAGTCCAAAACCGAAATCAACGGGTTGAATAATCCCGAACTGGACGACCTGCTGGGCGATCAGGCCGATGAACTGCGTATGGAAATCGAACTGGTGCAGGGCGCGGCCGATACCTACGACCACGAAGCGTATCTGCGCGGGGAGTTGTCGCCGGTCTATTTCGGTTCGGCCATGAATAACTTCGGCGTGCAGGAGCTGCTCGATGGGTTTGTTGAGGCCGCGCCCGGTCCACTACCGCGTCCCAGTACGGCCCGTGAGGTGTTACCGACCGAGGACAAGTTTTCCGGTTTCGTGTTCAAGATTCAGGCGAACATGGACCCGCAGCACCGCGACCGAATCGCCTTTTTCCGTGTCTGCTCGGGCAAGTTCACCCGGGGCATGAAGGTCAAGCATGTCCGGCTGAACCGCGAGATCAAAATCCCCGATGCACTGACGTTCATGTCATCCGACCGTGAACGCCTGGAAGAAGCCTATCCGGGGGACATCATCGGTATTCACAACCACGGCACGATTCGTATTGGCGATACCTTCACCGAAGGCGAGCGTCTGGCCTTCACCGGCATTCCGAACTTTGCGCCTGAATTGTTCCGTCGGGCGCGACTGCGTGACCCGCTCAAATCCAAGCAATTGCTCAAGGGCTTGAGCCAGTTGTGCGAAGAGGGCGCTACCCAGCTCTACAAGCCGTTGATCAACAACGATTTGATTTTGGGTGCAGTGGGTGTATTGCAGTTCGAAGTGGTATCGGAGCGGCTGAAAACCGAGTATTCCGTCGATTGCCAGTTCGAACAGGTGAACGTGACCACGGCACGCTGGATCGAGTGTGACGATCCCAAGCGGCTGGAAGAATTCAAGGCCAAGAACGAAGCGAATCTCGCACTCGACCACGCGGGGGACCTGGTCTATATCGCCCCCACGCGCGTCAACCTGCAAATGGCGCAAGAGCGCTGGAAGGATGTGCGGTTCCTCGCCACGCGCGAGCACGGCGATTACACCGCGGCAGAGGAGTGAGCCTGCCGGTTATTTGCTGGCGGACTGCTCCGGGGTGGCGTCTGGCGGAATGGTGGATGCCAGAATGTCGAAGTCCTTGGGCGAAATGTACTGGAACAAATCCTTGCCATCGCTGTTGATGGTGATCAGCAGGCCTTTGCTCGGGTAGAGCCAGTACTGTGTCTTGTCCTTGGTGTGCCGGATTTCCTCTGGCTTGCCAAAATGGCGATCGATCAGGCCGGTCGTGTATTCTGCGGCCGGCTGGTAGGTAATCGACTCGATCGGGAAATACTGGGCCTTGCGAATGTGTTCGTCGGTCATCGGGTACTTCCAGGCACCGCTGGGTGTCGGGTCCGGCTTGGCGTGATTGGCGGCGACCCATTGATTCAGTTCCTTGGGATCGGTTTTGGCTACGATGGCGACCTTGGCCGTCAAGGCGCCCAGATTCATCGTGCCGAAATACGCTTCCAGCGAGGCTTTCTTATCCGGGTCCACAAAGATGGCCAGTTCCGCTTTCTGGTCGTATACCCGTTTGAATTCGAGCAGGGAATCCTTGCCCAGATGCACACCGAATACCGCGCTGGTACCGTCCGGGAAGACCTGGATATCCCAGGGCAGGAACGGGTGGTCTGGGGCTTTCGCACTGCAGGCGGCAAGGGCGCCCCCCAGTAACAGAGCGACCATGAGACGCAGAAAAACGGGGAGAATGCGGTCGATGGGGCTTCGGAACATTTGCGCGATCCTGAAAACTGAACAAGAATGAGGTCGCAATGTATCAGATGCACTGCCGAAATGGGGATATGTGCCTGAGCATGATGAGCGGTCATGAGTGACCATAGGCGAAGATTTCGTTACCCTCTTGGCTCTTATGCCTGTATTTTCGTATTATTTATCAAGGAGTTGATTATGTTTGTTGGTCGAACGGGTTTGGGGCTTGTCTGTGCCCTGCTGCTGGGTGGTGCGACGGCCGGGATGGCGGTGGCATCGGCTGATGAGATGAAATTCCCCCTGCGGGCGCAATATGAAACGGTGGGCGTGAAGCCCATTTCCACGGCAGATTTATTGGCGCACTTCAAAAATTACACGATCATCGATGCACGCTCGGAATACGAGTATCAGACACTCCACATCGAAGGCGCCGAATCGGTGCCTTTGTCTTCCCCGGGTTTCGATCAGAGCGTGAAGGCATTGGCGGAAAAGACGAAAAAGCCCCTGGTCTTCTACTGTAACGGCACGACATGCGAAAAATCCTACAAGGCTGCCGTGCGCGCCATGCAGTCGGGTGTGAAGCAGGTACTCGTTTACGATGCCGGGATTTTCCATTGGGCAGAAGCCAATCCGGGTAAGACCGACCTGCTCGGCAAGAAAATGCAGTCGGCCAGCCAGTTGATTTCGAAGGCTGATTTTGCCGCGCATCTTTTGAGTCCGCGCGATTTTTATGAACGCGTCATGGGTGATCCGAATGCGATTGTGCTGGATATTCGTGATGCCGGCCAGCGAGCGGGCGTTTCCTTGTTCCAAATGCGTGATGTGCATGTGCCTTTGGATAACGCTCGACTCACCGATTGGGTGGACCGGGCCAAGAGGGAGAACCGCGCGATATTCTTTATCGACGCCACCGGCCACCAGGTTCAATGGTTGCAGTACTACCTCAAAGAACAAGGCTTGCACGATTATTGGTTCATGAAAGGTGGTGCCAAGGCGTTTTACGATACGCTTTGATTGAAGAGTGGGATGAAACACAACAGTAAGGGGATTCAAATGCGTTATGTTTTGGTTGGTTTGATCGCTATGAGTGGCGTCACTTTTTTAAGCGCGACGGCAAGGGCGGATTCGATGGTGGCTACTGCTCAGTCTGAAGCTCAAGTGGTTGGGCAGTCCTTTCCCAGCCTGAAATTAACCAATCAGCAGGATGTCCCCGTCCAGTTGCCGGGCGAAGCGTCGGTGATTGTTTTTGCAAACGCGAAGAAAGTCGATGAATGGGCCGATCCCTTGATGGCGAAGTTTGGTCAAAAGCAAATGGATGCCCAACATCTGGTCTACCTTTCCGACATTCACCGCATGCCGTGGATGATCAGCAAGATGTTTGCGCTACCCAAATTAAAGGAGCGTGCTTATTCAGTCGCCTTGATCCGTGAGGCCAATCAAGTGCCCGTAACCCTCGAGCCGAATGCGGGTTGCCTGAATTGGATTCAGTTAAAATCCGGGAACATCACAACACTCACCCCCGTTTGCACGCCGACCGATCTTGCAAAACGACTTAATGAATTAGCGGCACATTAGCGCAGCAGTCGGTTAGTGGCCAGAGCAAATGCCCTCAAGGATGTGCGTGATGCGTAAAACCTACATTGCGCTGCTGGGGTTATTGATCATAGCTGCGAGTGCGCTCGGCTATCGTTATGTCTCGAATCTCGATCAGACAGAGATTCGAATATCTTCAAATCCTTGGGTTGGCTTTACCCCTTTTATCTACGCACAGGAAAAAGGCTGGTTAAAAAATACACCGTTTCGTTTTTTGTGGCTTGTCGAGTTGTCCGAAAATCGACGACTTTACGAGAATGGTTTTGTGCAGGGTTTCACCGCCACGCAATATGAGTTGCTTCACTTTCCCCATCCCGACGCGTTGGAAGCTGCTTTTTTAATCGATCGTTCCAATGGTGCCGATGCCATTCTTTCCAACCGGTCGCTCGCTGCACTGCAAGCCGAATCAAAGCCGATTAAGGTTTATCTGGAGCGAGGCTCACTGCAGAGGGATATGTTCCATGCGTTCATCAATGAAAACGGCCTCAAGGATCATGCTTTTGAATTGATCAACCGTTCTCAGGAAATGCTGTTGTTATTAAAGCCGGACGCGGAGCCCATGCTCCTGCTTTCTTATTCGCCCTATTTGACACAACTGCATCAGCATGGTTTTCAAACCATCGCATCTTCGCGTTCGCTTAAATCGTTTATCGTTGTGGATGGCTTGTTCGTCAATCGACAGGTTTACGCTGAACACAGAGCGGATTTCGTAAAACTCAAAGAGATTTTCGATCGCGCGCTGGCGGTATTCCATTCGGATCCCAAAATTTTCTACGAAACCGTTAAAGGCTACCTGGAAGGACAAACATTCGATCAGTTCATGACGTCAACCCACGACATCGTCTGGCTAAATCAACAGGTCGATCCGGAAATGCTCAGGCATCTCAAGAGGCAAGGAGTGCGTGTTGATGGAAGAATCCCGTGATGATAATCCATGAAAATTAATCGATTCACTTCATTGGCGGCTGTCGGTATCGGGATTGTGATTACTACCCTGGCTGCCAGTTTTTTTATTGTTGAACGCAATTTGATGTTGCAATCATTAGCTGATGATCTGAATCAGAATTTATTTTATATCGAAAGTGAACTCCGCCATACACTTGGCGATAAACCCGTCTCGCAGATACAGAGTGTTCTCGACCGCGCTGTGGCAATCAATCAATCGTTGTTGGTTATTTCTGTTTCAGTTGATGGCGAGCATATCAGCGCTTCTTCATCGCGATCTTTGGTTGGCCGGTTGCTGGAGAAAAATTATTTACCCATGACCGATATGGCGCAGGGTATCGTCAAAGGGCATGTTGATTATCGTGAAATAATAAACTTTTACGAAAATAACGCGGATCGGAAACAGATTGTATTGCTGATCACGCTAGACAGTAAATATGTCTTTGATCGCATGAATCGGGTCGCATTCTTTTATGGATTTGGTCTATTTATAGTTTTGGGCCTGATTGCCATAGCTGTTTATATAGTAGCAGATAGAGTGATTACGGCGCCATTTTCGCGGATTATTAATCATGCGCGGGAAGGGAGATCACCAGCTGATTCCTATTTTATTGACGAGCTGAATGAGCTGAACCGAACATTAAACGAGACATTCAGCGCTCTAAACCAAAAGCAATATGAACTGAAGCGGTCGCTGGCGCAGACGACCTACCTCGATGGCGTATTACGGACAGTGGCTGATATTAATCAATTGCTGATTACGTCTAAAAATGTCCGAGAATTAATGGACCAAAGTGTGAGTCGCCTCGCACGTCATTCCGGCTATAGTGTGTGCATGATCTTGCGGGCGGAACAGGCACAATTGATTGTGCGTGCCTGCTCGATTAATGACGATAACCCATTATGTCTCGGGCGTTTGATGACCGATGGCGCCGAGATCGATGCGGGAAATCCGTTTATCCAAGCGTTTATGACAAAGCGCGCCGTCGTGGTTGAGCAGATATCGCTTGATGCTTCGGACCCGGGTTTGCACCTTGCACCTTGGCAGTTGCTGGCAGCACAAAAGTCATCGGGTTCACTGATTGCATTGCCTCTTGTATCAAATGTTCAGGATGATCCTCTGGGCGTGCTGGTTGTGTACGCCCTGCGTGCATCGGGTTTTGAACTAAAGGAAATAGCGATGTTGGAGGAGCTGGCGGGCGATATCGGCTTCGCTATCCGGGCATTTGAGCATCGCGAACAATTGCAACATCATCTGACGACCGATGCAGATACCGGTTTGCCGAATCGAGTGGCATTTATCGATCAACTGAATACCAGCTCGGGTGGTTTGATCGGTTTGATCAATATTGATCGTTTCAGTGACATTAACGCCGTGTACGGGGTCGCTATCGGTGATGCGCTCCTGAAAGAGTATGGATTGTGGTTGAAAGCGCGTGCCCAAGGCCGGGACGATATTCAACTGTACAGGATGGGGGGTGATGAATTTGCGCTGTATTTCAAAGCTTCCGAATTGCTATCCGAAGTCAGGCTCTTCTTTGTCGATTTGATCGCCGCAACGTCCAATTCAGCATTCAAGGTGGCGGGTGTGGAGATCGTGCTGACCATCACGGTGGGTGTGGCCCACGCGGCTGATGGTGGGCTGGCTCATGCGTCGGCTGCGATCAAGCAGGCCAAATTGGATCATCAGAGCATCGGCCTGTTTAATGGTTTGGATTCGACAAAGCAGCAGGAAAACAATATTGCCTGGTACAAGCGAATCAAAGATGCCATCGAAACATCCCGGATCGTGCCTTACTTCCAACCCATCGTGGATAACAAAACGCAAGCGGTAACCAAGTATGAGGCGCTGATCCGGATGATCGATTCGGATGGTATGGTCATAACCCCCTACCAGTTTCTGGATGTTGCGAAGAAAACCAAACTCTATAGCCAATTGACCCGAGTGATGATCGACAAGGTGCTGGAGGTATTCAAGGAAAGCACGGTTCCGGTCAGCATCAATCTTTCGACCGAAGATTTGATGAATCAGGAATTGTCGGATTACCTCGCGCAACGGTTAACGGAAACCGGCATGGGTCATCTGCTCGTGTTCGAGATTCTGGAAAGCGAAGGTGTGAACAACTACGAGGTCGTCAGTGCCTTTATTCAACGGTTTAAGGCAAAAGGATGCCTGTTCGCCATCGATGACTTCGGTTCCGGCTATTCGAACTTCGATCATCTGATCAAATTGAACATGGATATCCTCAAGATCGATGGCAGCCTGATCAGGACATTGCCGCATGATCGCAATTCGCAAATTATTGTGCAGCACATCTGCGATTTTGCGCATGAAATGGGTATTCGGACGGTGGCGGAGTTCGTGTCCAACGACGCTATTTATCGTCAGGTTTGCGAGATCGGTATCGACGACTCGCAAGGGTATTATTTCTACGAGCCGCTTGAGCGGCCCTTATGAGTGCAGAGTTGCGTTCAGCTCCCTAACTGGTGGCCAATAAATAGCCGTTCAGACTGACCACCACCACCACGGTGAGCCATCCGAGCCATCGGACCCAGGTCGGGTTGACGTAACCACGCATCAATTTTCGATCGCTGGTAAACAGCACCAGCGGAATCAGTGCCAGCGCGATACCGAATGAGAGCACGACCTGGCTGTACACCAGCACTTCGGTGACATTCAGACCCAAGGCGATAATGATGAATGACGGCGTCATGGTAATCGCGCGCCGCAGCCAGAGCGGAATTCGAAAACGCACAAAACCATTCATGATCTCCTGACCGGCAAGCGTTCCGACAATCGTGGAGGCCAGGCCCGCAATCAACAGACTGGCGCCGAAAATCTGCGCGGCGATTTCACCCAGCAACGGGCTCAATGTCACGTATGCATTTTCGATACTGCCCGATTCAGCCGAGGGATTGCCGTAAAACACGGCGGCGGCCATGGCGAGCATGGATAGATTCACGAATCCGGCAATCGTCATGGCGATGGCGACATCCCATTTGGTGCTGCGGAACATGGTCTTGCGGTGCAGCTTGCCGTATTTCACCAGATCCGCCTTGCTCAACGCCGAGTGCAGATAGATGACATGTGGCATG
>JACDJC010002182.1_pt1 | contig 15826 bp, 14 predicted proteins | sample 7454191 | NCBI WGS metagenome assembly JACDJC01 (sample SAMN14253291, study PRJNA609438) | sludge metagenome | isolation source: sludge after 25d culture with pyrite and EDTA | collected 2018-12-20 | reverse complement strand
TTGTGGATCTCGGCGGTGCAGTCGTCATTCGGGCCCGGCTGCCAGAGATTGTAGGCCACGCTCACGCCGGTCGCGACCGGCGGGGAGGGTGCGCTCGAGTCGTCCGCGCACGCCGACAGGACGGCGGTGCCGAGGAGGAGCAGGGCAAGCGCGCCGGCCGGGGTTGGCATGGTGGGGTGTCGCATGGGTCCTCCGTTCAGTGAATCACGAGCCCGACGCCGAGCTGCACGGACGACACGCTGGCGTCGTTGGCGATGATGGCGGTCGTGACGGTGTTGTCTTCGGTGTGTTCGAACTGGAGGTCACCGGCCAGGGTGTACTGGTAGTTGAGGTACGGGTTGATGGAGGCCTTCTTGCCGACCCGCCATTCATAGCCGATGCCGATGATGCCGCCCGGCCGCGTGGTGGAAATGACGTCCACGGAGTCGCTGGCTCGGTAGCCGGTGAGGCCGAGGCCGCCCTTCACGTAGGCGCCGCGCTCCTTCCACGGGTACCAGAGGGCCACGGCGCTCAGGCTCCAGGAGCGGCGGGTGGCCACGTCCTGCGAGTTGGTCCAGCCGTCGAGCTCGCCGCCGAGGAGCCACGAGGGCGACAGCACCCAGCCGGCACGGGCCGACGCCGTGAGGTCGGTACCGCTCTGGTCATTGCAGATGTCGCAGTGGAGCTTGCCGGAGCCCACGCCGAACCCGAATCCGTACCAGAAACCTTCACGGACGTTCGGGTTCTGGGCGGTGACCGGCGTCACGAAGAGCGCCAGGGCGGTGGCGACGAGGAACAATCGACTCATGGGTGGAATCCTCCTGGATGAGGAGATGGGTGCAGATTGAAGGCCATGAGGAGGCGGGGGAGCGGGGAAGCGGGGAAGAGGTGCCTCACCCGCTATCTGTTTGACCTGCAGGGGCTTGAGGGAACTTCACCGCACCGCGGATGGGGAAGTCCGACACACGCGACAGGAATTGCACGGGCGAAGCGCGAAATTGCATGAAAAAACGCGGGAGAGCAGTGGCTCCCCCGCGTTTGGCGCGGATTGCGGTGTCGGGAGTCTGTTACGCCCTCGCTGGGAGGAAGCGTCGCAGGCCGAACGCCAGAAGCAACATCAGCCCGAACGCGCAGACGATTACCGGACCCGTCGGCAGGTCGTACTTGAATGACACCGCGATACCGGCCGCGGAGGCGGCGATGCCGGTGAGCCAGGAGGCGATCGCCAGGTATTTCTGGTTCGCAGTGAACTGGAACGCGGCGGCGGCCGGCACCACGAGGAACGAGAACACCAGCAGCACCCCGGCGATCGGTACCGAGAGGGTGATCACCACGCCGAAGCTGAGGTAGAACCAGAAGTCCCACCAGCGAATGCTCCAGCCGTTGGCCAGGGCCGTGTCCGGCTCGAACGAGATCGTCAGGAAGCGCTTCCGCAGGATGAAATGGAAGACGCCGAGCGCCGCATAGACCGCCGCCATCTTGAGGATGGCGGGCCAGGTGACCCAGAGCAGGCTCCCCACCAGGATGTCCGTGATGGCCTCGCCGCCGCGCGGGACGCGGTTGGCCACCAGGATCGCCGCGGCGGACGCGACCACGTACACGATCCCGATGATGGCCTCCTGTGGCACCCGCCCCTTTTCGTGGGTCCGCGTGAGCGCGAAAAGCGCCGCGCCGATCGTGGTGAATCCCAGCGCATAGACGTAGGACATCGTGGAGCCGGGCTCGGAGCCGGCGAAGATGGCCACCGTCGAGCCGAGCGCCGCCATCTGGGCCAGCGAGAGGTCCACGAAGATGACCTCGCGCGCGATGATGTGCAGGCCGAGATAGGAGTGGATGGCCACGATCACCATGCAGGCCGCCAGTGGCGGCAGGATCAGGTCGAGCATCGGCTCAGTTCTTCCTTCCGAAGCCGGCGGCGAGGCCGGTGACCCAGGTGTTGACCAGGTCGAAGTAGGTGGTCACGCCGGGAGCGCCGAAGGTGTTCTCGGGGACGACGACGGCGGCGGCCCCGGTCTTGGCGGCCACCTGCTCGATCTGCGAACGGGGGTAATAGTTCGTGGCAAAGAGCACGGGCACCTGCCGCTCCTTCATCAGCGCGATGACCTCCTCGACATGCCCCGGCGTCGGCGGGATGCCCGGCTTGGCCTCGACGAACGCCACGCACGTCACCTGGAACCGCACGCTGAAGTAGGACCATTCCTTGTGGTAGCACACCATCTCCTTCCCGCGGAAATCCGCGCCCGCCTTGAGCCAGCCGCCGAGCTGGTCGGAGAGCGGCTTGCCGTGGAGCATGGTCTTGGCAACGAACCCGTCGAACTGCCCGGTCTTGAGGAGGTTGAAGGCGGTGGCCGGCGTGAGGACGCCGACGAGCTCCTTGCCGATGGTGGCTTCGAGGATTCGCGTCTCGAAGTCGAGCTCGCGCGCGCGGTAATAGTCGGCGTTGGCCGCGTCCACCTTGAGCAGGCCGGCCAGGATGTTCCGCCCGATGATGATGCCGTTGATCGGGTCGGTGTGGATGTGCGGATTTCCGTCGGCGTGGATGTCGCCGCCGGCGCGGCTGAGCGACACCGGCACCTCGACCAAGGTGATGCCGACGTAGGCTGCCACGTAGCCGGGTCCGCCCTCCATGATCTTCCGGTTGCCGGCCCGGTCGAGCAGGGTCGGCACCCAGAGCTCGAGGTCGAGGCCGGTCGTCACGAAGAGGTCCGCGTCGCGAAGCAGCGCCACGAAGCTCGGCTTGGGCTGCACGAAGTGGGGGTTCTCGTCGCCCTGGGCGATCGAGGTGACGGTGCCGCGGTCGCCCACGATCTCGCGGGCGATGGACCCGTAGGTCGTGAGGCTCGTGACGACCTTGACCTGGGCGGCGGGCGGCGCCAGCCAGGCCGCCGCGAAGAACAGCAATGCCGATGAGAGCATGTCAGTACGTCTCGTGTTTGTGTGGACCCATCGCCCAGACCACCTGGAGCGTGAGATTGTCGAGCGATCCGACGGAGTCGAGATGGTCGCGGTATGCCTGCAGGCGCAGGTAGACGAACTCGCTCTGCCACCAGGTGGCGACGGCGGTGGCCCGCCAGTTGGCGTCGTCCGGCCCGAAGGGCGCCTCGACGTAGTCGTACCGGCCGCCCACCACCCACCGCTTGCTGAGTCGCCACGCCAGGTCGGAGTACATCCCGTACCGGGTGGTGGTGGGTGCGTCGCTCTGCCGCTGCAGCCGGTACCCCTCGGTGCGGAAGGTCAGGTCCTTTCGGGCGCCGGCGTCCGGCGGGCGAACGGTGAAGCGGAAATCGACGCCGAGGAGGTTGCTGGTGAGGGCGGAATCGCCGTTCTGCGCGCCCAGCGCGGTGAACCCGAGTTGCATGTAGGTACTGCGGGAGAGCTGCCAGAAATTCTGCAGCCGCCCCAGCAACGCGGGCTGGAGGCTTCCGTCGTTCAGCGGCTCACTTTCGGCGGCCGCGCCCTGCAGAAAGAGCTCGGACGTCCCCTTGGCGATGGAGACCGGCAGTGTCGTGTACAGGCTCACGCCGGTGCCGGCCAGCCCCTCCTCGCCGAGGAACGCTTGGTAGACGAGCGGGTAGTTGGTTTCCGGCAGCGCGTGGGGGTGCCACCGGTTAAGCTCGCCCACCGACATCCGGAACTTGCCGAGGTCCGCGCGGAACTTGCCCGGGAGCCCGGTCCAGTAGATGTACGCCTCCTCGACGCCGATCTCCTCCGCACCCCAGGTGAGGTAGATCTTCGTGGCGGAGAACGGGTCGAGCGCCGCCTGCAGCGAGACCTCCACTTCCGCGAGCTGCAAGTCGAGACCCTGCTGGCCGGTCTCGGCGGAGAACTGCACGTTGCCGGTGGCGCTGATCTCCGGGTTCATGGACGACTGGTTGCGTTGCCGGCTCACGAATTCGGTGGGGCCGGCGCCGGTCGTGTCGGCGGCTGATGGCGCCCCCGCCGCCGAGGCTGCACTGTCCGCCGCGGCGCGTATGGCGGCGAGCGGGTCGGTGGTGTCAGCCGCCGCCGGAACAGGCGCCGGCGCACCGATCGGCGTGCATCGAGCCGCCACGGTGGCGTTGACCCGTGCGGTCAGCACGGCGACGGTGGCCGCGAGGGAATCCACCGAGGCGTTGCCGGACGGCTGCCGCTTCGCGGGGCTCGGCAGCGGGGCAGTGGGGCAGTGACCGGCATCGAGCGAATCGAGCCGGACGGTCAGGGCCGCAACCGTCCGCCGGAGCGAGTCCACCGTGGCGGTGGGCGCCCCCTGGGCGGTGGCGACGGACGCCGCGCCGCCCAGAAGGGTGACGGTCAAGACAGCCGTGCGGAGCGACAGCCGCATAGGCCTCCTCTATTCCTGTTTGGGGGAGCCGATGGGACCGGCTCCGGATGTCGAATTCAGGGGGAACGGAAGAGGGTCAGGCGGGTGGGGCGCGGGAATGCTGGAGGCGACTGGTGTCGGCGTCGCACGGGGCCGCCGCCGCGGGGGCCTCGATCTGGAGCGCGAGCAGCGGCGGGACGCGGAGGGGCTGGGCGCTCCCCAGCGATTCCTGCTGGGGAGCTACCGGCTGGGCGAGGGTGCAGCGGTCGGCGTGGTGGGCGCCGCCCGTCGCTTCGACGTGGATCACGTCGGCGAACGGGTCGTGGCCGGCCATGTGAAACAACGCGCCGTCCGCCAACGGAAGCCCCAGCGCCCCGAGCAGGAAGAGCCCGGCGAGGAGCGAGGAGCGGAGGCGGACGGCGAGGGGAGTCACGCTGTGGAATGTGCCGGGTCGGCGCGTCCGAAACAAGGCGCGCCGGCCCGGCCCCGGGTCAGGTCAGTTGTGCGAGTGAACCATCTTGGGCGGATCGCCCGCGAAGGAGTACTGGCCCTTCCCGCACTTCACCGCCGGGTTGGTGGGCGAGTAGACCCCGGCCGGGTTCTGCTTCCAGAGCCAGACGTGCAGGTCGTAGTGGTGCAGCTCCGCGGGCATGATCGGCGGGTGGCCCTCCATCGGGCCGTTCAACTCCTGGCCGAAGACCTTCGGATGCGTCGAGCCGGCCGCTGCCATCGGCATGAACCACTCCGCGGCCACCAGCACCAGCTTGTCGCCCTGCGGCTCGTAGATCAGCACCTGTGGCTTGGTCGGGTCGAGGGTGGGGCCGACGGTGCTCATGTTGATGAAGTGGACGCCCATCCCGCCGGCGACCACGTTCAATGGGCCCTCGGAGAACGGCTTCGGGAATTCGATGCAGGCCACGGTCGAGAGGTAGCCATTGGCCACCGCCACCATCGGATCTTGATACTTGTCGAGGCCGGCGCGCACACTGTCGAGCTGGGGCGTGAGCCTGGCCTGCGCGCCCTGTGCGCGAGCGACGGTGGGGGCTGCGAGCGACGCGACGGCGGCGATCGCAAGCAGGAAACGACGCCCGCCCGCGATGCGGCCCAGGGTGGTGAACGGCATGGTGATTCCTCGCGTGGTGGTTGGATGCAACTGGACCGTGAAGATTCCTACATTACCATCTCCCCCACGAAACGCAATCTGGACCGTTCCCTATCAGGCCATTGTGATCGATGAGTACGTTGTGTATCTTCAATGTATCTACTTCGGATATGGCCCAGAGTGCGCACTCGTATTTCCAAATGGGGCAACAGCTTAGCCGTAAGGCTCCCGAAGCCGTTCATGGACGAGCTCGGACTCGGCGAGGGTGCCGAAATCGAGATTACGCTCCGGGATGGGCAGCTCATGCTGTCTGCGGCGGGACGGGAATACGCGCTGAAGGAGCTGGTGGATGGCATCACCGCTGACAACCGGCACCAGGAAACGGACTGGGGACGGTCGCGGGGGCGCGAGGTATGGTAGCTCCGGATCGCGGGGACATTGTCTGGGTGACGATCGAGCCGGGTGATGGAGGTGCTCCGTTTCGGCGGCCGGCACTCGTCGTTTCGCCTGCGCTGTACAATGCGCGTTCCGGCCTGGCACTGATGTGCGCTATCGCCCGTGAGGCCAAGGGCTATCCGTTCGAAGTCGCGCTGCCGGCTGGTCTGCCGGTCGAAGGGGTCGTGCTCGCCGACCATCTGCGGAGCGCCGACTGGAAGGCGCGGCATGCCGAGATGGCGGGGCGCGCGCCTGCGGCGGTCGTCGAGGATGTGTTGGCGAAGTTGAAGCCGCTGTGACGAGGACTGGGGACTGGGGACTGAGGGCGAAAGGGTGAGGTCAATGGATAGGCAGGAGCTGACGCAACTCACTTCCACGCCAGCGCGCGTGCGCGGGACGTTTCACGTCAACGGCGAGGTGCGCGAGGCGCTCTACAAGCCGCACACCACCCTCCTCGAGCTGCTGCGGGAGGACCTGCAGCTGACGGGCACCAAGCACGGCTGCGAGCTCGGCGAGTGCGGCGCCTGCACCGTGCTGGTGGACGGCGTCCCGGTGCTCTCCTGCCTGGTGCTGGCGCAGGCCGTCGAGGGGCAGGACGTGTCCACGGTCGAGGGGATGGCCGACGGCCCGACGCTGCATCCGCTGCAGCAGGCCTTCGTCGAGATGGGCGCGGCGCAGTGCGGGTACTGCACGCCCGGCGTGCTGCTGGCCGCCGAGGCGCTGCTCGAGGGCAACGCCGCGCCGACGCGCGATGAGATCAAGCTCGCCCTCTCCGGCAACCTCTGCCGCTGCACCGGCTACGTGAAGATCTACGAGGCGATCGAGCTGGCCGCCGCCAGGATGCGCGGGGAAGCGGCGCAGCCGAAGCGCGAGGCGATGTATGGCTACTAGGGAGAAGGCGGGGAAGCGGGGAAGCGGGGAAGCGAAGGCCGCCCTCGCCGTCATCGGGACTCCCCGCCCGAAAACCGACGCCCCGGGCAAAGTCGCCGGGCAGACCCTGTTTGCGGACGACGTCGTGCTGCCCCGGATGCTGTGGAGCAAGCTGCTCCGGAGCCCGCATCCCCACGCGCGTATCGCGGCCATCGACGCCTCGCGTGCGCTTGCGCTGCCGGGGGTCGAGGCGGTGCTGACCGGCGCGGACCTGCCGATCCCATTTGGGATATTGCCGGTAAGCCAGGACGAGCACGCCCTCTGTCCCGACGTGGTGCGCTTCGTCGGCGACCCGGTGGCGGCGGTGGCCGCCCTCGACGAGGAGACGGCGCTCGCGGCCTGCGGTCTCATCGAGGTCACGTACGAGCCGCTCCCCGTCATCGGCTCGGTGGATGACGCGGCCGCCACCCCCGCGCCTCAGCTCCACGGCTACGCCGACGAGGGCAACTGGCACAAGCTGGTGCACCTGCAGTTCGGGGAGCTGGAGGAAGGCTTCCGGCGCGCCGACCTGGTGCGGGAGGACCTCTTCCTTTACGAGGGGAACACCCACCTCCCGATGGAGCAGCACGCCAGCATCGCGCACGCCACGCCCGACGGGCGCGTGACCGTCTGGTCCAGCACCCAGACGCCGCACTACCTGCACCGGGCCCTCTCGAAGGTGCTCGACCTGCCGCCGGCCCGGATCCGCGTGATCGCCACGCCGAACGGCGGTGGCTTCGGCGGGAAGAGCGACCCGTTCAATCACGAGATCGTGGTGGCCAAGCTGAGCCTCGTGACCGGCAGGCCGGTGAAGATCGGCCTCACCCGCGAGGAGGTGTTCTACTGCCACCGGGGCCGGCACCAGGCGCTGATGAAGATCCGTACGGGCGTCACGAAGGACGGCGCCATCACTGCCATGGATTTCGAGTCGTACCTCGACGGCGGCGCCTACGGCTCCTACGGCGTGGCCTCGCTCTACTACACCGGCGCGCTCCAGACCGTCACCTACGACGTCCCCACCTATCGCTTCCGCGGCGCCCGGGCCTTCACCAACAAGCCGCCCGGCGGCCCGAAGAGAGGGCACGGCACCACGCAGCCTCGCTTCGCGGTCGAGGTGCACCTCGACAAGATCGCCGAGGAACTCAAGATGGACCCGGCGGAGCTCCGGCTCCGGCACCTCGTCCAGCCCAACAGCGTCACCGCCAACTGGCTGCAGCTCGGCACCGTCGGCCTCGCGGCCTGCATCGAGAAGGTGGTGGAGGGGTCGCGCTGGAAGGAGCGCTTCCGGAAGCTCCCCTACGGCCGCGGGCTTGGACTGGCGTGCTCCTCTTATATCACCGGGGCCGGTCTCCCGATCTACTGGAACGACATGCCGCACTCGGGCGCGCAAATCAAGTGCGACCGCGGTGGCGGGGTCACCATCTTCTGCGGCTCGACCGACATCGGGCAGGGCTCGGAATCAGTCCTGGCCTACGTCACCGCCGAAGTGCTTGGCATCGAGCCGGCAGACATCAAGGTGGTCACCGCCGACACCGACCTCACGCCGGTGGACCTCGGCAGCTATTCCTCGCGCGTCACCCTCATGACCGGCCAGGCGGCGATGCAGGCCGCGAGCCGGGTGCGCGATCTCGTCGCCTCCGCGGTGGCCGCCAAACTCGACGTGCCGGTGGACCGCCTGGTGTTCGGCGGCGGCCGCGTCTTCGATGCGCAGGAGCCCGACACCGGCCTCACCTTCCGCGAGGCGGTGGGTGTGGCCGAGGCGAAGCACGGGACCCTGGGCGCGGTGGGGAGCTACACGCCGCCGCGCTCGCCGGGCCGGTACCGTGGCGCCGGCGTCGGTCCCTCGGCGGCGTACAGCTATTCCGCGGCCGTGGCCGAGGTCGAGGTGGACCCCGACACCGGCATCGTGCGGGTGCCCACTATCTGGATCGGACACGACATCGGGCAGTGCATCAATCCCGCGCTGGTGATGGGCCAGGTCGAGGGCGGCGTGTACATGGGGCTCGGCGAGGCGCTGATGGAGGAGATGGCGTACCGCGAGAAGCTCGGACTCGTGCACAAGTGGCCGTCCATGCTGGAGTACAAGAGCCCGACCACCATGGAAATGTCCGACGTCATCACCTACCTGATCGAGGATCCCGACCCTAACGGACCGTTCGGCGCCAAGGAGGCGGGGCAGGGGCCGCTCAATCCGGTGATGCCCGCCATTGCCAACGCGATCTACGACGCGGTGGGGGTGCGGATCGACGAGGTGCCGATGAGCGCGCCCAAGGTGCTGAAGGCGATCCAGGCCAAGGCCAAGGGGAAGGATCCGCGGTATGGGCCGAGCGGGACGCCATCGGTGCCGTGGCCGGAGCGGACGCATGTGAGGACGCCCGCGCAGGGCGGCGATGGAAGGACGTAGAGGAAAGAGAAACGGACTTGGAGGAAGGAGGGGCGGAAGGCGTAAGGCGAAATGAGGGGCTTTGTTCGAATCACCTTCCTCTTTTCTCTTTCCGCCCCTCCAAGTCCCAAGTCCCTTTCTCCTTTGTCACCGAGGGCACGCTATGCTGAGATTGCCACCCCACACCACCACCTTCCCGACCTCGATTCGCGAGGCCGTCGCCGAGCGCGTGTCCGCCGGCGCCGCCGGCGCGTACGTGGCCGGGGGGACAGACCTGTATCCCAACATGAAGCGCCGGCAGCAGGAGCCGCTGCGCGTCATCGACGTGCGGCGGATCCCGGAACTCAGCCGGCTCGAGGTGGCGGCCGACGGGACCCTGGTGATTGGTGCGGGGGTGACGCTGACGCGCTTCCTGCGTGACGCGCGGGTCCGCGGCGGATGGCCCGCGCTGGCACATGCGGCCTCAGAAATCTCCACGCCGCTGTTGCAGAACATGGGGACGGTAGGCGGCAACCTCCTCCTCGACACCCGCTGCAACTACTACGACCAAGGCTTCGAGTGGCGGAAGGCCATCAACTTCTGCATGAAGAAGGACGGCGACACCTGCTGGGTGGCGCCCTCCAGCCCCCGTTGCTGGGCGGTGCAGTCGAGCGACCTGGCGCCGGTGATGGTGGCGCTGGGCGCGCGCATTGCCCTGGTAGGGCCCGACGGTGAGCGGACCATCCCCGCGGCGGCACTTTACCACGACGACGGAATGGCGTTCCTGACCAAGCGGCCGGAGGAGTTGCTGGTGCGGATCGAGGTGCCGGCGCTGGCCGGCGCTCGGGCGAGCTACCGGAAGCTGCGCCGCCGGGGCGCGTTCGACTTCCCAGTGCTCGGCGTGGCGGCGTGGGCCTCGTTCGACCGCAATGGAAAGGTCGCGGCGGCGCGGATCGTCCTCGGCGCGGTCGGCTCGCACCCGAAGCTGGTGGAGGACGCGGCGGCGGGGCTGGTGGGCGGGACGCTCGACGACGATCAGCTTGATCAGGCGGCGCGGCTGGCCTCCAAGCTCGCCAAGCCGCTCGACAATACGGACTTCACCATCGGGTGGCGGAAGGACATGGCGCCGGTGTTCGTGCGCAGGGCGCTGGAGGGCCTGCGGTCGGGCGGATAGCCTAGGTGCCGCTCTCGAGCGTCACAGTCAGTGTGTAGGTACCGCCGTCGAAGGTGCCCTTCAGTTGAGTGCCCTTTGCGTGCCATGTCGTATCGCGCAGAAAGGTGTCGGCGGCATGGGCAAGCGTCACGATGCCCGTTGTGGCGTCATAGGTGTAGGTGCCGTTGAGCGAGAGGATTTCCTCCTCACCTGACTCTGAATAGGCGGCCGGAACGGTCATGGTGCCTGTCGTCGCGCCCCCCGGTGTCAGCACGAGCGAAATGACGACACCCTCTGCCAGGAGGTCGGTGCTGCCACCGGCCTCGGTCAGGGTCACGACCGTGGCGGAGTAGGTCCCGTCGACGGTCGCGGGATACGAAGAACCCCCGCTGATGCCGGTCGTTGAGGAGCCGCCGTCGCCGCAGGCGGCGATGAGCGCCACGCAACTCAAGGCGATGAATAGACGGGAAAGCATGGGAAGTCGCATGTAGGTCTCCTCAGTCAGTCTAGTACATGAACCCGTAGCTCAGCCAGAGCGCCGAGCCCTGCGGACTCGTCACCACCGTCACCACCCCGCCCACTGAGCGGTTCGGCAACGAGAACCAGATCCCTCCGCCCGCCGATCCGTGCCAGACGTTGCCGTCGTCGGTCACGTTGAACACCCGCCCCAAGTCCGCGATGCCGACCACGCCCAGCTGCCACGGCACCACGAAGGGCAGGGTGGCGGCGCGAATCCGCAGTTCGCTGTTGAAGAACGCCGAGGCCTGTCCGGCGTAGCGGCCCGACTCGTATCCGCGGATCGTGGTGGACCCGCCGACGAACGCCGCCTCGTGGACCGGCACGTTCCCCATGGTCAGCCGGCCGGTGGCGCGGAGCGCGAGCGTGACGCGTGAAAGCTCCGGAGGCGTGACGTAGGTGGCCGCCGACACCTGCATGGTCCCGAACGGCTTGCCGTCCTCGAACACGACCGGGTAGAAGCTGCCGCCCGCCCGGATGTTCCAGCCGCTCCGGGTGAAGTTGGGCGTGTCCCGCGTGTCGTAGAACGCGGTGGCCGACACGCCGAGCTGGGCGAACTCGGGTACGCCGTAGGGGCGCGTCTCGGCGATATAGCCGTTGTACAGCGTGTCGGTGCGGACGTGCTTGTAGATCGGCCCGACGGCGAGGTTCGACTGCGGCGTCATCCGGTAGTTCCAGGCGGGATAGACGTAGAGCTGACGCTGCCGCGCCAGGTAGTAGTCCGCCGGCTGGGTGAAAGGCGTCGAGTTGCCGAACCCGAAGAAGTGCAGCACCACGATTTCCGACACGCCGGCGTCCAGGGTCGTGGCCTCCCGGGACCGCCACCGCCGGAACTCGCCGCTGATCTCGATCGCGTAGTTGTCCACCGCCGTGGCGTAGCCGGAGCGGATCCGCAGCCGCTTGTAGTAGGGCTCGTGTCCGATGCGATAGCTGGTGAGCGAGACGCCGCCACCGAGCAGGATGCCGACGTCCGAGTTCACGTCGAACCAGAAGACGGGCCGCGCATCCGTGCCATGAAGCGGAACGGGCGGTGGGCGCGTCAGGTCGAGATCCTCGACTTCCGGCACCGGCAGCGTATCCGGCATGACGTCGAGCCGCATCCCTCCGCCGCGCGGGCCTCCGCCGTACACCTTGGTCCGCTGGCCGCTGCCGCGCCCTCCCGCCAGCGTCAGCCCCGGTTGCCACGCCACGTCCAGGATCGGGCCCGCCCGGCCGGGGCCGACGAGGTCGATCCGGTCGTCGCCTCCGCCAAGGTAGAGCGCCACCGCGTCGGTTTCTCCCGGCGCGTAGACTCGGCGGAATCCATCCAGATACCCCAACGCGAGCGTCCCGTCCGGCTGCCGGGTCACGGTGACGGTGTCGGCGCCCGGCGTCCCGAAGAACGCCGCCTCCTGGTTGACCAGGCGATAGAGGCCGAAGGCTGCCTTGGGGAGGAGGTCGCGACGGGCGCGAAGACCGGCCGCGAGAAAGGCCGCGCCGCCCGCCAGGTATTCCGGCGGAAGTTGCGCCACGGCCGCAGCAATCACTGAATCGGTCAGCGCCGCCCGGAAGACCGTGGTGACCGAATCCCACACCGACCAGTCCAGGAGCGACAGCAGCTGCCGGTCGAGCGTGCGCTGGTAGGCCATGACGCCCAGCTGCTCCTGGTATCCCTCCCCGAAGTTCACGAACGCGGGGATGGTCCCCCGCGCCAGACCGGCGAGCACGCCGTCGTACTTGGCGAAGGCGCGTTCCCGGTCCCGCGGTGCCGGCGTCCACCGGCCGTCGGGGCCGGTGGGCGTCCAGCGCCACTGGTCGGGGGAATCATCCACGGTGCCGAGGTAGGTGTCGAGCAACCGCTCACGGAGGTAGGTGATGGCATCGAAGCTCCGGCCGCCGTCTGCTCGCAGGCTGTCGAGCACCTCGGCGGTGGTCCGTCCTGCCGTGCTCACCGACACGGCGTACCCGAGCTGGCCTGGTGCGGCCGGCGCAGACACTGTGTCCTCGACGCGGACGAGCCGCGATTCCGGGACGCGGACGCCGACCGCCTCCGCGAGCGCCGCCACGACCGGCGCCGCCCCCGGGTGCCGGGAGGCGTTGAGGTCCTGGATGAAGGTGGGGAGGAGGTTCTTCCGGATGGCGGGCGGCGTGACCGAGAGCAGGTCACGGTCGAGCGGCCGGTATTCCCAGAGCGTTCCGTCGGGTGCCCAGAACCAGGCGACGCCTGCACGCGGAGTGGAGTCACCGGCGCCTGCCTGAAGGCCGATCGTCAGGCCGGGCGCCGCCACCGGCGTGGCCCAGAGCGATCGATACCGGCTCCCGTAGAGCCAGCCCTTGAAGCCGCGGAACGGTGCGTTGAAGCGGTATTGGGCGCCGGCCGGCACGAGCGTATCGGCCGGCGCCTGGGCCCCGGCGAGTCGGGGCACCGACAAGAGCACGACCGCAGTGAGGAGGAGCCGGCACACTCGCCCGAGCCCGCGGGGCGGTGCGAGCGTCATTCCCGGGCGGTGCCCAGCTCGGACCAGGGCCCGCCGAGCGCCTTGTACAGGCGCACTCCACTGGACAGCTGCAGCGCCTGGGCGCGCGCAAGGCTCAGTTCGGCGTTGAAGAGGCTCCGCTGGGCGTCGAGCACCTCGAGGTAGCTCGCGAGCCCGTTCTCGTACCGGTGCTGGACCAGTGTCAGGGACTCGGTGAGCGACCCGACCTGCGCGGTCTGCGCCGCGAGTTGTTCGCGCGTCGTCCGGATGGCGACGAGTGCGTTCTCGACGTCCTGCAGGGCGAGAAGCACCACCTGCTCATACCGCGCCCGCGCCTGCTCGGCCTGAGCCTCGGCGACGTTCACCTCACCCTGCAGGCGGCCACCGGTGAACAGCGGCACCGTGATGCCTACGAAGAGCGCGTTGGTGTTGTTCTGGCTCTCGAAGAGGGTGGACAGGTCGTCGCTCACGTACCCGTACTGGCCGGTCAGGGTCACCTGCGGCAACCGTCCGCCCCACGCCGCGCCGATGCGCGCCGTGGCGGCCCGCAGGTCCTCCTCCGCGGCCCGCACATCCGGCCTGCGGGCGAGCAGATCCGAGGGGAGGCCCTGCGGCACGTCGAAGTTCCCCACCTGCTCCGGCAGTGGCTGCCCGCGCGGCAGCCCCCTCGGCGGGAGCCCGACCAGGGTGCTGAGCGCGTTCTCCTCTTCGGAACGGAGCCGTGCGAGCACCGCCAGCTGGGCCTGGGTCTCCTGGGCCTGGGCGTCGAACTGCAGCACGTCGAGCTTGGATACCTGCCCTTCTTGGTACCGCCGGCGGGAAAGGTCCGCGGTGGCGCGCTGTGCGGCGAGCGTCCGCTCTGCCACCAGCATCTGCTGGTCGAGCTCGAGCAGTCCGAAGTAGCCCGTCGCCACCGCGGCCGCGAGGCTGAGCTCCGCACCGCGCAGGTCCTCGGTGCGCGCAAAGTACGCCGCCTTGCCGGCCTGGCTCGTGCGACGAACGCGGCCCCAGAGGTCCAGCTCCCAGGAGGCCTCCGCGGTCGCGTCGTAGAAGTCGCCCGTCACCGATGGGACGCTGATCTCCTTCGCCTTGGCCGTGCCGCCGGCCCCGAAGAGGTTGACCTGCGGGAAGAAGCCGCTTCGGTCGATTGCGTACCGGGCCTGGAACTCGCGAGTCACGGCGATGGTGGCCTGCAGGTCCTGGTTGTGCACGCGGGCGGTGTCCATGAGGGCCAGGAGCACGGTGTCGCCGAGCGTCTGGTCCCAGGTGGGCGCCACGGTGTCGGCCGGCGTGGGCGCAGGTGGCACCAGCGGTGCGATGGCGGCCGCGGTGTCCCGGACCAGCTGCAGCGTGTCGCTCCGGTAGGCGGCCGGCACCGGCGTCGGCGGCCGTTCGTAGCCGGGACCGACGGCGCAGGCGCCGAGCGCCAGGGTTGCGATGAGGGCAACGAGCGGTGTGCGCATCAGGCCTCCGCCCCCTTGGCCGTCTTCTTCTCGCCGGCGCCGGCGATCAGGTAGAAGAAGAGCGGGATGAAGAGCACGCCGATGGCGGTGGCGATGAGCATCCCCGCGAAGACGCCGGTGGCGAGCGAGTGCCGGCTCTGGGCGCCGGCGCCGCTCGCGAGGAGCATCGGCACGACGCCGAGGATGAAGGCGAAGGAGGTCATGAGGATCGGACGGAAACGGTCCTTGGCGGCCTCGAGCGCGGCTTCGCGCACCGACGCGCCGGCGACGCGGAGCGAGTTGGCGAATTCCACGATGAGGATCGCGTTCTTCGCGGCGAGGCCGATCACGGTGACCAGGCCGATCTGGAAGTAGAGGTCGTTCGGCACGCCGCGGAGCAGGATGCCGATCAGAGCCCCCACGACGCCGAAGGGGACGCCGAGAATGACGCCGAAGGGGATGGACCAGCTCTCGTACTGGGCGGCGAGGACCAGGAACACGAGGACGATGCCGAGGATGAAGACGGTGTTCCCCTGGCCCTGCGCCAGCTTCTCCTGGTAGGACTGCCCGCTGTAGGCGTAGGCGACGCCGCGATCGGCGAAGGGCTGCGCGGCCGCCTCCACCGCGGCCATCATCTGGCCGCTGCTCTTGCCGGCGCCGGGCTCCGCGGTAACGAGCGCCGAGGTGAAGCCATTGAAGCGGCTCACCACGGACGGGCCGCCGATGAACTCGGTGGTGGTGAGGGCCGAGACGGGCACCATGGCGCCGCCGGGGGCGGGCACGTAGAGCTTGCCGATGTCCCCCGGCGTGACCCGGAACTGCGGCTGCGCCTCGGCCTGCACCCGGTAGGTGCGCCCGAAAAGGTTGAAGTCGTTGATGTACATCGCCGAGAGCATCGTCTGCAGGGTCTGGAACACGTCGGTCAGCGACACGCCGAGGCTCTTCACCTTCTCGCGGTCCACCGTGACGTAGACCTGCGGCGTGTTGACGCTGATCAGGGCCCGCGGCCGGGAGACGTCGGCGGACTGTCGGGCCGCCGCGACGTATTCCCCGACGACGCCGGCGAACTCCTTCACGCTGCCGCCCGAGCGGTCGAGCAGGTTCATCTCGAGGCCGGCGGTGGTGCCCATGCCGGAAATCTCCGGCAGGTTGAACGCGAACGCGGTGGCTTC
>JACDJC010002181.1_pt1 | contig 15827 bp, 11 predicted proteins | sample 7454191 | NCBI WGS metagenome assembly JACDJC01 (sample SAMN14253291, study PRJNA609438) | sludge metagenome | isolation source: sludge after 25d culture with pyrite and EDTA | collected 2018-12-20 | reverse complement strand
CTGCCCGACGAGCCGATCGACCTGGCCTTCATCGACGCCGACAAGGGCGGCTACATCGGTTACCACGACATGATCGTGCCCCGCCTCCGCGCCGGGGGGCTGCTCGTGGTTGACAACGTGCTGTGGTCGGGCCGGGTGGTCGATCCCAGCGCCGACGACGGAAACACGCGGGCCATCCGGGCCTACAACGACTATGCCGCCGCCGACGAGCGGGTCGACGTCACGATCGTGAACGTCGGTGACGGCCTGCTCCTGGCCCGCAAGCGAAAGCCCCCGGCACGACCGGCCTTGGTCCGGACGTGGTAACACGGATGTGTGCATCGGCCCGTAGACGACCCTGCCATCACAAGCAGCTAGTCGCCCTGTGGGCCCGGGCGTTCGCCACGGGAAGCGAACAAGGGCGATCATGGGGGGCGTGACCCTCCTCGACCCGATCGAACTCGGACCTCGTACGGCCCCGAACCGGGTCCTGTTCGGTCCCCACGAGACCAACCTTGGTCGCAACCGCACGATCTCGGAGCGTCACGTCGCCTACTACGCACGACGAGCCGAGGGCGGGGCAGGAACGATTGTCGTCGAGGAGGCCTCTGTCCACCCGAGCGACTGGCCCTACGAACGGTCACCGCTGGCGTCGGAGTGCGGTCCTGGGTGGTCGGCCGTCGCGGACGCCTGCCGTCCCCACGGTGCACTGGTGTTGGCTGCGCTCGGGCATTCCGGAGGACAGGGCACCTCGCACTGGAGCCAACGCGAGCTGTGGGCCCCGTCCCGGGTGCCCGAGGTGGACACCCGCGAGGTGCCCAAGCAGATGGAGGCCGCCGACATCGAGGCGGTCGTCGCCGGGTTTGGCTCGGCGGCCGCCGACGCCCGGGCCGCCGGCCTCGACGGTGTCGAGGTCAATGCCGGACAGCACTCGCTGGTGCGCCAGTTCCTCTCCGGCTTGACCAACCAGCGGGGCGACGAGTGGGCCGACCGCACCCGCTTCGCGCGCGACGTGCTGGGCGCCATCCGGGCCACGCAAGGGCCGGAGGGTGTGCTCGGCCTGCGGCTCAGCTGCGACGAGTACGCACCGTGGGCGGGCATCACGCCCGACGATGCCCCAACCCTTGCCGCCGAGTTGGGCGAGCTGATCGATTACCTGGTCGTCGTGTCGGGGTCGATCTACACCGTCGGCGCCACCCGGCCGGACACCCACGTGCCCGCCGGCTTCAACCTGGGGCTGTGCGCCTCGGTGCGCACCGCAATGAGCGCCGCCCACGGCGAACGGGTGGCGGTGATCGCCCAGGGGTCGATTGTCGACGTCGGCATGGCGGGCAGCGCGCTGAGCGACGGCACGGCCGACCTGGTCGAGATGACCCGGGCTCAGATCGCCGACCCCGACCTGGTCGCCAAGGCGTCGGCCGGTGTGAGCGACCAGATCCGCCCATGCGTCAGGTGCAACCAGCTGTGCAAGGTGCGCGACAACCGCAACCCGATCGTCAGCTGCATTGGCGAACCTCGCTCCGGCCACGAGACGACCGACGTCGAACCGCCCCGGCAGCTCGTGAGCGTCTCGACCCGGCCATCGCCTGCCCCCAAGGTGACCGTGATCGGCGCGGGGCCGGCCGGACTGGAGGCCGCACGGGTGGCGGCACTGCGCGGCTGCGAGGTCACCGTCATCGATGCGGCCGACCGCGCCGGCGGAGCGGTCCCCGACTGGTCGGCGGCGACCGGCCGGGAACCGCTGGTCGCACTGGTCAACTGGATGGAGTCGGAGTGCCGTCGGCTGGGGGTGGGCTTCGAGTTGAGCCGACGGGTGGGCGCCGACGAGGTGGCCGCCCTGGCCGGGGAAGGTCGGGTCGTGCTGGCCACCGGGTCGCAGCCGGGCGAGCGCAGCTACGAGGTCACGTCAACCGCCGAAGTGATCCCGGCCGGCGAGCTGATGGCGGGGCGCCTCGAGGGCCTCGAGCCCGGGCCCGTGGCGATCTGGGACCCGATCGGCGGACCGATCGCCGTGTCGATCGCCGAACTGCTTGTCGGGGAGGGGCGGGCCGTGCACCTGATCACCGGCGACCAGATCATCGGCAACGAACTGTCGCGCACCGGCGATCTGGCCCCGGCCAACGCCCGCCTGGCCCAAGCGGGGGTGACCATGCACCGGCGCCGTATCCTGCGTAAGGTGCGCAAGCGGGACGTCGAGGTGGACAACAAGTTCACGGGTGAACGGGAGCGCATCGTCGCCAACGCCCTGATCGACGCCGGGCACCGGCTGCCCGACGACGCCTTTGCCGCCGTCGATCGCAGTGTCGCCCGGATCGGTGATTGCGTCGCCCCCCGCACGATCGCCCAGGCGGTGCTCGAAGGTCGACGCTGGGCGCAGGCCATGTCCTTGAGGCACCAGTGAACGTCCGCACGGCGAACCCAGGGTCGCCGAACCCGGCAGCTGCGAACCCACCCCTGACGCATCCGGACGCTGTGAACCCGGACGTTGGGAATTCAGACGCGATGACCCGCGTCCCGAGCGAAGCGGTGAACCGATGACCGAACGTTTGCTGTGGTCGCCCCTTCGGCTCGGGCCGGTGACCGTGCGAAACCGGGTGGTGTTCTCGGCGCACCTCACCAACTACGCCGTCGATGGTCGCCCGTCGCCCCAGCACGTCGCCTACTACGCCGATCGTGCGGAGGGCGGGGCCGGGCTGATCATCACCGAGGAGCACTCCACTCACCCGACCGACTGGCCGTACGAGAAGCTGATCCATGGCTTCAACCGCGATGTGATCCCGGGGTACAAGGCGATCACCGAGGCGGTGCACGCCCACCGCACGCCGATCTTCGCCCAGATCAACCACAACGGCGGTCAGGCGTCGTCGATGTACACGCGGTTGCCGGTGTGGGCGCCGTCGGCGGTGGCCGACCCGCTGTTCCGCGAGGTGCCCAAGGCGGTCGACCGCGCCGAGATCGAGGAGATCATCGCCGGGTACGCACTGGTGGCGGCCAACTGCGCCGAGGGCGGTTTCGACGGGATCGAGCTGCAGTGCAGCCACAGCTCGATCGTGCGCGGGTTTCTGTCGCCGGCGACCAACCGCCGCACCGACGGCTACGGAGGATCGCTGGCCAACCGTACCCGCCTGCTGCTCGAGCTGGTCGTGGCGGTCCGCGCCGCAATCGGCCCCGACCTGGCACTGGGCGTGCGGCTGTGCGGCGACGAGCTGATCGAGGGCGGCACCACGATCGACGATGCAATCGAGGTGGCCAAGATGGTGGAGGCCACCGGTGCGGTCGACTACCTCAACACCTCGATCGGGGTGGCGACGGCGTCGCTGTTCATGATCGAGGCGTCGATGCACATCCCGCCCGGGTATGCGTCGTTCATCCCGTCGGCGCTGCGCGAGGTGGTCGACCTGCCGGTGGTGGGCGTCGGCCGCTTCAAGGACCCCCTCCAGGCCGAGCGGGCGCTCACCGAGGGCCATTGCGACCTGGTGGGCGTGGTGCGGGGCCAGATCGCCGACGCCGCCTTCGCCGCCAAGTCGCGGGCCGGCAAGGTGGAGTCGGTTCGGCTGTGCCTGTCGTGTAACCAGGAGTGCGTCGGCCGCATGGGCCTTAACCGCTGGCTGGGCTGCATCGAGAATCCGCGCACCGGGCGCGAGTCCGAGGGTGTCGGCGATGCCCAGCCGGTCACGCTGACCAAGCGGGTGCTCGTCGCCGGCGGAGGCCCGGCCGGGCTTCAGGCTGCCATCGCTGCGGCGCGCAACGGTCACCGGGTGACGCTGTGCGAGCGGCACGAGCTGACCGGGGGAGCGGTGCGCCTGGCGGCGTCGGTGCCGAATCGGGCCGAGTTCGGGGACCTGGTGCGCAACCAGTTCGCCGAGGCCACCCGGTTGGGCGTCGAGATCGAGACCGGCGTGGAACTAGACGCCGCAGCGGTCATCGCCCGCCGGCCGGATGCGGTGGTCGTCGCCACGGGGTCCCGCCCGGCCCGCCCGTTCTGGGCGCCCGGCGACGACCACCGCATCGTCGACGTGGTCGACGTGCTCACCGGCGCCGCCAGCCCCGAGGGACGGGTGCTCGTGCTCGATGAGCTGGGCTTCCACCACGCCACGTCGGTGGCCGAGCTGCTGGCCGATCGTGGCTGCCAGGTGGAGGTGGCGACGCCTGGCATGGTCGTCGGTCAGGACCTGGGCATCACGCTCGACCTGGAGACCTGGTGGATGCGGGCCGAATCTAAGGGGATCGTTCAGACCACCGAGCTGGCGCCGATGGGCTGGGACGACGGCACGGTGTCGTTCCAGCACCACCCCACCGGAACGATGGTTGAGCGCAGCGTCGACTGGCTGGTCCTGGCCGTGCCGCCCGCCCCGGCCGAGGAGCTGTACCTCGACCTGCTCGAGGCCGGCGTCAGCGTGCAGCGGGTGGGCGACGCCGTCGCACCCCGCCGGGCCCACGCTGCGGTCGTCGATGGCGAACGCATCGGCGCCGCCCTGTAGCCAGACACGTCGCGAGGCCGCCGCCGCTCAAACCAATCCCGAAGTGGGGAGCCCGGAGCGCGCTCAGACGGTTGTTTGGGCTCCCGAGTTGGCGCTTCCTGCGAAGTGGGGAGCCCGGAGCGCGCTCAGACGGTTGTTTGGGCTCCCGAGTTGCGGGTGCGGGCGCAGTTGCGGGTGGGGGCGCGAGGTGTGGGCACCCGGGTCAGGCGGCGGCTTCCAGATCGGCTCGGTTGACCACCGAGGCCAGCGTCAGCCCCTCGGCGGTGAGCGCCTCGGTGCCGCCCTCGGAGCGGTCGATCACGCACACGACGTCGCTGATCTGCGCACCGACGCCCCGCAGGTCGGCGGTGGACAGCACGACCTGGCCGCCGGAGGTGATCACGTCCTCGACGATCAACACCCGCTTGCCGTCCACGTCGGCGCCTTCGGCGAACTTGGCCGTGCCGTACTTCTTGGCTTCCTTGCGCACGAAGCAGGTGGGCAGGCTGGTGACGCGCGCCAGGGCGGTGACCACCGGGATGCCGCCCATCTCCAGGCCGGCCAACACCTCGATGCCCTCGGGCACCAGCGTGGCCATCGCCTCGGCCACGTCGGCGAGAAGCAACGGGTCGGATTCGAAGCGGTACTTGTCGAAGTACTCGTTCGACACGCGGCCGGAGCGAAGCGTGAACTCGCCGGTGAGGTGCGAGGAGACGTAAATGCGGCGGGCGAGGTCGGCCCGGATGGCGTCGTCGGTGATCGGCATGGTCGAGAACTCTACGGTCCGGGACGCTCGGTCCCGTACTCCCTGTTGGGCACGCTCATGTCCCCGCACGATCTGGGCCAGACTCTGGGCATGCCCGAGGGTCACATCATCCACCGGTTGGCTCGACACATCAGGCGAAGTCTGGGCGACGACCCGGTGGCGGTCTCGTCACCCCAGGGGCGTTTCGCCGATTCGGCGGCGCTGCTCAGCGGACAGCGGGTGACCCGAACCGAGGCCTGGGGCAAGGATCTGTTCGTGCACTGGGAGGGCGGCGAGATCCTGCACGTGCACCTGGGGCTGATCGGCAAGTTTCGCCTCAGCCCTGCTCCCGGCCCCGACCCCCGGGACACGATCCGGCTTCGTCTCGAAGGAACCGGGTCCGGCGAGGGCGGCGAGGGCGGAACAGGCTCGGTAGTCGAAGGAGACGTGTGGGACCTGACCGGGCCGATGACCTGTCGGCTGATCACCCCTGCTGAGCAGCGGGCGGTCACCGACAGGTTGGGGGCCGACCCGTTGCGGCGCAATCCCGACGTCGAAGCGGCACGCACCCGGTTCCTGGCGACCAAACGCCCGGTGGCCGCCGTGTTGTTGGACCAGCGGATCATCGCCGGCATCGGCAACGTGTACCGGGCCGAGCTGCTGTTTCGGGCGGGGATCCACCCGGAGGTTCCGGCAAACGAATTGTCGGAGGCCGACTTCGACTCGCTGTGGGACGACACGGTCAAGTTGATGCGCATCGGTACGCGCCTCGGCAACATCATCACCACCGAACCGGACGAGATCGGTCGCTCACCCGGCAGGATGAAAGCCGACGATCGGCTCTACGTCTACAAGCGCCAGCACTGCCGGCGTTGCGGCAGCGACATCGCCATCGCCGAGGTGGCGGGGCGCAACTGCTACTTCTGTCCCACCTGCCAGCCCCGGTAGCGCACCGGCTCGGACTAGGGGCTGGCCGAACCTCCACATGGGCTGGTGCAGATCCGACCCGGGATGTTGTGTGCACGACCACCATGCGCAGAATCCCCCGAGTCGTTTCTGCAGCACCGAGCAGATTGCGGTTACGAGGCGGCCCTGGGTCCTGCCTTGGCGGCGGCCAGCGCCCGGTCGAAGGCGACGTCGGGTGGATACATGTGCACCGCCCACGTGACGCCGGGGACTTCGAGGACACTCGTGCCGTGCGACTGCGGGTCATCGGGCGCCGGAGCCACCACCGCCACGTCGAAGCCGTCGAGCGAGCCCCTCGCCGAGGCGACCTCCTCGATCGCCCGGCCGAGCTGTTCAGCGTCGGCCTCGATGAGGAACAGGCCCTGAAAGCGGGCGGCTCGACGAACCGGGCGAAGCGCGCTGCCCCGCGCAGCGCACCAGATGGGAATACCCGGACGCTGAATCGGGCGAGGGCGGAAGGCGATGCCGTCGATCAGCCGGTGTTCGCCGCGATGTGTGACGGTCTCCCCAGCCCAGGCTTCGATCAGCAGATCGACCGACTCGTCGAGGATGTCGGCCCGGGTGCGGGCGTCGACCACCTCACCGAAACGGGTCAGCTCGCCGGCGCGGTCGACGCCGAGCCCGATCCCCATCGTCAGGCGCCCACCGCTGAGGTGGTCGTGGGTGACGGTCTGGCGGATCAGCACGGACAGGCGCCGGCGGGACAGCGGCGTCACCATTGGGCCGAGGCGGATCCGCTCGGTGGTGGTGGCAACGGCGGCGAGCATGGTCCAGACGTCGGCGAGCTCGGTGACCTCGGCGGGATCGCGATGGACGTGATCCCACAGGTACAGCGCGTCCCACCCGGCATCGTCGGCGGAGCGGGCGACCTCGATCATGGCCTGCGGATCGGCGAGCTCGGCGAACGGGGCGACCGACAGGGCATGGCGCATGCCTCGGGACCCTATCCGGGCAAGGGCGCCACCCAGTGGCCGCTCCGAACCGGGTCGGGACGGCTCGGTGATGCCGGTTGTGTCGATGGGGAGCACCCCGCCAGCGGTTTTGGGGGTGTACGGACGCGGATTGGCTTCCTAAGGTGCCTGCTACGCGCTTTTATCGATCAAGCGCTCGAAGAAAGGATGCCCACCATGGCCCGACTCGCTTCCAACCTTGGCTTTCCCCGGATGGGTGCCCAGCGCGAGCTGAAGCGAGCCTTGGAGCGGCACTGGCGGGGCGACGCCACTCAGGAGGAGCTGCTTGCGGGAGCTGCCGAGCTTCGGCGTCGGCACTGGGCGCTTCAGCGCGACGCCGGAATCGAGTTGATCCCGTCCAATGACTTTTCGTTGTACGACCACGTGCTCGATACCTCGGTCTGGCTTGGCGCCCTGCCGGAGCGCTACCGCACGGCCGAACGCGGCATCGATCTGGCCGGCTACTTCGCCGCTGCACGTGGTGGCCGGCTCGACGACACCCCGATCGCCGCGCTCGAGATGACCAAGTGGTTCGATACCAACTACCACTACATCGTGCCGGAGCTGGCGGTGGACCAGCATTTCGAGCTGACATCGCTCATCGGTGCCAGCGCCCCCAAACCGTTGGCGGAGTTCGCCGAGGCCGCGGCGGCGGGTGTCCGCACCAGGCCGGTGTTGCTCGGGCCGGTGTCGTTCCTGTTGCTGTCCAAGCTGTATGGAGCCGACGATGGGCGGGCCGATGGCCTGACGCTGCTCGGCCGGGTGCTCCCCGTCTACCGGGAGCTGATCGCTGCGCTCGCCGATGCCGGCGCCGAATCGGTGCAACTCGACGAGCCGATGCTGGCGACCGACCTGGACGACGAGGCCCGGGACGCCTACGCCGGTGCCTATGACTCGCTCCGGTCGGCGGCTCCGTCGCTGCACCTCGTCCTCACCAGCTACTTCGGGCCGCTGCGGGACAACCTGACGCTCGCCGCATCGCTGCCCGTTGATCGCCTGCACCTCGATCTGGTCGAGGGACCGGACCAGCTTGACGAGGTACTTGGCGTGATCCCCGATTCGATGGCGCTCTCGCTTGGCCTGGTCGACGGACGCAACGTGTGGCGCTCCGATCTGGTCGAGAAGCTGACGCTGGCCCGGCGGGTCGTCGATGCACTCGGCGCCGATCGGGTGCTGATCGCCCCGTCGTGCTCCCTCCTCCATCTACCGGTGGACCTCGAGACCGAGGGCCCGGCCGGCGACCACCTGGGCATCGACGACGAGGTTCGCCAATGGCTGGCGTTCGCCGTCCAGCGTCTGGACGAGCTTGCGGTGATCTCCACCGCACTCGAGCTTGGCGACGACGCCATCGCCGAGCAGCTCAACGCCTCGTCGTCGGCGGCGGCCGCCCGTCGGGCGTCGGTCAGGGTGCACGACCCTGCGGTTGCGAGGCGCTTGGAGGCCGGCGGCCCCGAGCTGGAACAGCGCTTGTCGCCCTATGCGGCGCGCCGTGAGGCTCATCGGGCCCGCCACGCGCTTCCCGTTCTGCCGACGACCACCATCGGTTCGTTTCCCCAGACTCCCGAGATTCGCAAGGCCCGGGCGGCCAACCGTCGCGGGGAGCTGGGCGATGCCGAGTACCACGAGCTGCTCGAGGGTTGGATCACCGACGTGATCAGGCGCCAGGAAGAGATCGGGCTTGATGTGCTCGTCCATGGCGAGTTCGAGCGCAACGACATGGTGGAGTACTTCGGCGAGCACCTCGATGGGGTGGTCGTGAGCACGAACGGCTGGGTTCAGAGCTACGGGTCGAGGTGCGTCAAGCCACCGATCATTTTCGGCGATATCGCCCGTCCTGCACCGATGACCGTCGAGTGGGCCACCTATGCACAGTCGCTCACCGACCGTCCGGTCAAGGGGATGCTCACCGGCCCGGTGACCATCCTCAAGTGGTCCTTTGTCCGCGACGACCAGCCCCGTTCGGTGACCTGCCGTCAGATCGCCCTGGCGATCCGCGACGAGGTCGGCGACCTGGAGAAGGCGGGCATCGGCGTCATCCAGATCGACGAGCCCGCGCTGCGGGAGGGCCTGCCCTTGAGCGAAGCGGACCGCAAGGAGTATCTCGACTGGGCGGTGGCAGCCTTCCGGCTGGCGTCGTCGGGCGTCGCCGACGACGTCTCGATTCATACCCACATGTGTTACGGCGAGTTCTCCGACGTGATCGAGGCGATCGCCGCGTTTGACGCCGATGCCATCTCCATAGAGACCGCCCGGTCCAACATGGAACTCCTGGACGAGTTTGCGTCCTATGAGTATCCGAACGAGATCGGACCCGGGGTGTGGGACATCCACTCACCCCGCATTCCAGACACCGAGGAGATGGTGCAGCTGCTCGAATCCGCCATGCGGGTGCTGCCGGCTGACCGCGTGTGGGTCAACCCCGACTGCGGTCTGAAAACCCGGGGCTGGGTGGAGACGGAGGCCTCGTTGCGACATTTGGTGGAGGCTGCGCGACAGGTCCGCGCATCGCTGTGATCCGCGACCCCCGCCGCGCTGGCGACGGCCGCTCTCACAGCAGTCGTCGCCGGTAGGCTTCCTCCGGACGACCTCCGAGGGAGCAGCGATGGCGATCGAACCGTTGAGCTGGACCACCACCGCCGACGCCGGTGCGGTGCTGACCACCGTCGGCACGGCGTTGCAGTCGCTGGGCTACACCGTCACACCCAACGCCGATGGCTGGTCGGGCACGGCCGAGGTTGGCTCCAAGGTGGGGCGGGCCATCGGCGGCGGGTTCGTCCGCCGGATGATCGTCAACTACCAATTGACCCAGGGGGTGCAGCCCGACACGACGGTTGCGCAAATCGCCCCCGCCATGTCGGGTATCGGCGGCGGTGCGCTGGGCATGTCCAAGGCGAAGAAGGAGATGGCCTCGATCGCCGAGACCGTGCACGGCGCGCTGGCTGCCAACGGTCAGCTTGCCCAGATCGACAGCCAGTTTCTGCCGCCGGCCCCCGGTGCCCCACCCCAGGGCTGACCCGCGCTGAACTCAGGCTGACGTTGCGCCTCAGGCGTCGTTTGGCCCGGCCCCGGTTGGGGGTCGTTCGGCCCGGACCCGGACAGAACCGCAAGACCCCGAAGTCAGCCCCGGCCGTGGAGCAGCTTGATCGCCTTGGCGACCAGCTCGTCGGTCTTCTTCGTGCGGTCGAAGCTGGTGAGCGCCACCGGGGCGGCAAAGCGTTGGCGGGCCACCGCTTTGGTTCGGGTGAACTCGCGGATGCCGTCCTCGCCGTGGATGCGACCGAACCCCGACTCGCCGATGCCGCCAAAGGGCAATGCCGCAATGCCGGCGAAGGAGATCACCGAGTTGATCGAGGTCATGCCGGAGCGGATCCGAGCCGCCAGCTCGGCCCCCCGTGCCTTGGAGAACACGGTGGCGCCCAGCCCGTAGGACGAGTCGTTGGCCCGTTCGATCGCCTCGTCCATCGAGCCCACTTTGGTGATCACCAGGGTGGGGCCGAAGGTCTCATCGGTCATGGCCAGCGCATCGTCGGGCACGTCGACCATGACGGTGGGGCCCACCACCGAGTCGCCGACGGCATCGAGCCCGCCGAGGACGGCGCGGCCGCCCCGATCGAGCGCGTCGGCGACGTGACGGCGGATGACGTCCACCTGGGAGGGCATGGTGATCGGGCCGATCTGATCGTCCTCCCCGCTGCCGGCGGACACGTCGGAGGCTTTGGCGACCACCCGGTCGACGAAGCTGTCGTAGACGTCGCCGTGCACGTAGATGCGTTCGACCCCGGCACAGGTCTGCCCGGCGTTGGACATGCCGCCCCAGGTGGCTGCGTCGGCGGCTGCGTCGATGTCGGCGTCGGCGTCGACCAGCATGGCGTCCTTGCCCCCGCACTCCATGAGTACCGGGGTGAGGTGGGCGGCGGCTGCCGCCATGATCTTGCGCCCCGTGGCGGCCGAGCCGGTGAAGGCGATCTTGTCGACCTGGGCGTCGACCAGCGCGGCGCCGGTGGCGCCGAAGCCGGTGACGGTTTGCAGCACCGGCCGGCCGCACACGGCGGCGAAGCTGTCGGCCAACCATCGGCCCACACCGGGCGTGTACTCCGACGGCTTGAACACGACGGCGTTGCCGGCGGCCAGCGCATAGGCGATCGAGCCCATCGGCGTGAACACCGGGTAGTTCCACGGGCCGATCACGCCGACGACGCCGAGCGGTTGGTACTCGAGGGTGGCGGCCATGTTGGACATGAGCAGGCCGGGAAACACGCTGCGTCGCTTCATCACCTTGGGGGCGTGCTTGGTTGCCCAGGCCAGGTGTTCGACGGCGAGCACCAGCTCCAGCTGGGCGTCGCCTTGTGGCTTGCCTGTCTCGGCATGCACCACGTCGATCAGGTCGTCAGCGTGGTTCACCAGGTGGCTGCGCCACTTCTTGAGCACCCGGCTGCGTCCCTCGGCGCCCTGGTCGCGCCACCACTGCGCTGCCCGGCGGGCACGCTCGACGGCTGCGGCCACCTCGGCGACACCAACGACCGGGTAGGTGCCGACCACCTCACCCGACCCCGGGTCGAACGATTCGAAGGTGTCGCCCGGCGTTGCCCTGCTGCTCGATGTGGTCGCGTCGGTATCGGCAAGGCTCACGGTTTCCCCCTGGGGCTCATCTGCTCAGGTGCGGTGGCCCGGCGGTCGGACGGCGCGTGACCCAGTCCAACACGCTGGGCCGCCCGGCGCCATGCACCGGCCGCTCGGCATCGGTGCGTGGCGGCGGTCGTGGGCTGCTCGGCCGTGGCTTGCGGAGTCGTTCGCCGGGCGACGGCCTGAGCGTCCGAAGCGACAGCGGCGCGGCGATGTGCTGCGATGGGGCGATGGCCACCAACGTGCTCGGCACCGAACTACAGACCTGTTCCACCGATCCGCTGACCGGCTTCTACCGCAACGGCTGCTGCGACACCGGCGGCGAGGATGCGGGCGTGCACACCGTGTGTGCGCGGGTGACCGTCGAGTTTCTCGCCTTCTCAGCAGAGGTGGGCAACGACCTGTCCACCCCCCACCCCGAGTTCGGTTTTGCCGGGCTTTCCCCTGGCGACCAGTGGTGCTTGTGCGCCAGCCGCTGGGCCGAGGCACTCGAGGCCGACGCAGCGCCGCAGGTGGTACTCGAGGCCACCCATGCCCGCACGCTGGAGTGGGTGGACCTCGCCGATCTCAAACGCCACGCCGTCGCTGAGTAGCGGCGGGTACGGCCGCGGATTGACCGGCAGAATCGGCCGAGACGTAGCGTCCCGAAGTGGTTGACGTGACAACGAAGCGCCCTCGCTCCCGATCGATGCGGATGTTCGCCGGGGTCGTTGTTGTTGCCGCCGTCGGGGTGAGCGCGCTGGCGGTCGCCCGGATCGGGCCCTTCGCCGACCCGGTCACCCTCGTCGTCGGGGACTCGGTGACCAACCTGTCACGAATCGAGATCGAGGAGACCACCGGCGCCAAGGTCGTCGCCCAGAACCGCCAAACCTGGGCGCTCATGGCGCCGAGGGTTCGCGGCGCTATGACCATGATGGGCACAACCCCCGACCGGGTTGGCGTGCTGCTGGGCTACAACGACGTGCTGCTCGACGCGCAGGACCTGGGGGCGACCGAGGCGGTGCTCGACGAGTTCAGCGACGTCGAGTGCGTGGTGGTGCTGACGCTGCCCAAGCTGTTCAATCGTGACGTCGCGGCCTACAACGCACAGGTGCAGGCGATCGTTGACGGGCTGCCCAACACGATGACCGACGACGGCTGGGCCAACGTGATCAACGACAACCTCGCCGTCGGCGCCGATCTGGTGGAGGCGGACCTGGTGCACCCGAAGAAGGGTCGGGCCAAACAGATGTTGGCCGACAGCTACCGGGATGCCTTCGACCGCCACTGTTGAGCGGCGGTGGCTCAGCGACGGCGGGGCTTGGCGATGCCCGGGTGCTCGGGCCAATCGTGTTTGGGGTAGCGGCCCCGCAGGTCTCGGCGCACCTCGGCCCAGGTCCCGTCCCAAAATCCCGCCAGGTCGGACGTGACCTGCACCGGCCGCCCGGCCGGGTTGAGCAGCTCCAGGCGGAGCGGGAGGGCACCGTCGAGCACGGACGGGGTGACGGTGGAGCCGAACATTTCGCCCAGGCGCACCGCCAGCGCCGGGGGATCGGCCTGGTAGTTCACCGTCAGCTCCCGTCCGGACGGCACCGTGACCGTCTTCGGGGCCAGGCGGGCCAGCTCCATCTGGCTGTCCCAACCCAAGGTGAGCGCCAGCGCACCGGCCACATCGACCGCCTCAAGGTGGCTGCGGCCGGTCGCCTGGCCGAGCATCGGGGCCAGCCATTCTTCGAGTGAGGCGGTCAGCGCCGCTTCCGACCAGTCGGGCCAGGCGTCGCCCAGGCGGTCGCGCAGAAACGCGACCCGGGCTCGCAGCCCGTCGGCCTGGTTCCAGCGGCCGAGGACGGCGCTGGGACCCACCTCGCGAACGCGGTCGATCAGCGCTGTGACAGTGTCAGGCCCGGGGGCGGGGCGACTCTCGGTGAAGTCGAGTTCCAACGTGTCGATCGCCCGCTCGACGCGCTCGGTGAGGTCGTTGCGTGTGCGATCCCAGCGCAGGTAGGTGCGGCGGGTCACCTGGTCGGCAAGTGCGTCGGCGATCTCGTCGACGTCGATCGGCGTCGCCACCCGGATGCGGGCATCGCGGCGCTGGCCGTCGGTGTCGGCCACGACGATGAAGGCGGCGGCGTTCAGCGAGTCGCTGCCATCGGTCGAGACCCCCGATCCGGAGCGGAGACGCCAGCGACCACCGCCGGTGCTGCGGGCCCGGCCCAGCCGGTCCGGGTAACCGACCAGTAACAGCGGCCCCAGGCGGTCGAGGGAGTCGATGGGAACGTCGGTGGCGCTCATCGCCCCGCCGATGCCGGCACGGCGCATCAGCTCGTCGGCTCGGCGCCGCACCGTCGTCAGGGCCCGGCCGTCCGCCTGCGGGTGGTGCCGGCGCCGGTCGATGATCAGGCCCACCCGCTCGGCCAGCGAAGTGGAGCGCTCGTCGGGCCGTCCACCGAACACGTCGCGCTCCTCCAAAAGGGCGGCGACCACGCAGGCCAGCGGACCATCGGCCCCGTCGGCGGCGGCGACCACCATCCGGGCCAGCCGGGGGTGCAGCGGCAGGCGCACCATCGCCTTGCCGGTCGAGGTGATGCGGCCGTCGGCGTCGATGGCGCCGAGCAGGCCCAGCAGCGTGCGGGCCTCCTCCCAGGTGCGCCGGGGCGGTTGGTCGAGCAGCGAGAGGGTGGCCGGGTCGGCCGCCCCCCAGGCGGCCAGTTCCAGCGCCAGGCCGGCCAGCTCCACCTGGGTGATCTCCGGTTGGATGTGACGGGGACGGGTGCTGTGTTCGGACTTGGACCACAGCCGGTAGGCGATGCCGGGCTGCACCCGGCCGGCCCGGCCGGCCCGCTGCTCGGCCGATGCCTGCGACGATGACACCGTGCTCAGGCGGGTCATGCCCACCCCCGCATCGAAGCGGGGAACCCGGGCCAGGCCGGAGTCGACGACGGCGGTGACCCCCTCGACGGTGAGCGAGGTCTCGGCCAGGTCGGTCGACAGCACCACCTTGCGTCGGCCGGCCGGGGCGGGCGCCACCGCCGAATCCTGGGCGTCGGCGGGCAGCGAGCCGTGGAGCAGGTGGACGTCGACCGCCGCCAGGCCGAGCGCGCCGCTGCGGTCGAGCGCCTGGGCGGTCCGCTTGATCTCGCCCATCCCGGGCAGAAACACCAAGACGTCGCCCGAAGATTCCGACAGTGCGGTCTCGATCGCCGAGGTTGTGACCGCCTCCAGGCGGTCCCGGCGCTGTCTCGGCCGCCAGCGGACGGCGACCGGGTGGGTGCGCCCCGGAGCGGAGATCACCGGGGCCGGAACGGGGGAGCCGGCCGCAGCGGCCGGGCCGCTGGCGCCGAGGAGGTTGGCGACATCGCCGACGTTGAGGGTGGCCGACATCACCATCACCCGCAGGTCGGGGCGCAACAAGGCCCGGGCCTCCAGGGTGAGCGCCAGACCCAGGTCGGCGGCCAGCGACCGCTCGTGGAACTCGTCGAAGATCACCAGCGAGGTGCCCTCCAGGCCGGGGTCACCCTGAACCCGTCGGGTGAGGATGCCCTCGGTCACCACCTCGATACGGGTGGAGCGGCTCACCTTGGCGTCGTCTCGGGTGCGGTAGCCGACGACGTTGCCAACCCGGTCGCCCAGCAGATGGGCCATGCGGGCGGCGGCAGCCCGCGCGGCCAGCCGTCGGGGTTCCAACATGACGATGCGGCCGGTGCCCAGCCAGGGCTCGTCAAGCAGGCGCAGCGGCACCACCGTGGTCTTGCCGGCCCCGGGCTCGGCTTCCAGCACCGCCGTCCCGGGCCCGGCGAGGGCCTCGCGCACCTGGCTGATCACTCCCTCGATTGGCAGCCCGGTCGGCTGGGCCCGAGGAGCGGGAGAGGGCGTGGGCATCGGCCCAGTGTGCCGGGTGAGACCGATAGGGGCGAAGTTCGGCCGTCGCCAACGTCAACCAACCCGAACTGGGGAGCCCGGAGGACCGTCTGAGCGCGCTTTGGGCTCCCGAGTTGGCTGCTGGGTCTGAACTGGGGAGCCCGGAGGACCGTCTGAGCGCGCTTTGGGCTCCCGAGTTGGCTGCTGGGTCTGAACTGGGGAGCCCGGAGGACCGTCTGAGCGCGCTTTGGGCTCCCGAGTTGGCGG
>JACDJC010002180.1_pt1 | contig 15828 bp, 16 predicted proteins | sample 7454191 | NCBI WGS metagenome assembly JACDJC01 (sample SAMN14253291, study PRJNA609438) | sludge metagenome | isolation source: sludge after 25d culture with pyrite and EDTA | collected 2018-12-20 | reverse complement strand
GAGAATTAAAGAATGCAAGATGGGCTGATAGACCTTTGCCTTTATGGGCGCAGTTAAAGAATGCTGGACATCCACAAGCCGACCTTGTTGCTTCTATCGTAGAGGTTAGACGTTTCGGTGATGAAATATGGGGTGTTGGTTCATTCTCTAAAACTGCTATTGCCGATACTGCACGTCTGCATGTTAATGATGGTAGTTTGAATGGTGTTTCTATTGATGTTGGTGATGCTATGTTTGAAATTACCGATAAGTTGGATGGTAAAGTCACTGAGGATGGTGGCAGTCTGTCGGATTCTCCTTTTGTTTTTAATTTAGAAGATGAAGATTTTTCTGATTGGATGAATGATAGTAAAGAACCTATAACTGTTTTACATACTCCTGAAATTAGGGGTGCAACTTTGGTGGGTATACCTGCTTTTGGGAAATCAACTATCTGGAATTATGATGATATAGATGATGTTGAGGAGTTGTTCTCTAAAGTTGAGGTTAAAGAATCTAAGCCTTCTTTGACAGACAATGTGTTTCATATTGCTGCTTCTTCTAAAATGTCTCGTGTTGAAACATTTGATAAAACATTTTTTGAAAAAATGGTGTTTGATAGATTCACTAGAATGACTATTACGGAAGATGGGCATGTTTTTGGTCATGTATATCGTTTTGGCGATAAGCATCGTACTTTGCCTTATACTTTTGAGCGTCTGGGTAGCGATTTTGTTGAGAAACAGTTTATGCAAGGACAGGCACATGTTGAAGACTCGGAGGGTGTTGTTGAGTCGGTTGCTATAGGTAATATTACTTATTTGGCTCCGCATGCTAAAGATCATACTCATTCTATGTCTTCTGCTGAGTTGTTTGAGTTTGTTCAAGAAAATACTGGCTGTAAAATGGCTGCTGTTATTGCTTGGGAAGATAGTATTGGTTTATGTGTTTCTGGTCAGTTGTTTTCTGATGTTGATGGTGTTGATGCTTCTAAGGCTTTGGCTGGTGGCTGGTCTGTTGATATTCGTAGGGATAATAATTCTGGCAGGTTGGCTCCGTTTGGTGTTCATTGTGTGAACCAGATGGGTGCTTTGGCTGGTGGTGTTGTTCCTGATGTTGTTGGTTATGATGGTGGCGATATTGTTCGTCTTGTTGCTTCTTGTGGTGGTTTTAGTGTTGGTGTTGAATCTTTGGACGCAATTGTTTCTGATTTGAGTGTTTTGTCTGCTATTAACGACTTTAATGACCTTTAATCCTATTTTCTAGCCTAATCTTTGCCCTTTTTGGACGTTTATGTGCTTTTGACCTTTTTTTTGGGTGTTTTGGGCGCTCATCTCATATGTATCATTGAATATATAAGCTCACGAAAGGAATAAAATATGGGTCTAGAAGCAAAAATCAAAGCATTCACGGAGGGGAACAAAGAATATAGTTCTTCAACAGATGCAGAAATCAAAACATTATCTAAAGAGATAACTGCACTACATGGCGAAATCAAAGCTGGAGTAGAAGCAAAAGAATTTGAAATAGGTGAACTAGAAGGCATTGAAGCTTTCACTGACATTGCATCTGGCGTTAAAGTACGTATGGATAAAATTGTTGCTGTTCAAACAGAGTTAGCTGCTAAAAATGCTGCTGCAGAAGAGGCTTTAAAGGCTTTTGATGCTACAGTTCAAGCTAGTGAAGAAGTTGAAGTCCCTGAAGTAGATGCTAAAGCTGATGAATCTGACGAAAAAGCTGATGAAGATGAAGACTCTAAAGAAGATGAAGCTGACGAAAAAGCAGAAGACACTAAAGAAGAGACAGAAACTCCAGAAGTAGAAGTAGAAACAAAACAAGCATCAGTAACGGTAAAAGAAAACAAATCTTTCACACCAAAATCTAAAAAAGCGGTGACAGAAACATCTGGTGAAGTATTTGCAACAGCAGGAATACCTGACAGCAACAACTTCAAAGAATTTTCTGACAAAAAAGAATTAAAAAAATTCGTTACCAAAACATTCCTAGACAGAATGCAAAGATTCAACGGAAATGTTAAAACATCTGTAGAAGGATCACAACTAGTTAGCATACAATCGGCTGCTCCAGAGTTTGCTCCAAAGTCTTTAGATGAATTTCGCGATGGATTCAAAAACCTTGTTGCAGATAAAGCACAATTTAATGCTGATGTAATCAAGGCAGGAACAGGTGCTTGTGGACTTCCAGAAATTTCATATAACATTAATGTTCTAGGATGTGCAGATACTCCAGTTGAAGATAGCTTCACAGTTGTTCGTGGAGATGGAAGAGCATGGCAGTTCTATGCTGAACAAGAATTTGCAGACTATTCTGCCGACTATGAAGCAGGTACAGCCTCTCATACATCTGCAGAAGATATTGCAGGAACTAACTATCCTAAAGTATGTGTTGTTGAAACATGTTCTGATAGTGCCATATGTGAGATAGAAGCTAGACATTACTGTGTTAAACATTCTAACTGGACATTAATGACTGCTCCTGAACAATATGAAGCTGCTTTAGAGCGTGCTGCTAATAGTTGGGCAAGAATTGGTGAACGTGAATTAATGCAAAAAGTTCATGACCGTGCTAATGCTGATGGACATAAGCTAGGTTTACTGCCTTATCTTGTTGGACAGTCTGCTGTAGATAGTTTTGTTTCTACAATCTCCAACCTTGTTGGTAGGTTGAGAGCAAGAGGTCGTTTCTGTAACAGTCAAGGATATACTCTATATGCTCCTGAAACAGTAAAGAATGTTTTGGCAGAGGATTTAGCTAGACGTTTCGGATTTACTTCTGGACCTTCTGTTAATGAAGTGTTCTCTAGGCTTTCTTCTGCATATAATATTAGTACTGTATTCTATGTTGACCAATTTGGTGAAACAGCTCTTTCTAACACTACAACGTCTGGTGACCCGACTATGCCTACGGCAGATGTTACAGGTTCAGCGTTTGTGTTACCTAGACAATACCGTTTCGCTTTAATTCGTGATGGTTCAGTAGTGTTACGTGATGCAGGTACTATCAATCTTGGTGTTACACGCACTCAAGCAGATATAGAAAACAACATGTTCGGAATGTTCGAAGAGGACTTCAAGAATCTATGTTTCCTATCTAATGGTACATACCTATTCGATATTGACCTATGCCCTAATGGTGTTGAAGCACCTAGAGGTACAGCGATTGCCTGTGCATAACAGACAATAGAATAGAAAATTCTAGCCCCTACCCTCCTTTGATTAGGCAGGTTAGGGGCTTTTTTTTTGCATGATATAATATTTATATGACAAGAATCATTTATGATAACAGAATCCCCGATAATGGTGTGGATAATAATGTTTCTAATGTTTTCCCTGAACAATTTTTAAAAGTTATAGTCGAAAATATTGATACCTTATCTGCCGATGATCGTTGGTTCGATAATAACAGCGGATGGTATTTAGATGGCTCAATGTGTTGGACACCAAATGTTGGTTCCTCTACAGGCTGTACTGACATTGATTTTGGTTCGGATACTATTGAATCCGAATATTTTAGAGGATATGCTGTTCCATATAATGTTCATATTAAAGAATCTGTATTCTGTTTATTGAATGAGGATATAGAACGATTCTCCGATAATGTTAAAAAACTTTTTGTTCCTAAAATTGTTGATGGAGTTTTGCAAGAATTTTATTCAGGGTCTTTCGCCCAATCTAATGCTGCAATCTCCCCATATGGTTCATATCTATTAAGATCTGATGCTGCTGCGGCAGGTCATGATGCCCCAACAGTTATTCCTACTATTGCTGGTGGTTTAGCCCCTAAAGAGGGTCTAGGTATTATTGCCGAAAATATTGAAAGATGTTCAGGCGGTAAAGGTGTCATTTGGATGAATACCAAATATTTAGGACATTTCAGCGAATTTATAGACTATATTGATGGTCTCCCATATTTTAATGGCAATCTTATTGTTGCCTCACCATATATTGATGACCGTGCACCATATCCTTACGGAGGTACACCTCCTGCACATGATGCTGGGGAGCCATATATTTATGCGACTTCTCCTGCCACTATGTTGATTGGATATAATGGTACACAATTTTTGGAAGATTTTGGTGCTGTTCCTGAAAACAATAGAGTTTCTAGACAGTTATTCGGTTTTGGTAGTGTTAATTATGGCTGCTGTAAAGTGGCTGTGCGTTTGAAGGTATGTTGATATGAGTGATCCGATTGTTAGTGCAGGATGTGAGGGAGATACTCCCCCTATAGATGTAGAATCACTTATTTTATGTGACAAAGATGTCAATGGCGATATTGTTGGTACTGCGTTAGCTGTTTACGAATATGATGAGGCTGGTGTTCCTACTGGTCCTCCTATGTTTGTTGATCCTGTAACTTATCAGCCTTATGTTGCTCAAGGTATGTTGACTCCTTGTGCTGATACTTCAAGGGATGTTGAGGAATCAATTGTTTGTGCTGATGGTGTGCAGGTCTTTAGGCGTGTTGTTTTTCAAGGCGGTTCTGAAGTTTCTGCAACATTTATTGGTGCTGATGGTGTTGAGGTTACTCCTGTCACTTGGACTCCTGGTTCTTGTGTTACAGAATCACGTGTTGATGTTGAATACTTCAAGTTCTGTGACGATGGCAATACAAACGCAAACTTCATACGACGTGTTGAACGAACTTACTCAGTTGCAGGCGCATTACTAAGTGAAACTATTGTCGATACTGAAACAGACCTTACTACTCCATATGTAGTTGTAGGCAATGCAGTTGTATGCCAACCAGAGAACCCTGTAGACTTTGAGCAAAGATGTGTTCAGGACTCAAGCCTAACACCAATCAAAGGTATAGAGCTAAGAGAGAGACTAGCCGATGGTACATACGCTGTTGTCGGATATGTTGAAAGCGATGGGGTAACTGCATGGACTCCTGTAGCACCAGTTACTGATTGTGTAGACACATTCGCAAGAACAAGTTGTGCATCAAGCGCCCCAGCCTCAGTTACGATACAGGGTAATATTAACTTCACAGATGTTGGTGGTGGCATAAACCCTGGCATGACTGACGCGGCACCATTCTTAACTACTCCAGCTGATGCAAATGCACTTGATGGTGTATCAACTCAACTAAATATACCACTTACGACAATAGATGCACTTAATTTCCAGGATGGTGAACAGTACTTATATATCACATCAAACGGCAGTGTTAGTTCCCCAATGGCAACACAATGGGTTGAAGCAACAGATCCAACAGGATCAACTTTTGCTACAGATTTAACAAATGAATTGATATCTGTACTCCCCTCGATAAACGTAAATGCAGTACCTACAGTAACAATAACTAGCGTTGTTTCACCTATACTTAACTATGATCTGCAGTTTGTATATGGGCCTTCCGCTGACACTGTTGATAATTTACAATCAACAGGAAATACACATAGCATAGATGCAAATAACCAAACACAAATAAACTGGGACTTCGTACTACCATTCACCCCAACTATATCTGATACTTTGGTATCTGTTACTTTTGAATATGCTGGCTCACAGAGTTCAGTCATAAATTTTGATAGTGCTGTTATAGCTGGTGGGCTAATAGGAACGAACTATGGTACATTATCTAACCCTGCACCTTATGCATTCGCTCCCGCACTAGGGGCTGGTACAGTTCAAACGGTATCTTACTCAATGACTGCTGCAATTGATGGTATAACTTGGGCTGATATAGCTACTAAGTTCTCTGGTTGGGCATACATGGGTCAGAGCGAAAATATACAGATGCTAGTTGATGGTATGCAAGTTACTGTTAATTACACTACTGAAGGCGCACCAGAAGACGCCTATAAGACTACAGGATGTAATGATGACAGAAGAGATGGTTTCCTAGAAACACTTGCAACAACAAGTCTAACTACTACCAATACTCTTAGATCTGAGTCGCACAACTATGTGCAATTAGACTCATTCGGTAACTACACTGGCAACCTTGTAACTGAGACTAGAACATACAATAATAATGGATCACTTAACAGTGTTGTATATACCGATACAGTGAGCGGATCAGTAGTTTCATTAAATGGATCTACTACTCAACTTGCCCCTGTCACTGGATCGGACTTCGAGTCTGTAATCATGTGTGATGGTGTGGAATCATTCATCAGAACAATTGGATATATGCCTGGTGGTGACATAACATTTACTAATGACAGGCTTGCAGATGGTACAGCATACACTCCAGTAGGCCCAGTTACTATCGGATCTTGTGATACTGGATCAGTTGGTACAACACCAGTTGAACTATGTGTAGTAGAACAGAGTACGATTGCACTAAACTTAGTACCTGCTGTAGTAGGGAATGTAGTTACAGTCACTCTGGACGTTACAGGGACAACTACAGCAATCACAAACGAGGTAGTAGATTTCGGTGATGGATCAGTTTCAATATCACCTGTACATAGCTACGACTACAGTTTAGTAGCAGATGGTTCTTACATAATAAGCGCAAGAGTAGTTGATTCAAACGGAGCTTCATTGATACAAGCTGTTGCTGTCACCGTGACAGGCGGTGTACCAGTGCTAGGAACTCTCCCTGCCGCAAAGACCACAACCTATGATGTACAGGCTGCTAAAGTATTCAGGTCATTCGATGGATCAGGCACAGTACTATGGACAGTAGACGAAAATGGAGTAGCATTTACTCCAGGTGTTGGTCAAACAGTAGTCCCTTGTGACAGTTGTGGCTGTAATGAGAAGCCTTGTGAATCATTCTGCTTTAGCAGCAAACCAACTAATGGTACTTCAGTAGTGCCAGTTACTAACTTAACTAAAACAGTTCAAAGACTAGCAGCCCCATATGTAGTAGTCACTAACTATAGTTCTGCAACAATAACTTCCATAAGTGCAGATGTTACTATAGACGGTGTATCAATACCTGCTGGATTTACATGGAGCGTTGATAGTTCTACCAACCAAATATTTACTGATACAGTGAGTATAACTGGTACAGACTACATTGTAACGGAGGTCAGATAATGGTAGTGTCATGAATATAACTGGTGTAGCTGGAATCGGCTAATAGTTATCGTATGCAGTGGGATCTTCGTATAAATAATGTTGCCCGTGCTGCTTTGAGGTTATCTCCTAATGGCTCTAATACTGCTACTTTGCATGTTGATGAAAATAATTCTAATAGACGTAAGATTAGTTTATGGAATGTTGCTGATAGTAGCGCACAGCATCAGTTTGTGGGTGTTGGTTCAGTGTCAGTCAGGTTATTCTACACGTATTAAACAGCAAAATACTTCGCTATATTCTGATATGGCGTTGTCTACTAATAGGGGTCGTGTGTTTGTGTTTGTTGATGGGCTATGGATTGCGAGTGAACGTGTCTAAAGATAAAAAATATGAGCGTAGAAAACGTGACCGCAAACATTCTGTTCCTTTTCAGACTTTGTTGGCTCTTGTTGCTGGTGTTATTGTTACTGTACCTTATATGGTTGTTTTGGTTATTGTTATCCGTACTGGTGAGGTTTCTGAGGCTGTTTTGAATCAGTCTAATCAAACGTTTGGTACGCTTTCAACGATATATATTAGTGGCGTTTTAGGTGTTTTAGGTGTTTCTAAGGTTGAAGAGGTCAGAAACAGAAAAGATAAGTGAATCTGTAGTTACCCATATTTTTTGGCATGATATAATAGTAGTTGAAAGGTGTTTTTATGAAAATAGAATTTCTAGTTGCATACAATAACTATAAAGTTGGTGAGATTGTTGATCTTGGTGATGATTCTTCTACTGTTGAGGCTTTTTCGGGTAATCTTATTAAGAATGGTTGGGCTAAAATTGTTGACCCTGTAGGTAAGCCTGCTGAAGTTAAAGCTGAAGTAGAGCCTGCTGAAGTAGAGCCTGCTGAAGTGGAAGTCAAAAAAGAAACCAAAAGTAAGAAAAGCAACAAAAAGGTTAACAAAAAATAGGTTATGTGTTTATTAAATAAAGCCCACCCCTGTCCAGCAAACATAGATGACCCGACAGCTAACGGAGTCTACTATGATGACGCTTCAGGCAAAGTCTGGGCACCATATTCTTGCATGACCACTACAAGATATGCTAATGTTTCTATAGGATATTTTACTAAAGCTGCAGGTAATCCTGCATATACTTCCCCTACGGTTAGTGTTTCTGTAACGAATCCTTCTACTTGTTTCCCTATGAGAACTTTAATAACGAGACGTGTTCAAATGTGTTGGGCTAATTCAGGCACAGCCTATAATGGTGCTTACGTAGAGCTATTATCCTCTAGTGATGGGGTAGCCTATCACCAGATTGCATTACAGCATCCTTTTCATGACGGTCCTTGGCTGAAATCTCCAGCGTTTGATTCTACTGCTTTGAATGATGATGGTGCTATCGCTCCTGGTGCGGTTTCTCAAAGGTTTATGCGTATTCTTATTCGTGATAATCCACAGCCTTTAGATATTGCTGGGTCTTTGTCTACATCTATGACGGGTCATGTGATTCAAACATGTTAGAAAGGTTTGTATGAGTTTTGATGTGAAAAATTTGGTTAAGGAATGGCGTAGGGCTATTAAAGAGGATCCTTCGGGTCGTGGGAATAATTTTTATATTGATGCTGATAGTAAATATTTTGTTGTGTCTTCTTCAATCTTGGATGATGAGCAGATAATTGAGCAGGGTTTAACTGCTGTGTCTTATCAGCAGGTTATACCAATCATGGAGGCTTCTAATAAAGCTGAGGATAAGGCTGAGAGTGATATGGTTGAGTCTTCCGAAGCGAAAGTTAAAGCTCGCTCTAATTTGGGTAAGAGGTTAGCTAAGTTAGATATTGATGATGATTTGAAGGAAATATTGTCTCAACTTCTATGATTATGCTATAATATTTTTTATGGATACTATTTTTTGGAAACACGTTGCTAATGGTGAAACTTTTCTAGGTAAAAGCTTGGATGAGGATTCTATACCGAAGGGGGCTGTCAGGGTTTCTGATAAAGAATTTTATTCTTCTCAAGCTAAAATAGATGCTGTAGAAGATTTATATGATAAGGATGCTGTCCACGAAAAGTTCGATGCTGCTGCTGATAAGTATGCTGGTACAGAGTTTGGTCGTGTTCAAAAGTTTATTGGCGATAAGGGTTTAAGGTTTTATAGAAAAGCAGGTCTCAATGGTGCTACTATTGCTGGTCAGATTGTTAAAGATCAACCTTTACCTGTAGGGTCTGTTGAGATTAGTGCTAAAGAATTTAGACAGTTAATTCACAAACATTAACTTTTTCTGCCCTGTTTTTACATATGTTATAATAGGGTTATGTATATTTGTGATAGTTTAATGCCTTGCGATGATTGGGCTTCTGTTGATGATCTTTGTTTAAAATGTGGTCAGACTGTTGATGCTGAGGATATTCCTGTTTATGAGCGTTGGTTGAAGGCTGCTGTTTCCTATGTTTTTGTCCGTACTGCTCGTATATATACAGGCTGTTGTGATTATGTTATTTTGCCTTGTAAAAAGAAATGTTGTTCTAATAAGGGGCGTTGTTCTGCTATGGGTAGCGGCAACTTTCCTTTTGTTCCTGTTCTTGGGAATGATGGTATCTATAATAGTTGTTGTGTGACTTCTTGTTGTGATTTTGATGATTGTTCATGTACGTTTGGTGATAAAATTAGGTTGCCTTCTTCTAATGTTGTTTCTGTCACAGAAATTGTGATTGATGGGGTTGTGTTGGATGCTGCTAAATATAAGTTGAAGTATGATGAACGTGGCGCATATGTGAGACGTGTTGATGGTGTCAAGTTTCCTGAATGCCAGGATTTGAATAAGAATCTTGGTGAGGAGGGTTCTTGGCATATTAGATATAAGGCTGGTGTTGTTCCTCCTGCTTATTTGGTTGAGGCTACGATGTTGTTTGCTGTTGAGTTGGCTAAGCAGTGTTTGGGTAAGCCTTGTCAGTTGCCTAAAAGGTATTCTACTATTGAGGGTTCTCCTGTTTTGGATGTTGCTTCGTTTGTTGAGAAGGGTTATACAGGTTTTATGCCTTTGGATATTATTTTGGCTACTTTGAATCCTACAAGGTTGCGTTCTCCTGTTCGTATGAAACGTGTAGTTAAAAGAGGAGGATAGATTAACCTGTTTTGGGGGGGTTGTTCTGTTGTTTCCGTTTCTGCCCATATTTTTGATGTTTTGGGCGCTTTTGTCATGTCTATACTTTATGGTATAGATACAAAATTTTTTGAAAGGAATTTTTATGGCAGATTTAACAACAGGCAATAAAGGATTTACGGCATGTGCAATAAATCTTTTTCCATTAGCGACAGACTGTAGCTACTCAATTGGTGACCCAATTCCTCAATCGGCAGGACTTGTCGAATTAGAGATGAGTTGGGAACGTGAAGAAGCCAATGAAGTAATTGGACGTACTCTAGGTGGAGGATTCTGCTACAATTTTACTTTCCCTGGATTCAATAAATATATGAATATACGTTTAAGGCTATGTTCTGTTTGTGCAACTACACAGGCTCTATGGTTTGATGCTGTTGCTATTTTAGATGCTGCTGGAGATACTGTTGGTTTGGAACATCAAATTGCTTCTGAGTCTTCTAGTAACTTTTGTTCTACTACTCCTAGTAAGAAACTTGCTTTGGAAGTTTATCAACCAATCATCAAAAACACGAATGCGTGTGATGCTGGTACTAGAACATTTAGAAAACATGTGTTTCCTTTGTTGCAAGACGTTTCTTCTCCTGCTCCAATGTTTTCGGACGAGGAAGTTTCTTATATTGAATTAGAAGCTAAGGGTTATTCTAATGGCAAATATAATAAGGGTCCTTTTGGGGATTCTCCTTCTGCCAATGGTATCGGTGGGAACACTGCATGGGGTTGGTATGATCTGCCTGACACTTTTGTGTTGCCTACTGTTGCAGATGCTTGCGTTGCTACTCCTGCTACTGCTGCTAGTCTGACTGTATAGTTTCTGGGTTATAGTTTCGGAGAGGGTTATTGGTTTTTGATGTTTATTCCTTCGGATATGTTTTCTGTTTTGGAACAAATGTCTGCCAAGCTTCAGTTATGTGAGGATATTGGCTGTGTGTTTATCACGGCTGATCCTATGTTACCTGTTGTCTGTAATGATTGTGATGGGAAGCCTTCTCTTACGTTGTGGGGTATTCCTGATGTTTCTTCTAAGTCTCAAGGTTCTGCATGCCCCACATATTTTTTTCGTGTTGGTTTGAGGCTTGCTTTTTGTATGTCTTGTGTTGATGATGCTGACTCTTCTGCTTATTTTGCTCAGGAGGTTTATCGTTTTCTGGGTTCTGCTTTGAATGTTTTGGGTGGTGGTTTGGATAATTGTCAGCGTGTTTCTTTTGATAATATGTTTGCTGAGGGTGTTTCTGATTCTGATGGCAGTAAGTGTATGTCTTATAGGTTTGATTTTGTTGTGAGATAGCCTTTATTTTTGATATGTTATAATGGTTATTGAAAGGTGTTTTTATGGTTGAGAAGAATGATGTTAAAAAAGTTGAGGAAATCAAAAAGGTTGGGTCTGTTGAATCTGTTATAGATTCTGGAGATGTTAAATTATTGTTTAAGGCTTCTGTTTCTTTTGACTTGAATGGTGAAGCTAGGGTCGCTAATTATGGTGAGACTATTATTGTTACGAAGGCTTTGTCTAAGAAGCTAACTTCTGCTGGTCTTGCTGTTGTTGTAAAATAGTTTTGTTATGGGCAAGTCTTTAGCCCGTCAGATTGATGATTTTGTTAAGGCAGAGTCTTTGCGTACTTTAAAGCTTTTGGGTCGTCGTCTTGTTGCTCAGTGTGTTTTGACGGCTTCGGCTAAGGGTTTGAAGTCTACTCCTGCACAGGGTCGTGTTCCTCCTCATTATGTTCATAGTTTCTATTCGGAAATTGTTGTTACTTCTCGTGGCTTAGGAGTTAAGGTAGGTAATCATAAAACTGGTGTTTCTGCCATGTTGGAGTCTGGCAATAAACCTAAATCTGGTGGTTTGATTACTGCCAGAAATTCTGGGGTGTTGAGATTTAAAAATCCGTCTGGTAAATGGGTTTCCACTAAGTCTGTTAAACCTGCTAAAGATTATCGTGTCTTTGAGGATGCTGTAAAGGCTTTGATTGCTTCTTCTCCTCATTTGTTTAAACATATTGATTCTATAAATTATTTTGATGGCAAGAAACATAAATATATTGCTGTTCCATAGCCCATATTTTTGGGTGTGATATACTAGATATTAGAAGAAACATTATTAAAAAAAAGGAACATGTTATGGTTAAAGAATATTCATTAGCAGAAATTGGTAAAGATTTTGAAATTAAAGTCGAACCTGTACGTATCAACTATCTGGCAGGCAAAGTCAAAAAATCTATTGATTTGGATTTAAATAAGCTAGGTTCTAAAGGACGTGCCGAGTTATTGAAGAAAATTGCTTCTCCTGAAGATAATCAAGAGTTAGATATTCTAGATATTGTTGCCCCTTTGGCTAGTAAAGAAGATTTTGATGCTTTTAAGAAGGCTTATGATGGCGATAAAATTTCGGTTGCCGATTTTGAGGCTTTTCAGCATGTTATTGTGAGGGTTATTACTAATACCCCTTTGGCACCTGCCTCTTCTTAAGGAAATTGTTTTCAGAAGAGGGTTATTTTCAATTAAAGATTGGCGAGTATGTTCAGTCTGGTCATAGTTTAAGGGATTTTGATTGGATAGAGTTTTCTGTTTTTTTTAGAACAACATTTCTAGTACAGCATCGTGAGAATGAACGATTCGATGATATCTATACTTTAATGTGGTGTGATAGTCTCACGAAGGCTCATGCGTTATCTAAGAAGGTTTTCAGGTTTGGTTTGTTGGAGGCTGAACGTGCCTCTCGTAAAGCTAAAGGTTCTGTTTGGGGTCAGGACGACATTTTGGCTGCTTTTGAGGATTTGGGTGGTGTTGCAGAGCATGTTACTGATCATCAAAATAAGACTGTTGTGTAATCTTCTTTACTAGATTTTGTGAGGTAGCCCTTTTCTTTCCTGTGATAAAATGGATGTATGGCAGCTGAAGCATTTTTAACGTTAACTATTGATGAGGGTAAGGTTTATGCCGAGGCTAAAAAGGTTGTTGAGTCTATTGAGAGACGTTTTCCTGTTAAGCTTCAACCTTCGTTTAAGGGTTTCATTACCGAATTTAGGGATGAGAAGAGAGCGTTCATTGCTAAATATAAGAATGATTTGGAAGTTAATGTTGCTGTTAATCCTTCATTTTTAGGTTTTAAGAAAAAATTTGAAACTCAAAAAGATGCTTGGCTTTCTAAACATGATTTAGAAATCAACGCTAAAATTAATCCATCTTTCATAGGCTTTAAAGAAAAATTTGAGGCAGAATCTAAAGCCGTTTTGGGTGGCAAATATTTAGAAATTCCGACAGGTCTAGATTTAACTAAAGCCAAAAAGGATTTAATAGTTTTAAAGGAACTTGCCAAGAAAACTAATTTAGAGGTTTCAGTTTCTTTGAAGGAAACTTCGTTAGCTAAAATCAAGGCACAAACTGCCGCCATTTCTGTTGGTTCTTCCGTTAACGTCAATAACAGGTCTGCTGCTAGGGAAATTCTACAAACTGCAGGTGCTTTAAAGGCTGCTGAGAGGGCTTCTGAGGGTTTAGCTACTGGTTTAGCTACTGTTGCTGCTTCTTCTACTTCTAACATTGCCCAGAACCGTATCCTAACAGGTACTTTACAAAAATATTTGAATGTCACTTCTGTTGCTGTTCCTGCCGCTATTGGTTTTGCTGATGCGTTAATTACTTTAGGTGTAGCCTATAAGGGTTTGAAGGATGCCGCTAAATTAGAGTCTATTACTGTCGGTATTGACAATATTGTTGGCGCACAGAATGAGGCTTTAGCTGCTGCTGGTAAGGTCGGTCTTTCTTCTAAACAATTTTTGAAGGATTTGAAACAGTTTGCTGTTATTACTCCTTTTGAATTTGAGGATCTAGCGGCTTTATCTAATCGTTTATTGGGTGTTGGTTTTGAAGCTAAAGAAACTGTTAAAGTTATGGAAACTTTAGGTAATGTTGTTTCCGTTACAGGTGGAGATACCACTAGCCTTAATGGTGTTATCAAGGCTATCGGTCAGATTCGTGGTGCAGGTAAATTATATGCACAGGATTTAAATCAGATTGCTCAACAGTTACCTGGATTTAATCCTTATAGGGAGATTGCTAAGTCTATTGGTCAGACTGAGGTTCAGTTACGTAGGTTGATGGCTACTGGTAAGGCTCCTGCTGGTGAGCAGGCTATTCAGGTGTTGTTGACTTCTATGCAGGAATTTCCTGGTGCGGCTGATGCTATGGCTAAGCAGTCTAGGACTTTGGTTGGTACTTTGTCGAATTTACAGGATGCTATTTTTAATGTGGCTTCTGAGGAGTTTGGGTCGTCTTTGGGTCCTGCTCGTGCTTTTTTGAATAGTATTCGTGTTGAGGTTGAGGAGTATTTGCCTGATATTGCTTCTCGCCTGTCGGAGACTATTAATTTGTTTGCTGATGAGGAGTTGTTGGGTAAGGTTGCTGCTAGGTTTGCTAAGCATTTTAATGGCTTTTTGGATATTTTGAATGATTTTATTGAGGGTGGTAAAACTGGTTTTTATGGTTTTCTTGATGGTGTTTTGACTTTTGCTGACGAGTTTTTTAGAATTTTTGGTTCTATTTCTGTTCCGTTGGCTGATTTTGTTGGTGCTGTTGGTGAGTTGTCTGTTCCTTTGTCTGAGGCTTTTGGTGGTGTGGCTACTGCTACTATGCAGGTTTGGGTGAATTTGTTGAGGGCTGCTACTCCGATTGTTGAGGCGTTTGCTGCTTTGTTGGAGGCTTTGCCTTCTCCTATTGTTTCTATTGGTTTGGGTATGTTGTTGATGTCTAAGTATACTAGCCAGTTTGCTTCTACTTTGCGTTTGTTGCAGTTACCTAGGCTTGTTGCTGGGTTTACTAGATTGTCGGATGTTACTGTTGCTGGGGCTAAGGGTTTTAATAGTTTGCGTGGTTCTTCTGACGGCTTTTTTAAGTCTAGTTTTGCTGCTGGTAAGACTCAGTTGCCTGTGTTGGCTACTAATTTTAGGAATGTTGCTAGGGATAGCACTATTGCTGGTTTGGGGTTGGATAAAGCTAAGAAAGCTGCCGATGCTGCTGCTAAGGCTTCTGCTGCTTCTTCTAAAATTATGGTTGTTAATGGTAATCATTCTTTGGATTCTTTGAAGCGTATAGCTGTTGAATATGATAAAAATGCTGTTGCTGCTGGTAAGGCTGGTAAGTCTGTTGAGGGTTATGGCAAGTCTGTTGGTTCTGTTTCTTCTAAGTCTGCTGGTGCTGCTGGTGCTGTGACTGGTTTGGGTTCTGCTATGGCTTCTTTGGGTATTGCTGCCGCTATTGCTGTAGCTATTGGTTCTGTGACTTCTACTATTGAACATATGGGTTTAGCCTCTAAAGCCGCTAAAGCACAGTTGAAGGGCTTTGAGGATGGTTTTGCTGCTGTCCGTAAAACTGCCGAGTCTGGTACTTCTTCTACTTTAGAGTTTTTCTCTTCTTTTGGTGATGCTGTTGTTGCTTCTGGTTCTCGTATTGGTAAGGTTTTGGAGAAAATTTCTGCTGATACTGGGAAGACTGTCGGTGAGGTTGTTCAGGGTTTAACTAATGGCAGTGGTTTATTGAAGGAGACTCTCAATTCTGCTCAGTTGGAGTTTGATAAAATTTTAGGTGGGAATAAGACTTCTGTTGGAGATTTTTTTAGGTTAGGTTCTGGTAATGCTGTTGTTGGTGGTGAATTAGATAAACTTAGGGAACTTTTAGGTGATGAGGATTTAGGAAAGAATGCTGTT
>JACDJC010002178.1_pt1 | contig 15836 bp, 32 predicted proteins | sample 7454191 | NCBI WGS metagenome assembly JACDJC01 (sample SAMN14253291, study PRJNA609438) | sludge metagenome | isolation source: sludge after 25d culture with pyrite and EDTA | collected 2018-12-20 | reverse complement strand
CGCCGCCGCCTGCCTCCCTCCCGTCTCGCTATGTGGTCTGGCCGGAGCTATAAACGCTAAAGTTATGCTCGAGTGTTAGCTAACTCCGTGCACCTTTTATAGCACCCATCCGGCTATACTCCAGTCGCCCCTGGTCGGCGGCCCGACCGATCGAACTTGAATGACGTTCGGCGTCGCTTGACTTAGATTCTTGATAACTATGGGATTCGGATAGGTGAATACGAGCTGCGAACTCTGGCCGGCGACCGACCCGGTACTGCAGAGCTGGAGGTTAGGGCTTAGTCCGTCTAGTCCTGTTGTCGCTTCAATAACCATCGCCCATGGGGCGGCGCCACCGTCCCCCCCTACTGAGAGGCTCTGGAGGCAGATGGTGTTCGCATGGGTGCCGGCCCCTCCCCATGCCGCCAGGGTGTAGAGCGCCACGGTGAACGCTCCCCCGGCACCGCTGGAGTTGACGATCTGTTGTCCGCTGCCCTCTATCGTCGCGTTCGGCAGCTTGCCGGCGCCGGCGGGGAACGGTCCCACGTAGTTGATATCCGCCCACGCCACAAACAACGAGTCGAGCAGCGACCAAAGCCAAGTGTTCTGATGCTCGACCGTAATACTGCCGCTCGCCTTGTTGATCGGGAACGTCACATACGAATACGGTCGGACGGTCTGAACGATCGTGCCGGCACCAGTTACATACACATGGGTGGCGGTGTTGTTGTAGATAAAGAGGTTGCCGATGTTCCGGCCGCTATCCGTCGTGATGGTGGTGATGGTGTCCGCGACGGTCGGCGGGACGCCGGACCGGGTGAAGGTCTGGACGGGGGAGCTGGAGCCCGACGACGGGATCACGCCCGGCCACACGGCCGACGTCAGATGGTCGTCCGTGAAGACGAGATCCACATAGTCGGCGCTCCCGAGCACGACCCCCGACCATCTGAACGACACCTGGCCGGCAGCGTCGAGCGGGTGGGTCGCCGTGCAGCGCGGGGGGATCACGAACTTCGCGCCGGCCGCGTCCGCCGGGGGCACGCCGGAGTCGTTCACCAGGAGATCGGCGTCGGTGTTGTTCGTCACCTGAAGCGCCACGCGGCCGGTGACGCCGGCCCCCGGCGTGAGCTTCAAGACGCGGTCCGCGGCGGTCGCCGCGAGCGCCGGGTTACTCGACGCGGACCAAGTGAAGGTGAGGAGTGTCGCCATTTTCGAGGCGCTAGCGGCGCTGGGAAGCCGTCAGACGGGCACCTGGCCGGCGCGGGGGGAGTCGTTCAGGATACCGACCTTCGCCTCAACAGCCGCCACACGGGCCATGAGCGCCGCGACGGTGGGATCCTGGGGCTGTGCCGCCGGGTCGGCGGGGGTGTCCACCTGTTCGGTCCGGATGAGCTGCCCGGGGGGGAGGTACCAGCGCCACGTTACGGGGGGCACTTAGGCGACCCTCGCGGCCACGCTAGGCGCGTTGAATCCGATGCTGTTTCCAGTGAAGAACGTTGGGGGGAGTGCGCCAGTCGTGCCGACTGTGCTGTATCCGGTTGCGCTCTGCGCGGCGATCGAAGCGAAGTCGAGCCCGCGAAGCTCGTACCCACCGGCGCCCGTGAGGGACCGGAGGGTTGCGCCCGGCGCCGGAGCCCCCTGCTGTACGGCGCCCACCCAACAGATAGGGGGGAGCGTCATCGGGGCAGCGACGGCGGCGACCCCTAGGACGTCGGTTGCGAGCGGCCCTGAGTCGAACAGGACGGCGCCCGGGTAGAAGCTCCCGTTATCGGCATAGACGCCGATGCGGTGAACGCTTCCAGCTCCCCCAATGGTCGTCACTTCGATCGCGAGTTGGTCGATCGTGACACCTTCGAGAAACCAGGGGACCACTCGAAGCTGCCCATTGTTGAAGATGGCTGGCGTGCTGGGGAGCTGCGGCCCCCTGATCCACTGAGTAGCCTCAGGGCGCGTGAACGGCATGTATTGCCGCGAACTGGTGTACGCCTCCACGGTGCTAGAACTCCCCGCCGGAGATCACAGGGCCGTCGGGCCACGGGAACGCCGGGGGTGCGGCCACCTCGCCCGGGCGGTCCGGGTAGAGGGCCCCGGCGCCATAGCCGGCGCGGTCGGGTGTGCGGGTCGCCGTGCCGGCGCCCTGGCCGCCGCCGCCGGCGCGGTCGCGGAGATCCTGCGCATCGGGGGTGTCGTAAGCCGGGGTGTCCTCCTCGACGTCCGGGACGGCGGGGAACCCGGACATGGGGGTGTCGTGCTGCCGGTGGATCGGCCGCAGCTCCCATACGTGGAAGTCAACGCGGCCGGAGATCACGACGCCGACGGCGGCCCCCGTGATCTCCGCCAACAGTCGCTCCCCGCCGAGCAGCCAAGGCGAATCTGACTGAGTGCTCTCGAAGATCGCCGCGGGGTCGGTCGCCCCGAGGAGGACGGTCCCGATGTATGCGTCGTCGGCGATGCTGTTGCGGTACAGGTTCACCCGGGCACCACCGACGCCGTTCGCGCCCGTCGCCGGCACCCGGCCGGCGATCGAGACCATGTCGATGGTGTGGATCAATCCGGCGGGGACCGGCCGGAAAACGGCGGTGCCACTGGTGCCGGTGAATGGGCCGACGTTCTCGGCGGGACTCTTGTCGAGCCCCTTCAAGATCGCGACGTAGTCCGGGAGGAGGGGGCGGTTCATCGGCGGGCGCCTCTCTGGGATCGGAACAGGAACAGGATCGCGAGCACCACCGCAATGGTACCGCCAAGCGCCGCGAGGATCCGGAGCCAAGTCGACGGATCGAAGATGCGGGCGATAAGGGACACGAGCCCGGAGAGAGCGCCGGCCACCGGATCCGCGATGTTCCCGAGGGCGTCGATCGGTGACGTGCTGGGATCCGGCTGGGGAAGGTTGCGGCCCCCGCCGACGACGATCTCCGTCGTGAGCACCTTCGAGCCGGTGAGCTGCCCATATATCGCGGCCACCTTCTCACCCCATCCGGGATCGGCTGCCCACCGGGCGCCAATGTCCCGGATCGACACCTTGCCGGCGCCCTTGTAGAGCGGCCCGCCGAGCGTGCTCGCGGCCTTGCGGATCGCGGCTTCCCAGCTCGCGAACCTCATGCCGGCGCCGGCCTGGCCGGTGACTCCGAGCCCGAACGGGTTGTGACTCCCGTTCGTCGCGAAGCCCTTCGAGCCCCACTGAGATTCGACCCCGGCGATCGACACGAGGAACCACGGATTGACGCCGTAGGCGTTGCCGGCGCTCACGAACGCGCGGCCGGTCCCCTTCATCGGAGTGCCGGCGAGCTTCGAGTCGATCGCCGTCGCGAGTGCCGTCGTGACGGCCGGCGCGGTCGCGACCGGCAGGGGGGAGTCGGCCACGAGCTCTAGCCGGCCTTGAAGTTCCGATCGACGGCGATCCACTTCCTGTCGCCGCGCTGGACGACGCGGTAGCCGCGGGCCGTCAGATCGTTCACGGTGCCGTCCGCGGGCTTCGCCGCCCACGGGCCGAGCGTCTGCAGGTAGGCCGGCGCGGGGGCCGGCGCGGGCGGGGGCGGCGCCGGGGTGTTGCTCGAGGCGGGGGCCGTGGGCGTGTCCACGGGCGGGGGGTTCTCGACGACGACGGAGATCGGCGGCTGAGAAGCGAGAATGTCGCCGGGGAGCGTCGTGATCCGGTCGATCAGATCCGTCACCCACGACGGGGGAGTGGGATCCGTGTAGACGGCGGACGGGTCGGGCGCGGCGCTGCCCACGGCGGGATAGCCGGCCGTGTCGCGGCCGGACAGGAGATCCGGCCGGGCGGTCGCCGTCGCGTAGGTGTCGTCACTCGACGGCGCTACCTCGTCGGTCGCGTCGGCCTTGGCCTCTCCGCGGCCTTTCCACACGCGCCAGCCGAGCACGACGCCCCCGGCGATGCCGCCCCATGCCCACGCGGGGAGCGGACCGATTCGGTTGGTGAAGACGTCAGAGACGTTCACGGATCACGCTCCGGGGATCGGCTCGATGGTGGGCGCCCCGACGTAGTTCGGGACGGTCGCCACCGGGGCGGAGACGGGGCGCTCGATGTTGTCGCGCTCGTCGTCGGAGAGCATCGCCCCGCGGGGGGACGATGCGAACGGGGAGCCCTGCGCGAGCTTCGCACCCATCCGCGGATCCTCCCAGTAGGTGAACGGGTTGAGGTAGAACGCGATCTGCTGCCGCGACGGCTGGGAAGGCGTCTCGCCCTGCGCGGGGGGATCCGGCGCCTGCCCGTAGCGGCCCAACGTCTCCTGCTGCCGGCGGTTGACGAGCACGGCCATGACGCGCCGCGTCACGACGTCCGTGCTCGTGCGGGCGTTGATCCCCATGCCCGTCTACCGGCCCATCGCGGCGCGGAGGCTGCCGGCGAAGGTGTTCCCGATCGCGGCGACGATGCGCGCGGTATTCGGGGAGCTGACCAGGGTGGTCACCATCGCCACGCCGACGATGGCGGCACCGATGTTCGCGATCCGATCGAAGCCCATTTCGTGTCCTCTCAGAGCGGGGTTTACCGGGGGGGATGCTACCGCTGGAGCGGCTAGCCGTGAATGCCCATGTGGACGTGCGGCGACGACCAGGAGGGCGGCCCCGCGGCGACGACGGCGATCTGCTCGCCCTGCCGGACGCGCTGCCCCTGCCGGACCGACACGCGATCAATGTGGGTGAGGAAGTAGCTTCGGCCGTTGCTGCCGGCGATGTAGATCGAATATCCGAGGGCGCCGCCGGGGGGACCGCCGAGGCGGGGATCCTTCCCGGAGAGACGCGAGATCGTCCCGTCAACGGGCGCGACGACGCGCGTGCCGGCCGGCGCCATGTAGTCGTAGGCCGGGTAGCCGGCGAGCCCCGCCGTCTCGTGAGTGGCCGCGTGCGGCGCGATGCCGGGGACGGGGGAGCCGGCGATCGCGCCGGCCACGACCGCGCCGCCCGCGGCGCCGACGCCCCCGACGATGCCGGGGGTGGTGCCAGCGGCAGCGGCGCCGCCCGTAGCGCCGCCGCTGCCGGCCGCGACGTTGACGGCGGGAGCGCCCCGGCGGGGCACGACGCCGGAGCCCAACTTCGCCGTGCTCGTCGCGGCCTTGGTGATCCCGTCGAGCGCCGGCCCGCCGTTCGCGAGGACGATCGCGACGGTGACGAGTCCCGTCGTCGGGCCGGCGAGGCGCGGGTTCGTGTCCGCGAGCGCCGCGAGCGCCACGAAGACGACTCCCCCGGCGAGCAGCCGGCGCGGCGCCGGCAGCTCCCCGCGGGACGCGGCGCCGGCCACGATGGCGATCGCGCACACGACGCCCCCGACGACGACGGCGTTCCGCGCCTGGGCGTCCGTCACGGCGCCGGCGCCAGCTTGACGAGGTTCCCGCCGCGGGCCATGTAGACGATCGCGGCAGCGGCGACGGTCGCCGTCAGGATCATGCCGGCGAGCGTCCGGAGGTACTCGACGTCTTCGGCGGGGGCGTGCCGCTGGAGGCACGCGGAGACGCGGGGCACGAACATCGGGCCTCCCTACTTGCCGGCGCCGAACGCGGCGCGGATCTCGTCGAGTGGATTCGAGCCGGTGATCGCGGACCAGATCAGGAGCCATCCGAGCAGCGCGAGCGTCAACGCGAACGCGAGCACGTCGCTATGCCTCCGGGCGCTCGACGGCGCCCTCCGCGGCCTCCAGGGCGACGACGCGCGCCTGTAGGTCGAGCAGGTCCGGCGTCGCCGGCTTGGCCTCCAGGGCGCTCACACGCGCGGCGAGCGCCGCGGCCCGGTCGGGGGCCGGCTCGCCGGCCGGCGCGGGGTTCGCCGCCTGGGCCGCGGCGATGCGGCTCCGGCCGTTGCGGATCACGGCGTCCCCGATCACGAGGGCCGGCGCGACGATGCTCGCGAGCTGGAGGATCGCGTCGCGCTGGGCGTCGTCGATCGGCGCGCCGAACGCGACGGCGACGGCGAGGATCGCGCCGACCAGGGCGACGATCTGCGCGGGGGTGACGTCTGGCATCTTCATCGTGCCCGGTCCCTTTCGAGTAGCACTTCGATGGTCCGCCGCTGTTGCGCGTCTTTCGTGTGGGCCGCGTCGAGCAGCTCGCGGAGCCGGCTGATCTCGTCGTTCAATGCGGCCATCTTCCCGTTCACTTGGGAAGCGGCCTCCTGCGCGCTCGCCGCGGCGGTCGCGGCGTCCGCGGCGGTCGCGTCGAGCTTGATCCGCGTGCTCCGAGCCCACGCTATCGCGCGGACCAGGAGGGCGATCGCGGTAACCAGCGTCGCGATGCTCGCGATGAACGCCGGCCCCCCGGTGTTCGTGTAGGTTGGGGAGTCAACCTGTCCGGCTGCCGCCGCGAGGGCGAGGAACAGGAACCCCGCCCCCGCGGCGAGAACCATGCCCATCGGCTAGCGGCCGACGAGCCCGAGCAGGCGCGGCACGGCGAACCAGCCGGCGATCGCGCCGATCAGGAACCAGAACCAGCTCATGCGGGGCATTTACCCTCCGATGGTGACGGTCGAGCGGAATCCGCCGACGTGGACAAGGACGACGAGCGCGATCGCCGCGGCGACGAGCGCGCCGGCCTTGCGGGACAGGAGCATGTCGTCGGCGGTCGCCCGCGCGCCCCCCAACACCGGGTGGTCCCCGATGCCGGTGGAGTCGCGCGGGCCGGCGCCGACGAGGGACGGGGGCGCCTGGGGCGGTCCGCCCATAAGCCCGTTGTAGTTCGGCATCGTCTCGGCCTCTCTCAGCCGCCGGCCGCGGCGAAGCCGGTCTGGCTGTTCTCGACGTAGCGGGTCGCCGGGTCGATCTCGACGGGCGCGACGTCACAGGTGAGCAGCTCGACGGAGCCGGCCGGCCAGTTGGTCGCGACGATCTCAAGGCGCGTCGCCTGGACGGTCGGGAGCCACAGGGCCGGCGAGCCGTCGCCGTTGTGGCCGAGGGCCGTCCGGTCGTAGCTGTAGACGAGCACGCCGGCCGGCAGGGTGGGCGTGCCGGCGAGCGTCTCCGCCGTCCGGGCGAGGCGCATCGTCCGCGCTTCGAGCAGGAGCTGCCGCGCGTCCCAGCGGATCTCGATGGGATCCGGAAGCGCAGCGTTCGCGACGCGCGCCCCCGTGCCGTCCCGGACGACGATGATCTGCGCCCGGATCAGGTTGCCCACGCGGGCGACCAGGAGGTTCCGCGCGCCGGCCGCGACGGAGAAGGTCTGGACGGACCAGTATTGCGTGGTGCCGTGGCGGGGCGGGACCGTCTCCTGCGCGCGACCGCCCATATCGGTCCCGGTCGGCTGGGACCATGCCTCCAGGAACCCGCGGACGCGGACGGCCGGCGGGGTGGTCGGGGGCGTCGTGAACAGGGTCGTCGACGCGGCGACGCGGATCCGCACCTTGAAGCTGGCCGCGGCGTTCTGGTTCGCGATCGCGCCCATGCCGTCGTGGTGGCTGATCTCGACGGGGATCCGGAGCTGGAACGCGAAGCTGATGCCGGTCGCGAAATCCGGCTGGAGGGTCGGATCGCTCTTGAAGGCGTACCCGCCGAACAGGTTCGCCAGGAACAGTTGGTAGCCGGTGAGCGGGCCGACGATCGGCGCGCCGTTGACGTCCAGAAGCGTCACCTCGTCGAGAACGTTCCACGGTGCGTCGGCGTTGAAGACGCCCGGCCCGAGGGTGCCGCCGGAGGCGGTGACGACGAGGTTCAGATCCCGGAGGAAGCCGTAGGCCGGGACGTCGAAGATGCCGAGCTGTACGGACGCGGCACCGGGGGTGACGGTCGCGTCGAAAGCCGGCTCGACGTGCTCGTGCGCGGCGTAGACGAACGGGAGCGGCGCGACCACGGGGGCCGGCGGCTGAGCCGTCGCGGGGGCGGGGGCTGCCATCTTGGTTCGGTCCTCCCTCTAGTAGACGAACGCGAGCGCGCGCCCGATGTCGGTTCCGACCAGCTTGCCCTGCGCGAGCCGGAGGAACGCCCCGGCGATGATGAGCATCGCCGTGAACCGGATGAAGTCGATGAGCACCATGCTGGGGGGATCTCCCTACTTGGTCGGTGGGGGCGGAAACGTCCGCCACATATCGCCCGTCCGAGTGTTGACGTAGAGCGTCTCAAAGCGGGCGAGCGCCGCGACCGTATCACGGATCTCGGCCTTATTCGTGCGGCCCCCCAGCTCCGAGATCCGCGCTAGATCGGCCTCGTCGTTCTGCTGCCAGAAGAACAGGTGCGTCGCCTGGCTGTACCACTCCAGCGGGATCCCGCGGGGGCGCTGAGTCGCGCCGATCATCGTGATCTTCGCCGCGCGGCCCTGCCGGAGCAGCCGGCGGATCTCGCGGTCAAGGCTGAGGGCGTTCGCAAGCTCGTCGATCTCGTCGAGGTAGACGGTCCACCGGCCGGCGTGCCACACGTCGTCGAGCACGTCGAGGATCGCTTCGCGCTGTTGCTCGACGTCTGAGAGCCCCCCGGACGGGGGCCAGAAGACGACGCGGGGGTGCCGGCGCTCGTCGGGGGGCCAGCGGCGAACGCGCTTGAAGTGGTCGCGGCGGATCAGGGCTTCGAGGTTCTCGTCTTCCGGCTTGGTCGCGATCGCGGCGACGTAGCTCCGGAGCGGCAGGATCGCCCGCGCTAGCGTCGTCTTCCCGCTGCCGGTCGAGCCGAGCAACGTGACGTGCTCGCCCTGCTTCATCGTCGAGCGAAGCAGGGCGAGCGCGTCCCCCCATGGGACGGAGGGAACCGCCACGGCGAGCTATGCCGCGCCGTTCGGACGCGGCGGGGCGTGGACGCCCCCAGCGAGCGGGTGACGGTCGGCCGGCGCGGGGGCCGGCGCCTCGTCGTCGGCCGGCGGCTCCGGCTGCTCTGCCCGGTCCCGCTCGAACCAGCTCGCGACGGGGGCCGCGCCGGGGGCCGGCACCGGCATCCCTGCCATCCCGGCCGCGGCGACCGCGGCCGGCGGGATCGCGTTGTGACGCGCGAGGATCGGCAGCGCGACGGTGAGCGTCGCGACGATCGCGGCGCCGTAGATGCCGCCGGCTTCGATCCCCGTGAGCGCCACCTTCAACCGCGGGTGACGGTCGAAGACGGGCGCCCACGCTTCCGCGAGCGTGTCCGCGTTGTTCACGATGTGGGCGCCGTCGATCGGATCCGCGAGCGCCGCGAGCCCGCCGACCAGTCGCACGGTGCCGGCGATCGCCTTCCGCGTCGCCGCCGTGCCCATGCTCCGCGCCTTGCGCGCGCCATCCGCCGCGGCGCGGCGCTCCGCTGCCTGCCGCTGCCTCGCGGCGGTCGCCGCGGCCGTGCGGCTCGCCGGCTTGGCCGGCGTCTCGTCGGCCGGCGGAGCTGCCGGCGCCTCGCCGGACGCGTCCTTCTCCGCGTCTTCGAGCTGCCGCTCGTGCGCGATCTGAGCGTCGTCGTTCTCGTCGTTCGTGCCCATCGGTTAGCGCCTCCCTCGTGTCCGTGTGAACCAGTGTCCCCGCGCCGCCGGGGGGGCGTCGTCGGGCGTGCTCGCGGGGGCTTCGGGAACCTCCGGCGCCTCCGCCGTCTCGTCGATCGCCGCGGCCTCCGCGACGACGGCCGCGGCCTCCGCGACGTCTGCCGCGGCCTCCGAAACCTGTTCTGCTTCGGTCGGCTCTCCACCGCCGTCGCCCTCCGCTTCGACCGCGGCTTCGACGGCGATCGCCGCGGCGGTCATCGCCGTGTCCGCCGCGGCCTCCGCCGCGGCGGTCGCGGCACCATCGCGACGGTTGGCCTCCGCGACCGCGAGCGCCTCACGGGCGATCTGCTCAGCGCTCTGAGCCGCGGCGAGCGCGCGGCCGGCGATCTCCCCGATGCGGCCGGCTTCGACCGCCGCGGCCGTCTCCGGTGAGACGACGATCTCCGGCGTCACGACGACGGCCGGCGTCGCCGGCTCGACGACGGGGGCCGACTCGACGACGATCTCCGGCTTTGCATCCGTGGACATTCCGCGTTCCTCCAGACCTAGACGATCGGTTAGTTCCGGGCGCCATCCTAGACCGCTAGCGTCGGCAACGCACGCGCGAGACAGGAGGACACAATGCGCGCGGTCCCGTGAAAGCGGGACGCCCCGGTAACGGGGGGCCGGCGGGCACGTCGCGAGACGCCCCCGCCGATCCACTCACGAACGACGCGAAGGGAACCCTCACATGGGCATGTTCGACAAGGACAAGGAATACGGGAACCGGCTTGACTCCGCTTTCGGGACGGGAACGCCGTTCCTGCTGCTGGGCGCGGAGCTGCCGGGGAAGACGGTCGAGACGCGCTTCGGCGACGCGGAGGTCGCGGAGCTGCTCGTCGCGCGTCTCGCGAACGGTTACCAGGACGGGAGCGAGTTCGTTTGCACGACGGTCGCGACCGCGATCGTGAACAAGGTTCGCGACGCGGAGACGGACGACTTTCCGGCCGTCGTCGAGCTTCGCCGCGAGCGCTCCGCGAAGTGGGGCCGGGACGCGCTCGTGCTCCAGTTCGTCTCGCCGTACCACGGCGAGCGCGGGGCGTCGTCGTGATGGCCGGCCCCGGCAACGTCGGCAGCATCGAGATCACGATCGCGAACGTCGTCGCCCTCCTGCTCCCCGTCCCGCTCGACGAGCTGGAGCAGATCGCCGCGGAGCACGCGCAGATCAACGCGGAGACGGCGGAGGACAACCCCGCGAAGCCGTTCGCGCGGGCCGGCGCCGCGGCGTCCCGCGCCGTGATGGAATGCCGGCGCGCCCTGGAGAACGTCGAGCCGCCGGCCGTCGTGCTCGACGGCGTTCCGCTCACGACCGACGAGCCGCCGCCCGCGGCCTAAAGGTCCGGGACGCGACGGCCGACGATGAAGGTACGTCGGCCGTCGCGCCGGTTCCATCTACCCTCACGAACGGAGCCCCAACCGTGAACCACTACCCCGACTACCTTCCCGCCCGCCGCGCCGTGATCGGCGCCGCGGCACGTCGTCGAGCGAACATCTTCGACGACGCCGGCACACGCATCATCGAGCGGCACGCCGGAGCCGGGACGTTCCCCGGCCCGGACTATGGCGCGACGGTCCTCGCCTATGCGGCGAGCTGCTCCGCCGGCTACGTCCGCTTCGGGCGCGTCACGGTCGCCCGATGATCCGCGAGCTGCTCGCCCGCGTCCGCTTCGCGCTTCGCGACGAGTGGACGAACGCCTACGCTGCCGAGACGGAAGCGATCCGCCGGCAGCTCGACACGAAGCCGACCCTAACCCTTGACTGGAGGGTATGACCATGAAGGGCACGACCATCCTTACGACCGCCGCGATCGCCGCGGTCGCCCTGGCGCCGGCAGGCGCGCTCGCCTGCCACCCGGCGCCCCCGAAGCAGCCGACGCCGGCCCCGACGCCGAAGCCGCCCGAGAAGGTGCCGACGCCGGCCCCCGTGCCGACGCCGGAGCCGACGCCGGCCCCCGTCCCGACCGTGCCGGAGCCGGCGCCCGCGCCGGCCGTCGTCACGGTCGCCCAGCCGGTCGCCGTCACGACGCCCGCGCAGATCGTGCTGCCCGGCCCCGACAAGCCGATCAAGCTGCCGAACCGGCCCGACCGTCCGCCGAAGCGCCGGCCGACGATCGTGACGTGCGGGTGGGTTCTCGCGCACTACCCGCCCGGCCCCGCGCGGCGCGCCGTGCTCCGCCGTCACCACCTGCCCCCGACGTGCGGCCGGCCGTTCCGTCCGCGCGTTCTCGGCTAGAGAGGATCGTGAGCATGAGCGAGCCGATCATCGTCCCCCGGTCCGTGTGGGGCGCGCGAGCGCCCCGCGCGCGCGTCCCCGTCTCGTGGCCGGACGGAGTGACGTTGTGGGTTCACCACAGCGACGGGCCGATCCCCGCCGCGACCGCCACGATCGCGCAGGAGTCCGCGATCGTGCGCGGCATCCAGAACTTCCACATGAACAACCCCGACCGCCGATGGAATGACGTCGGCTACGGCTACCTGGGGTTCCCGTCCGGCCGGCTCTACGAGGGTCGCGGCGAAGCCGTCGCCGCTCACTGTCCGGGGCACAACCATGAGCCGTCGATCTGCATGGTCGGCACCTACTCGACCGTGGCGCCGGCCGACGCGCTTCACGTCGCCGTCTACCGGCTCGCGGATCTGCTCCGGGCCGGCGACCTGGCCGGCCACCGGCAGGGGTTCTCGACGAGCTGCCCCGGTGACGCCGGCATGGCGAAGGTCGTCAACGGTCCCCCGCCGAAGGGTTTCGGCGCGGACTTCGATCCGGAGGACGTGCTGACACTCCGGCAGCGGCTTCGGACCGTCCGCCCGGCGTTCGGGCCGGCGACCGTCGATCTGATCCTCCGCCGGCTCGCGGAGGGCTACGTCGGCGACGTGCCGAACCCCACGGACCGCCGCACGTTCCGGTCCCTCCGCGATGCCGGCTTCGGCGTCGTCTCGTCGCGCGCGATCGTCAAGACGATGCGGAGGAAGCTGCCATGAGCGGCGACCGCGAGATCGGAGCGGCGTGGAGCGCGAGCCCCGCCGGCCGCGTCGCCCGGTGGGCCGGCCGGAGCGTGTCCGTGCCGCGATGGTGGGCGCTGCTCGCGCTCGCCGCGTTCGTCGGCGGAGCCGTCCGGATCGTCGGCGTCGCCGCGGAGCTGCTCGCGCGAGCGATCTCGTGAGCCGGCCCGGTCCGATCGACGCGCGAGCCGGAGTCCGGCACGCGCTCGCGACGACCGGCGCCGCCGTCCACCTGGCGCGCCCCGACCGGCTCCCGGTCGGGGGCGCCGCGCGGACGTTGTGCGGCCGGCTCGTCTCGACCACGATCGTCGGAACGCCCGTCTACCACGACGAGCAATGCGGGACGTGCTGGCGCGTGGCCGGCGCGGAGGCTCCGGCCCCGTGAGCGCGTCCCGCGATCTCATCCGCGAGCTCGAAGCGGGGGGCCTCTCTCAGAGGGAGATCGCCCGCCGGATCAACCGGGGGCCGTCCTACGTCTCGAAGGTGGCGACGGGGGCGAAGCCGGGCGGTGGTCTCGAAGCGTCCCTCCGCGCCCTCCAGCGGGGCGCAGGGAGCGCCCACGCGCCCCGGCGCCGCACGGCGTCAGGAACCATCGCCGCCGTCCGCACGAGCCCCACACGGCCGCGAAGCGCGCCCAGCGGGGCAGCTCGCCGGCCCGCCGGCCCGCCGGCCCCGCCGGCCACCACGGGCGAGCGCGTCCGGGCCGGCGCGGCGCCCGATGGAATGTCCGGGTCGGCTCCGGTAGCGTGGCGAGTCCGCGCCTACCGGGACGCCGGGGGATGGCACGACCGGGACAAAGGCGCGGATCCCATCTCGAATCCTGGGGGCGTGGAGTATGTGGTTCTCGGAATCCGCAATCTCGACGGCGACGGCGAGTGGAGCTACCGCCAGTTCGCCGCTTTCCTCACGGACGATTTCGATCTCTTCGATCTCGTCGCGGACGTGCTCGAATCCTACGGCGTCGCGGAGTAGCAGCTAGCCGGCCGGAGGGCGCCCGGCCGTGCCGCTGCCCGACGACGAGCGGAACCCCATGGGTGGGTTCACGATCCCGCGGTTCGTGCGCTCGCGTGTGCGCGACGTCCACGCGCGGCAGCTCGCGGCCGTCACCCTCACGGGGGGGACGGCCACGATGTTGATCCCGGAGACGGCGGAGCTGCTCGTCGAGCGCGAGATCGTCGAGCGCCTCGCGGCCAAGACGGATACCCCGTGGGCGGTCGCGACCGATGACGCCGGCAGCCTCTACGAATGGCTCGAAGGTGTCGGCCCGACGATCGACGGGTGGAAGGCAACCGGCGCCGTGCGGGAGGCACGAGCGTACAAGCCGACCGGCGGCATGGCTCGCGCGGCGACCGTCTACGCGACGTTCACGGATTTCGGCTGGGGGAAGAGGGCGCGCGCGATCGTGCTCGACCCCGCGGCATTCTGCGATCTCCCGATCGCGGAGGTTCTCGGATCGCCCACGGCCGGCGAGGACGTCTCGCGCCTCCTGATGCGCGTCGCGTTGTGGGGCGGGGACGTGCTCGAATGGTGTCGGTCGGCCGGCGTGAACGTCCGGCCCGGCCGCGGCGGGATCGCCGCGCAGTTCTTGACGGACGCGCGATGGTGGCCGGCGCGTCGTCGGAAGGTGCCGCGCCGGCTCAACGCGGAGGCGCGCGACGAGCTGCCAGGGAACTACTACCAGCTGTTCTCCGACGACGTTCACGCGCACGCCCTGGAGCTTGACCAGAAAGCCTCGCATCACAACGTCGCGGCGCGCGTCGCGTTCACGGACGCGGACACGTTGCACGGCTACGGAGCGACCGGCGAGCGCGCCACGATCGCCGCGCGCGTGCTCTGCCGGCCCGGCGACGAACGGTGGTCGGAGCTGCTCGCCATGCGGGGCCTGTTCTGGTTCCGCGTCCGCGTCGAGCCGAGCGCCGCCGGCCGGAAGGTGCCGCTACCGCAGATCGGCGGACCGGGGGAGCAGATCATCCCCGTGTGGAGCACGGAGCTTCCCGATCTGCTCGCGGAGCGGGGCGTCGCCGTCGTCGGCATCGTCGGCGCGATCGTCTCGCGCACGTCGTCGCCGGCATTGAACGGCTACGCGACGTTCGCCCTGGAGCAGCTCGCGGAGCACGCCGGCAACGCCCGCCGGATGAAGTGGCTAAAGCCCCTCCTGCTCGCCGTCTACGGGACGATGGCGCAGAGCCCGAAACCACACGTTGCGTTCTCGACGATCCCCACGGCCGCGAGCACGGAGGAACTCGTCGTGCTGGGCACGCGCGTCGTCGCCGTCAACGTCGCCCGATCGCGCCGAGCACAAGAGCCGCGGTATGTGAACGTCCCCGACCGCGGCATCATCGAAGCCGAGACCCGAGCCGAGACGGTCCGCGTCGCCCGCGCTATCGAGCTGCTCGACGCGGAGGAACGATCCGCGGAGCTTGTCGCCCTCTACGCCGACTCCGTTCTCGTCGCGCCGGCCGCGAGATTCGGCAGCTCCGCGAGCGCCGGCGACGAACATGCCGCGTGGGTTCGCGAGATCGCGCGCACGGCTTCACGCGCCGGCCGCGGCGTGTGGCGCGAGCTGGAGCTAACGAACCTCGCCATGCTCGCGACGAACGCATATCGGAGTGACGAGGTAACTAAGCGTCCGGGCGTGTCGCGCGATCGCCGCGGATCGGTGTAAGCTGCCGGCTATGTGGGAAACGATCGCATGGGTCGCGGGCGTGTGGATCTCCACCGGAATCGCGACGGCCCTGTTCCTGATCGGCTACGCGCTCGTAAAGGAGTGGCAGATCGCGAGGCAGATCCGATCGTTCCGCGTCCAGCTCGACCAGCTCCCCACCACGATCGAGAGGCAGCCGTGACCGAATCGCCCTACCCCTCCCCGGAGCCAACCAGCGACGACCAGGCGCCCGACGTCGAGCCCGTGCCGGCCGACGACGGTTCCGAGATCGTCGATCGTCAGATCGTCCGGTCCCAGCGGACCGGCGGTCTGGAGCAGGTGGAGACGAACGCCCGCGGCGAGATCGTCAGCCGCGAGCGTTACGACCACCCGGCCGACGCCCCCCCGTTGGCCTAGCAGGGAGCGCCCCCGCGATCCTCCGGCCGGCCCCCCGCCGTCGAGATCGGGCCCTGCCGGCTCCGCCGTTCCTTCGAGGGTAGGAACGGCGGAGTCGGGCGCTAGTTACCTCCGGATTTACGTAGCGGATTTAGGTAACTCGAAGGCTAGAGTTAGCTAACACTCGAGCATAACTTTAGCGTTTATAGCTCCGGCCAGACCGTCGAGCTAGCAAGAGCGGTAGTAGAAGTCAAGAGCTAGACCACATAGCGAGACGGGAGGGAGGCAGGCGGCGGCGAACGCGGCGACCCTGCGCGGGCCGGCAACAAGATCGATCTTCACCCGACCGATGTTAGCTGTCCTACCGGGTGGTCGCCGGTGCATCGGGCCAGGTGATGACGTCCGCCT
>JACDJC010002176.1_pt1 | contig 15846 bp, 13 predicted proteins | sample 7454191 | NCBI WGS metagenome assembly JACDJC01 (sample SAMN14253291, study PRJNA609438) | sludge metagenome | isolation source: sludge after 25d culture with pyrite and EDTA | collected 2018-12-20 | reverse complement strand
CTCGAAATGCAGCCCCGGACAGTCGATGTCCGTGCCCCAGTGGCGACCGTAGAGTGCGTGTCCGTCGCGGTAGCAGATGGCGGAAGCCACCGGCGTGGCCTCCTGCCAGGCGACGAACACCACCATGCGCCGGCCCAGTGCCGGCCCCACGGTCCGGAAGAATTCGAGCGGGAAGGCCGGATGGTTGCCGTGGCGCAGGAAGGTGTCGACATAGTGACGGTGAATCGCCGCCCAGAGGGAGGCATCGATTTCGTCACCGTGACGGGCCTCGATGCGCAGTCCCGTCTCCCGGACGGCGCGGCGTTCCCGTTTCAGTTTCTTGCGCTTTTGTGCCGTGAAGCGCTCGAGGAAATCGGCGAAGTCGCGCTCGCTCTGGCTGATCCAGTGAAACTGCACGCTGTGGCGCATCAGCAGGCCGGCATCCTGCAGCAGCGCCTGGTCGGGCGCGCGCACGAACAGGCACTGCCAGGATGACACCCCCAGCTTTGCCGCGCAGTCCAGCACCGCGTGAAGCAGCGCCGTGCGGGTAGCGGGCGGAGCGTCTTTCACCACTGCCAGACGAGGGCCGGGCGAGGGCGTGAAGGGGATGCCGCTGACCAGCTTCGGGTAATAGGCCAGGCCGTGTTGTGCCCACGCCGATGGCCAGCTCCAGTCGTGCGAGAAATCGCCGAAGGAATGCCGGCGCAGATAGAGCGGCAGAAAGCCTGCGAGCCCATTTTGCGCGTCGCGCAACACGAGGTGCCTTGGCTGCCAGCCCAGACGCGGCCCGGCGGCGCCGCTCGCCACGGCGGCGGCGAGAAAGGCATGGCTCAGGAACGGATCGTCACCGGTGTCGAGCCGCTGCCAGTCTTCCAGGGGCAGTGCATCCGCCGCTTCGAGAAATTGTGCGCGGAATTCGCCGTGGGTCGAGCTCGCCAGAGTACGCTGCCTCCTCTGCCTCAGTCGAGCCGCCAGAGCAGACAGCAATTGTTCGCCGGCAGGGCGCAGTCCCCGATCAGCCGCAGGCCGATCGCACGGGCCAGCGCATCGACAGCTTCGAAATCGCGAATGCCCTGATGGGCGCCGCGCGCCTTCAGCCAGACATCGAAATCGGCATTGCCCGGGCTGGTGAAGCGTCCTTCGCGGTTGAAGGGCCCGTAGGCGGCAAGAATGGCACCTGGCTCGAGCACTTGCGGCAGACCGTCAAAGAGCGTTTCGACCTCGCGCCAGCTCAGGATGTGCAGGGTGTTGGCGGTAAATACGGCATCGTAGCGCTGCGCTGGCCAGGTACCGTTCACATCGAATTCGATGGGTTCGGGCAGGTTGGGCAATTGTGCCTCCTCGCGCCAGGCGCGGATGCCGGGAAGATTCTCTGTGCGGTCGCTCGCCTGCCAGACCAGGTGCGGCAACCCGGCGGCAAAGAACACCGCGTGCTGCCCGGTGCCGCTGCCGATTTCCAGTATTCGCTGCCGATCGGTGAAGTGACGGCGCAGTACGCCGAGAATCGGCTCGCGGTTGCGCGCGCAGGAAGGGGCGTCAGGCTTGACCATGGATTCTCCCCACTGTAGCAGCTTGCAGATCACCGACCGCGCATCGAGTGTATGGGCGGAGCAGGCAAGATCCTCGAACTGTCGAAAAATTTGACAGATTACTGACGCTGTGATTCTGGCTCGCCTGCCAAATTGTTGAAAAAAAAGGGTGAGTTATTTCTGGCGTAAAGCTTGCCTGCCGTCTGGAGACATTGCTCCGGAGGGCATCATGTTGAGAAAGCTTCTGATCACCTGTGCGACTGGCCTGACGCTCGCCGTCGCCGCAGCGCACGCGGATCCTGTCGTGCATGCGACATCGACAGGGAACAGTGTCTTTGGCGCGGTCGAAGGCTGGATCGGTGCGCCACTTTATTCCAATTTAAGCACTGTCGCCTGGTTCGACATCTACTATCTGGGTTCCGACTCGCAGGCAACGAACAGCTTCGTTTTCGACGGCGTCACGCTCATGACGGTGACTGGCAGCAACACGGGTCGGTCGTCACTCTTTGGCGGCACTTTTGAGCCGGTGAAGCTCGCCACGGTACAGGTCGCACCGGGGCTGATGGATTTCAGCTTTACCACCGACTTTGGCGGTAGCGGGGCCGTGGCAAATGGATCCAATCCGGTAGACCACGCACCGAGTTTCTTTCTGTCGTTCCCAACCTGCGATGCCAACCTCACCAACTGCGTGTTCGACACCACGATTGACAACAGCACGGCCCGGGGCGGCTCTTGGGCGCTCTTCGGGTTCAATGATGGAAGTGATGACGCACCGCCGCAGTACGACGATCTGGTATTGATGTTGCAACTCGGCAGCGCACCCGTTCCCGAACCAGCGACCCTGCTGTTGCTTCTGCTCGGGGCCACCGGCGTCGTGGCATCGCGCCGCAAGACCTGAGAAAGCGGCTCGACGGCGGCCATCGCCATGCGTCGCCGACCGTATCGCGCTTCTTCCCGATCGTGTCGGTGGTGCGCCTGGTGGCTGATCAGGCCGGCTCGGCGTCGTGTGTCAGCACCTCGGCCTGCGGCCAGTGGCTGTTCGCCGAGGGCGGTGCCGACTACGGCGGCTACGGCAAGCATGCGACGGCTGCGGGAGACGGCGACAGGGCTGGCGGAATTCCGGATCGACATGATGGGCTCCAATGGGTTCGTGATCGGTGTCTCGGAAGTGCGGGCCTTCCGGCGCGGCTTGTGCCCCTCGCCTTTCGTCCCGTCCTGCCCATTGGATGCAGGAAGTGGGCGCTGCGTTTCAGCGCACCCACAAATTTTTTTCGGGAGCGGGGTGCCGCCGCTCACCGATCGAAGAAATCATCCCACTCCAGTTCGGACCACCACTCGGCTTCGAGCCCCTCGCAGGTCACGCCGTAGGCGCGGCACATGAAGCAGCCTTCACCGCGCACGAGGATGTCGTCTTCGGTGGGCGGATAGCGTTCGATCAGGGCGGCGCCGTCGGCACACGCGGCCGTCTCGGTGTCGGTCATCGGACGATCGTCAGGCAACTCGCGCACGGCGTTCTGGCGCAGCCGGCGTGCGCTTTCCGGATAGAGCACGGAATTTTCCGCATCGATGTGCAGCCATAGCGTCTGCGAGAAGCGCACGACCAGCGGCTGCAGGCGGGCGAGATCTTTGGCCGAAGGCTGCTCCACGGCGAGGATTGATGCCATTTCCTCCAGCCATTGCTGCATCTCGGCGTGTTCGGTGACGAGTGCGTGCACCGGGCCGCGTTCGCGCGGCAGGTCCGCTTCCGTGACGAGCGTCTCGAAGAGGATCTGCTCTTCGCGATGGTCGTGGTAGTCGACGACGAAGTCGGTGAAGAAGCGCAGGAAGCGCCTGCCATCGGCCGGGTCGAAGCTTCCTTCCCGGTCTGCTTCGGCGGCGGCATGATCCGCCCAGGTGCGGAATGCGCCGATCACCTGGTCGATCAACCGGTGCTCTTCCTCGAAGGTCTCGAGCAGTTTCATTGTCAGGATTTCCGTGCGAATGGCGTGCGGCTTTCCCGCGCTGCCGGGCGCGCATCGATGCGTTCGAACCACGGACCGATCTTTGGCAAGCCACGGTCGAACGGCTGGCCGACGACGGTGCCGAAGTCCAGCCAGACGTACAACCAGATGTCGGCGGCCGTGAACCGTTCGCCGCACAGGAAGGGGCCGGAGCCCATCATGCCGTCGAGCCAGCGCACCCGGTCCTGCGCGATCCGCTTGAGCCCTTCCGCGGCTTCGGGCGCCACCGGAATGCGGGTCTCGAAGCGCTTCAGCCCCTCGGCATAATGAAAGGCGTTGTGGATGAATTCGGTGATGTTCAGTTCGATGCGCCGCCACCATTGCCGTGTCTGCGCCCGCTCCCCGGCCGAGCGTCCGATCAGTGCGGGTGCCGGATGCAGTTCTTCCAGGTATTCGGCGATGGCGACGGCTTCGGTGATCGTCGTGCCATCATCGAGTTCGAGCGTCGGCGTCTGTCCGGTCGGGTTGAGCGCAAGATAGGGCGACTGGCGGTTCTCGCCGGTCATCACGTCGACGTGGACGGCGGGCAGCGACAGCTTCTTTTCCAGCAGGAACATGCGCAGGCAGCGCGGCGCCGGACTGTCGGCATCGTGAAGCAGCATCGGCGGGTATCCGTGAGGAGGGGTTGCCGCTCGTGTGCACGCGAGAGCGGAATCCGGTTCACAGTCCGGTTGACGTAACCTCAGTTGCGTAACCCTGGTTGCGTAACCTCAGTTATGTAACCTTAGTGTGGATCGGCGGGTCCGTATACGATCGGCCTGCCGGCAATACGGACATCGACGGACATCATTTCAGGGGCGGAAAGCATGAGCATGGATGGTCGAAAGCCGCCTTTCGGTCAGGCGCGGGGTGGCTCGCAATGAACGTGATCCCGTCTGTCCTGCGCAACCGCCTGATCGATGAGATCGCAATCGGTGATCGCGCGAGTCTCGAACGTACGCTGACGGCGCAGGACATCCAGCTGTACGCGATCCTGTCCGGCGATGAAAGCGCGTCGCTGCATGGTCCGGACCGTGACCGGTTCGGCCGGACATCAGGCGACGGAGCGTCAGACGGCGCGACCCTTGCCGGAGCCGCCGGTGACCCTCGGCTGGTGGAGCCGTCGATTGCCGCGTCGCCGCGTTTTCACAGCGTGATCTCGCACGGCATGTGGGCCGGTGCACTCTTTTCCGGGCTGATCGGCACCCGCCTGCCCGGACCGGGCAGCGCCTGGGTCGAGCAGTCGCTGCGGTTTCTCGCGCCGGTGTCCGTCGGCGACACGCTGACGATCGTCGTCGAAGTCACTGCCGTCGACCGCGCTTCGCGACGCGTGCGTCTGTCCTGTCGCGCGACGCGCCAGGATGGCGCCGCCGTGATCGAAGGCGAGGCCGAGGTGATTGCACCAAACGAGCGTATCGAGTTCTCGCGCACGGCGCTGCCCGAGGTGCGCCTGTCCGCCGGACGCGGCGGTCTGCAGCGCCTGCTTGATCATGTCTCCACGCTGGCGGCGATCCCGGTCGCGGTCGTGCATCCGTGCGATGCGACCAGCCTCGCGGCGGCGCTCGATGCGCGTGCGGCCGGACTGATCGAACCGGTGCTCGTGGCGCCGCAGGCGCGCCTGCGGGCCGTGGCCGAAGCCGCAGGGATCGATCTGACCGGAGTACGCATCGTCGACGCCGCGCACAGCCATGCGGCGGCTGCACAGGCCGTGGCGCTGGCGGCTCGCGGCGAGGTCGAGGCGCTGATGAAGGGCAGTCTGCACACCGACGAACTGCTGTCGGCGCTCGTGGCCAGGGCCGGCGGGCTGCGCACCAAGCGGCGCGTCAGCCACTGCTTCCTGATGCAGACGCCGTCGTATCCGCGCCCGTTCATCATCACCGATGCGGCGATCAACATTGCCCCCGATCTGGCGGTCAAGGCCGACATCGTGCGCAATGCCATCGATCTGGCGCATGTGATCGGCGTCGAGCGCCCGCGCGTGGCGATCCTCGCGGCTGTCGAGACGGTCAGCGCGTCGATGCCGGCGACGCTGGATGCCGCGGCGCTGTGCAAGATGGCCGACCGCGGCCAGATCAGGGGTGCTGTGCTCGACGGGCCGCTGGCGTTCGATAATGCGGTGTCGCCGGCGGCGGCCCGCATCAAGGGCATCGATTCGCCCGTGGCCGGGCAGGCCGATGTGCTCGTCGTGCCAGACCTCGAAAGCGGTAACATGCTGGCGAAGCAACTGGAACACATGGGGGATGCCGCCAGCGCGGGCATTGCGCTCGGCGCGAAGGTCCCCGTCATCCTGACCAGTCGCGCCGATTCGCGCGAAGCGCGGATCGCCTCGTGCGCGATTGCGCTGATGCTCGCACACCGGTATCGCGAAGCGCCGCCGTAGCCGTCGGAATTTTTTCGGGTATCCAGCAGGAGATCAGGATCATGGATGAGGAAGCCTTTCAGCAAAGCATTCGCAAGTTCCTGCGCACGGTCGGCATGCGTTCGCAGCAGGAAATCGAGAAGGCTGTCGCCAGCGCACGCGCCGATGGCAGCATCGGGGATGCACAAACCGTTCCGGCATCGATGGTGCTGGAGGTGCCGGGCCTGAAGTTGCGCGTCAGCTTCGACGGCGAGATCCACGTCGCTTGAGCGCCGGTACGGACTCTCGTCCCGCGCCGACATCGGCGCTTGCCGGGATTGCGCCCGAGCGGGCGCTGGTCATCGCACTGGCACTTGCACTCGGTTCGGGCATTGCGCTCGGCCTCGCCCGTTTCTCGTACGCGCTGCTGCTGCAGCCGATGCGCACCGATCTGTCCTGGTCCTGGCTGACGGCCGGCGCCATGAACACCGTCAACGCGGCTGGCTATCTGATCGGAGCGCTGCTTGCGCCGCGCTGGCTGGCACGGCACGATGCACGCACCATCCTGCTGGCCGGTGGCGGTGCCGCTGCTGTACTGCTGATCGCGCACGGATTCGTCACTTCGGACGTGGCGCTGTATGCATTGCGCCTGCTGACCGGGGTGGCGAGCGCGGCCGTCTTCGTCGCCGGCGGTGTGCTGGCGGCCCGCCTGGGCAGTGCCCATCCGCGTCGTGCCGGCCTGCTGCTGGGCATCTATTACGGGGGCGTCGGCTCGGGCATCGTCGTGTCCTCGATCCTGGTGCCGCCGGTGCTGGCCCTTGCGCTGTCGCATGCCTGGCAATGGGCGTGGATCGCGCTCGGCGCAGCCGCGCTGCTCGGCACCTGGGTCATGGCGGCGCCGACGCGACCGATGATCGTCCGGGCCGATCAGGCCCGGCGCCGGGCCGACCGCTTCGTCTGGCGGCCGTTCGCATTCGGTCTGGCCGGCTATTTCATGTTCGGCATCGGTTACATCGGCTACATGACCTTCGTCATCGCGCTGCTGCGCGAACAGGGCATGGGGCAGGGGCTGGCGGTGGTGTTCTTCATCGTGCTCGGTTTCGGCGTCATGGCCTCTTCCTGGATCTGGGCCTGGCTGCTGCAGCGAGCGCGCGGCGGCGAGGCGCTCGGGCTGCTCAACGGGCTGCTGGCCGTGGCCACGGCGCTGCCGGTGCTGGGCTCGAACCCGGTGCTCGTCTTCGCTTCCGGGGCGCTGTTCGGCAGCGTGTTCCTGTCGCTGGTGGCATCGACCACGGTGCTCGTGCGGCACAATCTCGACGAGCGTTACTGGGCGGGCGGCATTGCCGCCTTCACCATCGTCTTTGCGATCGGGCAGATTGTCGGGCCGACCGTCGTCGGCTGGATCGCCGACTCGGCGGGCGGACTGGCGCGCGGCTTCCTGTTCTCGGCGCTCGGTCTGGCGATCGGCGCCGTGCTGGCTTTCGGCCAGCGTCCGTTGCCGTCGCCGGATGCCGGGCCGGTGTGAGGCATGCGTCCGGCCCGAAGCAGACGGATGGCCACACGGGTGGATGCCCTTCCCGCGCCGGATGAGCGATCATGCACAGGAACGGGGCCGGTGATGGTCCGGACGCCCGGCCGAAGACGATTTCGCAGGAGGACAAGTTGACCGCATCCGTTTCCTTGCAGGCGGTGCTCGGGCGTTCCCGCATCGCGCTGGCCCGTTCGGTGACGATGTTCGACAACGACGCGCCCGGCGCGGATGAATTGCACGCGAGTCTGGCGCCGCATCTGGGTCGTGCGCACGTCGTCGGCATCACCGGCGCTCCGGGCGCCGGCAAGTCGACCCTGATCGACGCCCTGCTCTCGGCACTGGTTGCCCGTGATCGTTCGGTCGCCGTGGTGGCCGTCGATCCGTCCAGCCCGGTCAGCGGCGGTGCCATTCTCGGTGACCGTGTGCGCATGGAAGGCGCGGCGGCGTCCGACGACCGGGTCTTCGTGCGTTCGCTGTCCTCGCGCGGGCATCTCGGTGGCCTGTCGCGCACCACCGGGCGGGTGATCGACCTGTTCGATGCGGCCGGATTCGACGTCGTGCTGGTCGAGACGGTCGGCACCGGCCAGTCCGAGGTCGAGATCCGTGATTTTGCCGACACCCGGGTCGTCGTCTGTCCGCCCGGCCTGGGCGACGAGGTGCAGGCGATCAAGGGCGGCATCATGGAGATCGCCGACGTGCTCGTGGTCAACAAGGCCGATGCACCCGACGCCCAGCGCACCTGGCGCGATCTGCGGGCGCTGTCGCGCCTGCGTCGCCAGCCGGGATGGGCCATCCCGGTCGTGCGCACGATCGCGACCAGTGGCGAGGGCATCGACGAACTGGTCGCACAGATCGATGCGCACGCAACGGTGAGCGGTCGCGGCAGCCGGTTGGCGCTGCGCCGGCGTGCGACCGAAGAGGCGACCGAAGAGGCGGCCGAAGAGGCGGCCGGAGCGCAGACGGCAGGGCGCACGGATACCGGCGACGCAGAAACGGCAGCAACCGGCAGCGGCAGCGCACAGGCAGCGGGCGACACGGCCCGGGCCGGGTCCGCACCGGCACCGCACGCCAGCGACGACGAACTCCTCACCGCAATGCAGCGCTGGCGGACTGCCGGCAAGGGCGTGGCACTGGCGACCGTCGTGCGTACCTGGGGCTCGTCGCCGCGCGCCGAGGGCAGCCTGCTCGCGGTCGAGCAAGGCGGCGGCTTTCTTGGTTCGGTCTCCGGTGGCTGCGTCGAAGGCGCGGTGATCTCGGAGGCGCTGGAGGTCATCGCCGACGGCCGCCCGCGGATGCTCGAATTCGGTGTGAGCGACGAGCAGGCCTGGGAAGTCGGACTGGCCTGCGGCGGCAAGGTACAGGTCTGGGTGGAGCGGGTGGAACCGGCAGCCGCGATGAAGCCGGCGGAACCGGCGGCACGGGTCGGGTGAGAAAATGAAAGCTGAACTGTTCGAATCGATGCTGGCCGAGCGTGCACAACAGCGTTCGTTTGCCATCGTCACGCGGTTTTCCGACGGTGCCCAGGCGCTCGTCACGGAAGATGCCGTACACGGCGATCTCGTGCTCGACGACGTGCAGCGCGACGAGACACGCCGGCGCGTGCTCGCCGATCGCAGCGGCACGCTCGATGCCGCCGAGGAGGTGCTGTTCGTGCGCTGTCACGCGCGTGCGCCGCGTCTGCTCGTGGTCGGCGCGGTTCACATCACGCAGGCGCTGGCGCCGATGGCCGCCATGGCCGGCTTCGAGGTCCACGTGATCGATCCGCGCCGCGCCTTTGCGACCGCCGAGCGTCTGCCCGGCGTCGACGTCAGCACCGAGTGGCCGGCCGAGGCGGTCGCGCGCATCGGCCTGGACGCGCGCACCGCGCTCGTCACCCTGTCGCACGATCCCAAGCTGGACGATCCGGCGCTGATCGCTGCCTTGCGCAGCCGCGCGTTCTACATCGGCGCCCTCGGCAGCACACGCACACACGCAAAGCGTGTGGCACGCCTGCACGAGGCCGGGCTCGACGATGAGGCGATCGGCCGCATCCACGCGCCGATCGGGCTCGATCTGGGTGGGCGCGCGCCGGTCGAAATTGCCGTGGCCGTGCTGGCCCAGCTCATTCGCGCGCGCTACGCCCGTCCGTCGGAGCAGGGCGGGCAGGGCCGGTCTGCCGCGGCAGGCTCGGTGCGAGCAGCATAGGCGCGAAGCGGCCGTACCACAGGGCAAGCGCCAGTGCCCAGCACAGGGCGGCGGCGGCGACGCTGCCGTTGCCGGTCAGCAGAGCGGCGAGACGGTTCCAGGCGGGTCCGATCGATGCATCCGGGCCGTATGCGCCGACGAGCGTGCCGGCCGCCAGGCGCAGCACGGTGGCCGCGCAGATCAGCACGGCGGCCAGGACAATGGCGGGCGCAACGACCATGGGCCGGCCGGTATGGCGCAGCACGACGCGCGTCATCAGCCCGATCATCATCATGCCGAGACTGCCGGCCGTGAAGGCGTGCAGCCAGGCGTCATGCGGGATCGCGTCGCTGAAGGCTGCCGCCGCGCGCAGTGCGAAAGCCACGAGGAGCCAGAAGAAGCCCAGGTTCATCAGCAGTGCGACGCCATCGTCGAACGCGCGCCAGCCGCGCCAGCGCAGGACACGCCAGCCGTGCACGAGCGCACACGCAAGCGCTGCGGCGCCGGTCAGCCATTCGGGCGCCCGCGCGAGATCGCATGCGGCCAGTGCGATGACGAGCAGCACGGCCGCAGTTTCCAGCCCGGGGCGAAACGGTGCCTGGCTGCCGCGCCCCGATCGTTGCAGGGCATTGCCGGTGAAGATCGGCGTGAACAGTCCGCCGACGAGGACGTAAAGCAGGATGATCGCGTAGACCGAGGCATGCAGCGCCGTGCGCAGTGCCGCGGTCACTGCCACCGGGTCGGCGACGTGCGTGGCGATCTGCGCCGCCCAGAATGCGCCCAGCACGGGCAGCAGCCACAGGAAGATCTTCCTGCGCGCCGGCAGCAGCGCCGGCGTGACGGTCATGATCAGTGCCGGCAGAAACAGCAGGTCCAGGCAGGCGATCCACTGTATCGTGTCCATTGCCGCGACCCACATGGCGACACGTCCGGTGCCCCACAGGACGATCAGCTGGATCAGTCGTGCCCCATGGAACTCGTCGATGCCGGCCCAGCTCGGCAGGGCGGTCAGGACGACACCGGCAATGATGGCGGACGAGAAGCCGAAGAGCATCTCGCGCGCGTGCCAGGTACGTCCGGCGAAGGCGGGCCAGACGGGCGCATCCGGCATGACCAGCGCCCAGGCCCAGGCGAGCATCAGGGCGATGCCATAGCCGACCCCGAGCAGGAAGAAGGGTCGGTAGCCGCTCGACCACAGCGGCGCGTTGGCACGCATCAGACCGGCACCGCGGGTCCGGTCAGGCCGCAACCGCTGGTGTTGCGACCCGACCGGAGGGTACGGGTTCCCACAGGCCCGGGAGCTTCTGCGGCGAAGCAGACGGCAGGCGGCCCGGATTCCCGGTCGGAACCGTTCGCGTGCCGGTCTGTTTCACCCGCTCCCGGCGTGCTCAATTGCCGACCAGCGTGAACTTGCCGTCCTTGACCGTCAGCAGGACCCGGCCACTGGCATCGAAGCCCGAGTGATCCTCCGGACTCATGTTGATCACGCCCTGCGCGGCGACCAGGCCGTGCGTCTGCTCGAGCGCATCGCGCAGTGCGGAACGGAACTCGGGCGTGCCCGGTTTCGCCTTGGCCGCAGCCGCCGGAATGGCATTCACCAGCAGTTCGCCCGCGTCATGCACGCCGGCACCGAAGATCGGCGGTTGCTGGTTGTACTGTTTTTCGTACTGGCTGACGTATTCGCGCGCGATTTTCGTCGTCGGCAAATTGTCCGGCGCCTCGTCGGCCACGAGCAGCAGCGGCCCGACGATCAGGGCACCTTCTACCTTCTTGCCACCGATCTGTGCAAACGCGCCCGATGCCGATCCGTGCGTGTGGAAGATCGGACCCTTGTAGCCGGCATCGACCAGTTGCACGTGCGGCAGTGCGGCACCGGCAGCCACACCGGCCACCATCACCGCCTCGGGCTTGGCCGAGATCAGCTTGAGCACCTGACCGGTGACGCTCGTGTCCTGGCGCGAATAGGTTTCGCGGGCCACGATCTTGATGCCTGCCTGTTCGGCCATCGGCGCGAACACCTTGTACCAGTTCTCGCCGTACGGATCGTTGTAGCCGATGAAGCCGACTGTCTTGATGCCGCGCGCCTTCATCGCTTCGACCAGCCCTTCGCTGATCACGTCGTCGTTCGGGTGGGTCTTGAAGGCCCATTTTTTCTGGTCGTTCATCGGCAGCACGACGGCGCTGGTGCCGACCGGAGCAAGCATCGGCGTGTGCGCCTCGGCCATGAACGGCAGCACCGCCATGGCGTTCGGCGAGCCCGACGGGCCGATGATGGCGTCGACCTTGTCCTCGGTCAGCAGTTTCTTCGTCAGCTGGACGGATTGCGTCGAGTCGCTGGCATCGTCATAGGTGATGTACTCGATGCCGATGTCGCCGGCCTTCTGCGGCAGCAGGCTGACCGTGTTTTTCTGCGGAATGCCGACGAACGCGGTCGTGCCGGTCGCCGAGACGATCACGCCGACCTTGACCTGCGCCAGTGCCGGCACGGACAGTGATGCCGCCAGCGCAGTGCCGGCCAGCATGCACAGCAATCGGTTTTTCTTCATCCTTTCCTCCTGTCATTGATCGGGACGTGTCCCACGGTACCGCGTTTCATTCGATTCCGCCGAGATAGGCTTCGAGCACGCGCGGATCATTTTGCACCTGCGCCGGCACGCCTTCGGCGATTTTCTCGCCGAATTCCATGGCCACGACGCGATCGGCCAGGCCCATCACGAAGTCCATGTCGTGCTCGACCAGCAGTATGCCCATTCCTTCGTCGCGCAACTGGCGCAGCAGTTGTGCCAGCGCCTGCTTCTCCAGATAGCGCAGGCCGGCCGCCGGTTCGTCGAGCAGCAGCAGACACGGATCGGCCGCCAGGGCGCGCGCGATCTCGACCAGGCGCTGCTGTCCGAGCGCGAGGCTGCCGGCGGCCTCGAACATGCGCTCGCGCAGACCGACGCGCTCGATCTGGCGCGCCGCCTCGGCCAGCAGGCGGCGCTCTTCGCCGCGTTCCAGATGCAGGCAGGCAGGCAGCACGCCGTGCGTGCCGCGCAGATGCGCGCCGATGGCGACGTTTTCGAGCACGTTCATGTCCGGCAACAGGCGCACGTGCTGGAAGGTGCGGCTCAGGCCCAGCCGTGCGATGCGCCGGGCCGGCATGCGGTCGATGCGCTGACCGAGAAAATGCACTTCGCCTTCGCTGGGGGTATTGACCCCGGACAGACAGTCGAACAGCGTCGACTTGCCGGCGCCGTTGGGGCCGATCAGCGCCAGCACTTCCCCGGCGCGTACCTGCACGCTGATGTCGTGATTGGCCAGCAGGCCGCCATAGCGTTTCGTCAGCCTGCGCGCTTCGAGCAACGTTTCGCCCCGTGTCGGCAGCGAGCGCGCCGGCAGGGCTTCGGCCTGCGGCACGGCACGCACGCGTTCGCGGTCGCGTGCCGCCGTCAGCCGTGCCAGGATCGGCCACAGCCCGTCGGGTGCGCGCTGGAGCACGAGCACCATCAGCAGGCCGAAGACGATGATCTCGAAATTGCCGCTCTGGCCGATCAGGGCCGGCAGCCAGTCCTGCAGCCACTGTTTCAGAATGGTGATGAGCCCGGCGCCGACGATGGCGCCCCAGACGTGCGCAGCGCCGCCGATGACCGCCATGAACAGGTACTCGACACCCGTGATGAGGTTGAACGGCGTCGGATTGACGAAGCGCTGCATGTGCACGTACAGCCAGCCCGACAGTGCCGCAAACAGCGCCGCGACGAGAAAGGCGACGGTCTTCGAGCGCGCCGTGTCGATGCCCATCGACTCGGCCATGGTGATCCCGCCCTTGAGCGCGCGGATGGCCCGGCCTTCGCGGGAATCGAGCAGATTGCGCGTGATCCAGATGGCGCCCAGCAGCAGCAGCCAGATCAGATAGTAGAAGTGCTGCGTGCTGCGGATCGACAGACCGAACAGCGACAGCGACGGAATGCCGGTCAGACCGGTGTGGCCGCCGAGGCTGTCCAGGTTGCCGAAGAGGAAATACAGGCTGATGCCCCAGGCGATCGTGCCCAGCGGCAGGTAGTGACCGGACAGGCGCAGGGTGAGCACGCCCAGCATCCAGGCGACGACAAGGGTGAGCAACAGGCCCAGCAGCAGGCCGGCCCACGGTGACGCACCGGTCCAGGCCAGCCAGCCGGGCAAGGTCGGCGTCGTTGTCAGCCAGGCGCTGACGTAGGCCCCGATGCCGACAAACGCCGCCTGGCCGAAGGACATCAGGCCGCCGACGCCGGTCAGCAGGACCAGACCGAGCGCGACCAGCGCGTATAGCCCGATGTAGTCGAGCAGGACCAGGTGGAACTCGCTCAGCAGCAGGGGTGCGCCGGCGAGCAGGACGAGGAAGATGGTCAGCGCGACGGCATTGCGCGTCGGGCCGCGCGTGCGAGCCGCACGCACCGCGTCCGCCGGAACCGTCGGGGCGTTCATTCGTCGTCTCCGACCGCCTGCGACGTGAGCGAGCGCCACAGCAACACCGGGATGATGACGGTGAAGACGATCACTTCCTTGTAGGCCGACGCCCAGAAGGACGAGAACGACTCCAGCAGGCCGACGAGCACGGCGCCGACGGCGGCCAGCGGATAGCTGGCCAGACCGCCGACGATCGCGGCAACGAAGCCCTTCAGGCCGAACAGGAAGCCGGTGTCGTAATAGATCGTCGTGATCGGCGCGACCAGCACGCCCGAGAGCGCGCCGATCAGGGCGGCCAGCGCAAACGAGAGCTTGCCGGCCAGTACGGTCGAGATGCCCATCAGGCGTGCGCCGACGCGGTTGATCGCGGTGGCGCGCAGCGCCTTGCCATACAGCGTGCGCTCGAAGAAGGCGTACAGCGCCACGATCAGCGCGGCCGACGCGCCGATCACCCACAGCGTCTGGCTCTGCACGGTGATCAGGTCGAGGTCGAAGCTGGTGTCGGTGAAGGCCGGTGTGCGCGTGCCCTCGGCGCCGAAGAACAGCAGCCCGAGGCCGACCAGCGCGAAATGCACGGCGACGGCGACGATCAGCAGCACCAGCACCGAACCATGCGCGATCGGCTGGAAGGCGAGCCGGTAGATCATCGGTCCGAGCGGCACGATCAGCGCCAGCGTGAGCGCGACCTGCAGCGGCAGCGCCAGTCGTGCCGGGTCGACCAGCAGCAGGACGGCGGCAGCCAGCGCCGGGTAGACGAGATTCCAGCCGATCACGGACTTCAGGTCGCCGCGGGCGTGGCGCCAGGACTGGATGCCGTCGATGAGGGCGACGGCGACGCCGGCTCCGAGCAGCAGCCACAGCGTTCCGGGCGTACGCCCGGCCTGGAAGCTCGCCAGGGTGAGCGCACCCATCGACACGAACTCGCCCTGCGGGATGTAGATCACGCGCGTGACCGCGAACAGCAGGACGAGAGCAATGGCGAGCAGTGCATAGATGGCACCGTTGACGATGCCATCCTGCGACAGCAGCAACGCGATCTGCAGATTCATGCCGACGCCATCCGCCCGATGCGAAGCATCGATTCGCGCGCGTTCATCCGGTGCGCCCGAAATCCGGCGTGCGGCGCTCGCCGAATGCCGCGATGCCTTCGCGCGCGGCCGCCGTGCAGGCGCTCGCGCCGAAGGCGGCGTAGCCGATCTCCAGCGCCTCGCCGAAGGTGGGCGCTGCCGCGGCTTCCCGAACCGCCTTTTCGATGATGCCGATCGTCGTCGGACTGAGCTTCAGGCCGCTGGCGGCCTGTTCGACGCGATCATCGAATGCCGGCACGTCGACCGCCCCATCCGGAATGCGCCCGATCCGGCCGGCCAGTGCGTGTACCCGCTCGGCCGCGGCCGCGATCAGGCTGCGGTAGTCGTCGGCCAGTGCATCGACGATGCCCAGTTCATGGGCCCGGGCCGCGGTGAGTCGCTCCCCCTTGCGCAGCATCGCGTGGAAAGTGGCGGCGGCTGCCGGCCAGCGCCGGTAGGGCACGACCATCGCGCCGATGCCGGGCACGATGCCCAGCGTCACTTCGGGCAGTTGCATCGTCGCGGCGCGCACGGCCACCAGCGAATGGCAGCGCATCGCCAGTTCGAAGCCGCCGCCGAGCGCCATGCCGTTCAGCGCGGCGACGACCGGCTTCTTCATCGCATCCAGGTGCACGAGCAGGCGCGAGCAGTCGCGCGAATACTGTGTCGCCGCCGGCGCATCGCCCAGCATCGACGGGAAGCGGCCGATGTCGGCGCCGGCGCAGAACGCGCGCGGGCCGTAGCCGGTGATGACGAAGCCGGCGACGTCATCATCGTTCTCGTGACGGCGGATGACGGCGAGGATCTCGTCGGTCATCTCGTCGTGCAGCGCATT
>JACDJC010002173.1_pt1 | contig 15851 bp, 21 predicted proteins | sample 7454191 | NCBI WGS metagenome assembly JACDJC01 (sample SAMN14253291, study PRJNA609438) | sludge metagenome | isolation source: sludge after 25d culture with pyrite and EDTA | collected 2018-12-20 | reverse complement strand
TTTGCCCTGAAGGGCAGCGGCTGGTATGCCACCGATTTCAAGGGTGGCGGCGGCAAGCCCGCGGAACCCGCAGAAACCAAGGCCGACGCGCCGTCGCATGCCTGCGGCACCGGCGCCTGCCCGGCGTGTAACTGACGCGGCGCGACGGAACCGGGGAAGCGGGCGGTGCGAGCCGTCCGCTTCTTTGTTTTCGACTCGATTGCGCTGATTCTAATTAAAGCCTCATGAAGCGTTATTTCATTACCGGTCTGCTGATCTGGGTGCCGCTGGGGATCACCCTGTGGGTGCTCAACCTGCTGATCGGCACCATGGACCAGAGCCTCACCGTGCTGCCTGCCCAGTGGCAGCCCGAAGCCTGGATCGGGGTGCGCATTCCCGGCCTGGGCGTGATCCTGACCTTGCTGGTGATCGTGCTTACCGGCATGTTCGGCGCCAATTTTTTCGGCCAGAAAGTGATCGACTTCTGGGAGCGGCAATTGACCCGCATTCCGGTGGTGAAATCGATCTACGGCAGCGTCAAGCAGGTGTCCGACACGCTGTTGTCGGGCAGTGGCCTTGCCTTCCGCAAGGTCTTGCTGGTGCGTTATCCGCATCCACAGGCATGGGCGCTGGCGTTCCAGACCAATCTGCCGGACGAGGTGGCGCGGATGCTGCCGGAAGAGCACGTCGCGGTGTTCATCCCCACCACGCCGAGCCCGGTCAACGGTTTTTATTTTTATGTGAAAAAGAGCGAGGTCGTCGAACTGGATGTGCCGGTCGACCGCGCGTTGAAATACATCGTCTCGATGGGGGTGGCTTCAGGCGAAGCGCACCACGGAGCCCAACAAGATTAACCGGGAAAGAACATGCGTACTCATTACTGCGGCGGCGTGACCGCCGCCGACATCGGCAACACCGTGACCCTGTGTGGCTGGGCGCACCGGCGCCGCGACCACGGCGGGGTGATCTTCATCGACCTGCGCGACCGCGAAGGCATGATGCAGGTGGTGATCGACCCCGACACCCCGGAAGCCTTCAAGCTCGCCGAGGACGTGCGTTCCGAGTTCGTGCTGAAGATCGAGGGCCTGGTGCGGCCGCGCCCCGCCGGAACCGAAAACCCCAACATGCCCACCGGCATGGTCGAGATGCTGACCAGAAAGCTCGAGGTGTTGAACCCGTCGCTGACCCCGCCGTTCCAGATCGACGACGACACCATCAACGAGAACATCCGCCTGCAGTACCGTTACCTCGACCTGCGCCGCGAGCCGATGCAGAAGAACATGCGCCTGCGCTATCGTGTTTCCAAGATCATGCGCGATTACCTTGATGTCAACGGCTTCATGGAAATCGAGACGCCGATGCTGACCCGCTCGACCCCGGAGGGCGCACGCGACTATCTGGTGCCGAGCCGGGTCCACGACGGCATGTTCTACGCGCTGCCGCAGTCGCCGCAGCTGTTCAAACAGTTGTTGATGGTGGCGGGGGTCGACCGCTACTTCCAGATTACCAAGTGCTTCCGCGACGAGGACCTGCGCGCCGATCGTCAGCCCGAATTCACCCAGGTCGACCTCGAGACATCGTTCATGGACGACCAGGCAATCATGACCCTGGTCGAGAGCATGATCCGGGACATGATGAAAAAAGCGCAGGACGTCGACCTGCCCGCCGTCTTCCCGCGCTTGAGCTACGCCGAGGCGATGAACCGCTACGGCTCGGACAAGCCCGACCTGCGGGTCACGCTGGAAATCGTCGACGTTGGTGACGCCATGCGGGAGGTGGCGTTCAAGGTCTTCTCCGGCCCTGCCAACGACCCCAAAGGCCGGGTCGCCGCGCTGCGCATCCCCGGTGGGGCAACCCTGACCCGCAGCGAGATCGACGCCTATACCGAGTTCGTGAAAATCTATGGCGCCAGGGGTCTGGCCTATATCAAGGTCAACGATATCGGCCAGCTGAACGAAGCCGGCCTGCAGTCGCCCATCGTCAAGAACCTTTCCGAAGCGGCCTTGCGTACCGTAATCACGCGTACCGGTGCGCAAAATGGCGACCTGATTTTCTTTGGCGCCGACCGCGCCAAGGTGGTGAACGACGCACTCGGCGCGCTGCGGCTGAAAATCGGCCACGACAAGGGCCACCTCGACGGCCGCGCCTGGGCGCCGCTGTGGGTGGTCGATTTCCCCATGTTCGAATACAACGACGACGAAAACCGCTGGGACGCGCTGCACCATCCCTTCACCGCGCCGAAGGACGGCCATGAAGAATGGCTCGCCACCGATCCCGGCCGCTGCCTGTCCAAGGCCTACGATATGGTGCTGAACGGCTGGGAAGTCGGCGGCGGCTCGGTGCGTATCCACAAGGAAGAGGTGCAGGAAAAGGTGTTCGCCGCCTTGAACATCGGCGAGGCCGAGCGGCGCGAGAAATTCGGTTTCCTGCTCGACGCCCTGCAGTACGGCGCGCCGCCGCACGGCGGCCTGGCGTTCGGACTCGATCGCCTGGTCACCCTGATGACCGGCGCCGAATCGATCCGTGACGTCATCGCCTTCCCCAAAACCCAGCGCGCCTCGTGCCTGATGACCAACGCGCCCAACGCGGTCGACGAAAAGCAGCTGCGCGAACTGCACATCCGGCTGCGCAATACGGCAGACCGGGCAGCTTGACGCACGTCTGTAGGAGGCCCGAGGCGGCGCTCCTACGGCAGCGTTTCGCGGATAAGGATTTGAAATGAAGTTCGCCGACACCCTGCAGACCCTGCCCGAATTCGCGGGCAAAGAACTGGTGCTGAGCGACGCGGCCGGCGTTGAGGTGGCGCGCATCGCCAACGCGCCCGGCAGCGCCGGATCGTTCCGGGTGTATGCGTATCTCGCGCAGCAATACGGCGCGATCGATACCGAGGCCGCCGCCGAGGGGCTGGCGATTTTCGCCGAGCATACCGAGGACGCCAGTCGTCATCCCGGCCGCCATCCCAACATCGACCGCCTGATCGACATCCTCAAGACTGGCAGCTCGCTCAGCGCCCGCGTCGTTTGACCGGATACAAGATTCCCGTTTCGGTGCTGGTCGTCGTCCACACGGTCGATGCTCGGGTATTGCTGCTGGAACGCGCTGACGTACCGGGCTTCTGGCAGTCGGTCACAGGTTCGCAGGAGCCGGGCGAAACGCTCACCCAGACCGCGATCCGCGAAGTGAACGAGGAAACCGGAATCGATGCCAATCAGTTCGAACTGACCCGCTGGGGTATCGAAACCCGCTACGAGATTTACCAGCACTGGCGCCAGCGCTATGCTCCGGGCGTGATCCACAACACCGAGCATGTATTCGGTCTGAAACTTCCTGCGCCGCAACCGGTCACAGTCGCGTTGCGCGAACACCTGCATTACCGGTGGCTGCCGTGGGAAGAAGCCGCGGCGCGCTGTTTTTCTCCCAGTAACGCGGCGGCGATTCGTCTGCTGCCCACACGTTTATAATGGAAACCATGGAATCTCCGCTGCATATCGCCAGTTACAACATCCACAAGGGTTTGTCACAATTCAATCGTCGGCTGACGGTGCACGAACTGCGCGACCGTCTCGGCACCCTCGGAACCGACATCGTGTTCCTGCAGGAAGTGCAGGGCAGCCATGGCGTGCGCGCCAGCCGCTTTCAGCACTGGCCGGGCCGGCCGCAGACCGAGTTCCTCGCGGGCCACGTCTACACCGACTTCGCCTACGGCAAGAACTGCGTCTACGATACCGGCCACCACGGCAACGCGATCCTGTCGCGCTACAAGATCCTGCGTTGGGAAAACGAGGACATTTCTGCTCATGGCTTCGAAAGTCGCGGCATGCTGCATTGTGAAGTCGAGGTGCCCGGGATGCCTGCGCCGGTGCACTGCATCAATGTCCATCTGGGGCTGACCGAGCGCGGACGCAAGCGCCAGCTGGCAATGATCGCCGCCCGCGTGCGCGCCATGGTGCCGGACGGCGCGCCGCTGATTCTGGCGGGAGACTTCAACGATTGGCAGACCCGCGTCGGGCGCTATTTCGAAGACGAACTGGGCCTGGCCGAAGTATTTGAAACCCACCACGGCAAATCGGCGCGCAGTTATCCGTCGATCCTGCCGATGTTCCAGCTCGATCGCATCTATGTGCGGCGCTTCTCCATCCAGACCGCACACGTCCACACCGGTAACGCCTGGCACCGCATTTCCGACCACGCGGCGCTGTCTGCACAACTCAATGCGGCCTGATGGCTGGTCGCAAGCGGTTGCGCGCGCCGTTTTTTCACGGCGTGGAGCTGGTTTCCGGCAACCGGCTGCGACTGCTTCAAAGCGGCACTGATTTCTTTCCCGCGCTGATCGCGGCGATCGACGCGGCGCGCACGGAAGTCCATCTCGAAACCTATATTTTCAGCACCGACTCCACCGCGACGGCGGTGCGCGATGCGTTGACCCGCGCCGCGCAGCGCGGCGTGCGGGTGCGGGTGATGATCGATGGCGTGGGCTCGCGCGAGTTGCCGCCCGGCTGGCGGGATGCACTCAAAACGGCAGGCGTCAGCGTGCTGGTCTACCGCCCGCTGGTGAACGGCTGGCGCTCCAATCCTCGCAGCTTCCGGCGGCTGCATCGCAAACTCGCGGTGGTCGATGCGCGCCTGGCGATCATCGGCGGGATGAACCTCATCGACGATTTCGAGCCGGTGCGCTTCGCGGCGCCGCGGCTCGATTTCAGTGTCGAAGTACAGGGTCCGCTGCTGGCCCCCATTCACTGGAGCGTCTGCCACCTGTGGTGGCTGGTGGCCTTGACCCAGTTACAGCCCGGCCAGCGCAAACGCTCGCCGGCCGAGCCGTCGTGGCCGACCGACGGCCGGGTGCGCGCCGCCTTCGTGGTGCGGGACAACTTCACCCACCGCCGCGACATCGAGCGCAGCTACCTGGCCGCGCTGGCGCTGGCGCGCGAAGACATCCTGATCGCCAACGCCTATTTCCTGCCGGGCAACCATTTTCGCAAGCTGCTGAAAAAAGCCGCCGCACGCGGTGTGCGGGTGCAGCTTCTGGTACAGGGCCATACCGACCACCGCTTTTATCAGACCGCTTCGCGCGCGCTGTACCAGAACCTGCTGACCGCCGGGGTGGCGATTTATGAGTATCAGGCCAGTGAATTGCACGCCAAGGCGGCCGTGGTCGACGGCCACTGGGCCACCGTGGGGTCCAGCAACATCGACCCCTTCAGTCTCCTGCTCGCGCGTGAGGCCAACATCGTCGTCGACGACGTGGCGTTTGCCTGCGACCTGCGGCAACGCCTGCACCAGGCCATCGCCGAGGCCACCCCGCTCGACCTGACCGACTGGCAGCGCCGATCCTGGTTCCAGCGGATGCTGTCACAGCTGGCTTACGGCAGCGTGCGCCTGTTGCTCGGCCTGGCAGGAGTCGGGCGACGGATCTGAGGCTTAGCCGTCACGCCCCAGCGGTAGGTCGAGCTGACGCTTCAGTAATGATGCGTTGTGTCAAATGGATAATCCGGGTTCAAGCGGATGGCGTTTGACACTAGTCTCGGGAGGCAGCAATTGGGGGGTGGATAACCAGCGTCCGTTCCGTTTTGTCGGCGCATCTACATGGTATCTTGCGTATGTATACGACGGCATACAGGAGCCATTCAATGGCCACTGCAGTGCTGACGCTACGCGTCCCCGAAGAAATCAAGGCCAAGCTGGACAAGCTCGCGCAAGCCTCCCATCGTTCCAAATCGTTTCTGGCCGAAGAAGCCATTGCGCGATATATCGATCTGGAAGCGTGGCAGGTCGGCGAAATCGAGCAGGCAATCCACGAAGCCGACCATGGAGATTTTGCGACCCCATCCGAACCGGCCGACCTGCTGAAGAAATATGCAGGTTAAATGGCTGCGTCGCGCGCTTCACAATTTCGAACAAGAAGCCGCGTATATTGCACAGGACAATGCTCGGGCCGCTGCTGCGTTTGTTGTAGAAGCAGATGAATCCGCCCGGCTTTTAGCCCGGCACCCCGAGCTGGGCCGCCCTGGACGCGTGCCAGGGACGCGCGAACGGGTGTTGCAGCACCTTTCCATACGTCATTCCCTACCGGGTCAGAGAACAGCGGGTCGAAATTCTTCGCGTATTTCATGCGTCACGAAAATGGCCGCAAGGATTTGAAACCCCGTAATGCAGCAAAGTGTGTATTGACCCGACACTTCCTGCCTGTTGCATATGTGCAACAAAACAACACTTTCGCCGGCTCGTGACGGAAAAAACAACAGCTTTGCTTGTCCTCGCAGCCTGAGTCTGGATAATCAATCCCGTCCCCTTGGCACATGTCCGTGCAGGACAGCTCTGCAGAGCTCTAAACTGTCACTGGTTTCAATTTTACTTTCTTAGGAGAAAGCAATGAAAAAATCCCTGATCGCGCTGGCCGTTGCCGGCGTCGTTTCCGCCCCCGCTTTTGCGGCCACCAGCAACGTTGACGTCTACGGCGTCATGAACGTCGGCGTGTTCAGCGTCGATTCCGACGTCACCGGCGAAGACCGTAGCACCAGCGTTTCTTCCCAGTCCAGCCGCATCGGCTTCAAGGGCTCGGAAGACCTGGGCGGCGGCCTCGCTGCTATTTGGCAGATTGAAAGCACCGTTAACCCGGATGAAAGTGGCAGCTCGTTTGCTACCCGCAACACCTTCGTCGGTCTGAAGGGCGGTTTCGGTACCGTTCTGGCCGGCCGTCACGACACCCCGATGAAGGGACTGGGCCGCAAGGTCGACAACTTCGGCGACACCTATGCTGACTCCCGCAACCTGCTGGGCGCGAGCGCTACCGATGCTACCTCGATGTTCGACCTGCGTACCAACAACACCATCGCCTATGTTTCGCCGAACTTCAGCGGCCTGACCGTGACCGCCGCGTACGTGACCGACCATGGAATTGGCAACTTCGGTGGCAGCTGTGCTGCCGGTCTGGACTGTAACGACCGCGACGCCTATAGCGTCAGCGGCGACTACATTAATGGTCCGATGATGCTGGGTCTGGGTTACGAACGTCACAACGCCACTGACGGTGTTAACGATTTTGATCGCAGCATGTGGCGCCTGGTCGGCGGCTACAGCTTCGGCAACTTCAAGCTGGGTGCCCAGTACGAGCGTGGCTCGGCTGACAACGCTCTGCCCGATGCTGATCGCAACGCCTGGGGCCTGTTCGGCAACTACGCCATGGGCGCCATCACCCTCAAGGCCAACTACCTGAGCGTGGGCGACTACAAAGGTACGAACGACAGCGGTGCCAACCAGTACACCCTGGGTGCCGACTACGCACTGTCCAAGCGCACCACGGCTTATGCCCTGTACGCCAAGGTCAAGAACGACAACAACGCTAGATTTGATATTGGTCGTGCCCAGAGCATTGGCGACAACACCACCACTGCTAACGGTGATGATCCCAGCGTCTTCGGCGTGGGCGTAAAGCACGCCTTCTAATTCAACGCCGGGTTCGCCCGGTTTGAATGACGAAGCTGAAACGGGCTCCTGTGGGAGCCCGTTTTTTATGGGTGCGCCCGGCAGGGCGGGCAGAAAATGGGGCGGGCAGAAAATGGGGCGGGCAGAAAATGGGGTCAGACACGATTACCTGCCAGATATCGTGCCGGATTCGCTCTGGCTGGACGCTCGTGTGGAATTTGTTATACTTGTATAACGTTTTTGGTTTATATGGGAGATGTGTCATGTTGGCTATCCGCTTGCCTGAATCGATCGAGGCCCGTCTGAATGCGCTGGCGCAAGAGACGGGGCGCGCCAAATCCACGCTTGCCCGCGAGGCGATCCTGGAATACATCGATGATCTTGAAGACTACTATCTGGCGGAAGCGCGTGCGCGCATGAACCGCAACACGATTCCGCTCGCGGACGTGGAGCGCGAGCTTGGTCTTTGAGATCGAGTTCGACCCGGATGCCATCAAGGACCTGAAAAAACTGGATCGCCCGATCCAGCAACGCTTGGTCGGTTTTTTGAAAACACGGGTCGCGACGCTGGATAACCCGAGAGATATCGGCGAAGCGCTATCGGGGGCTAAGCTGGGGAATTATTGGAAATATCGCGTGGGCGATTGGCGGATTGTCTGTGACATTCAGGACCGCCGCATTGTCGTCCGCGTGCTGCGTATCGGGAACCGCCGAGAGGTATACCGATGAGGAAGAGCGGGCCGGGAAGATGGAGATGGGCCGAAGATGGTAGCCCCCGTGCTTGTCTGCTCACGCTGGATTGACAGCACCACGGTCAGGCTCATGTGTCATTGGACACGGCAGGTCAAAGGTCAATGGGTAGGGAAATCGTGTCTGACCCCATTTACGCTGGAAAAATCACGAAAAATCGTGTCTGACCCCATTTACGCCCCAGTGTCTGACCCCATTGACCCCTTTACGCCCCATTTACGACCCCATTTTGTTGCATGCCCGTAATTCATGCGCTATAGTTGTTCAACTAGTTGAACATGTATAAGGAAAATCATCATGCGTATCGTGACCTACACGCACGCCAGAAATGCTTTGAAAAGCGTCCTTGACACCGTGGTTCAGGACGCCGACGTGACCGTCATCAGCCGCCGTGACGCCGAGGGCGATGCGGTCCTCATGTCGCTCGATTACTACAACAGCCTCATGGAAACCCTGCACCTGTTGCAATCGCCCGCCAATGCCATGCACTTGGCGAAGTCCATCAAGCAGCTTCGCGGAGGCAAGGCGAAGCCGCGTGATCTGACGCAGCCCTAATGCGCAATTTCGTGTTTACCCCGGCCGCGTGGTCGGATTATGTCTGGTGGCAGGGGCAGGACAGAAAGACGCTGCGTCGCATCAACACATTATTGGAAGCGACTGTGCGCGATCCGTTCGGGGGCATCGGCAAACCTGAACCCCTGCGTGGCGATCTGGCCGGCTTCTGGTCGCGGCGCATCGACGACGCGAACAGGCTGGTTTACGAGGCGACGGACGATGAAGTTCGCGTCATCGCGTGCCGCTATCACTATGGGGCGAATTGAAATGGCCCCGCGCATGGCGGGCGCGGGCAGTTGATCCCGTTTCGCCGCGCTTGATGCTTGAGAATATCGTGTCTGACCCCATTTGTCTTGTCCTATGGGGCGAATTGAAATGGCCCCGCGCATGGCGGGCGCGGGCAGTTGACCCCGTTTCGCCGTGCTTGATGCTTGAGAATATCGTGTCTGACCCCATTTGTCCGCCATTTGTCCCGCGCATAGCGGGCGAGGGCAGCTGATCCCGTTTCGCCGCGCTTGATGCTTGAGAATATCGTGTCTGACCCCATTTGACCCCGAAGTTCCAGTCCGTACTCCAGCCAGCCAGAGTGGGTGTCATGGTTAACAATCTGCAACGAGCCATAATGCTGGAGCGACTGGCTATCGAGATTGAAACCGATGATCCCGACGATGCGTTTCTGCTGGCCATGGCGCTGGCAGCCGATGCGGACTACCTGGTGACCGGCGACCGCCGCGCTGGCTTGCTGCAGCGTGGGCATATCGAACGCACCCGGATCGTTACGCCTGCCGTATTTTGCGCCGAGGTTTTGTGATCCCGGGCTGGCCAAACTGGGGTTGGACACGATTTTCTCGCTCAGGAGTAGGCGAGTTGAGATGATAATAAGGTAGAAATCGTGTCTGACCCCCTTTGTCTGACCCCCTTTGACCTATCGAGAAAACGGATTCGGCCTGAGCAGCAAGGCAGAAAGCAAGGTAAGAAAAACCCGCCTTCAACAAGCGGGTGGGTAAGGTAAGGTGTTCGCGCTTGACTACAGTCGGCTAATGGGAGACCCCATTTATTCGCTAAGGTGACGAAAAGCGGCAGCTCCTGCCCAGGTCGGGCAGCGGGTCAGGGCGCTTTAAGCAGGCATCAACCGGCGGATTGATCCTGCGCAAGAAATTTACATCGCGTAAACGAGTGTCGACGCGGCTTTCCGAGCGGTTGACTGGAGTGGGGCAGAGTTTTTTCTAAAGTTGGCACGGCGCCTGCACGTTAATGAGCCAGACACGGGAGGCTCGTGTTCAACTTGCCCAACTTAAGGAGATTTGAAATGCGTAAAGTACAACAAGGTTTTACCCTGATCGAGCTGATGATCGTGGTGGCGATTATTGGTATTTTGGCTGCGGTGGCGATTCCTGCTTATCAGGATTACACCGTTCGCGCACGTGTGACTGAAGGATTGTCGCTTGCGTCAAGTTACAAAACAGCGGTCGCGGAAAATGCGGCGAATGGCATAGCATTCGGTTCGGGGGTTACAGTACCATTTGTTGCAACAGGCAACGTCGCGACTTTGGTGATTGATGCAGCCACTGGCGAAATTACGGTTGGGTATACAGCTAACGCGGGCAATGGCACCATTGTCCTATCACCTCGTGACGGCGGCGCGGCTGGTGCTGCACTTGCTTCAGGCACTATTCCTACCAATGCTATTTCTTGGAACTGCAATTCAGCCGCTTCAACCAAAGCGGGTACAAAGGGTACTTTGCTGGCTAAATATACGCCCGCAGAATGTCGTTCCTAAGCTTCAAAATCAAGAAATCAAAGGAGTCAGACACCATTAATTCCCCTCAGGCTTAGTTAGCCTTCAAAGAGACCGCTTCGGCGGTCTCTTTTTTCGTGCGCCCGGCACGGGCACACTCTTGGCGAAAGAATAATTAACGCGCGCAAAATGCGCGCAAAATGAAAACAAAATGGGGTCAGACACGATATTCGCACGTCCAATGTCTGGCTTGCGCTTGCAGCATTAATGTCTTGCTGGCGGCCACTACCTGGCAGCGTGTAGCACGCGTAGCACTCGCACCAAGTCGCCGGCGGTGTCGTAGATCAGGATGTAATTCTGATGCGCGACCAATTCGCGGGTGCCAGGGACACGACCGGGTTGGCCAAGGCCGGGATGATCGATCAAGCGGTTCGCCTTCTCTGAAAGGTGAAATGGGGTCAGACACCATATAACGCATCGGTCTTAATTCGGACTATAATTGGTCCTGCCAACGCTCGGCCAGCCAGGAGCCCGACCATGAAATTTTCCACTCAAGTCAAGCCAATCAGTTATCTCAAGAGCCATGCGGCTGAAATCATCAGAGATATCACCGAAACCCGGAAACCCATGCTCATTACCCAGAACGGGGAAGCCAAACTTGTGGTGATGGATGTCCGTTCATATGAGGAACATGAAGAGACCCTGGCGCTGCTCAAGCTATTGGCTTTGGGCAATCGTGAGATTGAACAGGGACATTTCCGCGCCGCCGATGAGGTGTTCGCCGACATCGATCAGGAAGCCGCTCAATGAGCTTCCAGGTCGTGTTCCTGAAGTCGGCGGAACTCGACCTGAAGGAACTGAGAAGCTACATGATCAGGAACTTCGATCAGGCCGCTTGGCACGCCAGCTACGCAAAGATCAAAGACGCCGTGAATACCATCGGGACATTTCCGCTTGGTGGCCATGTTCCCGAAGAGCTCGAGCGCCTCAACCTCACGCAATACCGTCAGGTTATCGCGGGCATGAACAGAATAATCTATGAAGTGCGTCGGGAAATCATATATATGCATATTGTTTGCGACACGCGGAAAGACATGAAGTCGATACTCGCCAGACGGTTTGTGCGCAGCGTCAGCAGTTGATTTCCTCGGCCGGGAAAGGTCCGGCCGGGAAATGGGAAATGGGGTCACGGGAAAAGATAAATGGGGTAAAGATAAATGGGGTCAGACACGATATTTGTCCTATGCTGAGGTGAATTCCACCTTCATTGAGCACCCATGGCACGACTACCCCGTTACACGATCCCCGGCCAGCCGCAACACATCATCCAGCGCGGCAATAACCGGCAGGTAATATTTGCCGCCGAGGCGGATTACCAGTTCTTTCGCGATGCGCTGGTCGAGGCGGCGGCCAAATACGGGCTCGATATCCATGCGTATGTATGGATGACGAATCACGTTCATCTGCTGGCGACTCCCAGGTTTGGCAGCAGCATTGGCAAGACCTTTCAGTCGGTGGGGCGGCGTTACGTGCAGTACTTCAATTACGCCTACAAGCGCAGTGGAACCCTGTGGGAGGGGCGTTATCGGGCGACGGTGGTCGACAGCGAGCGCTATCTGCTGACCCTGATGCGCTATATCGAACTGAATCCGGTGCGCGCGGGGATGGTGGCCGCGCCGCAGGATTATCCGTGGTCGAGCCACCGGCGCAACGCGCTGGGCGAGGGTGGACCGAATGCGGACTGGTTGATGCCGCACGAGGAGTTCTCCCGATTGGGGCGGGATGATTCTGCGCGGCACAAGGCCTACCAGGCGCTATTTGTCTCGGCGTTCGATCAGGGCGATCTGGCGGCAATCCGCGACTGCACACACAAGGGCTGGGCGCTGGGCGGGGAGCGGTTCAGGGATGCGATTGAAGCGTTGGGGCAGAGGCGGGCGGCATCGAAGGGGGTAGGGAGGCCGACTAAGCGAAAGCGGAATTGAAATGGTGTGACCCCGTTTCTTGGTTTTTTTGACCATTGCGTTTTTGCGGACGATAATAAGGCTATCTATCTTAGATTAAGGGCTAGCCAATGAAGGCTGTTCCAGTATACGAAGCCAAGAATCGATTTTCGGAATTGATTACCGCCGTGGAGCATGGCGATCAAGTCACGATTACGCGCCGGGGGGTGCCGGTTGCACGTCTGGTAGCCGAGGCTGTAGAGACGACGGGTTCGTCTGATCGACGTCAGCGTGTTGCCTCGGCACTTGAGCGGCTACGGCAGATCCGTGGCAGCCTGGTGCTGGAGGGCGATATGAAGACCGTCGCGCGCGACGGTCTGGACTGATGGCGTTTGTAGTCGACAATTCGGTTGTATGCGGCTGGTTTATCGGCAATCAGGCCACGGATTACACCGAGGCGGTTGCAGTGCGCTTGCTGGATGAGCAGGCATACACGCCCGTCCTTTGGCAGCTGGAGTTTGCTAATGTGCTGAGAACGGCATGTAAGCGGGGTGCACTGGACGTGTTGGGTGCGCATGAGGTGATCGACCAGATCGCGGAATTGCCGCTGCGAATTGACCAGGATATGCCGGGGCCCGCGGCCATTTTATCCCTGGCGCTTCGCTATGACTTGACGAGCTACGATGCCGCCTACCTGGAACTTGCGCTTCGACTGCAGCTGCCCATCGCGACTCGGGATGCGGCCTTGATGGAAGCGGCCAGGGCTGCAGGGGTGGGCGTACTCAAAATACCCGGATCGGGAATCTGATTTGTTCTAATCCTGGTTTTTGCGGGCCCGTAGTGGTCGGCTCCCGGGCTGCGGCAACTCAGATCACACCCTGCGCCAGCATCGCGTCGGCCACTTTGATGAAGCCGGCGAGATTGGCGCCGTCGACGTAGCTGATGCTGCCGTCTTCGCGCTGGCCGTGTTGCAGGCAGGTCTGATGGATGCCCTGCATGATGCCGAGCAGGCGGGAATCGACTTCTTCGCGCGGCCATGACAGGCGCATGGCGTTCTGGCTCATTTCCAGGCCTGAGGTGGCGACACCGCCGGCATTGCTGGCCTTGCTGGGGGCATACAGGATGCGGTGCTTGTCGAAGAGTCTCGCAGCTTCGGCAGTCGTGGGCATGTTGGCGCCTTCGGCGACCGCAAGCAGGCCGTTCTTGATCAGTGTCGCCGCGTCGTTATCGTTGAGTTCGTTCTGAGTGGCGCAAGGCAGCGCCACCTCCATCGGCACGTCCCACGGGCGCATGCCGGCGTGGAACTCGGCGCCGACGCGCTCGGCATACTCGCTGACGCGGCCGTGCAGGTGATTCTTGACCTCCATCAATTCGGCGAGCTTGTCCGGCGTAAAGCCGGCGTCGTCGACTACCGTGCCGCTCGAGTCCGATACGGTGACGACCTTGGCGCCCAGGGCGATGGCCTTTTCAATGACGAACTGCGCAACGTTGCCCGCGCCGGAAACGCCGACCCGCAGGTTTTCGATCGAACGGCCGGCATGCTTGAGCATTTCGTCGGCGAAATAGACTGCGCCGTAGCCGGTGGCTTCCGGGCGAACGAGTGATCCGCCGTAGCTCAGGCCCTTGCCGGTAAAGACGCAGTCGGCGCGGTTGGTCAGTTTTTTCAGCATGCCGGCCATGAAACCGACCTCGCGCGCGCCGACGCCGATGTCACCGGCCGGCACGTCGGTATCGGAACCAATGTGGCGATATAGTTCGGTAATGAAGGCCTGGCAAAAGCGCATCACCTCGCCGGGGCTTTTGCCTTTGGGGTCGAAATCCGCGCCGCCCTTGCCGCCGCCCATGGGCAGCGTGGTCAGGGCGTTCTTCAGGGTCTGTTCGAAGGCCAGGAACTTGAGGATCGACAGGTTGACCGAGGGATGAAAGCGCAGCCCGCCCTTGTAGGGGCCGATGGCCATGCTGTGCTGGATGCGGTAGCCGCGGTTGACCTGGACTTCGCCATGATCGTCGACCCAGGACACCCGGAAGATGAGGATCCGCTCGGGTTCGATCAGGCGGTCCAGCAGTCCGTGCTCGGCGTATTTCGGGTGCTGCGACACGAATGGCCACAGGCTCTCGACGACTTCGGTCACGGCTTGCAGGTACTCGGGCTGGCCGGGGTTGTGCTCGGCGGCACGGCGGAGAAATTCGTCCGGATTCTGGTATTTCATGGTGCGTCGGCTCTAGGTTTCGATAAAGGAAGAACGAGACTGTATCACCCCTTGGCGGGGTGCAGCACTCGCGGTGCGTTGTCGCGCTCGGATGCCGGCGCGCGCAGGAAAACCGGCAGCTGACTTCCGCGATTTCAGGGATCGCCTGCGCCCCGGATGACACGGCGGATGATCTCGGCGACAAACCCTCGGCTTTGCAGAAAGCGTATCTGCCGGGCTTTTGCGGAGGGGTCGGTGGCTGCCGCGCCGAATTTCTTCTGCCACACAGCGCACGCGCGCTCGAATTCGCTGTCGCGGTTGCTGCTCAATACCGCATCGATCACAGAATCCGCCACCCCGCGCTGCCGCAGGTCGTAGGCGAGCTTGATGCTGCCCGCGCGAGCGCGGAGGTCGGCGACGTAGCTTTCGGCAAAGCGCTGGTCGGAGAGCCAGTTCCTGGTCTCGAAATCATCCAGCAGGACGGCGATGTCGGCGCGGGCAAAGCCCGCGGTTTCGAGCTTGCGGACGAGTTCGCAGCGGCTGTGCTCGCGCCGCGCCAGCAGGCGCAGGGCGCGCTCGCGCAGGTCGGCGGGCTCAGGCTTCGACTGCATCCCCGGCCACCGCGGGATTTTTTACGCCGACCGCGGCGCGGACCTTGGCCTCGATTTCGTGGGCGATTTCCGGGTGCTCTTTCAGGTACTCGCGGGCGTTGTCCTTGCCCTGGCCGATCTTGTCGCCGTTGTAAGCATACCAGGCGCCGGACTTGTCGACGAACTTGTGGGCGACGCCGAGTTCGATGATTTCGCCTTCGCGCGAGATGCCCTGGCCGTACAGAATGTCGAAGAAGGCTTCCTTGAACGGCGGCGAGACCTTGTTCTTGACCACCTTGACCTTGGTTTCGTTGCCGATGATCTCGTCGCCTTTCTTGATCGCACCGATGCGGCGGATGTCGAGCCGCACCGAGGCGTAGAACTTGAGTGCGTTGCCGCCGGTGGTGGTTTCGGGGCTGCCGAACATGACGCCGATTTTCATCCGGATCTGGTTGATGAAAATGACCAGGGTGTTGGTGCGCTTGATGTTGGCGGTAAGTTTTCTGAGCGCCTGACTCATCAGTCGCGCCTGCAGGCCCATGTGCGAATCGCCCATCTCGCCCTCGATTTCGGCCTTGGGGGTGAGCGCGGCGACCGAGTCGACCACCACCACGTCGACCGAGCCGGAGCGCACCAGCATGTCGGCGATTTCCAGCGCCTGCTCGCCGGTGTCGGGCTGCGAGACCAG
>JACDJC010002171.1_pt1 | contig 15855 bp, 13 predicted proteins | sample 7454191 | NCBI WGS metagenome assembly JACDJC01 (sample SAMN14253291, study PRJNA609438) | sludge metagenome | isolation source: sludge after 25d culture with pyrite and EDTA | collected 2018-12-20 | reverse complement strand
AGGTCAAATCTTGCTGTGTTCGCCCCTCGGCGCGGGCATCACTGTCCGGGCCGAACAACTGCCCCAGCGTCGGCCTGCGGCCCAGCAGGCGCGTCTCCAGCGCGGTGAGCAGCGCCTCCAGTTTCTCGCGTCCTTTCGCTTCCGCCAGGCTCTCCGCACCAGCGGCGATCTTCGCGGCGATGTCATCCAGCCGCCGGCGCACAGCGTCACGCATCCCCTCCAGGCTGCGGGCTCGTGTCTCGCGCTCAAACAACTCTCCCTGCTCCATGCTCTCCGGCATCGTGTCCACGGCCACATCTCTGTGCTGCGAGCGCAGCATCTCAGCCGTGCTCCAATCGCCCAGATCATCCGCCGTGCGCAAAATGCTGAACACCTCCGGGTCAATGAGATGCCCGTGGCGGTTGAACCATCGCGTATGCGCATCTGGCTCCATCGTGAGCGGAGGCATTTCCACGAGCCTGCCAACCACACCCGCATCCCAGGCCAGCCAGCGTCCGAGCCGCCGTGCCTGCTCGGCCAGGTTTCTGCGCGCCTCCCACGGCTCCTTGAACAGTCGTCCGTCCGCGCTGAGCACCACGCCGTCATCGGTCATGCCGTACCACGTCGGTGTCTGCGCCTCCGCGCCGCGCACATGATTGCGCAAGCGCTCCATGCGCTGCCCGGTGTTCCGAACCTCGCCCGCCAGTCGCGTGGGCGGTGGTTTCGCTCCCTTTCCAGCCACTCCCAGCCTCTCCAGCGCATCAACCGCGCGGGACTCATACCATTCCACCAGCGCGCGCAATTCAGGGTCAGCGCCCTCGATCATGCCGCGCAGTCGAGACACTAGGCGTTTCAGGAATGCGACAATCTCCGCCGCCAGCCCCGGATCAGCCTGCGCGGCCTCCGTGATCTCGCGCTGGAAGACGCGGTCCTCCAGCAACATGCGCAACATCTCGTGCCCGAGACTCACACCCATCGCCGCAAGATCGGCGCGCGCGGGCCGGCGTGGAAGTTCGCCGGCCATGATCTCCGCCGCGTGGTAGGCGGCATAGACATTGTGCCGCAGCCGCTCCGGCAGCCTGCTCCAAAGCGACGCGATCTCCGCATCCGTGAACTCCCGCAGCGTCCCGGCATGAATCACCTCATGGTCCACCAGTTGCTCAATGAGCGCCTTCGGACTGCCGGCGTGATGCCGCATGAAGCGCGATGTATCCACCCGCAGCGTGATCTTGCCATCGCCACCGCGCACCACCTCCATCCCTCCGCCGCTCGCCACTGGCCCGGCCTCCACCTGGTCAAACGCCCCGGCGCGATGCTTCACCGCCGCCTTCAGCATCATCAGAGCCTTCGGCGCGGCCTTGGTCTCCGCTTTCTGCTCACCACCCGCTGGCGACTGCCCGCTGTCCACGGGTTCAGCCGCCACCGCCGGCGCGGTTGCAACTTCTCCCCGTCTCCCCGTCTCCCCGTCTCCCCGTCTCTCTTCCTGCCGCAGCTTTTGCAAGCCAGCCTTCATCGTGCCGCGCTTCGCGGCCACGAGGATGGCTGTGTCTGCCAAGCCGGAGATCAACAACACCGGGTTGGCGCTCAACACGCCGCCCGTGATCTTGAACGCGATGCCCAGCGCCACCCAGCCCGCATGGATGTCCTGCCCATTGCGCGCGCGCTTGTAGAGTTTGTAGGTGCCCAGCAGTCCAAGGCCCGCGCCCAGCGCCTCGCCCACATTCAGGCTCAGCCACTCCGTGGCCGCGCGATCTCCGATCACGCCTTTGTGCACCAGCCATTGCACGCCGGGCAGGGGAATCCCGCTCTTCGTGGTCATGTCTTTGAGCAGCTGCACCGCATACTCCGGCAGCGCCGTGATGCCAAACCGCTCCACCACCGCGCCAATGCTGGCGAGCGGGTCATGGCCGAACCACACGCGATGCAGTCCGGGTGATGTCATGTTCTCCCGGATGTGGTCTGCCACCTGGCTGTTGGCGATCTTGTCTATCCACTGGCCGAGTTCCGATCCCGGCACTGCTTTGTCAAAAATCTGCGTGCCCAGGCTGTGAAAAGTGCCATAGCGATCCGTGAACCCAAACGGCAGGCCCGTGTCCACGATCTTGTAGCCAAAGCCCGCCGCCGCCTCACGCAGCACCCGCGCCAGCGGGCGCACCTGCTCCCGTGCCGCGTCCTGCGCCTCCGCGCTCTCGGCCTCGTTTGTCGGCTCCGGCATGGCCTCTGGCTGGCTAGCCGACTCTTGGCTAGCAACCGTCTGGCTCTCTTGCTGCTGGCTCACCGCCTTCTGTCCACTGCCTGCTGCCGACTGCCCCGCACCCACCTCCACCTGCGCGCCGCCGCGCCGCATGGCCTTCCACACGGGCATCGCCGCCACTTTCGCGGCGGCTTCTTCCGGGGAGGTCGCGCTCACGCTCACTGCGCGCGCGCTGGTCGTGCCCTGCTTGCCTCTCACCGTCACAGGCACGGTGTAAGTCGCCACGGGGTTTACCTGACTACTCGTTCCATGTGGAACGTCTGGCGTTTGTGGCGCGTACTCTGTGACCGGCCCGCTTGTGGTGGTTTGGGTGTTTGCGCCGCCATCCGGCACCCCGGCGGCGCGCGGGGTCATCTCTCCCGGCGCGTTTACCCCCGCGCCGGTCACGACCGGATTCGTGTTTCTCTGGGGATTTCCGCCGGCTGTCCTGTCCGTGGAAGTGGCGGCCTGCGGCTCTGTCTGTGCCGCCTGCCGTGAAATCTCGTCCTGCCTCTGCTGCCATGCTTCCCACTGGCTGCGTTCGTCAACGGGCAGCAAGGCCCGCGCTGTGCGCGGCATGGCCGTCGCCAGCGCATCAAGGCCGCGTTGCGTGAGGATGATGGAGCCATCCCGCCCCACCTGTGCCAAGGGCGTGCCTGTCGCGGCATCACGCCGCTCGGTGGCTCCCTTCTTGGGATCACCGACTGGCACATCCACCTTCGGCACCGGCCCGGCGGGCACACCGGCGCGGGCAGATTCCAGAATCGCGCGCTCCTGCGGTGTGAGGGTGTGCCCGCTCACATGCCGCAGCGCGGCATCGGCGAACGCTCGCAGCGTCGGATCGGCAATGCCATTGACCTCCTGCATCGCCGCGCGAGCCTGCTCCACACGCGCCGATTGCGCGGCAGCCTCGGCCCTCACGCGCTGTTGACTGGCCTCCCTCATCTCCAAAATGGGCGCGATTTTCCCCCACTGAGGATGGGAATGCCCGGCCTGCTCAATCTCACGAAGCTGTTCCTCCCCGCCGGCGGCAGCCACCAGATCAGCGCGATGCTGTTGCATCTCCGTAGCGGCGGCCCGCAGTGTCTCAAACGCGCGCTGCTCCCTGTCCACGGGCAGATACCCCTGCAACTGCCGCGCATCCTTCGCTATGAGCGGATCATCCGGGCGTGCAGCGTTCCAATCTTTGACGAAGGCATTCAGCCCGCGCTTCTCGGTGATGAGTTTCTGTGCCGCGTTCATCGCAGCGCCGCCAGAGGTGAACATCGGCACGAGCATCATGCCGCCCAGCGCCCCCTGCACGCTCGCGGCCCATACGTCGGAGAACGTCGCGCCGCTCTCATGCAGCGCCATCACGCCTTCCTCGAACGCCTCGCCACCTGCGGAGGCTCCCATAACCTTGGCTCCCTGCACGGCCATGTTGCGCACCGGCGTGGCGGCATTCGTGCCCCACCCGGCGAAGCGCGCGGCCAGATCGTCATACTTCAGCAGCGCGCGCTGCGCCGCATTCACGCCACGACCGGCAGCCGTCGCCACCTTCGCGCCACGCACACCGCCCTTGACCAGTTTGCCAACACCGAAGCCCACGAGGTTCGAGGCGATTTCCAGCGCCGTCTCCTGCACGGGCGCGACCTGCGCGCCTTTGAAACTCGTGCGCATAAGCGCAAAGGCATCGCTCGGCGCGATCATCCCGTTATCACTCGCATGAGCGGCCACACGCGCCTGCAATTCCTGCAAGCCCGGCGTGCTGAGCATCGCGCTGGTGAACAGCGCCTTGTAAGCCGGATCACGCGTCTCCTTGTAAGCCATGAGCGCAGCCGCCAGCGGACTCTCCGGGTTCAGCGCGTCATAGTAACCGCGCTGGTTCTCCGCCAGGTCTTCCCCGCGCACATACGCCAGCGCGGACTGCTGAATCTTCCCGGTCAGTTCTCTCAATCGAGCATCGGTCAACGTCTCGTGATCCAGCGCGGCAAAGAGTTCATCTGCCGCCGCTGTGGCGTCATTGTTCTTGCTGCCTGGGGTGAAAACATCCTTCAAAAAATTGCCGAAGCCCCACATCGCCCCGCGCGTCTGCCCGCCGATCATCTCCATCTCGTGCTCCGACAACTGCAACGTCGCCGCCTTGCCCACCTGCGTGAAGATGCCCGCCATGCTGCCCAGCACGTTCTGGCCTATGTCCTCAAGCGACGCGCGGAAGCGGTTCACCGGCTCGCCACCCAGCAAGGTGTCACGCTCGCGGTTGAACGCCTCCAGATCAAAGTCCGGCCTGCGGTTGTTTTGCTGAAAGTAGTCCGCAAGATATTGCGCCGCTGCCGCCTCTCCCGCCGCCTTCTGCCTGCGCCACACATCGCTACCGCCACCCAGCAGCGGATCGAGCTTGAACGTGTCGCGATACACCGCCGCCGCCTTGCTGGTGCTGTCTTTTTTGAACGCCTCCCAGCCCGCTTTCAAGTCTGCGTGCCCCGGCTCCGCGCCGCTGAATACGCGATCCAGCAGCCTCGCCTCCTGTCGTGAGACAAAGCCGGACTGGTGCAGGCTGCGTAGGTTTGGCAGTGGCAGGCTGCCGCCGTTCTTCCGCCATGCGGCGATCTCCGACGCGCGCTCCGGCTGCATCTCCAGCAGCATGTCCGCGCGCTCGTCATCGTTCGCGTTTTGCCAGTCGGTAATCGTCTTCCTCACCTGGCCCGCCGTCCAATGGCGCGCCTCCCATGCCTCGCGGATGCTCTCCTCGTCGTTTGCGTCGTAGCCCTCCTGTGTGGTCAGGTGCGCGCGAAAGTCCTCCGGCGGGTGCGCATACTCCGGCACGCCATCAAAAGGCGTGCCGCCATCGAGGGAAGGGGAGGATACTCCTGAAATGTAAGCGCGCGCGACACCGCGCGCATCGCGCCGCACACCGCCCACCCGGATACCCTTCCACGTCAGAGCCTGCTCGCCAGCGTGGCCGCCCGTGCTCACGTCCGGCGCGGCCAGATCGTAATCCGGCGGCAGGTTCATGTCCGCCTTGCCCACCTCGCGCGCCGTCTGCCGCGCCAGATGCGCGGGCGGCGTCAGCCAGTCACGCGGGACGTTCATACCCGGCAGCGGCGTCATCGCCGGCAGGCGCTTCTTGAGCGCCTCCGCCTCACCGCGTGCCACGGCCTCCGCATCAAATTCAATGCGCACCGCCGCGTCACGCTTCGCCAGAGCTGCGTCCATGTCGCGCAGTTCATCCAGCGCGGAACGCGGCTTGTCCGCCGGGAAAGGCGTGTCTGGCTTCTGCGCCCTCGGTTCGGCGGGTGGTGGCGTCTTGGGTGCCGCCAGCACAGCGCGCCTGCCCGTGTTCGGCAGCGCCCGCATCCGGCTCTCATCATCCGCCTGTGAAATGGCGCGCTCCATCGCCGGACGCGCCACTTTCTCCCATGCCTCGCGACGTTGCGCCGCGCGGATGACCTCCAACTCATGCTCCTCCAGTCGCGCGGCCTTCGCTTGGATGCTCGCGTCGAGTTCGCTTTGCGCTTTCTCCAAATTGCCGCGCCGCTTCGGGTCGTATTCCTCATCCAGCTTCGCCAGCAGTTCATCCGCTCGCTTCCGGTCGCTGGACAAATCCGCGCGCGTCAGCGCGGCCTTTTCACGCGCCGCACGGGCTTCCTCGTAAAACTGGCTGTCGCTCTCCGTCATCAGACGCTTGCTCGCGCCGATGCCGATCTTCTCCATCTCGCGCTCCCGCTTCTGCTCAGCCTCCGCCGCTGCCTGATCGTCCTGCTGCTGCTTCTGCGCGGCCTTGTCAGCGGCAGCTTTGTCTTTCGCCGCCTTCGCCTCGGCGCTTTGCTGTTCTTTCAGTGCCTTCTGGGCCTGCTCATTCTGCCAGTGCGGATCAACGCCGAGGTGCCTCTTCCCGTAGCCGGGCAGCTCCTTGAAGACCTCGCCCGTCTTCTTGTCGGTCTTCACGGGCGCGCCGTCCCATGCGCTCTTCACGCCGCCTGGTTTCAGCATGTCAATCTCCAGCGGCTCGCCCGTGCCGGGGTCGCTGTAAAACCGCGCGCCGGGATTTTTCACCACATGCCGCTGCCCGCTGGGTGCCGTAATCGGGATGCGCTTGCCATTCGGCAGCGTCACCCACCTCACCACATCCCCCTGCGCCGTGTCCGCCGCCGGTCGCAGTTCTCCGCGCCGCGCACCAAAGCGCGGCCCATTGCTAGCCGCCATGCGCCGCCGGGAAAGGGCTTCTTGGAAAGGATTGATCGGGCCGGGGTGCAGTCCTGTGTCCATGTCGGCGGCCTCAAGACCGTTTTCTTGAATGTCCCACAACCCGCCCGTTCCGGAACGCGAGAGCAAATGGTGTCGCGGATGCCTGCTCGCCGCGCAGTTCCGCCGGCAGCCTCGCCTGGTCGGCGGTCCGCACCCGTGTCACATCGGGAATCACCTGGTTGTCTGTGTTTCGTGGCCGGTCGCGCGCTCTTTCCACGGCAGCGCGCCCGAGGATGCCGCGCTCTTCATCCGTCATCGGCTGCGGGCGCGGTTTTGCGGGCCTGCTGGCGCGAAAGCGGGCCATCTCCTCACGCTCAACCGTGTCGCGCCAGTCCATCTGGCGGGCGTATTGATCCGCCGTGTAGCCTTTGATCCGCCGGCGGGGGCGGCGTCCATCACGTCCATCGCGCCCATGCGCGTAGCCGATGAAGTTCGGCGCATACCCGTCAGGGAGTCCATGTCGCGCCCGCGCCATCTGCGCGGTCGTGGAGTAAGGCGTGTATCCGACCTCGTTCAGCGCGTTCTCACGCACATGATTGTCGGGTTCAAACGCCCGGCCCTCCAGCCGCGCCTGCCATTCATCGAGTTCCTGGCGACGGGCGCGGGCGTGCATGAGTTGTGTGAATCCGGGCATGGGAAGTGAGGTGAGGTTAAAAAAGTTTCCTATTTTTCAGTCATGCCATTGGGTGGCTGTCGAGCCAGGCGGTCAGCGCGCGGCGGCGGCTCAAATCCATGTCCGCGTCGTAAAGTGACTGGTTCGCCGCACGCCGCGCGGCCAGCCCGCTGCTCGAAAGCGCGTCGTAGTACGAGTTCGCCGCGCCCCTCCGCGCCGTGGCCGCACGCGCCACATTCGCCGCTACCAGCCCGCCACCACCGGAGGACGCCCGCCAGCGATTCCTGCCAGACACCATCTGGGTGTACGCACCGCCGCCGACGGGGCGGCGGCGGCCCATTACAGCAGCGAACCCGCGCGCACGATTTTGCGCTGCCGCGACGTTTTGATCCGCCTCCCATACGTCCACATCACCTAGCTCACGGGCGCGAGCCGCCTTATTGTCAGCATCCCAGATGGACGTGTCCGCCTCGCGCTGTGCCTGGCTCCGCCGTGCCTCCGCGCCGCCTATGCTAGCGGCTTGTGACACCGCACCAATGTTCGATCCAACAAAGCCACCGCCGCTAAAATTAGCTGCTTGAGGTCGAGTTCTGACAACAAAACCGCGACCGCCGCCATTTCTGGCATTTTCCATGGCTAATTCGTGTCGCCGCGCAGGCTGAATGAACTGCGCCTCCCGCAACGCACGCGCAGTTAATTCCCGCTGCTGTTGGTTGTGAAGACGTTGGAGAGAGGGGCCGAGCAGCTGGCTTCCAGGCATAAAAGGGGGGAAGGGTTTAGCCAGATTACCCTCCGCCCGGTTTTAGTCAACTACTCGTCCTACTCACCCCTCAAGATCATCCTCACGGCGCGCCGGCGGCCATCCCGCTGCCGCCTTATGCCCGCGCCCGGCGGGCACCACCTCCCGCGTCTCAGCCCGCGCGTAGAGCGTCGCCGCCTCCAGCCCGTGGCAGGCCAGTGCCGCATTGATGACCCATGCCTGCCCATGTCCCGGCAGCGGCCCCGGTGCCTCGCCCCTGGCCTCCACAAACACCCGGCACTGCCGCGCCAGTTCGCCAGCCGCGCACTCCAGCGCGTGCTCGCGCACCCGCCCCCGCAGCGCCGCCAGCGCCTGCTCCCGCGCCGCCGGGGCCAGTTCAAAGCCCGCCTTGCGCTGCACGCGACCTTTTCCCACCGCGCGATGCTCGCGCGGCTTCTCCCGCAGCCACAGCGGCCCGCAACCGTCCGCCGCCAGCATGTCCACCAGCCCCTCCACCTCATCAATCACGGGCATGACCAGACAACGCCCATAGTAGCGAGACATCGCGCTCACCCACACGCTCAGCCGGTCTTTGTCCGGCGTGGCTCCCTCCGCCAGCGCCGCCACCAGCACTGGCGCGCTCGTCGTGCCCGTCACATGCCTGCGCCACACCGCCGCTGCCCAGCCCTCTCCCGGCACACCGGGCGGCACGAGGGTCAAAAGATACCTCTGGTTCTCGTATGGCGGCTCCCACTGCCGCAGCCACGCGCTGCCGTCCTTGCGCTCCGACCACACCTCATGCTCCAGCACACCGCGCTTCAAGCGCGCCTCCCATGCCACCGCGCGCGCGGCCAGATGCTCGATGCCCTCGGGGTCAAAATACAACAGATGATCGTAGTTCGTCGTTTCCATAGCGTCCAAATTCAAATGCCCGGCCATCGCCGCCTCCGCCATCGTGCGCATGCCGTCGCACGCGTGGCTGCTCCAGTCATGCACGATCTCGCCAGTCTTCTCGTGCACATGATACGCCTTCACGCACTTGATTGCCTCCTCGCACCGCGCGCTGTCAAAATGAAAACGCGGAAACAGTTGCAGCACGCGGTTGATGCCCAGCCACGGATCACGCGTCACATGCACCACCACCACACCCTCCAGACCGGCGGCGATCAACTCGTTCTCATACGTCAGCGCGCCCTTCTGCGTGTGAGCGGCGTCGTGAGCGATGAAGTGTCGCTCGTAGCGATAACCCTTGTCCCGCATGTGGACCACGCGCGCCGGCGTGGTCAGCCACAGCTTCATGTCGCAGTCAATCCACCGCAGCGTGCCATCGATGATTTGGAAATACCACACCACCATGTTCTCCGGCCCGCCCAAGTCCCAGCTCGTGTACACCGGATGCGCCGGATCGTACACCCCCTCTCTCACCCGACCTTCCGCCAGAGCGGTCGCAAACTCAGCCGCATACACCGCGCCCTCCACTGGAGCCTGCCAGCACTCCTCCATCACGCTCGGGTATTCGCGCAGCATGAACAGTCCCAGCGTCGCCTGCTTCGCCGCATACCAGAGGCGCTGTCCGTCCGTAAACTTCAACACGCGCCCGCTCACTTCCGTCACCCGGCGCTCCACGTTGTCGAGGTACTTCATCACCTTTGCCGGGACCGTGGCGATGTCGCCGCCGCGCGTGTAGCGCGGCTCGACCCACCACGGGAAAAAGAAAAGCCACCAGTCATCCTCGTCCTTCTCCGCGTCCGGCTTTGACTGCGCCTGTAAAACAAACGGCCACACATCTCCGCCCTCGCCGCCCTTCCATGTCGTCTCAATCACGCGGATGTTACCCTCCGCCGCCTCCATCCCGCCCGTGAGGATTTCATTGCTCCTCTGCGGCTCCTCGAATTGTATCGTGCCCCACTCGGAAATCCAGAGGAATACGAGCGCATCGCCTCGACCGCTGTGCTCCACGCGAAACCGGCTCCATCCGTCCTCCGCCGCCTGCCGGCGCTTCACTCCAAACTCGCCTTGGTTCAGGATCGGCTCCTCATACTCCTCCCTCAACCCTGCGGGCAGCCGATCCCAAGCGATGCGCACAATGTCATTGAACTTCTTGCTTCCATCCACCTTGCTCTTGTCCACCAACGCGCATTTCGCGCCGCTGTTGAACAGCGTGATGTCCATGCAAATGATCGCAAGCAGTGTGCTAAAACCGATTTGCCGCGCCTTCGGAATGATGATGTTTTTGATCTTTTGTACAAAGATTGCCCAAATGATAACCTGCTGCTCCGGCTTCGGGCGGAACGGCACAAACCTCCGGGCCTTTTTGTCGTAGATCGTATAAATGTTCGCGATCCTCCACACCGGGTCGAGGATCGCCTCCCGGATGTCACGATCCGCCGCCGTCCGCCGACCCCACTCAGCTTCTGGCACCCGTCGAAAGTACATTGGCTAGCATTGTGGGCGAATTTATTTCTGAAACAAACAACTGTGACTATTCCTTGTTAGCTGGCTCAGAAGGCGGTTCGGCCTTCGGGGTTTTCCGAGGCCGACCGCCCTTCGCGCCGTTCGCTTTTGCGGCGGCGCTTTTTGCTTTGGAGCGTTGGCTCCCCATGAGGGAGCCAATGTTGATTTTGTGACCGCAGTGAGGGCATTTCATACAAGAGCTGAGTTCGAATCGAGATCGTATTTTTTTGCTACTTCAGCGGTGAAACGCTCGACGGTCACGGGCCGGAATGTCTGACCATAAGCGAGATACAAAACCACGCGCTCCTCGATCTCCCCTGATTCATCCACCGTGCTTCCTCGCGCTTCGATGACCTCGACCGTTTCACCTTCTTTTCGTAGGCGCGCCACAAGCTCTTTGGGAGTTCCAGCGGCGTTTTCGGCCCAAGTGATTTCTTCGCTGACGTGAGTGGCGATGCCGTCTTTACTATGCTGCACGCTGCGGAGTGTGATTTCAGAGATGAACAATGTTTTCATAGATTTGGGTGAGTTGAGTTTTCCGTTGACCCCGTATCTATAAACCCAACTGTTGGGTTTGTAAAGAGCGAGATTGAAATTATTTTCAGCGCCCTCGCGCTGCCGCGTTTTCGAGGTGCGAAACCAGCCAGCTAACCAGACGCTGAAGGGTCAACCTCGCTAAGGCTCGGTGCCTTAGCTTGGTCGTTAGCTGGCTCAGAAGGCGTTTCGGCCTTCGGAGTTTTTCGAGGCCGTCCGCCTTTCGCGCCGTTCGCTTTTGCGGCGGCGGCTTTAGCCTCGGAGGTTTTTTTTCCTCCGAGGCGTCCGAGTTGTTGAGCGGCTCTATTCATCTGCCGGGGCAGGGTTTGCGTTCAGCCATGCCTCGCAAGCGCGATGGAACTGCTCGTTTGTCATCTCGTCTGTGAGTGAGACGCCGCCCTCACTGCCGCAGGCGTCGAACAGGCGTTGATAGTCGCTGTCGAACCCCTCCAGAATTGATTGTTGGTTGTCTGGTGTGGCCTCGCCGTTGGGATCGAGGTAGATATTGCCGTAGAGTTTGGTCATATATTTTGGTGAGTTGAGTTTTCCGTTGACCCGGTATCAATAACCAAAGCGGTTAGGTTTGTAAAGAGCAAATTGAATTTATTTTTGAAGCCCTCGCGTGTCGCGTTTTCGACGCTCCAGACCAGCCAGCTAACCAGCGGCTGGAGGATCAACCTCGCTAAGGCTCGGTGCCTCAGCCTGGTCATTCTGGCCCTTGCGTGATCGGGCTTTTTTCGGACTGCGGAGCGGTAGCGAGCAAATGGCAAGCCACGCTTCGGCAGTTATGGGGTAGCGAGGATGCCCCGCCTCGCGGTAGTTGATGCAGCCGCGAGATACGCCCACCAACGCAGCAAGCGCGGACTGTGAGAGACCGCGCTTGATGCGCTCAGCTTTGTAGTCGGCAGCGTTCATTTTCCTGCGACGTAGCGTTGATATTCAGCGTTTTTTTCTGCGTAGTATGCTTCGCAGGCGTCCAGAGCCGCTTCTGCCGTTGGATACTCACCAACAGGGACGAGTTTCGGGTCGAGAGCATCGTTGCTCCATTCGGGCGTGGTGTATCCCCATCCGTCACAACAACGGTGCGCAGCAATGGTGATTTGATACCCGTCTTGTTTAATCAGGCGCGTGACAGGAGCGATGGCGGCGGCAGATTTGAAGTCGATGGTGGACATATATTTGGTGAGTTGAGTTGTTTAACTGTGCTCTCTTGAGAGTGAGTAATGGTAATGCAGCATTACACAAGCGCAAGCGAAAAGTGAAAATCTTTTTCGGGGGTCGAACCGGGCCAGAACACGGCGCGGCAGAGCAACGGGCTATGGCTGCTCTGTCACATTGCGGTCACGGCACTTTCGCGCCCGTGCCTGCGCTTGAGTCGTTCGTCCTCAGTCATCGTGCCACATGATTTGCTCGCCATCAGCGCCAAACCATGCAGGATCGTCGAAGTGTCCATCGGCACATTCTGGGCATTCTGTTTCAATGAGCACTGCGGCGGCGGGATCATCTTCACATCGCTCGGTGTTGCTCATTTTGCGGCCGCATGTAGGGCACTTGAGGTGTATTCGCCCGGGTTTCAAAGGGTGGAACCCTTTCAAACGCTCGGGGACGAACAAGGCGTCGATGCCAACACGCCGGAGCGCGTCGGTCGTGTCAGCGGAGTTGTGGGCGGCGTGTGGCATGACTTAGATGTTCGGCGTCAAAGTTCGCTGGCTGAGCCTCTTGGGCGATTGTTCTGGCAGGCGCGTGCGATACCAGCGGTCACTGCCACATCTCGGGCACAGCCCGACGTATCGCCCTCAATGGAAACTTCCCTGCCGCCGCGCCAGCGCCACCAACTCACCCAGGCTGTCCGCCTGTTTGCTTTGCGCGTCCGCCGCCTCTTTCGCGCTCTCGTCCTCGGCGTGCCAGCCCATGATGCTGGCAATCTCGCGCGCCAGCGCGACCTTGTTGGAAAGCCGTACCTTCCATCCGAACATGCCCGGCTCCACCCCGTCCGCCAGCGCCAGCAAACGCTTTTCCTCGTCAGTCAGTGCATTGGTTTCGTCGCTTGCCTTGGCCACAGCCTGCGCCACAGCCAGGGGCGACGCCTCGAATATTTCCAGCAGACGGCGGACAAGCCCGATGCGCGTCAGTGCGAGCGCCTCCACCACCTTGTCCGCCGCCTGGCTCGTCAGCCACCGCACACGAGCCGCCACCTGAGCTTTTCCGAACAATCGCGCCGCCATCGTTTGGGTGGCGCTCGCGTTCACGTCGCCCCCATAAACCGCCGCGTAGCACGCACTCTGGCTGCATTTCCCAGCCGCCAGCATCTGCGCGAATTGCTCGTGCCGCGCATTGCCCAGGGCCGACTCCGGTCCCGGCGCGCGGACAGGTCGCTTCGCCGCGCGCTTTTTCGAAACTCTCTTTTTACTCCTCATAAGTGAGTTGTGGTTATGCCCAGGGGTTGCCTTAGTCGTTCGCCGAAGTGTCGGGGCCGAAGTGCAAGGCAGCGCACTGGTGACAATACCAGACCGCGCACCATCGGCACTTGTAAGCCATCGTGACGCGCATTTGCGCGTGACACTTTGCGCAGAAGGTTCCCATCGTCTCGCGGATGTGGTGGATTTGGATTCGGGCGATGATCGTCTTGACTTCTTCGTTGTTGTCTTCGTCCGGCGGCATGTCAGCCGTGGTCAAATCGCGGCGAACAATGGCACCGCAGCCAACCTCTGGAGAGTCTGGTGTGCTGGATGAAATCATGGGTTCGGTGGCTGGGTTTGAGTGTTAGCCTCCTAGCGCCAGGCATTCCTGAGCGCATCGGTTGGCGATTGTTTCACAGTTCTTTTCTTCGAGTTCCACGCCGACCGCCCGGCGTCCGAGTTCTTTTGCCGCGAGCAGCGTCGTGCCACTTCCAGCAAACGGGTCGGCGATTACGTCGCCGGGATTTGTCAGCCGTTGGATTATCTCCTGCATCAGTCCGAGCGGCTTCTGGCAGGAGTGTTGTCCGCCTGTCACCGTCCGATGAGATAGCACGTCCAAACCTTCGGCGGCGGTTTCGCTCGCAGCCTTCCGCATTGCCGCGATGGTTTCAGATTTCTGGCCGTTGGCTTCCGCCAGCGCCGCATCGAAGTCGCCATTGAGCGGCAGCACGGTTTTCAGCAGCTCGATTTGCTCCGGTGTTGGCAGGCACGCGCCCTCTTCCCATCGGTAGCAGAGTCCTGTTTTACGGCCTCTTACCACCATGTCTATTCCGCCCTTCGACATTCCAGCGGCCTCTCTCGCCGCTGTTATCAGTTTCGCCACAGCCATTGTTTTCGGCGGCACGAATTGGCGAGTTTGTTTCGTGTAGGCGTGATATATCGGCTCGTAGGCATACCACATCCCACGGTCAGCACTTCCGGCGTATTGGCTTCCCGGAGGTTTGTGCCAGATGAGTTGTCGGACTTCCGGCCAGAGCATTTCTAGCACACCACGGAGCGGTGAGTATCCGCTGTCGAAGCTCACGAGTTCAGGACTGACACGGTGCGCGATGGTTGCCCATTCCATGCAGAAGCGTGCCATTTCCACGTCGTCTTTCCTGTCCCATTCTTCATCCTCACGCACGGCGTAGGGCGGATCGGTGATGATGATTCCACATTTTATGCGTGGCAGGATTTCGAGCGCGTCGCCGTGGTAGAGCGTGACAGAGGCATCTTCGTAATACGGACGGAGGCTAACCAGACGCTGCAGCGAATGCGCGTTAGCGTCGTGGGCGAGTTCGAATGTCTTTTGGTCGCGCATCGCTGAGCTATTTGTTCGTCTTCTTGGCGGAGCGTGCAGCATTCACAGCTTTCATGCGTTCCCGCCTGCGTTCGATTTCTTCGGGTGAGAAGCCTTTTGCTTTCCCTGCCCCACCGTGCCCGAGGATGTGGGCAGCGGTGACGTTTTTCGCTTTGCAGATCGGACAGTTCATTTAGGCGAGGTTGTGGCGCTTCATGAGCAAGTGGGTTGCCGTGCGGACTGCGCCAGTCAGATAATCAAGAAGGCTTTCGGCTTCGCTGTCGGTCACTTCCTCTTCCGCTTCCTTGCTGGTGATGCCGTAGTGGGCAGCGATTGCGTTAAGAACGGATGCCTTGGTTTTGGAGTCTGTGACGGCAAAGAAGCGCTTGGTGATTTCGTTGTTTTTCATGATGTCTGATTGGGTTACGGCGATGACTCTACACGATAAACGCTTATCGTCAAATAGATTTCTCACATTTCGTTCTTTGCATAGTCCAGCAAGGCGAAGACGAACAAGCCCAGTGGAGGCAACGCGCCGTAACGCATCCCTCGTGTAGCCTAGTCCTGTCCGGCGCGTGCCTCACCGGCAGCGTTCTGGATGCGAGACTTCCGGCGTTCCAGTTGGCGTTTGAGGATTGCCGCGAGTTCGCATAGGGCGTCCATGTCCTCGGGTTCGATTTCTCCGATTTTGTCAGCCTCGATGATGAGTCGGGCGTGGCACGAGCCGAGCGGGAAGAACCAGTCGGCGAATTTGAGCGGCTTCACGGCATCCCCCGAAGAAGATCCAGAACAAGGCGCTGCTGGAGCAACCGCGCCCGCTGTGTTGTCGGAGTCTTGATTTTGGTTCATAGGTTTGTGAGTTGCGGCACGCGCTTTCGGCGCGGTGCCAGAGCTAGTCGTTAGGGCGCATGACACGCGCCTCTGCGGTTCGGCAGTATTCAGGGTTCGCGTCTATCCCGACGAACTGCCTGCCGAGTAGTTGCGCGGTGGTCGTTGTCGTTCCGCTTCCATTGTGCGGGTCGAGCACCACGTCACCGGGGTAGGTGTAGAGTTTGATGAGCCGCTTCGGGATTTCCGGCGGATACACGGCGGGGTGTTGGCGGTCAGACGCGCCACGCACGAACCACACGTCCATCGTCCATTCCATCCATTCCTCTTTGGTCATGTCGCCGCGCACGCACAGGCCACGCCCTTCGCCGGAGATGACGCCACGGCCACGGCTGCCCTTGGCGAGTATCAGGATTGGCTCTGACGCGCACCGGATGCTTGGGCCGGACGGCGAGAGGTATGTTCCCCATCCGCAGCCACCGCCGCCCCATCCGCCGCTCGTGTGGATGT
>JACDJC010002170.1_pt1 | contig 15865 bp, 12 predicted proteins | sample 7454191 | NCBI WGS metagenome assembly JACDJC01 (sample SAMN14253291, study PRJNA609438) | sludge metagenome | isolation source: sludge after 25d culture with pyrite and EDTA | collected 2018-12-20 | reverse complement strand
GATTGTGAATAAACAAAATTTAATTTATGCCCATAATCTTTTAACGCGTAAAAAGATATTAACCCACCGAGCGAGGCTCCGACCATGCCTGTCTGTGATGGATTTATGTCATATTTTTTTAAAACATAAGGCAGCAATTCCCTGAATATCATTTTCAGATAGTTATCATTAATCCAATATTCCTTCTGCCTATTTACCGGATCTACGAAGAGTGCATTTAGCGGGGGTATTTTACCTTCATCAATCAAGTTATCCAGGATTGTTTTTGTATATCCAATTTTGAGGTAATCACCTCCATCATGAAAAACAATCAAAGGTGTGCTCTTCCCGCATCGCGGATGGGAATAGAAGTAAATATTTCTGGTATTATTCAGAACATCGCTCTTAAAGTTGGCAGTATCAAGCTTTCCGGATACAGATAATTGTCTGTAAAGTATACTCTTGGGAAAAACATAAAGAGGCATCATGAGAACAGAATTTTCGCCATAGCCCCCAATGTCAGTGACCTTATTTAGCGGATCAGTTATATATTTTCCGTCAATGATAAATTTGTATTCCAAACGGGCATTCTCTATAAAAGACTGTTTTTTGAAGTAAATATCCGTTCCTTCAATCCTGGACATTCTGATGCCTTCATTATCCCAGCTATTCATATCACCCGTTAGTGAAACTGCTGAATCGCTTTTACCACTATAAATGAAGAATACACCCGAATCTTCAACAATAGGGAATGAATCGTTTTTGTTGATTAGTCTGATCAGTAACTCCGCCTTTTCTTCAGACGGTGATTTGTCCATATTTTCAAGCAATTCGCCAACTGTTTTCGGCTCAGCATCACATGCGGTAAAAATGAAAACCAGCAATAATCCTATGATTGCAAAAACCGTGATTCTTCTAATTCTTTTCATGTTTGGATTATCCTTTTACACTCCCCAACGTGAGTCCTGACACCAGCCAACGACTTAAACTCATAAACAAAACGACAACAGGAATACTGACAATAATCGCTCCCGCGGAATACAATCCCCACGCGACTTCCATGTTGGATGAAAACATTTTCAATCCCATCGGCAGCGTAAACAAATCCTGATCCTGTATGAGAACTGCGGCCACCAGATATTCTGACCAAGCTGTCATGAATGAAAAGAGAGACGTGATTGCCAGCGCCGGCAAAGCCAGCGGCAGAACAATCTGATAAAATATCCGGAACTGCCCTGCACCGTCAATAGTGGCCGATTCTTCAAGGCTGTACGGTATTGTATCATAATATCCCTTCATCTGCCAAATGGTAAACGGAAGCGCCGTGGCAGAATACGCGATAATTAGCCCCAGATAGCTATCATACGCTCCGATCTTAATGAGCATGATAAACAATGGCAGCAATAGCATCGTCACCGGGAACATTTGCGTTGTAATCAATCCAACCATTGATGAATCTCTCCCTTTAAATTTGTAACGGGAGAAGGCATACCCTGCCGTCGCGGCCAAAGTGACAGCAAAAATGGTCACCAGGACGGAAACAAACAGGCTGTTTGCCATCCATCTAAGAAATGGCTGCTGCAAAAACAAATCGGCATAAGTCTGAAATGTAAAATTTTCAGGTATAATCGCCAAAGACTTACTGAGCAATCTGTCGCCCGGACGTAAAGAAATCGAAAAAACCACCAAAATTGGATAAATAGAAAATAAAGAAAAAATAGTTAATACCACATACGAAAATATTTTTTCCGGTTTAGTCAATTTATTAATACCTGCCGCCATGAAACCCTCATAATAATTTTAAATACATACTTTAATGACCATGATCATACGCATTTTCCTAACTCACCCCGGGCCTGGTAAATCATGCTTTCCCTTTTGCATCAGGGAGGAGGATAGTCAGCGCTGTGGCCGGAACAGAAAATTTGAATCAAAGTATTGCCTGATTATATTCCTGTTCTACTACACAATCAACCGAGTCAGCAAAAGATCCTTACAAGATGACGGTTGGGGAGAGTTTGCCTGGCCCAGCCCCCCATCATCTGACTCTTTTTTTTTATCTTTTTTCATGTATCTTAACTTCCTACTTCCTACTTCTTACTTCTTACTTCCTACTTCTTACTTCCTACTTCTTACTTCCTACTTCTTACTTCCTACTTCTTACTTCAATACACATTCTCTGTAGCCTTAGTGCGATTTATAAATTTCCAGCTGAAGATCAGTAATATACCAAAGATGATCATGGAAAATGCCGCGGCATACCCCATGCGGAAATAGGTAAATCCTGCTTTGTAAACCCATGAGACCAGGATATGAGTTGTATCGGAAGGCTCTCCCCCGTTGCTCACCAGCCATACTACATTAAAGTTATTAAAAGTCCAGATCACACCCAGGGTCACCGCGGGCACCATGACCGGTTTCAATAATGGAACCGTAATATTTTTAAACTGCTGCCATCGGCTCGCGCCGTCAATCTCAGCCGCTTCATATAAACTCGCCGGTATGCTTTGTAAGCCCCCAAGCGCAATAATCATCATGAACGGAAAACCAAGCCAGATATTAGTGATCAGACAGGCGGTAAACGCCCCCCACTCCGTCGAAAGCCATGGTATTTCGAGCCCGAACAGATTGCCAAGCAGCAAATTTACCGCGCCGTATTCATTATTAAACATGCCTCGCCAGGTAAGGGCGGTGATGTACTGGGGCACAGCCCAGGGTAAGATGAGCACGGTGCGAAAAAATGTCTTCCCCTTGATATCCTCATTTATAATCAAAGCAAGTAATACACCGATGCCCACATGAAAGACAAGATTTAATCCTGTCCATAAAACTGTCTTAAAAAAGAAATACCAGAATGTGCGGTCTAAGATTACATTGACATAATTTTTTAAATTGACAAAACTCCAGTCCGTGAAATGAGTCAGGCTCATATTTGAAAAGGAGATAACCACGTTATAAATGAACGGGTAAAGCACTACCAGCGCCATCACGATAACCGCCGGCATAACATAAAGGTACACAAGTCTGTTGCTTTTACTAAAAACTTCCAATGACATTATGTTCTTATCCTTCTTACTTCCTACTTCTCACTTCTTCCCCTCATTGTCTGAACTATGATTCGCCTGATTAAATGATTACTCTGATTTCCAATTTCTTAATCATGCTCATCATATTAATCCGAGTTCAGACCGCTTTTCATCTTTTTTCTTTTTTCTTTTTTCTTTTATCTTAACCTTCCTACTTCCTACTTCTTACTTCCCACTTCTCTTCCCTCCACTTTTTGAATGGCCAAAAAGTAGCAAAAAGCCCTGGCGAATTTTAACTCGTGATCATTATTTCTATTTTTCTCATTCATCCACTCGAACAGAAAATTCGCCCCGAAGAAATCCACAACACAATAGCTGAATCTTAAACTCTCAACTCTTTTTTCTTTTTTCTTTTATCTTTTTTCTTAACATTCCTACTTTCTCTTCGCACTTTATTTCGGACAGACATTTCACTGCAACAAACGTCAACATGTCATTCAGGAGGAATCCTATTCTCTGTCCGGATGCCATTCCCTGGCAAACAGAAGATCCCTGCGAGATGACAGTTTGTGAGTGTAATCGGACGACTCAAATAAGTCCCGTATGTCACTCGGACGCCCCTACTCTTAACTCTTTTCTCTTTTCTCTTAACGCTCTTAAATTCTTACTTCCTACTTCCTATCATTTTAATCCGAGTTCAGACCATGCTTCATCTTTTTTCTTTTATCTTTTTTCTTTTTTCTTAAACTTCCTACTTCCTACTTCTCACTTCTTACTTTTCTTCACTTCCTACTTTCTCAAACGCCTCAAGCAAAATTCCCGGTGTGATCAGCTCCGGTAATAAAACCGGATCGTTCTCCGCGCCCCCGGGATATAAAACATACAAAGGGACACTGTTGCGGCCAAATTGCGCAAGCGCTTTTGTGATTCTCTGATCCCGTGAAGTCCAGTCCGCCTTTAGCGCCGTGATATTTAGTTCAGAAAACCTATTCTGTACATCCGTCGATGTAAACGTAACTTTCTCATTTACCTGACAGCTCAGACACCATGCGGCCGTAAAATCAAGAAAGACCGGCTGGCCGGCGTTTACCAGGTTTGTCAGCCGCTCCTCTGAAAATGTTTCCCATTTAATGCCCTCGGTCTGCCCGGATTGTGTTGTCATTTCCGGCGTTACCGCATAGGAATCAACCCCTGTGAGTGTAAAATACAACGCCCCGATGGTCAGTAAAACGGCTATGACACTCGAAATAATTCTGGTTCTTCCCGGCAGGGCCAAATTTCCCCATCGACCGTAGATCCATCCCGCCATTCCGACTATGAGAAGCGCGCCAAGCACAATGGTCACCGCCGTGGCTCCCGCCTGGATGCCCAGAACCCATAACAGCCATACGACCGTGCCCAGCAGAAGGAATCCCATAAACTCTTTAAGTGATTCCATCCAGCGTCCCGGCTTTGGCACAAATTTTAACAACGCCGGACTTGAAGCCAGAACAACATAAGGCGCGGCCATTCCAAGCCCGAGAGATGTAAATACAGCCATGGATGCCCAAACCGGTTGGGTAAGCGCGAATCCCAGCGCCGATCCCATAAAAGGCGCCGTACAGGGAGTGGCTACCACGGTGGCGGTAATGCCGCTGACAAATGATCCCAGCCATCCGGCCTTGCCCTGAGATTTTCCTCCAACCGTTGTTAATGATGTTCCAATTTCGAAAACCCCAAACATACTGAGACCAAACAGAAACAAGAACACCGAAAGTATGATCAGGAATACAGGGGATTGCAACTGAAATCCCCATCCGAGCTGTTCACCGCCCGCTCTAAGGATGAGCAACGCGCCGGCGAGCACCCAAAACGTCACCAGAACGCCGGCGGTAAAAATCAAGCCGTGCTGAAAAGACTTTGCCCTTCCTTCCCCGGCCTGCTGAACAAAACCCATGATTTTGATGGATAACACCGGCAGCACACAGGGCATCAGATTTAATATCATTCCGCCGATGAAGGAAAATAGAATCGCCAGCCAGATACTGCTTAAAGTGGAATTGAATCCGTTACCCGAAACCGGCAGATTGTCACTGATGCCAATATTGATATATACCGCTCTTTCAGAATTCTGACCGCGCCATCCCTCTTTTGCCACCATCACGCCTTCAAGTGATTCAGGAAGTTTATCGGCCATCTGTGCCAGCTTTATTTTCAGCCGGTATGTATCGCCCTGTTTTTGAAGCTCCTGCTCCGCGTTATATTCAATCAGAACCGATTCATATGGGAAGAATTCCATACCGGTCATTTCACCATCATACCAGACCGGCGGCTGCGCCTGAATAATGATATTTTCATCGTCAACCGTCGCGGCGAATTTCCATTCGCTGTTGGTCATCGGCAGATCCGCCCGGGTACGGGCAAAATCTTCAAGCCATTGTTCGTCCGGTTGTGGCGGATCCTTCCTGACCGGCAGTGTCAGGCTGACTTCAGCATCACCCGGGATGCAGACTTCTTTACATTCAAGCCAGTCCACACGGGCGGAAAGAGTCACATCTTTCCCCGGAGTTAAATTTTTCGGAGAATTGATTTTTGTCAGAAGAAGTACTTCGTCATGATATCCATAGCTCACCAGGGGCGGCGTTAATATTTTTTCCGGATAGGGCCATTGTATTTCGCCGGCGGTAAAACCTTCCGGCAATGACCATTCAATCGAAGTCGGTAAACCGGAATCACCCGGATTTAACCAGTATGTATGCCAATGCTCATCCATTTTTAGGTTGAGAGCCACCCAAAAAGACTGCCCGGGTTGTATTGACAACACTTCAGAGACTAATTCCGTCTGAACGTGTTTTTCTCCGGAGAACTGAGCGTAAATTTTAGTATGTAACACAAAAACCGAGATCAAAAAGGTAAGAAGAAGAGTTGGTAAAAATTTCCGGTAATTCAATTCCATCATTTGCCCCATATTCATAAAACAATGACAAGTTAGTATAATTAAATGTTACGGATTAAACTAAGTTACAAAAAAAATTATCTTAACGTATAACTATTTCGTTCCGGTGGATTGTTCCGTAAACCTTGATTTTATCATAAAACGGATCCATCGCTTATATGCTAAATCTTCACCGGGTTAATGATTATTCTCACAAAATTGAGATTCTCCCTAACATTTAATAGATTTGTCGTTTATTTAAGGACATCCTTACGATCTGACGGGTACATTTGATTGAATAAATCCATTCTGCGGCTTGCCATTCCGAACATCATTAGCAATTTGACCGTCCCTTTACTCGGATCGGTCGATACAGCGCTTGTCGGCCATCTTTCGCAAGTCTATTATCTGGGAGCCATCGCTGTGGGTGGCATGATTTTCAACTTCATTTACTGGGGTTTTGGATTCCTAAGAATGGGGACAACCGGACTCACGGCTCAGGCATTCGGCAATGAAAATGTTTCTGAAAGCATCCTGATACTGATCCACGCGCTAATGGTTTCACTGGCCATCGGATTAATTCTGATTATACTGCAGCGGCCGATCGCCTGGCTAAGTTTCAATCTCCTCCACGCCACTCCTGAAGTGGAATATCATGCCCGCGTGTACTTTTTTATTCGTATTTTCGCCGCTCCGGCCACCTTATCGCTGTATTCTCTTCAGGGTTGGTTTTTGGGAATGCAGAATGCAAAACTCCCGCTGATTCTTGCGGTTTTCATCAATGTCATGAATATCATATTTGATGTGATATTTATAAAATATTTTGGGATGAATTCAGCGGGCGTAGCATTCGGCACGCTGGTGGCCCAATACTCAGGGCTGGTTCTGGCTGTTTTTCTTTTCCATAAAAACTACAACCGCTTAACCCAGAAAATCGATTACTCCCGAATATTGGATCTGACCGCGTTGAAAAAGTTTCTTTCTGTAAACCGCGATATTTTTATCCGCACGCTTTTTCTAATTTTCACCTTCTCCTATTTCACTGCTAAATCGGCCGAATTTGGCGATGACATTCTGGCCGTCAATACGATTCTTCTTCAACTATGGATGATTTTTTCATACGGTATCGACGGTTTTGCTTTCGCCGCGGAAAGCCTTATCGGCCGCTTTATGGGCTCCGGCAACAGAGAGCAGCTGCGCTTTGCGGTACGCCGTATTTTCGCGTGGGGTATCGGCATGGGAATAATCTTTATGATGGTCTATCTTTTGTTTGGTAAACAAATCATCTCCCTGTTTACAAATAAAATATATCTGGTAGATCTGGCTATGATTTATTTTGGATGGACAATTTTTGCTCCTTTTCTGAATAGTTTTTCGTATATTTGGGATGGTATTTATATTGGCGCGACGGCTTCCGCCGCCATGCGTAATTCTATGATGCTCTCCACTTTTCTTGTTTTTTTACCGGTGTGGTTCTTAACCAGAAATGACATCGGCAATCATGGACTGTGGCTGGCGATGGTTTCATTTATGGTTATGCGGGCAATATCACTGACGTTTATGGCAAAGAGACATATATTTGATCAATTGGCTTAAATTTACAGTTTTATTTGTTTATACGAACTCAGACTTATAATCCTCACCGGAGAATCATCTTCATGCGATTTATAAGACGGCAAACCCTGTTCTATCTGACAATTTTAGTCTTTTCCCTGTTATTCCGACCTGTTTCCGGACAGATCATCGATGATATGAAGGACGATTTTACTCATTTTCGCGATATGAGCGGTGAAATCGGGGAAAACATCATTAAACCTGACCGGCATGATATAAACATTTTTTTGATAGGATCCGCTGCCGCCATCATGACCATGCTGATCGATGATCCCGTTCGTGACCTTGCTCAGAAAAATCAAAATTCATTTCTTGACGGTGTATTTAAAATAGATGACTATTATGGGAGCAGAAAATATACCCCACTTGCTGTGCTGGCGCTTTATGGCAGCGGATTGGTAATTGGAAACACGCAGATGCGGGAGATGGGTTTGCATTCCATTGAAGCATTTACATATACGGCCATCATTACCGCCGTTCTCAAGGAAAGCTTCGGCCGGTCACGGCCCTACAGGGAGGATGGGCCCTGGCATTACAAACCCTTTGCATTCACGGAATCCAGAAGAGCTTTTCCATCCGGGCATGCTTCACTTACTTTCGCCATTTCCACCGTCATGGCTCATGAAATAGATCACCCGCTCTGGAAAACCGGCTGGTACGGAGCCGCCGTTCTTGTTAGTCTGGCCAGAGTTTATCATGATCAGCACTGGGCATCCGATATTCTGGTTGGAGCGCTTATCGGACACGCGGTCGGACGCTTTGTCTCGAACAAATCCGACGAATGGGATACGGATAAAACTCAATTCTACCCGGCGCCGACTTCCTCCGGATGGCAATTTCACTTCTCCATTCCATTAAGATGAATTGAATATTAGCGACTCATGCCTGTGACGCGATAATTAAATTCATATCCCAGAGTGCGCGCGAAATCCGTTTCCGCCGCGCTTTTATACCGCGTTCCGTCCACCGGCCCGACGGGTTTACCATAGCTGTAAAACCAATTGATGATCGGACCGCCACTGTAGTTCAGTACAATCCAGTACCGGTCGGGTGTCAATTTCAGACGTTCGTGTTCAAACGAGAAATCAACCCATTCATAACCCGGTTTTGAAGAAAGATAGCGGATATCCACCTGTTTGCTTTTCACCGCGACTTCAGCGGAGGGCTGTCCATCATTGTCTTCCCTGAGTTCCAGCCATAGTCTCCCTGTACCGCCGAATTTATGCAGGGCAAGACCGATTTCTTTTAAATGTATCTCCCTGTCCAGTACAAATGTCTGAGCGTACTGCATCTGACTTGTCACATACTCTGCTGTTTCCACAAGGAAGTTTTTTCTTAATTCCATTCCGTTACCGGCGCTCTCATGTGATTCCCGGGCAAAGATAAAATTCACCCCTTCCGGAAACTCAAGATTGCCCGTTACAAACGGCTTATCCATCACACCCGTCCCGGTAACAACCGGTTTTGGCGGTTCCGGTTTCGCGGCGATTATGGGCGCGAACTGTGCTTCAACCGACGGCGTCAGCATCATTTTCCTCGGCCCCCAGGCTTCCCTCGTCCCGCTGATATTTACCTGATCCGACTCAAAATTTCCTTCTATTATCTCTTCAAACGCCACCTTCGCGCCCGAACCCTTCAGTCGAGTCCAGCGGATCAAACCGTCATTCATCGTTTCTTCATTATCGACTCCAACCTCCACGCGGATAAAACGATTGCTGACAAAAAGCTGGGATTGCTGAGGATCAAACGGAACCCATCCAAGATCGGGAAAATACACTTCAATCCATGAGTGCCGTCCCTGCGCCATATTCAGAGTCAGCTGCTGCCCGCCGACAATGATATCAAAAGGATCTTTTAATGTAATGCCGTTGACAATTCTCGCGGGAATACCCGAGGCGCGCATTAATGCCGCCGCCAGGTGCGAATAATTCTGGCAGTTGCCTTTACCCGAATCAAGAGAATATAACGCGTTGTAATCCTCCGGCATCAGCACATAATGCATATGATCGATCACCCAGGACAGGATTTTTTGTACAGCGTCAAATTCAGTTTTCGCCCCCGCCGTCAATTCTTTGGCCTTGGCCTGAATCCGCGGATCATCGGATGGCGCGAGAGTTGAACTTTTTATATACACGGCCGCGTCCGCGGGGATTGATTTTGGCGGAAATGAGGCCTGTGTTTTCAGTGTTTGCAGTTCTACGTTATTTTCGGCCCTGAGGGCGATCTCGATTTCAAACGGTTTAAACGGCGGGCTCCAGACATATTTTATAATACTATTTCCCCGGGCATCTCTCGAACGTTCCGTTCTTTCCGCAGGGATAGATGGTTTTATTGTCAAATTTGTGATGGTTTGATTATATGTCGGCGACGTGAAATCAGCCGGTTCGACAAAAGTAATCGTAACGGACTGAGTGCCGTTATCCGGAAAAACCTTTTGAACCATCTTATACTCAATAACTGATTTTTGGCCACCGTTCAGTAAATAACTCTCGGCAAAAGAAAGACTAAAGAATAATAATACAAGAATCCATGCTCTCATGACCCACCCCTTTCGGTTTGAGATTGAATCCCCCGGCAGAATATTTCCGGATTGATTCAAGAATAAAGAAAAAAGACAAAAGAAAAAAGATAAAAGATAAAAGATAAAAGATAAAAGAGAAGAGTTCAGAGTTAGCTGCTGTCGCTGTATCTTCCTGCCTATCCCGGCATGTCACCTCGCCCGCCATAGGCGGGTTTTTCAAAGGATCTTTGTCTGTGTCCGATGGAAGTGAAAATAGTAATTCCGGCAGGAAATAATAATTTGAACTGTTAAGACAGTAAGAGGCAAAAATAAATATTCATCTCTTGTACTGCGGTATTCTTTCGGGTGAATTTTCTGTCAGCGGAATAGTTGGAAAAACAGTAAAAATTCCCGTGAGTTAAAATCAAATCACGGTGATGTTAAAGATTTTTGTAAATAAGAGCTGAATCCTTTATTATCCGGGAAAGAGACAACTTTAAACCCAAAATCCTAGAGGGTATTTACCCTTGTAAATATCTTGATTTTTTTGATTTATGTTATTTTAGATTTTCCTTGATTTCTATTAGTATTCTGGTCATTTCTAAATCTGATAAACCTTTAATTTCCACCGTTACGCCTTTTATTTTCCCGTAATTTTTCCCATTGATAAACTGATCGATGTATTCTTGCTTTAGTTTGCTGCTTTTTAATAAATCTTCAGCTTTATCGGTAAAATAGAAGGTGGTCTTAAAATGATTCTGATAAACAGAAACCCAGCAAATCGTTTTTTTCTTTTTTGTTACTTTAAAAAGCCAGCTCTTTCCGTCATTATAATAACGCCATTCCGTTGAGATTAACGGATCCTCTTTTAATAATTTGATAAATGAATCCCAGGTACTTTTCACATCTCCGAGATAACGATCCAGAACTTCGTCATCCGGAAATTTATTTTTATCTTTTAAACAAGGCTCTTCCATATTTTTCCCCTGGATGTATTATGTCTGATTTCACATCATCATTTATTGACATAAAAGTTACAATAAACATCTTAAAAGGCCTGAAAAAATATTACTAAACCAAAGTCATGATTCGTGCCAGAGCGCCTGTTAGAGTATTTGTCAGGCCGTTTGCCGGACATCGCCGGATATATTTTTATGATTTAACCATCCAAATCCCGCGAAAAGGACAAGCCATACGCCGGTTCGGATAGACATGGCGCGGAGGCTGTCGGCGGCAATCGCGTATCCATTTGTACTAAGGAAGTAAATGACGATAAGCGCGACGAGATTGAGCGCGAAGATGGCAGCGGCCAAGTACATCCCTTGTTTGAGGTTCCGCCAGGCGATGACGCTCGTTGTCACATAGACAATTCCCATAATAGCGTTATAGATTAGCAGCGGTTTAAAAACGACATACCCGGGATCTGCACCAAGAAGTGTACGGGTGCCTACAAATATTGTCATCAGACCATAAAGAGCCGCTATCAGTATCAAGACGATTTTGGTAATCTTCATACAATCATTTTCCTTTTCTGATTTGTTTTCATTAATTAGCCTGATCAAAAAATGAACCGACGTTTATATAAAATACCAACAACTTAATCCACATATCCGGTGGTTGACACGAAAAGTCAGATGATGCAATAAATTCGATACCATTATAAACAAACGAAATGAAAGTTTCAAGTGCCTATGATCGCTGGTGAACCGGACGACAGAAACTCTATAATGTGACTAAAACAAGCAACCTTTTAAGACGCATTCATATTATCCGCCGCGGTCTTGCCATAATTGTTAGCTATTGACTTATTCATAAATATTATTAATATATAACCCCGCCGGTTATGGCGGGGTATAAATGAAAACCTGTCTCTACGAGCCGATCACGCAAATCACTCAAAAAAAGGCAGGTTTTCTTATTTGGCCAGCAGCATCTTTTTAATAAACCTTTTTTCACCGGATATAAGCTCATAAATATAAATTCCGCTGGCCACCCGGGCGCCGGCCTGATTAAGGCCATTCCATCGCGCTTCATGATAACCCTCGGACAGATAACCATCCACGAGGGTCGCTACCTTTGCTCCGGTGATGGAATAGACAACAAGTTTTACATTGGCTGCTTCGGGTAAACCGAATCGGATGGTGGTGACCGGGTTAAAGGGGTTGGGATAGTTTTCTAATGTTGTGTTTACATCAGCAGTTAAAAAGTCTATGTCATTTATAAAACGGACAAATTTAGTACCTTCTGCTGTTTGTCCGGCTGAATTTACCGTACATTTAAATGTAATATCATCAAAAATTTCACGTGTCAAATCCTTGTATATGGCGCCATAAATAGGATACCATGTTCCATCTTGATGATCACTGGAATAATACCATTGGTATGTGTATTGTCCCTCTCCACCGGATGCATTTGCTGTCCAGGTACCGGTTGCAGAGGGCGCCGGCCTCCGTAGAGAAACCTGAGTATTATCTTTCATATCTGTTGATTCGACAGCTTCACTTAGCGGATCGTTAGCATAAAGAACAGAAGGACCAGAGATGTTGACTGAGAGGGGTAAGGGGGCATTGATTCCAACTTGATAGCTATCAGAATAAAATACGCCGTAATTATCAGCCGCTGAGACTATTACATAAGCAAGTACTCTCCCATTTCTATCTCTAACCCAATCATCATTTGGATTATAAGAAGGAACATTACAAATCCAAGAGGTGGAACCAGATCCTGTTGTACTTCCTGAATCCCATAATTCAAGCCCACTACCTAATCGTGCTCCTAATTCCCAGCTCCAACTACCAACAATATATTTACCTGATGCATGGAAAAAATTTGCTGTAAAGGTGTAACTTTTTTGTGGATCCAATATTTCTGGTCCAGTTATAACTATTTCATCAGTAATAGGTGTTACATAATCCAAAGCTCTTTGTGCGTTAATGCGGTAAAATGTTTTAGAATGATTGTAGTCATAAATTTCATCCGCAGAACCAATTATTTTATTTCTGATATCTTCGTTTGATAATTTCCACCCATCATCGGTCGTTAATATCAAAGCTCATAATGAACTAACAAAAGGGGCAGCAACCGAAGTACCTCTGCCTAAATCCCAATAATCAAACCATTGTTGTAGATAAAAGATATTTTCTCCAGTAGCGACTACTTCAACATTGTTGCCCCAGTTAGAATCACTTATCAGTTGGTCATCGCTTTTTGCCATCGCGCCTACACCGATAACTGAACTATGTCCAGCCGGATACATAACATCTGCTGTTCCATAATTACCGACCGCAGCAACTAATAGAACGCCGTAATCATTATACAATTCATTGCATCTTGACTCAATATCAGTGTCAATTGAAGCATAACCAAAACTCATGTTTACAACAAAACAGTCGTTTTCAACATCCCAATCATCTTGATAATCCTTAATCTGAGTAAGCGCATCAAATATGTCTGTTTGGCTTGTTTGACTCGTCCATAGAAAGGGCATGAACTTTGAATTATAAGTTGCCCCGGCAATTAATTGATCGTTATTTGTTTCTGCGCATGCAATACTTGAGATGGCTACTCCATGCCCAGAACCACTACCGCCGTAAAAATAAGGTCCATTGCCGTTAATATTTGCATCTAAGTCAGAAATATTATAGAGATTATCAAAATCTGAATCAATAAACGCTATGGTAATAAGATTATAAGGGTCATCATCTCCTTTAATAATATCCCACGCCCCTTCAAAATTCATAATGTTTGAACCCAAGTAATCTCTTTGTTCAATTTCCGCATCATCCTTTTTGTACCATGTATCATTCGGAATAGAAAACTCCATTACCTTTTCGCTTAGCTGCGCATTACTAATTGATTTTAATTTTTTTAGTTCTTCTAAAAATTCTTTCGTTTTAGTCTTTTCGTTGAATTTAATGAAGAGACTTTTATTATAATTCGGACTCTTTGTTTTTTTGCTTCCTTGTCTACGAGAAGTAATTATATGTTCAAGTGTATCTGTGGGAGAGAATGTTTTTGCTCTTCGCCGAATGAAATAGACAGCGTATTTTTTAAAAAGCTGAATAATATTTTTACTAAACTGAACATGAGCTTTCTTCGTTATTTCCGGAGATTTTTCTCTAAATGAATTATACTCGTAAGTATGTTCCTGAACAATGACGCGGCTGTTTGGCTTAAATTCTATCGTTTTTAAGCTATCAATATTCATCAATTCTGAATTGGCATCAGAAAAAGAAACCTTTACGCCATATATTTCTAATGGTAGATTAAACTCATTATTCGTCAATTTTAAAAACAACTCACCTGGTATATATTCTATTTCTTCCTTGCCGGAGCATTTGGATTGGCTAAAGGTAGTCGACAGCATTAAAAACAGCAATGACAAAAATATTGAGAATATATTTGTTCGTTTCATTCTATACTCCTATTCAATCATTGATATTGAGTTTTATGTTTGGAACAATTAATTTGTATGAATAATAGCCTCTTGAAGGATTTTTATATATTATAAAGCAATGAGGATTACCGAGAAATTTTAAACCTTCCGGGGCTAGTATTAATGGGGGTGATCTTGTTTGATAAAGTCAGAAAACGTATTTAAGCATATTATCCTCAACGTAATTTCATTCTATATAAACCTTTTTTTTGAGTTCCATAATATAGATAGCGATTGTCAGGCGAAATGAGTAGTTCAGAATAATATGATGATATATTTAGTGTATCCATCCCAATTTTTTTCCATTTAAAATCATCAATATTTCTTTTGAATATAGCGCTTGAATCATTGTTCGTAACATTACAGTAAAAATCTTTTGAAACAGTATCGAAACAGAGATTGGTGCTTAAGAATGTACCTGGGAGACCTTCGTTAAAAGACGACCATGTGTCTCCTCCGTCCTTACTCTGGTATAAACCTGAAGATGCGGCTATTAAATGTTGAGAATCATAGGGATTAATTAATAATTCATAAATTATATAACCTACGTTGGCCAAACCGGTTGTATCCCAGGTATTGCCAAAATCTGTGCTTTTAAATAAACTTACAGCGACATCATTAGCTGCATAGAGTATGCTTGAATTAGTTGGATCGATTGATATGCAGGATATACTCTCTCCAATATATTTTTCAGAAATAATTGTCCAATTTTTTCCGGCATCTTTACTCCGGTACAAATCACCACCATAAAAACCTGATGTACCGGCATATAAAGTATTACTATTAAAGGGATCAATCTGAAAAGTTGAAATAAAAGTTTCCCAATTTAAAGTAATTCCTTTTGAGATGTTTGACCAGTACAGACCACCATTAATACTTTTAACTAAGGCAGCAGGGGATGTATAAATGATATCTGGGTTATGGGGATCATAGGTTGTAATTTTAAAATTTTCGCCTTCTAAAATAATTCTCCACGTTTTGCCGCAATCAGTACTTAAGTACAGCTTGCCTGTCTCACCAGCGCTAAAATCCTTGAAACTTCCAGCAAAAATTTCATGAGGTTTATCAGGGTGTATAGCGATAGAGATTATATCTTCTCCATCCAGTCCAACATATTGCCAGACTCCAACGGTGTCAGTGTCAGCACATGAAGTTTGCTCAAAAAAATGAGAGGGAAGAATGCCCTTGTCATTTAAACAACCGGTAAAAAAAAGAAGCAACAAAAGTGAAGAAATAAACAGTTTAGTCTGCATAAGAACCTCAATATATTGTGATATAATTTATTCTGTCTCACGTCTTTACAAAATTTTAGATAAAATTTACACTCTAAAACAATTTTTTTTTATTTATAAAAATCAGGAAATATGAATTTCATCAAAACCAACAATCATTTTTGG
>JACDJC010002167.1_pt1 | contig 15898 bp, 12 predicted proteins | sample 7454191 | NCBI WGS metagenome assembly JACDJC01 (sample SAMN14253291, study PRJNA609438) | sludge metagenome | isolation source: sludge after 25d culture with pyrite and EDTA | collected 2018-12-20 | reverse complement strand
GTTCGATTCGTGCCAGGGGTGCTCGCAGGTCGATGACTCGGCCGGCGGAGACAGCACCAACGACGAGGAGTCAGACATGACCAAGGGTGGCAATCGTTCCGGGAGCGACAAGGCAAAGCGTGATGCCGCGCTGCTCGCCAAGGGGAAGGTGCCGAACGACCGGGGTGGCAAGAACCTCGGCATCGGTAACGAGCACAGCCGGGTGCCCAAGGGGAACAAGACCCATCAGGGCCCGATGAAGAAGCGCTGACCCGCCACCCTGTGCGGCGTCGTGGCCCGACCGGTGTGGCGGGCGATCGCCGAGATCGACCACCTCTGCTTCTTCAACGCTGCTGTCTCCACGTCTCCCCTGGTGTCAACCTCGCGACGGGGCTCGGTGCTTGAGGGTCGGGAACTTCAGTGAGCAGGTCTGGGGAGTTTCGCGTGAGCGTGGTCCCGGGCGACAGACGTGACCGAGTACACCTCGGCGCGGTGACCGCTCCGTCATTGATGCTCGAGCTTCAGGTGTCCCGCCCGCGTGATCAACAGGGCAGACCAACGGGCGAGCCGTGGACCGATCCCGAGCCGCCTGCCCTTGTCAGGATGCCGAGCCTGGGTGAGCTGAGCCGAGCAGTTTGCAGAAGAAGTGCAGTGACGATCAGGGTAAATACTCGCGAGCACGCCTCGTGTGACGGCTGCCCCCGTATGTTCCGTAACCGGCAGGATCTCGAACTCATTACCTGCTGGGCATCGCTCGACGGCCTCTGCCGTGTGCTCGGCACCGTGACGTGGTTAACAGCGGGTGCCCGGGAAGCGGCGCGCGGAAGCCACAGTTACTCAAAGGTCCCTCTCGCGCAGCGATGCTGTGCGGTCCACCGCGCACGGTGGGGCGACTCCCGGCCAGCGAGTTCATACGCCTCGCAATGTTCAGTCTAGCGGGTCCGACAGGGCAAGCGCTTTGACTTCGCCGCTGTCGTCGGTTCCGTGGACCCAGACGGCAATACGGGAGTTGGCCTTGTACGTCGTCGGCTTGGCCCCCGTCAGCCGATGCGTCCACGTACCCACTCGGACGTAGACCTTGTTGCCATCCGTCGGACGGGACTCGAGGACCGTACCGATCCGAGGCTTGTCCAGGTGAGCCGCAGCAGACTCATTCGCTGCAGCGACGAACGCCCACTCCGATTCACCGCCGTTGACCCGCGCGAACCGAACAAGGACTTCTTCTCCGTTCGCCGGGCCACCAGGCGGGAGCAGCAGCACGTTTGACCCGCTGCGTCCCGTCTTCTCGAGGAACGCCTTGGTCACGGACGGGCGGCTCTGGATCCTGGCTCTGACAACCTGGCTTGGGCCGCCGAGTGCCGTCGACGAGATGGCGAGCCGAGGAAACGCACTCGTGGTCGACCCCGCACGGTCCCCGTGCTTGACGGTCGGGTGAACGCCGGTGACGTACCACTGCAACGTGGCGCCCCTCGCCGCGTTCCCAACGCCCACCGCTTCGATCCCGGATGCCGTCCTCGCCACGAACGTGCCGGTTCTCTCGTTGTTGTACGCCACATGGAACTGCTGTACGGCGGCTGCGCCCAGCAGGCCGGCGATCTCAGCGCGCCACTCGTACCCGCAGCGGAGCTGGTTGGCTCCGAGGATCAGCCGCAGGCTGCTCTCAAGGAGCCAAAGCCGTCCGCGGCCAGGTTCGAAGTGCTGGCTCGCAACGACCCGGATGACGTTGACACCACGCTGGCGCGCCGCCTCGATCGCCGGCGTAAGGTCCTCGTCCTCGGTGAACAGGAGCACTGTCTGCCCATTGGCAGCGTCCGTGAGCACCACCTGGATCGCCAACCTGACATCGACCTGCTTCTCGCCCGCGTCGTCGCCCTCTTCCGGTCGCTTGCGATCGAAGTACCCGACTAGCGCGGTGCAGTCCCGTTGCCGGTCGATGAAGTCCTTGTAGTTCGCTGCTGCTTCCCGAACGTCCTGGGGGAGGTTGCCCGAACTGCGCTTGGTCCAGATGGCGAGCCCGACGTAGCAGTGCTGCACATCGAATCCGAAGTCACGCATCGCCTTACGGATGCCGGCCGGCGATGGGTTGCGCCCCACACCGAGGTTTCGCCTGCCCCAGCCCTTCACGTTCTGTGAGTCGACCACCGCAATCGCGGGCTGCAACTGGGACGCGTGCTGATCCTGGTCCTGCTGTGTTGTCATGCTGCTCGTCCCCGTGTGACCGTCTTGCGCAAGCTGGTGGCGAGCATACGGGAGCAGTCACCTCTCTCGGGGTGGTTCAAGGTCGTCGTCCATGGCGAGTCAGCCTCGCACCGGAGCAGGCGCCGAGCGAGTGAGGCCAAGACGTTCACGGATGTTCGGGACGCAGCCGCGTAGCTCGTCCGTGACCTTGGTGAGTTGCTGGTCAACGAACACCTTGTAGTCAGGCACGCACCGCTCCAGCACGGACAACGCAGCGTCCTCGTCCTCGGAGTCTATTGCGTCTTCGAACTCGTTGAGCTGTGTATCGGACATGCGTTCGGCGCAGATGTATCCGACCCTCATCTCGAGTTCCTCATAGACGGCCGCCAATAACTCGTTCATGTCGTCAGGTGCCAGGTCGCCGAGTCCAAGCGACTCCAGGTAGGCGCGATCAAGCTTGAACACTCTGTCCTCCGGGTTGGGTGGGTTTGACGGTCGCCGGCGCTCCCGTTCGCTCGCGGTACTGCACGATGGGCCAACGCACCGCCACCAATCAGTGCGCGTCCGCCACCCCCGGCGACCGCAGCGCGTTCAACCCCACGACGACGCGACGAAGTCAAGCATGAACTCGTCGTCCGGCAGCACGATACGAGTCGCGGTTACCGCCTCGGCGGCGTCATCCTGCTCCACATTGGGCATGTCGGAGTCGTTCAGGAGTCCGGAGCTGTCGGCACTCAGGAAAACACCCTCGGCGCCGTCATGCGACGACGCCATGTCACGCACGATCGCCCACGACGGGACACTTGCCCGCAGCGCGACCTGCCACAGCTCCTCGTCGTCGAGGCGCCACAGGACGTAGTCGGTCTCCTCGAGCGCCAGGGTGACCGCGCCCACAAGGTCGGGTAGCGGCGCGACCGCCGCGAGCGTTGCCGGGCCGAATCGGGCTCCCAGGGCGCCAAGGAGCGCCGCCAACGGGACCGGTGGGGCCTCTTCGTGAAGTCGGTCGACCTCCTCGACGACGGCGGCGTACCAGCTGCTCGTTTGCTCGCGCAGCAACGTTGAACCGGCGCGTGAGTACTCCTTCTTGGCCGACTGGAAAAGGACGAAGTCGTTGCAGGCCTCGATGAGCTTCGGACTGGCCGTGCTGCTCAGGCCCACGCCGACGACCGTCCGATTCATCTCGCGGAGGTGATGGACGAGCGGGACCAGGCCACCGTCGCCCGAGAACAGGACCACCGACTGCAGATCAGCGCGCCGGTAGCTCTCGGCAACGACGTCGACCGCCAAGTGGATATCAGCAGCATTCGGCGTCTTGCCGTTGGCGGACACGACATCGACGATCTCTATCTGCTGCTCGTTGAGGTACGAGTGGAACTTCACCAACTCGGGCTTCGTCCAACCCGCATAGGCCCGCGTGATCGACGGCGCTCCGAAGAGTCCAAGTCGTTCGCCGTGGCTGACGAGCCGCGGGAACCAAGCTCCGAGCTTGGCTCCATTCACGTTCTCTGCGTCGATGAAGAAACCGGTGAGTTGTGCGCCACCTGCCATGTCCAGTTCGCCGTCCTCCTAGTGCCACCGAACGGCATCAGACATGACCGGGTCGGGCCGATCCGACCTCGGGAGGGGTCGCTCAGCTGAGTGCGCCAAGGTCAACACACCGGTGAGATCGACATCCACGCCGAGAATCTCGTTGATGCCGTCCTCCGCGATCATCACGTCGCCCATGAACGCGGCGCCGAGGCCCAACGAATGCGCCGCAAGGAGCATGTTCTCGATCGCGGCACCGATCCCGATCAGCTCCAGGCCGTAGCCGACGATGGACGCACGCACTGCCTCGGGCCCGGCCTCAAGGAGGCGTGCACGCCCTCTGCTGAAGTGCCCGAGGTTCTCGATGAAGATCGCGGCCGCCGCTGTCCGAAGCACGTCGGCTGATTCGGCGACGGTGCTGTGGAATTCGGGCCGCGGCTCACCCGTCTCTGGATCGTGCGGAACGTAACGGTCCGCGTCCTCGGCGTTCGCGACCAGATCAGCGAGAAATTGAAGCTGCACCCTGTCGGTCACTACGTGGAACCGCCACGGCTGCGAATCCTTCGAGGACGGCGCAGCGAGTCCACAGCGCAGGATCAGTTCGATGTCGGCGCGGTCCACAGGATCGGAGGTGAACCGCTCCCGAGTGCTACGCCGTTCTAGGATCGATCGGATGGTCGCGTTATCTGTTCGCACGTCGTCCATCGCCGTTCTCGTATGATCCTCTCACCGGGCCGATCCTACGCTCGGCCATCTGTCCTGCGGACGAGACATGACCCTTAGCGACGCCGAGCAACTCAAGTTCCACATCCTCGCCGAGGGAATCACGGTGTCCGACGACGCCGCCGAACACCTCCGGACGCTCAATGAGGATCGCAGCCTCACGCCAGCTGACTACGCGTCGACCACCGGTCTGATTCTCCGGTTGGACGACGACGTCTGGGTCAACGCTCCAGTTCGCGCCTACAACCCGAACTTCGTCGCGGAAGAGACACCTGTCCACCTCGAAGTCGGTGGCGAGGGCTTGTTCCTGACGCGGGAGGCAGTGACTAGCCGCGTCGGGTTTTGGCGCCCGCCCGCCTACCACGGCGAGGTCGGCTCGAACGGCAAGCCGTACAACTACTACGTGTACACCCACGGCGATCGGGTCCGCCTGTCGCCGATGATGGGGTGCGGGATGGTGTGCAAGTTCTGCCCAATTCCCTACGAGGACAAGTACGGGACCAAACCGCTCGAGGCCATGATCGAGGGCATCCGGGTCGCCCTGAACGACCCGATTCAACCGGCCCGGCACATGCTGATCTCGGGGGGTACTCCCAAGCCGGCCGAATTCCCATACCTACAGGGCGTGTACGACGCCGTGCTCACCGAGTTCCCTGACATCGAGATCGACATCATGATGGTACCCGCGGACGGCCTTCTCGACGTCAAACGGCTCGCCAGGCTGGGGCTCAACGAGCTGTCGATCAACATCGAGATCATCTCTGAGGACATGGCGAGCCAATACATGCGCCAGAAGCTCCAGCATGGGCTGGCCCATTACCTGAAGTTCATCGAGAGCGCCGCCAACGTGCTCGGCCCCACCCGCGTTCGCTCGATGCTCATGGTCGGGTTGGAGCCCCCGGAGTCGACACTCGAGGGCGTCCGGTTGATCTTGGAGGCCGGTGGTGTCCCAGTACTCAGCCCGTTCCGTCCTGACCCCGTCACTCCGCTGGCAGATTCACCTCCACCGACCGCCGAGCTGATGCGCGACGTGTTCACTGCGGCGACTGAACTGGCGTACCAGCTTGGTGGCTCGCTCGGTCCGTCCTGCCCGCCGTGCACCCACAACACGATCACCTTGGCCGGGGCCGGGGCCGCCTACCCGCACACCGAGCCGATCCTCTGCTGACGTGCGATGGCCCCTGCTTCGCGTCAGTGACTTGTCGAACGATGACGTCGATGAGATCCTTGCCCGGGCTCGCTTCTTCGCCGATGGCGGTGCGATCCAGGCGGAGGGCACGCCGCCAACCGTCGGACTGATCTTCTACGAGGCTTCCCTCCGCACCCGTGTCGGGTTCTCGGTAGCCGCCCATCGCATGGGCGCGCAGACCGTCGACGTCTACGAGCCGCGAGCAAGCCCTCTCTCGATGCCCGAGTCGTGGGCGGATACGATTCACACTCTCGCCGGCTACTGCGAGGCGATCATTGGTCGTCCCGCCTTTGCCTCCAAGGACGCCGACTCGACCGTTGTCGCGGTGCCCTACATCAACGGCGGCGACCGCACGGCGGACGCCGAGCACCCGACGCAGGCGCTGATCGAGGTTCTTGCTATGGAGCGGCTCGCCAAACGTCCGGTGAGGCTGGTCACGCTGATCGGAGACCCCGGGATGCGATCAGCTCGTAGCCTCGCCCGACTCCTCGACCGCTCTGGAGTCGACCTCACGGTGGTGACAACTCACGAGTTCGCAGAACGTTCGGGGCTCAGTCTGCCGTTGGCATCTGCCATACCACCTGAGACTGACGTCATCTATGTGACGGGAATGGCGCACGAGTCGATCGACCTGAAGCAACGAGAGCGGCTGATCGTCACCGGCGACACGTTGGCATCACTCCATCCCGACTGCATCGTCCTTTCCCCGATGCCCGTGATCGACGAGATCGCCCCCGAAGCGCGCACGGACGACCGCATCGTCGTTCTTGAAGAGAGCCGCCTCGGGCTCTTCGTTCGAATGGCACTGTTGTCCCTTGCGCTTAACCTCACCCCACGCACCTAAGTTCCGCCAGCCCGGCCCGACGCGCCCGACCTCACGGAGCGGATGGTGCGGTGTCGCTTCGGGCATCTGCCAGGGTCGACGACCCTCCGCGGCGCTGTGCCAGAATGCACCATCAGCGGATCTCGGAACGGACGGACGACATGCAGTGTCACTGACAGCAGCAGAAGCGGAGCGCCTCTTCGAGAGCGGCGGGGATGGCAACCTTCGCAAACTGATCGAGCTTGCCGAGGCCATGTGGTCGACGAATGACGCCGACCTCACACCGGAGCATGCCGAGGTCGCTCGATACGCAAGGGTCGCCGCCTACCAGCGCATGAAGGACGGGACTGACGACTGGGCGACGATCAACCTTTGGCAACAGCGTCACGTCGCAGCCGGTTCGATCAGCGGCAATACACGCAGCCTCAGCCTGTCGCTGCAGCAGTACTTCGTGCTGCTCGGACAGAACGGCCATATCGGCGCTGCTTACGCAGTGCTCGACGCGATTGAGTCAATCGCCAAGACCTCGACGGTGGACGCACCGCCGACGGAGGCCCTCATCGAAAGGATACTTGCTGAACGACGGGCGTTGCTGTTGCGCATGGAGGGCAGGTCACGCGAATCGGTCAAGGCTTACGACCAAGCGCACAAACTCACGGATGACGGCACGCGAGGCGAGGCCAAGGTCCGCGGCGGCCTCGAGCTCGCCAAGTGGTTCGCGGGCGGCTCCGCCGAGGACGCCGTGACGGCCTTCACGAGACTGGTCGCTGACAGCGTGCAGTGGGACGACGTGCACAAGAACGCGACTAAGAACCTCGAAGCGGCAAAGGCCGGCGACCGCTCAGCATCCGTCCCCTTCGATCTGCTGTAAGGGTTCCATGCAGTTCGAGAACTTCGACATCACGCTTCGACTCATCCAGCCGGACCGGATTGAGTCGGAAGCGGGATCGCAGACCAAAGTTATCGGGCCGATCTCGACGGCTCTCGACACAGTCATCTGGAACTCGAAGCAGGAGCTTCCTGTCCTAAACGCGGTTCGGGAGTTGCTAGTGGACAACGGGTCCCCGCTGGCACGGGGCCGGTTGGCGACCGCCCTCGGACAGGCGCTTCTGCCGGGGCAGATCGGCAAGATCTTCAAACAGCGCGTCGCTGCGCGCGAATCGGTTGGCGCGGCAATCCGGCTGCGCATTGCCACCGACGACGCGATCGCGTTTGTTCCATGGGAACTGGCAACCCTGGACGGGATCCCCCTCGCTGCGCACCCAAGCGTCTCGATGACGCGATGGGATCCACGGGTGAGCAATGTGGATGACAACCAGCTAGTCGAAGCAGAACTCACGATCACGATGGTGGACCTGCTCGCCGGCCGTGGCTCCGAGTCGGACTCGTGGGCGAGTATCTCGCGCGAGTTCACCGAACTGACCAACGAGATCCTCGACCGACCGCCGCTCCTCCGACCGACGTTCGCCGAGATCGGTGGACTAGCAGGGTCGATCCTGCACATCACGGGGCACGGCGTGGCGGCGCCTGACAGTGCGGACGGTAAACCGCAGATCAAGTGGACTGGCGGTGACGGACGCTCCGACTACGTCGATGCGGACGTATTCGCAAGTTCCCTCCAAGCAGCTGGGCTTAAGACAAACCTCGTCGTGCTAGAGGCCTGCTCTACCGCAGCCTCGACAACCCGGACTGGGTTCGGCGCACGACTCCTCCTTCACGGAGTTCGAGCAACGATCGCCTCTACGGCCGACGTCGTCAGAGGAGGTGCGGACAGATTCTTCGGACGCTTTTACGACGAGCTTGCGGTGACCGGGAGCCTGGACCAGGCGATGATGGCAGCGCGCCTCGCCGGTCTGTCAGATAGGCGCGGGGCCGTTCAATGGTGGGCGCACGCTCTGTACTGCAACGAACCCGACAACACGACCTTCGCGACTCCACGGCATCGACCGGGAACAGCCTCCAGCAATCTCGAGCGTTCCCACACCTGGCTCCACTACCTCTGGACCTCGGAGAGCCTGGCCGGGTCTCAGCCAGCGCGTGTCCGACGCTTGCGTGTCGAGGCACTGTCAGAGTCGGCCGGTCCCACTTGGCGGCCCGTCGAGAACTTCACGAGTGCGCTTTCGGGTGAGGAGCGACGCTCTGAATCAATGGTGATGCGAGCATGTTCGACCGGCCGGGTGCTCGGCTATGTCGACAGCACCAAGCTTCATCTGTTTGCATTGAACCTCCATCCGTCCTCCGTCGATGGAGACTCATGGATCAGCCGCCTTGGAGACGATCCGGTCAGGTTGCCAGCCGCTCTGTGCGGAGCTCGCCTGCTTGCAGTCAGAGCGAGTACCGGCGTGGGCAGCAACGAAGTCATCGCACTCCTCAGGAGCCCCACTGCGCTGTGCCCGCTCCGGATTGACATAGCCGCAGGAGTCTGTCGCGAGCTTCCTCCGATACCGGGCCGCTTCCGTGCCGCCGCGCTCGGAAGGCGGGTCCTGCTCGCGGTTAAGAGCGATCAGCGACTGTTGGTGTTTGGAGATGGCCCACTCGCAACCCAAGCGCGATCGTTGGAGGCTTCAGAGTTTCTGGACCTGGATCTGTGTGAGTCTCCAGCAGGTGGACCAGCGTGCGCTGCCTTGCTGACCCAGTCAAGCATCGTACGAGTCACTAGTAGCGCAATCACCAGCCCTGTGGAGTTCGACGGTAACCCGCTAGGGGTTCAACTCGTTCGACAAGGCCGCGTAACACGCCCGACGGCCGCCGTAGTTTGGTTCGCTGACTCAACTCCTCGGGTCTTCGAGGGGTTCTACGACGTACCGAGGTCTGCCTGATGGATCGCGACCGCCTGAAACAGGCCATAGAGGCGCGACTCGGCCGCCGCGCCCTCGTTTGGGCAGGGCTACGCGGCGATGATGTCGAGCCCATCGCAGACCTCGAGCAGCTGACGGCAGCGCTATCTATCATTGGAAAGTACTCGGGGCGGTCATCGGTCGAGTCAGTTTCGTATGAGGAGCTGTCAGGCTTCCGGCCTGACCTCGAGACGTGGGACATCGACTTCCACCTCGACTCACCTGCATCGGTGCAGTTTCGGTTGGACCTGCTCCGGCTCCTGAACAACGACAGCGCACTGATGCCGTATCGGCCGTCGAGATTCCTCTCAGCGGCTCGATTCGCGCGATCAGCAAGTTGTATCGACCTGGGCCTGTTCGGCGGTCATCAGAGCGCATTCGACCACAAGCCGTGGGTGGAGTCCTGCCTGAACGAAGAGGGAGTGCCGGGCCTGGGTTGGCGGTACATCCCTGACGTCGACCAGTTCACAGTCACCGAACTCGCTCGACGCGGCCCTGTCGTTCTCCGTCGCAGCCGCACCTCGGGTGGAGAAGGGTTTGAACTGATCCGCTCGCCGGACGACGTTGGAAGCCATTGGCCGCATACAGCCGAAGGGTTTGTCAGCGTCGCATCGTACGTGGAAGACGCGGTGCCAGTAAACGTTGGTGCAACTGTATGGGGCAACTGCACAACCGTTCACTTTCCGTCAGTTCAACTAATCGGCATTCCATCATGCGTGACACGTGGCTTCGGATACTGCGGCAACGACTTTGCTGCCGCAGCGTTCTTAGACGACGACCTGTTGGACGCAATCCAGCAATCAACCGTGCGGGTTGGTGACTGGCTTCGGAAGTTCGGATATCTGGGCACGTTCGGAGTCGACTATCTCGTCAAGGATGGCGTCCCGCTCTTCACCGAGGTGAACCCAAGGTTTCAGGGCTCGACGCCCGCGTCCGCTCACCTGAGCCACAGTCTCGGGGAAGCCTGCTTGATGCTCGAGCACATAGCGGCCATGCTCGGGCTGGAGGGGGAGGCCGGTTGGACACTCAAGTCACAGGTCAGGCAGGCTCCAGCGCTTTCTCAGATCGTGGTGCACCGGCTCAGAGAGGAGCCGGCCACAGAGCAGGTGGCCGCGCTCGAGCGGGGCCTGGCGTTGGCCGGCCTTCGGACAACGATCGATGTCAAGGCACCCGAACACGTGCTCGTGGAACACGGTGCGACTGTTTGTCGAATCAGCATTGGCGAGTCTGTTACGCAGACGGGATTCGAGCTTCGGTCGGACATCGACGAGGCGATCGTACGCTGGCGGCGAGCCGAGGAGGACCACCGTGAAGGAACATAGGCAGACGTTCCACAGCCGGGCCGACCTTCTCAAAGCCCGGTCCCCAGAGCTGGACATCAATCAGCGGCAGTTCTGTCACCTCTTGATCTCAAACCTGATAGCTAACTGGGCCGACGTCGCCAGCGCGACGATTCCCCACCCGAATGTGATGCCCTGGGTGACGCCCATCGTTGGGACTGGCACCGAGGACCCGCCGACGTTGCCCAGGATCCGAAAGCGGGCGGCCGACGCGTGCGAGCTCCTCGCGGACCCAGACGAGGCCGAACGCGCGCGCCGGTTCGCTGCATCGCTAGTTGAGACGCGACTAACTCACAGCGTAACGATCGAAGATGCAGCCCTGAGCGAGGAGCACCGAGCCTCAGCGGGGCTTGGTGCGGACCGACCATCTAGTCCGCGCCAGAACCCAGCGCCCGGAGCGGGATCGCTCCACGACGACGCAGAGGACGAAGACGACGCCGGAGCGTGGCTCATGCCCGATCCGACAACAGGTACGACGCTTAGCCTGGCGCTCCTTGCTGCCGCAGACCTGACGAACGCATACCACCAGGTCCAGTCGTGGAACTCGCGAGCCTTCACGCGATCCCGTGACGATGTGGCCCGTCTCCGCTCCGCCTTTCCGGAACGGCTTGCTGTCGAGGAACAGTTCCTAAGGCCCGCACGAGACTCCGTGGTGAGGTTGAGGCGGAGGTTTGGTGACGCGACTGGGGGAGCGGTCCTCTGCGACTTCATCCAAGCGGGGCTGGATGCAAACGAGATCGACGGAGCGCATCTGTTCGTCTTGAGCGAATACTGCTGGGGCGAACTGAGCGAGGACGCACGACCGGGCTGGACCGATCTCCTCTGGCGCTTGTACGTCGGCCAGACTTTGAAGTCCGACCACGCGTCGGGACTCGAGAAGTCAGCGCTCGCCGGCGGCCGGGGTCCCCGCCCAATCGGTCTCGATCCGACGAATCTGGTCGGACGACTCGATAAGAGCTACACCGAGTTGGTTCGTGAGTCCTGGACCGCAACAGCGAATGGCCAGCGCCCTGTACACGACGCTGTCGCATCGCTCCTAGCGGCCCAGGCCCGGTACTTCATCTGGCTCAACCAGAGCGTGGGCAGCGACGAGCTCAAGGACGATCAGAAACGCCTACTCGGTGAAGGCGCCGGCGACATCACGGCTCGGTTGGAGCAGCTGCCCAAGCCTCCCCTGCCGCTCGCGATCGTTACCTCCCTCGACCTCGACCTCGAACTCGCTCTTCTTGCCAAACGCACGCCATTTGTCGTAGCGATGCCGGTTACCGTGCGATGGAAAAATAGTCTCGGCGGCCGCACCGACGCGCCTTCGTGGATCGCACTCCACGTCGCCGCGACGCCGCAAGGCCGAGATCCTGACTTCGACACTATTCGCAAGCCCTCTACATCGACCCGATGGATTTCGCTGCACACCGACGACCTCGTGGAGCTGCGGCGCCGCACCGGAGGGCTTCCCATCGTTCTGCGATTGACGGGTTGTCCCCTGATCAAACTCCCCAAGCCGCCCACCGCCAATGGGGACGAACAAGACGCGAACCGTCGCGTGTTCTTTAGATCGATCGCTACCGATCACCGACTCGACGAGGATGAAGGCGAGGAGGTCACGCTGATCACTCACCAAGTCCTGATCGATGAGTTCGCCGGGATCCAGCAGGCCATTACCAGTAGTGATGGTCCGCAGTTGCCAAACTTGCTGATGCCAGCCCAAGGTTCAGACGTCGACGGACGTCATCTTGCGAGGTTCTTCCTAATGCTCGGTGTCCAATTCGATGACCCCGCCGTGCGCAATCGACTCTCGCTTGAACTCGTACAGACGGTCCCAGCTACAAGTCGCTGGGCAAAGCGCAATGGCCTGGCCGTTATCCAGCGAGTCGCTGGCGCAGCCGAGGATCTGCTCGCCACCCTTGGCTTCGACCTCGTCCTCGGGGCCTCGTGCACCAGCTTCGTGACGGACATCAACCATTACACGTCACATGTGCTGTCGCTCGAACCCAGTCATTTCCCTCCGCAACTCGACAGTGCCGATAGATACGCCTGTCCCCTTCTGAGTGAGAGTTCATCATAATGATTCGCCCCACGCTTAAGGAGTGGCGAGCCAAGCTCCAAGCAGTCGAGAAGCCGATCCCGTGGGATCCTCGTCCTCTGAAGCGCGGAGATCACCTCGTTGGACGCGAACAGAAGATCCAGCAGTTCGTGGACACGTTGGAGTTCACCCCGTGTGTGCTTCTGTCGGCGGCATCCGGCGCCGGAAAGTCATCGCTGCTTGAGGCTGGCCTCGTCCCACGTCTTTGGAAGGATCGGCGGGTTCCGATCGTGTGCTCTCGATGGACGCGGCCGGGATCGACGATCGCTGAGCTTGAACACTTTCTCCTTGAACAGGCTGTCGCGTACCTGCGCGAGGCGAACGAAGACGAACTCGCAGATGCTGCAGCCGCCCCTACGGACAGCAATCGGCCGTTTACTTCGTTTGTAAGTGAGCACATCCCGCGGTCGGCCGTGGTCGTGCTTGATCAGTTCGAAGAGCTTATCCGACTGAACCGTCCTTCCTTTGAGTTGGTTCTCAAGTGGGTTCAGGAGGCGACAAGCAAGCACCACATTCGAGTCGTGATTTCGCTCCGGCTGGAGTACCTGTACGAACTGCGCAGCTTCGAGAAGAAGATGGCTCCGAAGTCGGTGAAACACATCGAGCTAGAGCCGATAACCAGCGTTGATGCCGTGCGTGACATCATCAATCTGGGTCGAGCAGGACAGCCGGTCGCGGAGGTCACCGACGAACTCCGCGAAATGGTCGTTCAGGAGTGGGAGCGCGAACGGAACGCTCCCCGGTCAGGGCTTCTCGGGCTGCAAGCGCTGTTGTACTCGCTGTACTGGACGATGGTGCTGTCCCCAACGACAAGCGGCCAGATCGACGGGGCGGTGATTCGTCAGTTTGTCGAGTCCGTCAATCGAGGTGCTCGGTCGGAGCAACGTGCGCCGAGCCATCCCGACGACGAGGGGGGCTCCCCGTCGCGGAACCTCAGCCTCTTTGAATCCGCGCTACCGGCCGCGGCTGAGATGAAGATCGAGACCTGTCTGCAAGCGTTCCGATCCTCACTGCGCGAGTCCGCCGATCCCTACCTTGAACTAGGGACTGCCCAACTCGTACGCGAGGCAACTCAGCATCTCGACAGCGGTGGCTTCAAGCTCCACCGTGAGGTGTGGGAGCTCGCTCGAAAGTGTCTCGACCGTGAACTGGAGCTGCTCGGTCCCGACTCGCGAAGCGATCGAGCGGCGTTCATCAGCGAAGCTCGGAATATATTCACGGCGATGGCCAAGGCCACTGGCACTCTTGGCGAGAGCGGCACGGCAGCGCAACAACCTCACGTCGATCTCCTGGAGGATTCGAATGTGTCGATAGTTGGTGCGGTCGTCGGCCAGCGCTTGATCGCGGGGCAACCTTGGCAGCTTGACAGTCGCGATGTCACGTCCGGTCCGCTTCTGGGGCTATCGCCCGCGCAGGTGCTCGTCGAGGAGTACCGGAGATTTCTCTTTGCGATTAAATGGCTTGAAGAATCGTCGCTTGTCAGGATCACAGCGGCCTCAACTGATGATGAGTGGGTTGTCTCTCTCATCCACGACGGCTTTGGCAAGGCGTTGGCCTCATGGGCCGACTCCTATCCTCGCCGACCACGCGCCGAGTTGACTCGGATAACGGGCTCCCGTGGTCAGACATTTCGCTGGGATGACCCACCAGGAACGCATCCCTGGCCCGAGGTGGACGACGCCGTTGTTGTGAATGTGCGTTGGCGGGATTGCGAGGTCTCCGAACTGTGGGTCCGACGTACGAGATTCGTGAACTGCGACTTCAGAGGAACGAGGTTCACCGGATGCACCTTTGAAGGCGCTGTGTTTGTTAACTGCTTGCTGGACGGCGCAGCGTTCTCGGGCTGCACCATCGTCGGGGGAGCGGGTGAGTACGGCGAATACCATGGCAAGGACACAGGCACACCTCACCTGTTGCTGGCGCCAAGCTTTGAGATTCCAACCGAGACACGACCTGGTCTAACCCCCGAGTCGGTCACGACGGGCAGGTTGGAGGATGAGAACCGAGTGGCGCGCCTCGCAACCAGTTCGCTCGGGGCAATCGAGAGCCTGTGCTGGTATCGCAACGAGCCCACTCCGGTGCAGAGGCTCATTTCCCACACCTCCGGAATGCCAGCGGTGCCGATGTCCGAAGCGCACCAGTTGCTGTTCCCAACCGCAACGGCCACCGGCGAACAACCCAACGACCAGAGTGTGCCCGTTGGTCGTCCATGGCGAGCGCGCATTCCCCAGCCTGCCGGTGGGCTGTCCATGGTCGGTGGTCGGCTCTCATCGCTGATGTTCCGGCAGAGCACGCTGACGAAGGGTGAGGATGGTAGCGAAGGAGAGATCGCACTTTGCCTTGTTACGGGGACGGCTCTCGACGTGGTGGAACACCTCGGCGGCAAACTTAAGCTCACCATCGTCGGTTCTGCGATCCGCGGCACGACCGTGACTGGACATCATGGACCCACCGACGTCTCGGAGACCGAGATCGCTATCACGGACTGTCTGCTGACAGAGACATGGTTCGGAGAAGGACTCACCGGCACAGCCACCATCACCGGAGCACGTGTCCTTCACCTTACAAATCTGAGCTGGCCGAACTCGGTCGCGCTTGACAACGGCGGAACGACCGGCCAGCAACTCATCGTGACAGTAAAGAACTCCAGCTACGCCCACCTTGCCAATGTGAGGTTGCCCGACGCCGGCCAGCCAGAGCGACCATCTGACGTCGACAGAAAGTCGCAGCTCGATGAGTTGAACTGGGAGTTGACCGAGCCACGTCGTGCTATCAACGCGCAGTTCGCCTCGCGGATGGACTACCAGTCATCGCCAGCACAAGCAGAGTATGAGCGACGCGAAGACCTCAAGAAGCAAGAGGGCGTCAAGGGGCAGCTCACGTGGCCTCCGTTCGCGCCGCCCGTCGCGTCTCGAACGACCTAGGTCCCTGGCACCAGGGTCGGTGTGATGAACCGGAGCGAGCCGACACGACCACTTTCGGACGCGCGTTCGGCGACGGTCCTGGCGGCTGCAGCTTCATCCAACCCGTCCGCTTCTGCCGAGGCCCGCAATGCCGCTTCGCGACGGGCCTGGATCGCCGGTGACACGTGGTCGCTGTGCTCAATTAGAGCGAGGACTAGGCGGGCGAAGTTGGCGCGCCGCAGGTTCGCCCAATACTGGAACCGGGTTGGGAAGTCGGTCGGTTGTGCCGAATCTACGAACTCAGCGAGGAGCGAGC
>JACDJC010002166.1_pt1 | contig 15899 bp, 12 predicted proteins | sample 7454191 | NCBI WGS metagenome assembly JACDJC01 (sample SAMN14253291, study PRJNA609438) | sludge metagenome | isolation source: sludge after 25d culture with pyrite and EDTA | collected 2018-12-20 | reverse complement strand
TATCATCCTGACAACCGTAGAAAGTCAGAAACCCCAATGCAAGGAACGTGATTAGCCTACTCCTTATCATTTTTATTGGTTTAGATTTGATAAAAGGACTACTTTCTTTAATGGAACAAACATATAAAAAAAGTTAATATGGCAATGTTGTAACATCAACAATATATGCGAAAATTCCATTATGAAAAATTTTAATAACTGAATATCAACATTTTAAAAAGTTGTGTTTTATAGCAGAACACATGCTTTTCCTATTCTATTCTGTTCTTTTGCGTTAGACCATTCTGCTCAAACACGAAATTCAATGGACATTAAAGTTTCACGATTTCGAAAAAGTGTCAAACAGAAGTTGAATTTATTATGTCAATCTATTTACATCTGTTACCTCAAAAGTTCTGATGGTTAGAAATATATACCAGACAAATCATTTTTTTCAATGATATAGTAAAATAAATTAAAAGAGAATTGTATGTTTTTATACCTATGTTCTTTTGAAAACTTTTAAAAACTCATGGCAGATAATGTCATGGTCATACACCTCGTTTGACTTTTTCCATAGCTTCTGCAGTCTTTTACCATAGTTTTACCATTTTCATATGGTAAAACTATGGTAATTCTATGTCAATGGTATGTTAAAAGTAATACGTTGGTTGGGATCTGCACAAGCGCTGACAAGAGTTCATTCGGGTCATTTGATTTACACTCCACAGATATCCAATAAAAGGAGGTGGTACTATATGTCAATTTGTATCATGGAGATTTGATTTTTTGAAACATCGTAAACTTTGGTATGCGAAAAAGACGAGGCTGAATCGATCTTTTGATTCAGCCTCGTCAGTCGGGATGTGATTACATCGCATGTACAACGTGATAAATGCTCTCAATGAGCCAAGAACCACGTATTTATTCAATCAAAATTGACCGATCGATACGATTTGTCCTGGTTTTCGGGAAGGGGAGAGTATTGGGAAAAATCAATACATAGGCTAACCAATTGGCAATTACAGTCACCTTTTAATGATTTTAGTCCGCAGAATCGGTTGACTACCCGAACGTACTGTAGCAATAAACACGCCGGCAGGCAGATCCGAAACCGGAATTTCATCCGTTTGTCCAATGAGAACCTGCTGTACCGAATGGCTTTTAACCACCCGGCCAGTCAAATCAAAGATTTCAAATGTCAGGTCCGGCTGATGTTCAAGTCCGGTATATTTCCAGTTTATCGATGTTGAGAAAGGATTGGGCCACAAAGACACATGACCCGGTGAGAGGGTATTTACCATCCTGTTACCTACTGTCTGTTGAATCCGCAGATTATCGATAACCCACCCCCAGCCACTGGCATAGGGATCAGAAAACAACCTGAACCGTATTAAAATAGTGTCACCATCCGAGAAGTTTCCACTCGAAGTCAGTACAATACTCCTGTTGATGAAAAGATCAGGACTGCCAATGGTAATTGAATTCTGGTCTTTAATGTTTCTATAGTATGCAGTCAACCATGCTGACTTATCCCCAGAGTCATACCCATCTGCCAGAGGCAGCCAGGTTTCGCCATAATCATCGCTACCTTCAACAATTACATAATCCCAGAATTCATCATCCCCATATACCGCACCGGTCTCCCCTGGTTCTACCAGAACCACCTCATCAAAGGAGAGTATTCCCTGCTCCCTGACAACAATCGGATATCTTAATAAAGCTGAAAAATTGAAAAAACCGTCATCAACCATTGGGCTGGGGTATGGATTGGGACTAAAAAGTGCAGGATTCTGAAAGCCCCGTCGCTGGGTAATGGTAAAATCCCCGGTTATAAAATCAAGATTGGTCGAATTGAAATCCGAGAAATATCCTGGTACCGGACTAAATATCTCCTCGACCCTTAATTCAATCTGCCCACTTTCAGGAAAAACCGACTGGTTTCTACCGGTCGACCTGTCAACTGCCACGATCTGGTATGCAATTACTCCTCCCAACTCCAGCTCTGTTCCTTTCACGGGAATCATTGACTCATAAAAATCCTTGCCACTCTTCTCCAAAGCAAGACTCTGTTCAGGCCCCGAATTAACCGAATACTTTAAATATACGGAATCGACAGCTAGGTTATCGGTAACCTTGGCTTCCACTTTATAATTTTGGATGGTCGACAACAAATAGGAAGGAGGAGTATGATTAATGACTGGTTTCTGCTCATCCTTTCCAATATAAATGGAAAATGATTCTGATGGATCAGCCGGCCATCTGAAAACCCGGCTATCCGAATCAGTCAACGAAAGGTAATATTGTAATGCCCCTTCATCAAAACCAGGACGGAAAGAGATCGCGAAAGAGTCTCTGGCTGCATCGTATAAAAAGAAAACCGAATCACGGTGCTGGGCAAAGTCGTCGTAAGAATATACCAGTTTAAGACTTGTGCTATCAAAATCGAAATCGCTGTCAATAGACACTTCAAAGTTGATTGGCCCATCCAAAACCTCCAAGTCCTTAACTGGTTCAAACCGGTAAAACAGGTGCTTCCACCCCATTTCGTAAAGGACACCCAATGTGATCGGCCCGGGAGAATGTATGGCTTCTCCTGCCCCTGCACTATGGCTCATCAGGGAGTTTGGATTCCCATAGGGAAAAGAAGATGAGTTCAAATGATAAATACTGGAACCATCATTAAAAGGATTTGGGGCATACAAAGGCGGCCTGTTATTGTTGTATGCCTTAACCGCCAAAGGACTACCAGTAAAGACCTGCCTGGATGTCAGGGCGCCAAATAATTCATAAGACGGATTTCCATAAACAGATTCATCACACAGATGTCGTTTTTGGACATCCTCCACAAAAGTGTCAAAGATAGCCGGACTGTCATCCTGAAAGCCCAGATAACCCCTTGATGCATCAGCATCTACATAAAAGAAGCCTGTAAACCCGAGACCATGCGCGATTTCATGCAAAACAGTCGACACAAAATCATATTTATTGACCGGGGTATTGCCATCGGTACCCGTATACCAGGGAATTGTAGAATTAAACCTGGAGATCATGTCAGGATTCCCCGGGCCTGTCAGCTGCTTTTCCATTAACTTTTCAACCAGGGCAACCGGAAAGTAGGTACCGGGAACAGGTGTCTCATCAAAATCAACGAAATAATCGGATGGTCCGCAGCTGGCCAGTGTATTGCTCCCCAATGACTCCCATCTGGCTTCAACATAAATGGGAACAGGTGAGCTTAACAATGACTCCCAAATGGAAATCGCATATTCAAATGCATTTTTGACACTATCGGGAAAACCGATATAATTGACAACGATATCTGCACTTGAACCGGCCGATTTCAGCTGTTCCAAAAACTCGCGCGGTGGTGGAACATACGACTTTTCCACCAGTCCGGAAGCATAACATACCGGTGGATCAGCCTTCAAGGGAGATTTTTGCCACATCTTTTGTGACATTCCAGACAGTGACGAGAATACTGCCACCAACAATATAATCATTTTTAAATACATCTACTTTCAGAATTATTCAACAGAAATCTTACCGTCCAAAATAAAACAAATAAATCGTGAAAGAGGATGACAGAAATTTTAAATGTTTCAGGCCAGTCAAGAAATTGTCAGAACAAGGGGCTAATAAGGTAGGCCAAAGATTCCCTGGACTTATCGTACCAAGGTCGTTTCCGCCATTCATTCAGCTGGACTTCCCTGCTGTTGCGCAGGTCGACCTTGACATATGCGCCCATTTGTCGTGCAAACTGTTCACTGTAGATAAAAGCATTGACCTCAAAATTCGTTTCCAGACTGCGAAAGTCGAAATTTGTGGTCCCCACCGTAACAAAAGATCCATCAACAAGCATGATCTTGCTGTGTATGAACCCTTTCTGATAGAAGAAAATTCTTACCCCTGCTTCCAGAAGTTCATCAATGTAGGAGTTGGAGACCCACTTCGGCAAAATGGCATCGGGCTTACGTGGAATGACAATTTTGACATCAATACCGCCCAGAGCAGAAGTTTTTAATGCAGTCAGGAGCGAGGGTGTTGGCATCAGGTAGGGTGTAACAATGGTTATTTCCCTCCTTGCACAGGTGATAGCGGTAAAAAAAGCCTGGGCTATGCTGTCCCAGTCGGAATCAGGACCACTGGCACTGATCTGAACCGGAATCCCCGGATCATCGGTGAAAGGTCTGTAATAGTCTCTTCCAACCAGGTTCTCACCTTTGACGAAAAACCAGTCGGCAGCGAAAATAACCTGTAAGAATGCCACTGCATCCCCTTCAATCTGTATATTGGTATCGCGCCAGAACCCAACCTTTTTATTTCCATAGATATACCTGTCGGCGATGTTAATCCCCCCCGTAAAACCCGTTTCTCCATCCACAACCACGATTTTCCTGTGATTCCTGTAGTTGACTTTTCCGGTAAGACGAGGGAAACGAACCTCCATAAAAGGATATATTTCGATGCCATTTTTCTTCAAGTCATTAATGTATCGTTTTCCAAGGTTCCAGCTTCCGACATCGTCGATTATCATCCTGACTTCAACTCCCTCTTTTCGCTTTCTGATCAGGATTTCTTTTAATCGATTGCCGGTTTCATCATCCTCAATGATATAATATTCAATGTGTATGTGATGTCGGGCTCTCTCCAAAGCCGTAAAAATCGCCTCAATGGCCTTTTTCCCGTTATTCTGAATCTTTACGATATTGCCGGAGGTTAAGCTGGCATGCGAATTATTCAATAAAAGGGATATCAGCTTTCTGTAATTCTCCAGTTCTGGCGGAAGTTGGAATTCCTTCTTCTGCAAAATTCTTAATTGTTTGTTGGTTAGGTTTCTGTATTTACCAAGGGCTTTTAATCCACGGCGAGAAAAAATTTTGTTCTTCCGGTATTCCTGGCCAAAAACCAGATAAAAGATCAATCCGATCACAGGCAGAAGTACAAGAACCAAAATCCATGCTGCGGTTTTAAAAGGGGATCTCTTCTCCAATACGACAATGATGGCAATGGCTATGCTTGTAATCAGGAAGATCATCGATAAAACTTCCCAAACAGTCAGATTATGGAAATTCCAGTCAACCCACATGTTTCAGAGCTCTTTCAGAAAGGTAAATTTATGAATCAAAAGCGCTAAAACCTAGTAAAACACAAAATTATAACGCTAAAAAAATACGGTTCAAAAAACATCCCTCCCCATTTACCAGTACAATTAGCCGGTCGTCATCAAAAGTCTCCATAAACCTCACCGTTCCCTGAATTCCAGGGGATCGTACACCTGATCCAAAATGTACCGGACCCATGAAAAGGTGTGCTTCATCCCAGATGCTTTGCGAAATAAAGTACTCCAATGTATTTGCACCCCCTTCGACATAGATTGAAAGGATATCTCTCTGATAGAGATAATCCATTATCTGAGACAAGATATTGGTTCCGAAATCGAGTGGAACATATTTAACCTTTTCTGTTGAAGGAACCTCTCTTTCGGTAAAAACCACAGTCTCTTCAGTCCCATCCAACAGATGGGAATTTTCAGGAATCATCCCTTTTCGGTCGATCACCATCCGAAGAGGAGACTTACCAGCCCAGTCCCTGACGGTAAGTGTTGGATTATCGGCAACAGCCGTTCGGGTTCCTACCAGTATTGAAGCTTCCTCAGACCTGCATTTATGTACGAATTGCCGCGACAAGGCATTGGTGATCCAGACCGGCCGTCTTTCTTTCCGGTTTTTGTCGGGTGCCATAAAGCCATCGGCACTTTGTGCCCATTTCAGGATAACGTAAGGCCTTTTTTTCTCGTGAAAAGTAAAGAACCTCCGGTTCAGCCACCGGCATTCTTCTTCAAGAATACCCGCTCGCACATTCACGCCGTTCTTTTCAAGTTTTTCAATCCCCCTGCCGGATACTTCGGCAAATGGATCCGAAGTGCCTATGACCACACGGGGAATTCCCATCCTGACAATCAGGTCACTGCAGGGTGGTGTCTTGCCGTAATGGGCGCAGGGCTCCAACGATACATACAGGGTACTCTCTTTCAGCCAATCCTTATTCCTGACTGAATTGATGGCATTCACTTCGGCATGCGGCCCTCCATACTGAATGTGGTAACCCTCACCTATGATTTTTCCGTTGCGGACGATGACACAACCCACCATTGGATTTGGCGCTGTGGTTCCCGAACCCAGCATTGCCAGTTCGATACACCGGTGCATGAACAGGCGGTGAGTATCCATCTCATTATAAATCATGGAGGGCATTGTCAATTCAGGTATTAATGGCCGGTATCGCATTTCTTGATTAAGCCGGTCAAGCAAACCAGAGGTCCATCTGATTCAAGGTAGACGCAACTTGAAAGGGCGATATCATTCAAATAAGTAACTTTGCCAAAAATAACACAATGCAGCCGACAATTCAATATATCCGTAACGAATTACGTAACGTCTGTTCGCCTGAAGAAACAGAAGGTATCGTTCGCCTGATATTTAAACACCTGAAAAACTATTCCCTGACCGATCTGGTCCTGAAGCAGGATGAAAACATGTCTTCGCAGGAAAAGGAATCTGTGGCTGAAATTACGCGTCGTCTAAAGAATTCCGAACCGATACAATACATTTTGGGTGAAACTGAATTCTTTGGCCTGAATTATAAGGTAAACCCCAATGTACTGATTCCAAGACCCGAAACTGAAGAGCTAATCCATTGGATTTTGGAATCGGGACAAAATTTTCATCATATCCTGGATATGGGAACTGGTAGTGGATGTATAGCCATTTCTCTGAAAAACAGATTATTGGATTCGATTGTATATGCTTGTGACATTTCACCGGAGGCACTCAATACCGCCCGTGAAAACGCCAGGATAAACAACCTCCACATTGAATTTTTTAACGCCGACATACTGAAATACAATGAAATAGAGATTCCCGTAAAGCCCGATCTGATTGTCAGCAACCCTCCTTATGTCAGGAATTCTGAAAGAAAATTGATGGAAGACAATGTAACCCGGTTTGAACCCGGCCTGGCCTTATATGTAGATGACGATCAGCCACTCGTATTTTATGAGTCGATTGCCGACTTTGCAAAAAGATCAGGCTCCAGGGGTGGATGGCTCTACTTCGAGATCAATGAATCTTTTGGAACCGAAATGGCAAAACTTCTATCGTCAAAAGGTTTTGGGCAGGTCGAAATCAGAAAGGATATGCAAGGCAAAGACCGAATGATCAGGGCCATAATCTGAATCCAATCGTTTAATAATGGAAACATGAGAAGACGCAACTTCCTGAAATATGCAGCATTGCCAGCCATGGTTCCGATAACGGCCTTCCAGGGATTGCTATCGGAAAACAGAGGATGGATGCCTTCACCTGAAGGCAAAGTATGGATCTCAAGCGAGAATGACCTGATTGATTCTCTCGAAAAGGCTATTATGCCGTTCGGTGGAATTCGCGGTGTTCTTTCAGGCAGGCCCAAAGTTCTCGTAAAACCTGTCATGGCCCATAACCAAAAACCTGGTACAGGATACAATTCCGATCCCTTGTTGGTAAAGACCATCATTGAATGGTGTTACAAGGCAGGTGCCAGAGAGGTATCAGTACTGGACCAAACCCTGGACGAATGGACTCAAACCTATAAAAACAGTGGAATCGAGAGAGCCGCAAAAGATGCTTCCGCCAGGGTTTACCCGGCCAATGACGACCGATATTATACGTTGCCTGAAACGCTATCAGACAAAACCATCCTGGTACACCAGGCAATGGCAAATGCCGATATCATTATCAATATGCCTGTTGTCGGAATGATTAGGGGAGGTCAGGTAAGGGGTGCAATCGACAATTATCTAGGACTCGTTTGGGACCGGAACCAATGCAATGGAGCAAAACTCTCTACATGTATCGAATCTTTACTAAATTATAAATCGCCACAGTTAACCATTGCTGAAATATGGCCTGTAAACAAATCCTTCGGCCCGTCACTTCAGGACAATGATTTCAGGTACATTTCCGTTTCAGATAACATTGTGTTATCAGACCAGGCTTCGGCAGATATCCTTGGACTGAAATACGACAGGATTTATGGACTGAAAGAGACAATTCAGGCAGGCTTTGGACAGGAACACCCAGTCCCTGAACAGATTATAAAACTGAAGTGAATTGTTTCGAAGCACCAACTCAATTCGTCACGAAATCATTAAATTGCACATCGCCGACGTACTGAAATAATGAAACTTTTGAGAAAATTTGCAAAATATATATTGCTGCTTATTAACATTTTAGCCATTGTAGGACTATTGGCTTCCTATGCGTCGCTATATTTCCCGCCGGATAAGTGGTGGTTTGTTTCCATTGCGGGTATGGCCTATCCCTGGATTCTTCTCTTTAATATAGTCCTGATCGTTTTCTGGCTTTTGACCAAGCCCAAATTTATTTTCCTTTCTCTTTTGACAATCCTTCTTGGATTCAATGTCGCTTCCAGGTATTTCCAGCTGTCAGGAAAAAGTACTGAAGAACAAGGAATAAAGGTAGTTTCCTATAACGTAAAGCATTTTACCGGTACAGGCCGGAATCCGTCAAAAGATCTTGCCGACCTTGTCAAAGGTTTTTTGAAAGAGACAGAACCCGACATCATTTGTTTGCAGGAAGTGAAACTCCGTTCAAACCATATTTTCAACCTCCAGGCTGCAAAGAGTGAGTTTCCTTCAATCCGACATTATCAATATGCAAGGGCCAGCGGAACTGGGGGCTCCGTGACGTTAACCCGCTTCCCAATTGTCAAGATGCAGGAGATCAGGTTTGAAAATTCAGGGAATATAGCCATTTGCACCGACGTGGTGGCAGACAACGACACCATCCGGATCTTTAATATCCATTTGCAGTCGTACCGTATTGATCCCGATAAATACAGAATCATTGGGAAGCAGCGAATTTCAGATGAAAAAGATCTTGAGGAGGTGAAAGAACTGGGCATGAAATACCGGGATGCCGTAAAAATGAGGGCTAAACAAGCTCGCCTCATCCATGACAAGATCAATGCTTCACCTCATCCGGTCATTGTATGCGGGGATTTCAACGACCCTCCATCTTCCTATTCCTACCAGAAAGTAAGGGGAAACCTGACTGATTCTTTCATTGGGTCAGGAAGGGGTATTGGCCGGACCTATGTGGGAAAGTTACCCTCGTTTCGGATTGACTACATCCTTCACAGTGATATATTCAGCAGTTACAATTTCCAGGTCTATGATGTCCCCTATAGCGATCATCTGCCCATCGCATGTGACCTGTTCCGGAATTAGCCTCAAACCACGGAATCAAGTATTCTGTTCGATTCATGCCGGTCGAGATACAACTGCCTGACCAATGCTTCCTTATCCGGAAATTTTCTTTCATCCCTGATCTTGTCAACAAACACAAGAGTTATGGCTGTTCCGTATATGTGGCCGTCAAAATCGAAAAGATTGACTTCAATACTGCGTTTATCGGCATTATTATTGAACGTTGGACGCGTACCTATATTCATCATGCCTTTATATCTGATACCGTCAACAATAGCAAAGACCGCATAAACTCCATAGCCAGGGATGTGTTTATGAACTTCGGAAGATTCAATATTGGCGGTTGGAAAACCAATCGTCCTTCCCAGTTGCTGACCCTCCACAACCCTGCCGTGGAGGGTATAATGGTAACCGAGGTAGCGTGTTGCCTGCCGGATATCACCTGACTCAAGTGCATTCCGGATTCGGGTCGAGCTGATATTCACCTCATTCTCGAGAAGCACGTCGAGCTTAACAATGTTAAAGCCATATAAATCAGCACACTTTTTCAGATCATCGTAACTTCCTTCGCGATTCTTTCCAAAACGGTGGTCGTAACCAACCACAAGAGTTGAGGTATGTATCTGGTCAACAAGTACAGATTTTACAAACTCGGAATACGAGAGCTTAGCAAATTCAAGGGTAAAGGGATAAACTATAAGGTGATCAATCCCAGCCTGGCTGAGCAGTTCAATCTTTTCATCCAGCGTTGTCAAAAGCCTGAGATTGTGCTCATCAGGTGTCAGTACCTGACGGGGATGCGGATAAAATGTAAAGACTACCGACTCTCCCCCGGTTTGGTCAGCAATTTCCTTCAACTTGTCAAGCACTTTATGGTGCCCCAGGTGAACCCCGTCGAAAGTACCGATTGTGACGACCGGTTTACTGACTGAAATATTGTTTAAATCGTTATATACTCTCACTATTTCAAAAACTTGGACCCAAAAATATAAAATAATTATCTTCGCGTCCGAATATTTCCCCTTAGGGGAATTTATTAATTTTAGCGGCTATAAATTATAGATTCATAATGAATAACAGACTCATCATTTTTGTATCATTTATCTTTTTGATTATTACGGGATGTGACCGTCCCAAAAAATTCGAAATCACAGGAAAAATAACCAATGCCGAAGGCAGGATGTTATATCTTGAAGAATTGATGGTAGCCAATATGCGTCCTGTTGATTCTGTTAAAATCGGAAAAAGTGGCGATTTTGCATTCCGCGCCCACACCGGAATGCCTACTTTTTATTTATTGAAATTGTCGGAAAACAATTTCATTACTTTGTTGATCGACTCAGCCGAGGTTATCAACATCAAGGCAGATGCACTCACTTTTGCCAGGCAATATAGCATAGAAGGTTCACCAGGATCCATACTTGTGCAGGAACTCAATGAAAAATTGAACATTACCAAACAAAGACTGGACTCAATATCCTCATTATACACTTTATACGCCGACAGGCCTGATTACCTCGAACTGAAGCAACAGCTCGATCAGGCCTATGAAAATACCGTTCAGGAACAGGTGAACTATTCCACTAACTTTGTATCGGAACATCCATTCAGCATGGCCAGTGTTTTGGCATTGTACCAAAAGTTTGACAATGAAAACTATGTGGTCAGGGATCTTCATGCATTAAGGGTAGCGGCATCTGCACTGAATTCATTCTACCCGAAATCAGAACACGTGAAAGCGCTCTATCAGAACACACTGCAGCTGATTGCCCAGGAAAGAAACATGCAACTCAGGCAGCTTATCGATGAAGCCGGATCAGACTTACCGGAGATCGTGCTGCCCGATAAAGATGGCAACTCCATTGCCCTTTCATCTTTGCAGGGTAAGGTAATTCTTGTACACTTTTGGTCGGCCCTAAATCCTGATTCAAGAATTCTGAATCCTGTTCTTGTGGAAGCATATTCAAAATACCGTCAGAGAGGATTTGAAATTTATCAGGTGAGTGTTGACAAGGACCGTGAAGACTGGCTGGAGGCCATCCAAAAGGATAATCTTACCTGGATCAATGTTGGCGACATGGATGGGAGTATACAGGCTGTGATGAATTACAATATTCAGGCTGTTCCCTATAACTACCTCATTGGGCGTGATGGTTCAATCATAGCCCAGAATCTGAAAGGCCCGGCACTTGATAAGGCCTTATCAGATCTATTTAAATAATCTGTAAGCAGTTTCAGATCAAGCTTTATTACTCTTTACCACTGTTTCAATCCAAATTTCAGCGAATATTTGAAAGATCGCAAGAAAATATATTTTGTTTCCGATGTGCACCTTGGGGCACCCTCCCTCAAAGACAACCATGAAAGGGAAAGGAAATTTGTGAGTTGGTTAAACCAGGTTGGTCAGGATGCTTCGGAAATCTTCCTGATGGGCGATATCTTCGATTACTGGTTTGAATACAAAAAAGTAGTTCCGCGTGGTCACATACGGGTGCTAGGAAAACTGGCCGAACTAACTGACAGTGGCATTCCTGTCCATTTTTTTACCGGAAACCATGATATCTGGATATTCGATTACTTACCGACAGAAATCGGGCTGATAGTCCATCATGACCCCCAAACATTTAACCTTCTGGGTAAAAAGTTCTTTCTTGCACATGGTGATGGACTTGATCCTTACGACAAAGGTTATATATTTCTGAAAAAAATATTTAAAAGCAGGGTGTTACAGTGGTTTTATGCACGACTTCACCCTAACTTTGCAGTTACGGTGGCTCAGAAGTGGTCGAAGAACAGTCGTTTAAGCAAAAAGGATTATTCAGACACGTTTGATGCTACCAATGAAGGCATGTTTCAATTTGCAACCTCGATATTGGAGAAAGAACATTTTGATTACTTTGTGTTTGGCCACCGGCATCGTTTGGTAAATATTCCAATCAAAGGAAATTCGCGTTTTGTTTTGTTGGGAGACTGGATCAAGACATTTTCATACGGGGTGTTTGACGGAACAGATTTTGAGTTGAAGATTTTTTAAGATGAATAAATAATCATACTGTCGTGAAGATTTATACAACCATAACCGGATCAGGAAGTTATATTCCACCTATTCAGATTACAAACGATCATTTCCTGAATTATACATTTTACGACCCTGCCACAAGGGCTCCGTTTGATAAGGACAACGCTGAAATCATTGAAAAATTCAGGGAAATAACTAATATCGAAGAACGAAGATGGTGCAACCCTGAAGATCAGACATCAGATTTGGGTGCCTATGCCGCAAAAAATGCAATAGAAGCGGCAGGAATCGATCCCGAAACCCTTGATTTCATAATCGTAGCGCACAATTTTGGGGATTTGCCGGAAATGAACCGCCGCTCCTCCATTGTTCCTTATATGGCAGCCAGGGTTAAACAAAAACTTGGGCTGAAAAACCCATACATGTTTGCACACGATGTCATTGCCGGTTGTCCGGGATGGGTCCAGGCCCTGATTGTCGCTGATATGTACATTAAATCAGGGCAATATCAGAGAGGGTTGGTTGTAGGAACTGATATCAACAGCAGAGTTGCGGATCCATTCGACAGGGATGCCATGATTTTTGCCGATGGTGCAGGCGCGGTAGTGGTAGAAGCCATCAAATCAGAGGAACCCATTGGAATTCTTTCACATGCCATGCAGACTGACGCCCTTGAAGCCGATTACCTGGTCATGGATGCTACACTAAATCCTTCCTCAGATTTAAAAGATATCTATATCCGGATGCAGGGGCACAAGGTTTATGTGTATGCACTCACCAATGTTCCCAAAGTTGTGAAAAAGAGCCTTCAGCTTGCCGGATTGACCCTGACTGACGTAAACAAGGTTCTGATACACCAGGCGAACGAGAAGATGGACCAGGCAATTCTGGAAAGAGTTTTCCGATTGTATAAAATCAAGGATATTCCGGAAAGTGTAATGCCCATGACCATCAACAAACTGGGGAACAGCTCTTCGGCAACCATACCAACATTGTATGACCTCATCGTGAAGAATGAACTTGAAGGTCATTCCATCAATAGTGGCGATGTCATCATTTTCACGTCAGTAGGAGCCGGAATGATGATAAATTCAGTGGTATATAAAGTACCTTAGGGATTTTTCTAACTTGCTTTCAGGCGGTTCAGGCTGGATCTGTCAAGCTTTTCGCGTGCATATTCCAACGAAATGGTCAACTCCTTCAACTGTTCAGTGGGAGAATGGAACATCGCATCAATCATGATATTTTCACATATTGACCGTAAGCCCCTGGCTCCAAGCTTGAATTCAACAGCCTTGTCCACGATATATTCTAATGCATCTTCATCAAAAGTCAGCGTGATTCCGTCGAGTTCGAACAATTTCACATACTGTTTTATGATCGAGTTCTTTGGCTCGGTTAAAATCCGTCTCAGGGTATCCCTGTCCAAAGGATCAAGATGGGCCAGTACGGGAAGACGACCAATGATTTCAGGAATCATTCCAAATGACCGCAAATCCTGGGGTGATATATACTGCAGCAGATTCTCCCTGTCGATTCTGTCACCATCTTTTGCAGCGCCATAACCAATCACTTTAGTGTTGAGCCGCTGAGCAATTTTACGCTCGATTCCTTCAAAGGCGCCACCACATACAAACAGAATATTTTTGGTATTGACCGGGATCAATTTCTGTTCAGGGTGTTTCCGGCCGCCTTGCGGAGGAACATTCACAACTGAACCTTCAAGCAGCTTCAGTAAACCTTGCTGCACTCCTTCGCCGGATACATCCCTGGTGATGGAAGGATTGTCACCCTTCCTGGCAATCTTATCAATTTCATCAATAAAAACAATGCCACGCTCAGCTGCCTCGACATTATAATCGGCAACCTGCAACAGGCGGGTCAGAAGGCTTTCAATATCTTCACCCACATATCCGGCTTCGGTAAGCACGGTAGCATCGACAATCGTGAAAGGGACATGCAGCATTCGGGCGATTGTACGGGCCAGCAAAGTCTTGCCCGTTCCAGTTTCACCTACAAGTATGATGTTGGACTTTTCAATCTCAGTTTCGTCATCGTCAACTCTTTGGGAAAGCCTCTTATAATGATTATAAACCGCGACTGACAGTATCTTTTTGGCCTGATCCTGTCCGATGACATACTGATCGAGAAATTCCTTTATTTGGAGAGGTTTCATCAGTTTCATCCCATCCAGCTCAAAAGCTGAATCCCTTTTCATCTCCTCGAGGATAATCGAATGGGCTTGTTCGGCACACCGATCACAGATATGGCCTTCAATGCCGGCAATAAGGAGATTTACATCACTCTTTTCCCTACCACAGAATGAACACTTATCAGATTTTCCCTTCGTATTACTCATTATTTTCTCTCTCTAAACAAAATCTCATCAATCATTCCATATTCAACGGCTTCCTCTGATGTCATCCAGTAATCCCTGTCTGCATCTCTTTCGACCTGCTCGATCGACTTGCCTGTATGATCGGATAAAATCTTATACAATTCATTTTTAATCTTCATGATTTCGCGGGCAGTAATTTCAATGTCAGAAGCCTGACCCGAGGCACCGCCCATGGGCTGGTGAATCATTATCCGTGAATGTTTAAGGGCTGAACGTTTGCCCTTGGTACCTGCTGTCAGCAGGATAGCTCCCATGGAAGCCGCCATACCGGTGCAAATGGTTGCCACATTGGCCGTAATGTACTGCATGGTATCATAGATGCCAAGTCCGGCATGTACCGAGCCCCCGGGGGTATTGAAATATACCTGAATATCTTTGGAAGGATCAGTTGATTCGAGAAACAGTAACTGGGCCTGAATGATATTGGCAACCGTATCATCAATCGGTACACCAAGGAAAATGATACGGTCCATCATCAGACGCGAGAACACATCCATGGATGCCACATTCAGCTGTCGTTCCTCGATAATGGTAGGTGAAATGTAATAATCATGCACTGATGTATATTGATGCATGGTCATGCTGCTGATACCTGCATGTTTGGTTGCATACTTCCTAAATTCATTATCCCAGTTCATATCTTTTCCTCCTGATTTTAACAATGAAACCTTAAAATTAAACCCTAGGGGTTGTAAACATGCAAAGTTAAAAAAAAGCAGCAGCTTTTTTACCGGCTGCTGCATGCATATCTTATTACAGTGCTTTGAATTCTTCGGTTGTCACTTCCTTTTCATTCAGCTGGACCTTTTCTCTCACCAGGTCGTAAACCTTGATTTCGAAAACCCTTCTGACAATCCGTTCCCTGTCATCCTCTTTCTCCATGATCCTATGGGCATAGGATTCAAGGTGTTCATCAGCCACCTGATATATTCCATATTGCTGGAATTGCGACAAAGCAATGTTCTTGGCCATTTGGAGAGTTTCCTCCTCACTGACCTCAATTTTATTCTCGTTAATGATATTGTTTTTGATCAGCTGCCAGCGAAGGTCTTCGGTAAAGCCCTCGAAATCCTCTTCAATCTTTTCATCTGTCAGTTCCTTGTTGGTCTCTTTCAGCCAGCGTTTCAGGAAAGGTTCGGGCAATTCCATGGGGACTGCAGCCACCAAACTTTTCCGGGCATCAACTTCAAATTGTTGTTTGGATGAGTTTTCCAAACTAAGGCTGATGTTCTCAG
>JACDJC010002165.1_pt1 | contig 15906 bp, 16 predicted proteins | sample 7454191 | NCBI WGS metagenome assembly JACDJC01 (sample SAMN14253291, study PRJNA609438) | sludge metagenome | isolation source: sludge after 25d culture with pyrite and EDTA | collected 2018-12-20 | reverse complement strand
TGGAGCACGGCTTGAAGGCCAGAATGACTGGCGCACGCGCAAGCCAAACGGACGATTACCCGCGCCGCCGCACGATAAAACGGGGCACACTTGGCATCATCCAGATGCCCTCTTGATTGACATTGTCAAAAACGGTCTGGTGCCTGGCAAAACCGCGCCACCCGGATACGTAAGCGATATGCCAGCCTATGGCCAGTCATTGAGCGACCCCGATATTGCGGCCGTGTTGGCCTATATCAAGAGCTCCTGGCCACCTAAAGCACTGGCTGCACAGAAAGAAATCACGCTGCAACCGAGGCAGTAAGTGCCCGGCGAAGATGCTCCATTACCTTGCCTGGAGCAATCGCTGCGCATCACCCGCAACCGATGCGTGGCTCAAACTCAGAGCGAACGCTGCAGACATGATTGCACAATGTCCAGTGGATAGGCTGGCGCGCAAACAGGGCATCGACGAGGTGCGCCGGGGCAAAGAAATCCAAACCACAATTCCCGACAAAACCCAAGCCTGTCCGTCGGATCTCGCGACCCTCAAATGGGCATCATAGTACAATCAGCAGCGGCTTCTCGGTTCGCTCGGTGATGCACTCCTCGCCCAGGCCGAACAACATTACTATGAGCAACCCGAAGCACAGGCTGCAGAGCTTGTTTTACTTCAGGTAACCACCCTCCGTGAGTTCCGGGGCGATTCATGGCGGCCTGACCGGAATCTCCATCATGAGCTATACCTCCCTCGTTTTCATCGCATTTGCGATGTCCACTGATGCGTTTGCCGCAGCGATTGGCAAAGGCGCAGCCATGCGCAGACCTCATTTTTTCCGAACGCTACGTATTGGCTTCTTGTTTGGCATTATTGAAGCGATCACACCTGTAATAGGCTGGGCAATCGGTTCAATAGCCGTCGTGTGGATATACGATTGGGACCACTGGATCGCTTTTGCTTTGCTGCTTGCTTTGGGCAGTCGGATGATCTGGGAGGGAGTCAAAAGAGAGAATGAGACGACAAGCCCGAAGATGCCTACGGATCAGTCCTTTGTTGTACTAGCGCTGACAGCGGTTGCAACCAGTATCGATGCAATGGCGGTTGGGTTGGGCCTTGCATTCGTCAATGTCAATATTTTTGAGGCGGCCCTACTGATCGGATTGGCGACGACAATCATGGTGACTATAGGCATCATGATTGGAAGATTCCTGGGGACCGTTATCGGGAAAAAGGCTGAAGTGCTCGGTGGTTTTGTGTTAATCGGAGTTGGTGCCATGATTCTCTATGAACATTTATCTGCCTAGTATCGATGCCGGTGCTCCAGCACCTCACTCTTTATGTGGCCTACTGCCAAAGATCGATGTGGCGTTCGATCTCCAGCAGCGGCCGCTCCAATTTGCCGATCTTCTGACCGGGTGATGTGCTTAGCGAACAGACCAAGCCTGATGGTGCTCTGTTGTTTCATGGCGGTCAAAGGGGGGCAGGACAGGCCTGGGCCATTTTGCAAGGCAGGGGGCCACTGAACAACGCCGTCTGTCCCCCTTCATACTAATGACTATTTCCAGACGGCTGCACCATCAGGACCTTGAATGTGCTCCGTCCAGAGGGCACGGACCTGGGTCGTAACGGCCTCAGGCAACGGGACATAGTCCAGTTGTGCTGCAGACTCGTCGCCATTTTTAAAGGCCCAGTCAAAAAATGCCAGGACATCATGCGCACGTGCGACATTGTCCTGCCTGGCGTGCATCAGAATAAAAGTCGCTGCCGTCACCGGCCAGGACTGCGCGCCAGGTTCGTTATTCAGGATCACACCCATGCTTGGCGCGTTTGCCCAATCCGCGTTGGCGGCCGCGGCTGCAAACGCCTCCTGTGAAGGCTGCACGAACTCGCCATCGCGATTGCGTAGTTGCGTCCAGGACAGCGCATTTTGCTTGGCATAGGCGTACTCGACATAACCGACGGAGTTCTTGAGTTGACGCACATAAGCCGCTACGCCCTCGTTACCTTTGCCGCCCTGGCCAGCAGGCCACTTGACAGCCTTACCCTCTCCGACTTGTCTTTTCCAGTCAGCCGAGACTTGAGACAGGTAATTGGTCCAGCCAAAGGTCGTGCCCGACCCGTCCGCGCGGTGGACCACGACAATCGCGCGGGCAGGTAATGTCAGGTCAGGATTCAGGGCCTTGATCGCCGGGTCATCCCACTGCTTGATCTTTCCCAGAAAAATGTCGGCCAGCACCGTACCGGTCAGCTTTAACTCACCGGGCTTGATACCCTCCAAGTTGACCACCGGGACCGTGCCGCCGATCACAGCGGGAAACTGAATCAGACCGTTCGCTTCCAGCGCATCAGCCCGCATGGGATCATCTGAGGCACCGAAATCCACGGTCTTGGCAATAATTTGCTTCTGGCCACCACCTGAGCCAATCGATTGGTAATTCACACGATTGCCGGTTTCCTGATGGTATTGAGCCGCCCATTTCGCATAGATCGGATACGGAAAAGAAGCGCCTGCGCCGGTGATATCAGCCGCCTGCACGGACGCAGCGACAGCACACGTGGCCAAGACGGCCGAGCAACGCAGCATAGTATGTTTGAGCATTGTTTGATCCTTGTGGGTCATCCATCCATGACGGAACAATCCGTCATGTACGTATGCTAATGGTCCAGGATGACAGTTTGATGACAATCGCGGGCTAAGCGCATCAAACCCGATGTGATCATACCGGGGTCCAGAACGCACCAGTAGCGGCCGATCCAATCACACCCGCGAAAGCGGCAGACTCATCCTTTCCCAGCGGTCGTCCGACCCTGCTGTGGGCGGTTTCGTCTGGACATGGTTGGAGCAGCAGGCGTTGCACTCTTGCGCGCTTGGCTTTGATTGCAAGCAGCATGCTGGTATCTGACTCTTGTCTTCAGCTTTGCGCTGAAAATTCATCATGAAGTCACGGTAGAAAACAGTCACATTATGAATCGTTCAACGCTTCGCCCCGAAATTCAAGCTTGGCGCTCAAGCCTTTTCCATGTATGCCCTCGTCGAAGCTCAGGACGGCGTCGAACAGGCTTGCGATACGGGCGGCAATCGATAAACCCAGACCGCTACCGTAAGCCTGATTGCCCATGGCACGATAAAATCGATCCGTCAGGCGTGCACGCTCTCGGGTTTGCACACCCGGACCATCGTCTCGCACAATGACAACGGGCTTTCCTGCCGTCTTGGTCAAAACGATTTCGATATGGCCGCCCTGCACTCCATACTTGACGGCGTTATCCACTAAATTATTCAGCAAGCTGCGCAGAAATTCTGCATTTCCGTTTACCGCCAAAGACGCGTTTTCAATGATGGCCAGAGTAATGCCTTTGCGACGCCTATCCGTTTCGTGGGCGGCGGTACATGCCCGGACAGCATCATTGAGGCTTATAAGAGACATTGAAAGGTTCCGGGTCTCATCCAGCCTGGCAAGCAGCAATAGCTGGTCGACCAGATGCGCTGCGCGATCAACGCCCTCCACCACGTTCTGCATGGCGAGGCGTTGCTCAGCAGCAATCGTTGCCTGCAACGCCACCTGTGCCTGTACTTTGATCACGGCCAACGGCGTCTTCAGCTCATGGGCCGCATCGGCGGTGAATGCACGCTCATGCTCAATGGAACTGGAAAGTCTCAAGAGCAGGCTGTTTAGCGCATCGCCAAGCGGGCGGATTTCGTCGGGCGCGCGACTCATGTCAATAGGCGCCAGATTGTCTGCATTGCGCGTCTTGATCTGCATGGATGTTGTTTTCAACGGCGCCAGACCGCGGCCAATACTGATCCATACCAATAAGGCAAGCAGCGGCAAGGCAACGGCCAGCGGCTGCGCGATCCGCTTTGCAACGCCAACGGCCAGATCACCTCGCTTGTCGCCCTGCTGAAAGACCTGCACGGTACGGCCAGTCTTGGCATCTTGCAGACTGTACACATACCAGGGATCGCCGTTCACCGTCAGTGTCTGTACGCCATGGTCGAACTGGGGTGCTGCGCTTGGTGCCAGGTCAAGGCTGGGTAAGACATTGGTGCTCACCAGCACGTCTCCTTTTCCATCGCGGACCAGAAAACGAAGAAGATGTGCCGACTCGAGATCGCCATCATCGTCTTCCTCGTCCCATTTTTCCTGCGCAAGCCGTTTGAGGCCATCCACGTCTGCGAACATCAGCGTTCTGGCCACCTGCACCAGCCGTGCGTTTTCCCATTCATCGACTTCGTGGGTGGCGTTGCGAAAACTGTAAGCCAGCGTCCAGCCCCACACCAGCAACAGGCTGCCCAACAACAGCAAAACCAGTCGTCGCCTGATCGATCGCATCAGTGCTCCCTGGCAACGAGATAACCAGCTCCTCGAACCGTTTTTATGAATTCCGCACCAAGCTTTTTGCGCAAATTTGAAATATGCACTTCGATGGCATTGCTTTCAATCTCGTCATTCCAACCGTAAAGACTCTCTTCCAGGCGCGCGCGCGAGAGCACCGTCCCCTGATGGGAAAGCAGCTCAATCAGAATAGTGCACTCACGCACGGTCAGTGCGATCTGCTGGCCGTCACGAAGCGCCGAAAACGTGGTCGGGTCTATTGTCAAATCACGGTAATGGATGAGCTCGACACTGCGCCCATGGGCGCGGCGCAGTAGTGCACGGCATCGCGCAATGAGTTCACCGAGGTCGAAAGGCTTTCCCATGTAATCATCCGCGCCGATTTCGAGACCGGCGATCCGGTCGGCGGTCATATCGCGTGCCGTCAGTATCAATACCGGCACGTCATTGCGGCGATGGCGCAACCACTTCAGCAATTCCGTACCGCTCATCTTGGGCAAGCCCAGGTCCAGCACAAGCAACGAATATTCGGTTGTAATCAAAGCCAGACGTGCCGCATCCCCGTCCTGCGCCCAATCGAGTGCAAAGCCCGCCTGTCGCAATCCGGCTTCAATGCCGCTTCCCAGCAGCTTGTCGTCTTCGGCCAAAAGGACGCGCATGGATGGTGATTCCGATCAAACCTGATGTTCTGTGCGGCGGACTTGCGCTTGAACGCTTTGCGTATCCGCTGAGCTTGAACGCCTGATGGCCCCTGCTGATGGCGCGTTAGACGTTGGCCGGCACTCCGTTGACCTGGCATGCTCAGGGCACTTCGCAGGCAGCACAATGGCCGTCAACGACTCGCACAGTATATGCCTTTCCACCCTCGGCGCAGCACACGGAACAGGCCAGCTGATGTGTAACAGTTGACTGAGAAATCGGGCCCATCAGGAATGTTCTTGTAAAGCGGCTGCTTAAGATTCGCTTCAGATTTGTCATGCAATATCGTCGTGTGCAACAAGCACAACGACTTGATAAAGGATATCTGCAATGAAGCTTACCACTAAGTCACTCGCCATCCCTTGCGTTGCCGGCCTGTTTTTCATCACGCCATTGGTGGCCAGCGCCAACGGCACCTGCACACACGAACCCAAGAGCAAGTGGATGCAAAAAAAAGACATTTCCGCAAAACTTCAGAAGGATGGCTACCAGGTCAAACGCGTCAAGATCGAAGGCTCCTGCTACGAAGCCTTTGCTCTGGACAAGGCGGGAAAGCGGCACGAGCTGGTGATCAACCCCATGACGGGCGAGTCCGTAAGACAAGAGGCGGGTGAATGAAACACGTCCATTCTGCCGAAGATCTTCCAACGAGCGTAGCGGTTTGGGACATCTTTATCAGGGTCTTTCACTGGAGCTTGGTGGCGGCGTTTGCCAGCGCCTATCTGACCAGTGACGCGGGCGCCATCCACCATTGGTTTGGATACGGGGTGATTGGGCTGATTTCGGCACGATTGATCTGGGGTGTGGTGGGGACTGAACATGCTCGATTTATCAATTTCGTCCCTTCCCCGGAAACGTTCGCTGCCTATGTGAAAGAACTCCTTGCTGGTCGCGAACCCCGTTACCTGGGGCACAATCCGGCCGGCGCCGCAATGATCGTCACACTGCTGTTGATGCTTGGTGCGACCGGCACCACGGGTTGGTTGCTTACGACCGACATGTACTGGGGCTCCGAGATCATGGCTGGCTTGCATGCGTTCTGTGCGAACACCGTGCTGGCGTTGGTGGGCGTGCATGTAGCCGGAGTGGCGTTGGCCAGCTGGCGGACTCGCGAAAATCTTGTGAGAGCCATGCTGACCGGCCGCAAACGCCAAAACGAATAGAGGCGACCCCACCTGCTCATTGCCGCGGCAGTGACTGAACTCCAATCAGTACCTTCTGTCAGCAGCACCTCGTGCCCTACATGAATCCTGCGAACTGCTGCCAGTGCCGAATCAACGACCATTCAGCACGGAGCTCAAACTCATCCAGACTTTGGGAACGTCTGCAGTCGGTGCGGCTTGAGGTCGGCGCCTTGTCAGATCAGGCGAACCGGATGAACGGTGATGCCCGCGTGCTTGGTCCTGAGTCGCAGGCTCCAGTGTGATCTTACGCAACCAGGCCTGCAGCTCTGCGTGATCCGCAGCCGGCACGGTGAATGCTGCAGCGGGCTTGCTCGTGGCAGATATCCTGTCGATGTGGATGTCCACCACTTTATTCCAAATTGCTATATGAATAAACGAACTGATCGAACATTACACTATCGACCTGAAATTCAGCTTAAATTTTGATAGGGTGCTGTTGTTGATCTTTGTCAACTGCTATTGCTTCCACAGGAATAATATGATCATGCGTGCTGTGTATGAGACACATGTAAGGCACTGACGCTTGAGCTCGCTTAGTCAGGAGCTCCAGTATGTACGTTGGTATTGACGTTATTGAAAAGGATTCCCATCATGGAAATCAGTATGCGTGATTTGTGGACGGTGCTTCATGGGATGGGTTTTGGCGCGTTGTTCATGCTGGCATTTACCGGGGCGATTGCCGAGTTGTTCCAAATGTCCGCGCCTGGTTCCCCGACGATCCCAGATCGCAGAAATCAAATGTTGTTGCGATTCTATCTAATCGGCATGGTCGCACTGGCCTGGTTGACCGTTTTTTCAGGTGCTTACATCGTGTATCCATGGTACCGCGCTGTAGCGCCGGCGGGCGTGGTCGATCTGACTGGCTATCCTCGGATGTTGCTGATAGCGAGTCCGAGTACAAGCGAATGGCATAAATTCGGCATGGAATGGAAGGAGCACGTGGCCTGGATTGCCCCGATTTCAATGACTATGGTTGCCTATGTGTTTGCAAAGTACGGCCGTAGCCTTGCCAAACACCGTGATTTACGCAAGGCTGCACTGATCTTTACGCTGGCGGCCTTCCTGACCACAGGCATCGCGGGCGGATTTGGCGCTTTTCTTAATAAATACGCACCAATTCGGGGTGGTGCGACGATTCACTTGATGAATGGAGAGTAATCATGGCAAGCATTAACGAATCCTCAACGGACAAGGACCTGCCCAACGGCGCCGGTGCCGCAGCGATTCTAGCCGCAGGCATCGGATGTGCCGCGCTAGGGGTGCTCGCCGTGCTGGGTGATGCTTTTTCCGGTATGAAAAATTTACTGAATTTCTACAATCCCACCGGACCCCTCTCAGGCGTGACAACGGTGGCCATCGTTGTGTGGCTGGCAAGCTGGTTCATGTTGGCGCGGAAGTGGGATGGCCGAGACGTGGCGCTAAACAGGGTCAGCGCTGCCGCCTTCGTCCTGCTGGCAATCGGCCTTTTCCTGACCTTCCCGCCTGGAATGGATCTGCTGCAGGGTAAGTAGCGTGAAGGTGTTTCCAGGGGCTCAGCATCATAGGTCGAGACTGTAAGATTTTTTTGTGGGCGAGGCCGTTTGATCCGGTGCGCAGCAAACCTCGCCCTTCAGGGCGGGGAAGGATAGCGCGGATGGCGTAGCCGTCCTTGTGTTTGTGTCTGGGGCCCGCTGCGATTCAGTGTGTTGGCGATACTTCGCCACAAGGCCAAACCGGCGGTGCATTTTGAAGGAGCAGCGCCCATCCGGCCGAGAATCTTTGCCATTACCCGTGGGCCTTGCGCATAATCAAGCCATGCAACGACTTCAGGCCTTCAAATACGAACTTCGGCCGGACGGCCATCAGGCGCGGCAAATGCGCCGTTACGCTGGCTCGTGCCGGTTCATTTTCAACAAGGCGCTGGCGTTGCAGAAAGAGAACCACGAGGCCGGAGGCAAATTCATCGGCTACGTGGCGCTGGCCAAGCGCCTGACGGCGTGGCGCAACGGCGCCGACACCGTCTGGCTCAAAGAGTCCCCCGTGCATCCGCTGCAGCAGGCGCTCAAAGACCTGGAGCGCGCCTACACCAACTTCTTCGCCAAGCGGGCGGACTTCCCGCGCTTCAAGAAGAAAGGCCAGCACGACAGCTTCCGTTATCCTGATCCGAAGCAGATCAAGCTCGACGAGGCGAACGACCGCATCTTCCTGCCCAAACTCGGCTGGCTGCGCTACCGCAACAGCCGCAAGACGAAATTCAGCAATAACTGGAAGCGGGCCCGCGCCCGTGTCCAGCGACTCCACGCCCGCATCGGCAACTGCCGCCGCGACTTCCTGCACAAGACCTCGAGCATCATCAGCCAAAACCACGCGATCGTATGTATCGAGGACTTGCAGGTGCGCAATATGTCCGGCTCGGCGACAGGCACCACCGAGGCACCGGGCAGAAACGTTCGGGCCAAATCCGGCCTGAACAAAGCCATCCTCGACCAGGGCTGGTTCGAGTTTCGCCGCCAGCTGGATTACAAGCTGGCATGGAACGGCGCCTATCTCATCGCCGTGCCACCGCACCACACCAGTCAGACTTGTCTGAGTTGCGGCCATGTGGCCAAGGACAACCGCCAAAGCCAGGCCCGCTTCGAGTGCGTGGTGTGCGGCTTCAAAGAAAACGCCGATGTGGTCGGCGCACGCAACATCCTTTCTCGCGGGATGGAAAAACTGCGAGACGAAGGGCAGAACACGGCGCGCGCTCGCGCCGGGTGCGCAAGCACAGCCCGGATCGCCTGTGAAGTGAGTGGTGCGGTAAGGCCGCCAGCAACAGGAACCCGCCGAGGCGAGTCAGTCCATGCGGGCTGAACGCGGTAGGAATCCCCTTTCTTTCCGTCCTTTGGACGGCTCGCATCAGCGAGAGGGGGGAGGATGTCAACAAAGAGATCAATGCAGTGACGCAGAACGCGCCACCTGCATAGAAGGGCAAGCATCGTCGGCTGTAAACGGCTTTGACCCGGGAGCGCCCGGTCGGTCCCGCCGGAAAACCTGAAATTGTCGTGGTCGGCACCGAACCGCGCCAGTCGCGGCGCGGTTCGGTGCCACTCACGCTGGCCTGCTACGGCTGCTCCATCTTCCAAGACTCAGTAGCAGGATGGAAACGACTACGATGGTCGCCAATGTCATATTGGGCACGTAGTACGTCGTATAAACATCCCAACCCAGCATGCGCAGCGCCACAGACACCTCGGTATAAATGCCGATCAAATGACCACCAAGCGTGCCAGTAATGGCTAGCAGCGCGCTGCCCACCAGTGCGAAACCCGCCATGATCCAGCGTGACAGGCCGTTCCACACGGCGTCACCACGGCGCCAGCGCACAAACAACACCATTGCCCAATAAGCGACCGTCCAGCTCGCGGCCAGCACGTGGTTGCGACCGAGCGCTGAGGCAGAAATGGTTTCCCACGGCCAGACCATCAGACCAATGGAGAAAGCGATGATTCCAAAAACCAGACTGACGCTGAGCAATGGCACCAGTGCCCGATCTACCGCTTGAGCCAAGGCGCCGCTGGAAAAAGCGCGCAGCAGGATTGCTAGTGTGGCGGTCATCCACAAAGCGATGGGGAAGTGCACGAAGAGGACGTGATAGGGGGCCATGGTCAGACTCCTTTCTTGCTTCTGAGTAGTTGGTTAAGGGCGAGGCCAAAGGCGACGATCAAGGCGGTTCCGGCAAACAATGTCCACAGCCACTGGCGGCGGATTTCCTCGGCGAATTCAGCTTCAATGCCATATTGCGTGAGTTGAGCCTCACTGTGGTGGGTGGTCACCGGCAGCCCCTCGCGAATGAACTCGGCACCCGCATGCTGGACGCTGTTGAGCATCGGCCAGCTGACCTGTCCTGGGTAAAACAACGTGACCGTTTTCCACGGCTGATTCCAGGTCGGCTCATTGCCTTCAAAATGGGTTGCGACCATGTCCGCATTACGCCCCAAACCAAGTGTGATCGGCAGCGATATGTTGTGCCAACGGCTGCCGCTCGAGTTGCGATGAACGCCAAAAGCCAGGTTGTAAACTCGCTTATCAACGAAAATCTTGTCGTCTGCCGGATGACCGGTATCCATGGCACGCTTCAGGGTCACTTCCCAGAAGCCGTCTTTCCAGCGTCCGCTACCCACCACACTGATGTCCGCATGCGATCCATCGCCGCGTCCGCGCAGCAGTAGACGACGCGGAATGGTGTCTCCATCCTTCCATGCAAAGCTTGGATCAAAAGGCACTGCAGTGTCGTCGGTAATGTAGTAGACATCATCAAAGCCGAGCTTGCGCTGAGCCAGATCGTCCCATTTCAACGCTCTGCGGTTGGTTTTCTGCGGATCCAGCATGAACTTGGGCTGTTTTTTCTCTTTGTCCCAATTGGTAGAAAAGGCAGCCTTGCCTGCGTCGCCGGATCGGGCGTCGAAAATGTATTCATCATCGGAAGCGTTAACCGGGTTGCCACGATGCGCACGCCAGTGCCACAGGTCAAGGAAATACCCGGCTTGCCGTTGTGCCTTGAGCGTTGCTTCAGGCTGCACGCTCGCCCAATCATTGATGTCGGTACGGGTTTCAGGCAAGTACTTGCGCACTTCTTCCTGATTGCGCTGCTGGCCGAGATACGGGTGGGCCTCCACTTCCTCCTTCTTGGCCTCGTTGGTGAAGAATCGCATGCGGTCGCCGATGGTGATGTAGCCGCCATAACGGGCGAATTCAGGTATGCTGCCATCGTCCACCATCATCGACACCCGATCCTCGTAGATGCCCTCGGGCTGTGGCCCGACTACGCTTTTCCCGTGTCGGACCCATTCACCGCCTTCGAATTTCAACATATCGTGATAGATCGATGGTTGTTTTGCCGGCCAGCGGAATCGGAAAAACATGTCGGTGCCGTTATAGGCGGCCTTGACCTGCAACGGCAGGGTCAACTCATCGGGGATATAGATATTACGCTTGGGATCATTATGAACCACGCCGGTGCCGTGGGTGAACCACGATAGCAGCAAGGCGCCGCCAAACAAAGCCAGGGCGGCAAGAAGTCCCTTCCCTTGCAAGAAATTATTCATGTATGCTCTCCTCGTGGTGTAGTGTGTCCAGTATCAGCCGTTGTGACACGTTTGCATTTGATTTGCATCAACACGAGCGGGGCCTATCTCGGAAAACGGGATTTAAAGGTAAATATTTGGTAATCACGTAGGCCAAGTCTGGAGCGCGCCGCTCGTCAGCCTCCGGCTTATTTACTTGGGTCAATCGCCATATCCCTGAACAAATGCGAATGAGCCAAGGCCCAGAGACAACATGTCGACCTTCTCATTCGAATTTCAGGGCCATTTCGTCTGTCTTCCGGGCCCTTGCGCCGGTCTGCCCGTGTCAACGCATGACGCAGTGACAATAGATGAACGGCTGGACGACGCCATTCGGTGTCTGGTGCCGTTCCTCCAGGCTCTCGATCAGCTCGAAAGCATCACCGAATTCGTCATGCAGCTTCTCCGGGGTATAGCGCACCACCGGCAGGCCGCTGCACTGTGTCGGGCCGTCTGCGGCGAAGGTCGCGACGATGACGTGGCCGCCGGGCCGGACGGCGTGGCGTACTTGCGCAACGTAGGCCGCACGTTGCGCGGGCTTGGTCAGAAAATGGAACACGGCCCGATCATGCCAGATGTCATACGCTTGTGCGGGCAGTTCGAGCTGGGTGATGTCACCCGCGAGCCACTGCACTTGGTTGGCCCGGGCGCCCAGTCGCTCACGGGCCACAGAAAGCGCAGCGACAGAGATGTCCAGCACGCTGACGTCGAACAATCCCTGCTCCAGCAGGTCGTCCACCAGGGTCGAGGCTCCGCCGCCGACATCGATGACTCGGCAGGGTTGCCCCCCTGCAATGCGCTGGATGAGCGCCAGTGATCGCGCGGCATGCGGCTGATACCAACTGACTTCCCGGGAAGCGCGACTGGTGTAGATGTGATCCCAGTGTGTGCGCATGTTCATCGAAAGCTCCTTGGCCACCGGGATCACGCACGTGTTGCGCAGAGTCCGCGCGCCTGATCTAGTCGGCGGCATCTTCAGGGATTCAGCCAGGCCGAAGCCTGCTCAGGACGCCGGCCCTGCCTGCTCGGCCAACAGCGCCTCGACTTCGGCGTCCGACACCTGGGAAAAAGCCTGATACCACTGACCGATGGCTATGAACGGCTCGGGCTGAAGCGGGCACACCACCTCGTCCACCAGCAGTTCCAGCCTGTGCACCGTGTCCGGCGGCGCAACCGGCACCGCAACCACAATACGGCCCGGCTTCTGGGCGCGTACCGCGTCGATGGCGGCATGCATGGTCGCGCCCGTGGCCAGTCCGTCGTCCACCAGGATCACACAACGCCCGGCCAGATCCGGCCACGGACGATCGCCCCGGTAGGTCCGCTCGCGGCGTTCCAGCTCATGGCCTTCCTTGGTCGCCACCGCTTCGATGGCCACGGGGCTGACGCCCACACTCCTGAGCACATCCTCGTTCATCACGCGCACTCCACCGCTGGCGATGGCTCCCATGGCCAGTTCGGAATGGCCGGGCACGCCCAGCTTGCGCACCAGAATCACATCCAGCGGCGCTTGCAGGGCCTTGGCAACCTCTGCCGCCACGGGCACGCCGCCACGTGGCAGTCCCAGCACGATCGTGTCGTTCCGATGGGCATAGGGCTGCAGTGCCTGTGCCAAGGTTTGGCCGGCGGTGCGGCGATCGGGAATGGGCAAGTCCATGATGGCTGGCTTATGTGGAAATCAGGGATCCCTGGCCGCGCGAAGCGACGAGCGCTGTGGTGCAGATCACGACGCCTCGGCAGGTTCAGGGACGGTGAACAGGCCGCGCAGATCCTCCGGAAGTTGGTTGCGGATATCTTCCGCCTGCCCCGGGCTGATCGCCTTCGCGATCGTCCCGATCACCGGGCCGATCAATCGCTCGGCCTGCACCGCATCCAGCCCGAGTTGCCTGGACAGCTCGGCGAGGACGGTCTTCCGATCGATTGCCTTGTCCGGGCCGGGCGCCAGTGTGCGTAGCGACGGTTGCAACAGTGATGGAAGCTGTGCGATGAAATCCGTGGCTTCTCCTGGCGTGATGCGCCGGACCAGCAGTGCCAGTGCGGTCTCGATGGCGATCCGCGTTTGCTGCCGGTCCTCGAGATCCGTTTCCGCCTGTACCGCATTGATCAATCGCGACAGCGTCGCCTCGGCCCGGGCCAGACTGCGTCGGCGCGCCGGTGATCGGGGACTTTGAGCCGGGCCGCCCTCCCCGATTTGTGTCTGGATGACCGCGGCCAGTTCATCGAGCGGTGCGGCTTCGTCGAGAAGCAGGTCGTCGAGCGTCACCATACCCACGACCCGGCCATTCTCGGTGATCGGGATGCGCCGGATGTTGCCCTGCTGCATGAGCGCTACAGCGTCCTCGCGGCTGTCCTTGAGCGTCAGCGTCAATGGCGAGGGCGTCATGACCTGGGCGATGGTCGTATTTTCGGGATCCAGCTTGCGGGCCAGTGCACGCACCGCAAGGTCGCGATCCGTCACGATCCCGACGACGCGCCCGTCATCCTGCACCATGATGGCACCGATGCTGTTGTTTTCCATGGCTCGTGCCGCTTCCAGCACAGAGTTCTTCGAACTGAGGACCACGAGACGTGGCCGACGGTACCAGTAAAGGGACATGATTCCACTCCTTGATATGAATTTGCCTCAGTTTCACATATAGCATGAACTCATGCCGCGTCAGATGCTTTCTCTCCCTGAACACCTGTAGCGTAACCTGAATCGGTGTAGCGTGACGCCCTTGGTGGATTTATTCTGCCGACCCGCCGTTCCCGTCCCTGATTTCCGAAATTCATGATTCGTGATGTCGTCAGAGTCGTGATGTCACCATTCGTGATGGTATGATCGAAGCCATGAATACGCCTGAAAAATCGCAGCCATGAATACGCCTGAAAATTCCCTCGCAAAAGAACAACTCACGCATTTTTCGGAGCGGCTCGACGCGCGCAAGCGCCTCCTGCTGGATGAAATCCGGCAGGTGCTCGCGCGTTCCAAAAATGAACACCAGGTCGATTTCATTGCCGCGGCGGGCGATGACGGCGATATGGCGGCAGCCTCCGTGCTGCGCGACATCTCCGAGGCCGAAGTCATCCGCGATGTCCAGGAGGTGCGTGACATTGTCGCTGCAGAACAGCGTCTCGCGACCGGGCGCTATGGCCTGTGCATCGACTGCGAAGGGCCGATTCGATACAAGCGTCTGGATGCGTATCCGACCGCCAAACGCTGCTATGCCTGCCAGGTGAGCCACGAGAAGCAGCGGGCACCTGCGCCTTATGTGCCACGATGACGCGGTGCCGGCGTGTCAACCTGGAAATCCGCTTCAACCTGGAAATCCGCTGATTGCGCCTGTTTTGCCGCGTCGCCGTGATCTCTTTGATCTGTATCAGCATCTGCTTGGTGCGCAACTGGTACGCTTTGCTGAATGGTTCTAACCCAGGGAGATCGAAATGGTGATGTCATCAAAGATGAAAGCAATTGTTTATCACGGGCCGGGAAAAAAATCCTGGGATTCGGTTCCGGTACCGGGGATTACGCAGCCGACGGATGCCATCGTCAAAATCACCAGAACGACGGTTTGCGGCACGGACCTGCATATCTTGAAGGGGGATGTCCCCACCGTCGAGCAGGGTCGGGTGCTGGGCCACGAAGGGGTGGGCATTATTGAAGAAGTGGGCAGCGCAGTCAGCAATTTCAAAAAGGGCGATCACGTACTGATCTCGTGCATCACGTCGTGCGGAAAATGTGAATACTGCAAGAAGCAGATGTATGCGCATTGTGAGGACGGCGGCTGGATCCTCGGCCACATGATCGATGGCACCCAGGCCGAATATGTCCGGATTCCGCATGCGGACAACAGCCTGTACCCTGTGCCCGCCGGGGCCGACGAGGAAGCACTGGTCATGCTCAGCGATATTTTGCCGACCGGCTTTGAAATCGGCGTGCTGTATGGAAATGTCAAACCGGGTGACGTGGTGGTCATCGTGGGTGCCGGTCCGGTGGGCATGGCCGCGCTGCTCACGGCACAATTCTTTTCCCCGAGCGAACTGATCATGGTCGATGTGGACGACGCACGCCTGGCCATGGCGGAAAAATTCGGGGCGACAAAAACAATCAATAGCGCCCAGGGCGATGTGGTCCAGACGATTCTCGCCCTGACCAAGGACGGGGTCGACGTGGCAATCGAAGCGGTCGGCATATCCGAAACCTTCGATATTTGCCAAAATATCGTACGACCCGGCGGCCATGTGGCCAACGTCGGCGTGCACGGAAAAAGCGTGGATTTCCAGCTGCAGAAGCTCTGGATCCAGAACATCACGCTGACCACCGGCCTGGTCAATACCAACACCACGCCCATGTTGCTGAAGACGGTCATCTCGAAAAAGCTTGCACCCGAGAATCTGATCACCCACCGATTCACGTTCGATCAGTTCATCCAGGCCTATGAAGTTTTTGCCAATGCCACCACGGAAAAGGCCATGAAGGTCATCATCAGCAACCCGTAACACATCATGATCGACTCGACCGTAGTTGAACTCTCACGATGGCAATTCGCCGCCACCGCGCTGTACCACTTCCTGTTCGTGCCACTGACGCTGGGCCTGTCGTTCATCCTGGCCACGATGGAGACCGTCTACGTCACCACGGG
>JACDJC010002162.1_pt1 | contig 15920 bp, 11 predicted proteins | sample 7454191 | NCBI WGS metagenome assembly JACDJC01 (sample SAMN14253291, study PRJNA609438) | sludge metagenome | isolation source: sludge after 25d culture with pyrite and EDTA | collected 2018-12-20 | reverse complement strand
GCTCTCGATCGACTGAAGACTCATGCCGGACATACACTCAACTGGTTCGACACCAAAACACTCGAACCGCTGGAGCCGCGCTATGTTTCGACGGTCGATAGCGGCAACCTGGCGGTATGTCTGCTTACATTGTGCGCAGGCTGCCGGGAAGCTGCAGCTGGCTCAATGCTGTCTCCGGCACGGTGGGACGGGCTGGGTGATATCCTGCTCTTGCTTCGGGAAGCCGTCTGTACTCTGCCCGAGAAAGATCAAGGCGCCATCGCCGATCCCCTTGATGCCATAATCAATCAGTTGCCCGCGATCCGCCGCTCGCCGAAAGACTGGCGTTCGGCCCTGATGCGGCTAGCCACCGAGGACTGGCCCCGGGTTCAAATGCGCATCGCCCGGGTACTCGAAGCCGGCATTGAGGCTAACCCACACGAAATCCACCTGTGGCTCAAGCGTGCCAATCACCACTTGATGACGATGCGGCGGGACCTCGATGCGTTGGCGCCATGGCTCGCCCTGACCGAGGAGTCGCCCGCCGGGCTAAAAGGTTTGTCGGACCTGCTCAAGGCGCTGCCACCAACCGACGCTCCCTTCGCCAAAATAACCGACCGGATCAACCGGGCTCGCCGCGCCCTTTCACAACTGGTTCCGACCGACCCGGAAAGTCGACACTGGATCGCCAAAATGACAGCCGCACTCGACCAGGGCGAGAGGGCTTGCCGCGATCTCACCGAAAGCCTCCACCAATGCGCTGCACGGGCGAAGGCGCGCGCCTTCGGCATGGATTTCCGACCGCTCTATGACGAGGAGACCAGCACCTTCTTCATCGGCCACAATCTCGACTCCGACCAGCTCGACCCGCACCACTACGATCTGCTGGCAAGCGAGGCGCGGTTGACCAGCTATTTCGCGATCGCCAAACGGGATGTGCCCGTCAAGCACTGGTTTCATCTGGGGCGCCCGATCACCAAAGCAGCCGGCGCCCTGACGATGCTATCGTGGAACGGGTCGATGTTCGAGTACCTGATGCCGGCTTTGCTGTTGCCGAGCGAGGCCGGGCGACTTCTGGGCCAGAGCGAGCGTGCCGCAGTCGCCGTGCAGCAGCGCTATGGCGAGACACTCGGCCTGCCCTGGGGTGTATCGGAATCCGGCTTTGCCGTCCGTGACGGCTCGCATCACTATCAGTATCAGGCATTTGGTGTGCCCGGGCTCGGTCTGAAGCGCGGCCTGGCCAAAGACTATGTCGTCGCACCCTATGCCAGCGCCCTGGCATTGAGCGTCGCGCCAGCCACCGCCACTTCCAACCTGCGGCACCTGGACAGGCTCGGTCTGCGTGACCGGTACGGATTCTTTGAGGCCGCCGACTTCACGCCAGAACGGCTGCCGATAGAAGGCGACTTCTCGCCGGTGCGTGCCTATATGGCCCACCACCAAGGCATGATCTGTGCCGCGATCGGCAACGCGCTGAACGACGATATTCTGATCCGGCGTTTCAGCCGCGATCCGCGCATGCGTGCCACCGAACTGCTGTTACAGGAACGCGTTCCATGGGAATTTTCAGCCCAGCAGTTGACCGAGACCGACGCTACAACACCGGACCTGACCCGTATCCCTACACCGATGCTGCATAGCTGGTCGACACCGCACCAGCCCCGGCCCCAGCTCCATGTACTGGGTAACGGCAGCCTGTCCGCCTGGATCAGTGACGCCGGAGACGGTGCGCTCTGGTGGCGCGGCCAGGCCCTGACGCGCTGGACAGGGGACCCCATTCGCCGTAGCGGTGAGGCGCGGATCCATGTCAGCGAGCCCGGCGGCGCAGCCTGGTCGCTTGGTGGACATGATTCGAACAGGATGTCGGACACGTGCTACCACGCCCACAAGATTGAATTTCACGAGCACAGGGACGGTCTGTCGACGAATCTCGAAATCCTGATTGCGCCCGGCGATGACGTGGAAATCCGCCGCATCACGCTCTCCAACGACAGCGGCCGAGAGCACGTGATGGATGTGACGAGTTATGCGGAGGTCGTGCTTGCGGCGCCTGAAAGTCATGAACGCCACCCCGCCTTCAGCAAGCTCTTCATTCACAGCGAGCGTGTTGATGACCAAAACGCGCTTATATTCGAGCGCCGCCCAAGACGACTGGATGATCAGCCACCGGTCCTGCTCCATCGCCTGCTCGCGACTGATGCAGCGGTCACGCCTGCCGGCTTTGAGACCGACCGCAGACGGTTTCTCGGGCGCCACGGCGACCCGGAGCGACCGCCGGGCGCGACCGAAGCGATGGATGGCGCGGCTGGCTGGACTCTCGATCCGGTCATGGCCTTGCGCGCGCACGTCGTCCTGGCGCCCGGTGCTCAGGCACGGTTCGATTTCATAACGGTCGCTGCCGATTCACGAAAAGCAGCACTCGAGGTCGCTGAGCGCTTTGCGACCGGGCCAGCTCTCGACTGGGCGACGGAAGACGCGCGACGATCGACCGCACTTGAGGCGAGACGTCTCGCACTGGATACAGACACGCTGGCTGAGGCGCAGGCCCTGTGCCGCTTCCTGCTCTTCCCGCGTACGCCCCCGATCCTGTTAGTGGCGGCGGACATGGCGCTCCCGGCGCAGCCGCATCTGTGGAGCATGGGGTTGTCCGGTGATCTGCCGATCGTGCTGGTGCGGGTCCTCGACGAGGCCCGTACAGCGCTGCTGCCGACCATTATCCGTGCCCATCAATGGTGGCGTCGACGTGGCCTGCGCGCGGATCTAGTGTTCCTGCAGGAGGGTGTCTCGGGCTATCAGGAGCCGATTCGCGAGTTGCTGTTCGCCGCGCTTCGCGACGCCAACGTGCCCGAAGGGCTGGGTGGTCAAGGCGGTGTCCATCTTCTGGCGACTGACCGGATCGGCGCACTCGAACGCCGCGCACTTGAGGCCACGGCCCGCATGTCGCTCGACGCCGCAGCGAAATCACTGGCCACATCGATGGCTCCGCAGCGGCCTGGACGCGCCCCGCTGCCCAGGTTCCAGCCGCTCGGAGCCCCCTCGCCGGAACCGCTGAACCCGGCACCACTGCAACGCCCCGACAACCTCCTTTTCGACAACTCATTGGGAGGCTTCACCCCGGCAACAGGCGACTACATGATTCATCTTGACGGTGGCCGCGTGACACCTTCGCCCTGGTGCAACGTGCTGGCGAACGAGAATTTCGGCACCATCGTCTCGGAAGCGGGACTGGGCTTCACCTGGTGCATCAATAGCGGCGAGCATCGCCTCACTCCATGGTCCAACGACCCGGTGGTCGATCCGCAGACCGAGGCGCTTTATCTGCGCGACGAGGAGACAGCCGATATCTGGAGCCCCACCCCACTGCCTGCCGGCGGCCATGCGTCCTGCCAGATCCACCACCGTGCTGGCGTCACCAGATGGCAACGCAACGCCGAGGAGCTGGAGCAGAGTCTCACCGTATTTGTCCCCCCCGATGCCCCGGTGAAGCTGGCGCTGCTGACCCTGACCAATCCTGGCAAGCGCGGGCGCCGGTTCACGGCCACTTACTATGCTGAGTGGCTGCTTGGTTCCATGCCCAGCGCGGCGCGACCGCATCTGGTCTGCGGTTTTGATGCCGAAAGCCAGGCATTGATCGCACGCAATGGCTGGAATCCTGAATTCGGCGAGCGCACCGCGTTTCTAGCCGCCAGCCGCCAGCCGCACAGCCTCACCTGTGACCGCGCGGCGTTTCTCGGTCGCCAGGGCAATCCGGCCCGACCGGCTGGCCTCGTGGCCTGGAGCCTCGATGGTGCGCTCGATAACGTAGCCGACCCGTGTGCCGCATTCCAGGTTCACATCGATCTGGCTGCTGGCGCGACTGAAGAGGTCGTGTTCGTGCTCGGCGAGGGCAGCGATCCCGCCGAGGCGGCACGACTCGCGTCACATTGGGTGAACGTCGAGACGGTCAAACAGGGCCTTGCCGACAACGATGCTACCTGGAAGCAACGGCTCGGTGCTGTTCAGGTCACCACACCGGACCCGGCTTTCGACTTGATGGTCAATCGCTGGCTGATCAACCAGACCTTTGCTTCGCGCGTGCTGGCGCGGGCCGGATTCCAACAAGCCGGGGGCGCGTTCGGTTTCCGTGACCAGCTTCAGGATATGATGGCGCTGCTGTTCGTCGACCCACAGCGTGTGCGCGGGCACATTCTGGAAAGCGCATCGCATCAGTTCGAGGAAGGTGACGTACTGCACTGGTGGCACCCGCCGCAGGGACGAGGTGTGCGAACTCGCTGCTCAGATGATTTGCTGTGGCTGGTCTACGCCGCGGGTCGTTATGTTGAGGCGACCGGCGATACGTCCATTCTCGCCGAGGAAGTCCCGTTCCTCTCCGCTCCGCCACTGGAAGCCGGCGAGGAAGACCGTTACGCACCGTTCGAGGCAGGCGAAGAGTACGGAACCTTATTTGAGCATTGCCGGCGTGCGCTGGATCGTGGCGTCACTGCAGGGGTTCATGGGTTGCCGCTCATCGGCGCGGGAGACTGGAACGACGGTATGGACCGTGTCGGTAGCGAGGGCCGCGGCGAAAGCATATGGCTTGCCTGGTTCGCCGCGACGTGCGCCGAGACCTTCGCCAACCTCGCCAAAGACTTCGGGCGCAACGATCTTGATACTCTCTGGCGTGCGTGCGCCGATGATCTGCGTCGGGCCGCCAATACCTCAGGCTGGGACGGCGCCTGGTACATGCGCGCCTTCGCGGATGATGGCCTGCCATGGGGCTCGAAAGATTCCGACGAGTGCCAGATCGACAGTATTTCCCAATCCTGGGCGGCCCTCGCAGACGGGCCCTCGCTCGAGCGAAACCTGGCGGCCGTCACCGCAGCAACTGACCACCTGGTTGATCACGATGAACGGATGGTGCGCCTGCTGACGCCGCCGTTCGACCGGACACCGCGTGATCCGGGCTACATTCGCGCCTACCCACCGGGTGTTCGGGAAAATGGCGGACAATACACCCATGCCGCGGCTTGGCTGGGCCTTGCCCACGCAAGGCTCGGCAATGGCGATATGGCCTACAGGATATTCGACCTGATTAACCCAATACGCCGCACCGAAGACCTCGACGGGGTCAAACTCTACCGTGGCGAGCCCTACGTCCTGGCCGCCGACGTGCGTGGCGCAGGGCCGGACACCGGTCGTGCGGGCTGGACGTGGTACACGGGGGCGGCAGGCTGGAGCTGGCAGTTGGCTATAGAAGGCATTCTCGGCCTGAGCCTGCAGCGAGGCGCTGTTCGGATTGATCCCCGGATCCCCACCAGTTGGGGTGGCGCCAGGGCTCGGATCAACGGGCCCGATGGCGCTCTGATCGTAACGATTGAGGATCCCGAACACATTGGCACCGGGCGCGTGGAGCTTGAGATAGACGGGCAGCCTGTGGACGGTGATTGCATTGCCATCCCGGCAGGCGGAATAACGCTATGTGTCACCGCCCGGTTGCGGCCACTGTCTTCCGATTGATCAATAAACCTTGGTCTTGATGTGGATCAAGGACGCAGAATACAGTCAGTGCAAGGTTGGCGTAGCGGTATCTGGTATTGGCAGCTTTGCACCATCAAAGGAGAAAGTGTCATGAAAGCACTGGTATTTCACGGTCCTGGCAAACGTAGCTGGGAAGATAAGCCGAAGCCGGCAATCGACAAGCCCACGGATGCAGTGGTTCGCATAACCCACACCACCATTTGCGGCACCGACCTGCACATACTCAAGGGTGATGTGCCCGCGGTAACAGACGGGCGCATTCTGGGCCATGAAGGCCTGGGGGTGGTGGAAGAAGTTGGTGACGGCGTCAGCAACATCAAGGTTGGCGACGAGGTGTTGATATCCTGCGTTACTTCCTGTGGGCGTTGCGACTACTGCAAACGCGGGGTTTATGCCCACTGTCGCGACGGTGGCTGGATTCTCGGCCATCTGATTGACGGCACCCAGGCCGAGTACGTGCGCATTCCCCATGCGGATAACAGCCTGTATGTGCTGCCGGACGATATGGATCGCGCTGCGGCCGTCATGCTCAGCGACATCCTGCCCACCGGTCATGAGATCGGTGCCCTCAACGGCGAGGTCAAACTCGGAGACACTGTCGCCATCGTTGGCGCTGGCCCTATTGGATTGGCGGCCCTGATGACTTCACGCTTCTACTCACCTGCCCGGATCATCATGGTCGACCCGGACGAGAATCGCCTGGCCATGGCAAAAATGCTCGGCGCCACAGACACCATTGCCCGGGACCCGATCGAGGCGATCAAAAAACTGACCAATGGCGAGGGGGTTGATGTGGCCATGGAGGCCGTAGGTATCCCCGAAACCTTCGATATCTGCCAGAGCATTGTGCGCGCAGGCGGCCATGTCGCCAACATTGGCGTACACGGTAAGAGCGTGGAATTCAAACTGCAGGATTTGTGGATCAAGAACATCACCCTGCGCACCGGCCTGGTGAATACAGACACCATCCCGGTGCTGATGAAGGTGGTTGAGAGCGGCGGAGTGAAACCCGAAGACCTGGTGACGCACCGCTTCAAGCTGAACGAGATCGAAAAAGCCTATGACATCTTCAGCGAAGCGGCGAAGGAGCAGGCTATCAAGATGTTGTTGACTGCCGAATAAGGGTTGAACAACGTGTTTTCACGGCCACTCAATGTCCCGGGTGGCTTTGAAAACACGTCAGATAAGCGGCACGAAACGAAAGCCAGGGAAGGTGTCCTGCTCAACACTGCCGTCCTCGCGTTTATAGACAACAATCATGTTGTTCTGGACGGGGATCACCATGATGCCGCCGGGGTTTAGCTGCGCAAGCAGTTCGGAAGGGAGTTCTTCTGCGGCGGCGGACACCAGGATCTTGTCAAAAACCTGCCCGGGAATACCGAGAGCCTCGCCGGCTATCTGCAGTTTGATGTTATCAAAGTTGTATTTTCCCAGGTTATTCCGCGCAAAATCCAGCAGCTCGGGAATGCGTTCAACCCCTGTTACTGATCCCGACCTTGCCGTATGGGCCAGAAGTGCCGTACTCCAGCCCGAACCGCAGCCGATATCGAGAATACGATCGCTTTCATCAAGCTCCAGCAACTCCAGCATAAACGCAACCGTGTAGGGCTGGGAGATTGTCTGCCCTGCTCCGATGGCAAGAGGGTGATCTTCATAAGCTTCATTCTGCAGGTTCGGGGCAACAAAATCCCGGCGGTCAACAAAGTTGAAGCTCTCGATAAGCAGCGGAGATTTCAGTACCCCACGCTGCTGCAGATAACGACAGAGTTCCTTATGACTGTTCATGTTTTTTCCTGTTTTGACGGGCAGTAGCCACCTAGCAGACATCAGGAGACCATGAAAAACACCAAGTTCATTAGTGCAGTTTATCGCCACCACAAATTACCACCAGAGCGCTGATTTCTCCAGGACAGTTCCGCAGACAAGAAATCCAGCTGTGCTCCTAGGCATAACCTGGGCAATAGCTGAACTTCCGGTTGTTCTCACACTCAGATGAAGGGCGCGGGGAATTGAGCGGCGTAATCAGGTGTCATGCCTAGATACAGCCCGGCGATATCAGGTCCGGCGGGGCTGCCACTAGAATCTTCTGCAGGCTGCGCAGCAGAAGCTTGGGGGACTATCGACTTTACTTGCGTTACATTGGAACCGGTATCGCCTGCATGCTCCACAGTTGCCGTTGAGTCATCGCTGCCACCACAACTGCTCACCACCAAGCTTAGTGCAAGGATCGTAACCAGAAGTAATTTGCTCATCAAAGTAATCCTCAAAGATAAACAAACCGTTTTCAGTGGACCGGGGATGAGAGCATATGAACAAGCATGCAATAATCGCCAGGGTTTTAAATGCTCATCGAACAGGGCGCAGACCACGTTTTGGCGCCCCGGGAAAACCGTGGCCTGCCCCCCCTATTGCATTTTGTTAAAATGAACTACACTAACGCTGGCTGAAGGCGGATCCTTTGTATCGGTTGGCGTTGCCACAGATACTGCTACATTTGAATTGGAACCACATGGAGATTGATCTCTACCAGATCTTGAAAGACAACCACTTGATTCTGCTCTTTCTTGTCATTGGCGGAGGCTATCTGATCGGCAACATCAAAGTATTCAGCGTGCCCGTTGGTTCGACCATCGGTGTCTTGCTGATTGGGCTGAGTTTTGGCCACTATGGCTTGACGATTCCCTCCGAAGTCGGATCATTCGGCTTTTCACTTTTTATCTTCTCGGTTGGACTACAGGCAGGTCCGAGTTTTTTTACGGCTTTCATGGAGGATGGCAAGAACTACATAATCCTTGCTGTCGTGGTAGTGACCACTGGTCTGGTCACCGTCATCGCACTGTCGCATTTGTTTGGCTTCACGCAAGGATTCGATGCGGGGTTGATGGCGGGCGCGCTGACCAGTACCCCGACGCTCGCTGCAGCCCAGGACGCTGTAAATAGTGGCCTGGCCGGTGGTGATGAGGCAACCCGGCAACAGATTATCGAGAATATCGGTGTCGGGTACGCACTCACCTATTTCGTCGGAACCATCCTGGTAATTCTTCTCATCCGTTATGTTCCGCGGATCTTAAAAATGAATCTCGAGGCGATGGCCCGTACTTATGCCAAGGACAAGGGCCTGCTGCCGGGTCGACGTCGCGGGCCCAGCGAAGCGGAAAATCTGCCTGTCATCAGAGCCTACAAGGTCACTCCCGATTCCTATGGCAAAACCATCTCGCAACGTGCTGCAGAGCTGACCGAGATCGAAGGGGTGGTGCTGAAGGTGTGTCGCGGCGGTAAATTATTAGAACCCGACCCCAAGCTCGAATTGCAGGAGGGTGATGTCTTGTCGGTAATCGCCAGCCTCCAGACACATCAGTGGGTACGGAAAAACCTTGGCGGTGAGGAAGTCCTCGATGCAAGCTTGCTTAACTACCACGTCATCTCTCAAGAGATCGTTGTACTTAGTGGGCATGTGCTGGGCAAACAGATTAAAGAACTCAACCTTGCTTCCACTTACGGATGTTTCGCTACCGGTCTTAATCGCACGGGTATCCAATTGCCGATTACCGATGAAGTGACCCTGAATAAGGGCGACCGCATCCAGATCATCGGGGAAGAATCCCGCTTGCGCGAGTTGGCTTCTTTGCTTGGGCACATCGAGCAGGAAATTGAAGAAACTGACTTGGCGACTTTCTCATTGGGCATCGTCATTGGATCATTCGTCGGTCTGATTACATTCTCGATCGGTGGTATCAGTGTGGGCGTGGGCACCGCAGGTGGTCTGCTCATTGTCGGACTTGTGTTGGGTTATCTGAGTTCGATGAATCCGACGTTCGGACGAGTACCGGGTGCCGCACGTTTTCTTCTCATGGAACTGGGACTCTTGTTGTTGATGGCCTCGATCGGTCTTAATGCTGGTGGTGGCATCGTGGAGGGACTGCTCGAGGTTGGCCCGTTGATCATCGCAAGTGCGGTTCTCGTCACTACGCTTCCGCTGAGTATTGGTTATTTGGTTGGCCGTAAGATATTGAAGATGAATCCGGCATTGCTGCTCGGGTCGCTTGTTGGTGCGATGACCAGTACGCCAGCACTTGCGGTCGTTGCCGACGCTGCGAAAAGCAGCGTACCGGCGATTGGATACGTAGGCACTTACACTTTTGCCAATGTCTTTCTGATCTTTGCCGGGACCTTCTTGATGACTCTGTGACGCATTGAGCTTTGACTTCTATACGTACTTATCCCCCCATACGGTAAGGAACAGTTCCGAATATAACCTGGGAAAGGTCCCAGGTTAAAATGTGGTCGGTGGTGCCCTCCCGGTACGGCATCTTGAGTTGGTAGCGGATGCTGCCGTGACGAGAGCCCCTACTCCCACTCAATCATCAACGAGGCTCCTAACCCATTGAAGGTTAGGGGTTTTCAAAAGGTTGACCTGGGGATTTACCGTCGCTTTTATCGTCAGAATCGCCAGCTCAGTATATCCGCGAGTCGTGCAGCGATTTTTCCAGCAGCAGCATATTACACACCATCATCAACCGACTGCATTCTACCAGATCTAAGCTGCATTTCCCGATCAGAAGCAGCCCGAACCATTAACTCCTGATTCTTGCTGAAGTTCATATACCTTAAGACTGCACGGATTCTCCGCAACCCAGAAAAGCCACGGAACCAGACCAAACCCGATCCAATCATATCAAATCATTGCACCAACAACATTGTTCGTGTCATCACGACAGCTTGCCCAGATTTTGACTTCACACAGGTAAATCATGTCTGAACGTTGGCTATCGGTCGAAGAAATCGCCGAGTATCTTGAAAAACACCGCCCCCTCCCCGGCATGCATTGTATATATGCTCTGAAGGCGTTACCAAGGGCTCCCGTTGTATCCCCTACGACGAGCTTTTTTCAGGCAATTCTAAGCCCACGTTTTCTACGGCTAGCCCCAGCGGGTTGGCTCAATTGTTCTCGATAGCCACCATATCTCCAAGGCCAAACTTCGTCTTGATGCACAATATTGGAGTTATGCATGAAATCCCAATCACCCCAATCCCTGCCCAAGCCAGGAACACCTGAATACGAAGATCTGCCGCAGTACGTGGAAACGCCTCCGCTCCCCTTTCGTCGTACTATTCGCCGGCAAGAACTTCACCAAATCGTCCCCCTGGCAGAAACAACCATCTATGACATGGAACGTCGCGGGGATTTCCCGCGCCGCTTCAATCTGACGCCCCGCTGCGTGGTGTGGGACTTGGCTGAAGTGGAAGCCTGGATCGAGGAGCGCAAGCGACAAACCCGATCAGGAAAAGCTGCCCCCACTCCAGGGCCGGATGTGAGGCAACGCATTGCCCGCCCTGTGCGCTCTCGCAATAACTGAGTTCATGACTATGCCGTCAACAACTCCATGTTGTCCCGCCTGCTCATCGGGTGCCGGATTGCCTCCTTGGTGATATTCACTTCCAACGCCACTTGCGCGATTTCCAGTATGCCAGTATCAATCTGGTAGCCTCCCCGCGCCTGCAACCAATCAAGTACCTCAGCCAGATGCCAGATAGAAGCATTGCCCTCATGAACCGGCATCGGGAACGCCGAACGGTGGGCCAGCATGAGCTTGCGCATTGCCTGGCGGGAAACCCCCACAATATCGGCCACATCTGTCAGCCCGACAAGGTCCGGGGAAGCCTCAATCAGGCGCGCGGAGGGAACAGCACTTTTGACATCGGCTAGGGCAGTGCGAACTGCTTCCTCGGCGCTGTCTGCCTCTCGGGAGAATTCCAACGCCAGGCGACCTGGCTGACCCACACCGACGAGAGCGTCATCACAACCAGCGGAGCCCAATCGTTCGACGAGAACGTCCAAGTCGCTGTCGTGGTCCGCCAATTGGTATTTCAGCGTAAAAATATATTCCATAGCTCAATCCTCCGACTCCGTATCACCCCGGCGCTGGTGAGTGGAGCACTTGTCCACCACCCTGCGCAGCGCTCGTGCGTGACTGCCGGGATTTCTCGGCGTGCTCCACACACTGGCGATACAGAACTCACCACAGCGGCATTCATCGTCATTGTAGGGGCAGTAGATCTTGCCCCAGGCATGACTACCACCCACCTCGACTCGCCAGCCCTCCTCTTCCGCATGCTTGAGCGCGGCTTCAATTTCCTTCTTCGGATGTGATGAACGAGTCATTCCTTGTCTCCAGTATGGGGATGGCACCCAGGGTTGTCAAGTGACAACCCTGGGTTACAGAAAGCGTCCTGCTCCGGGGAGTTTACCAAACAGCCGAAGGACTCACTCAAAGTAAGTCTTTCGGCTTCCCCATAAACCGCCTGGTCATGACCAATACGCCACCCAGACGACCGCCAACCAACAATCACCATGACCACGGCACTCATACCGATGCCTTTAATACAGGCACCGACATTGTCGACGGCAACAAGGTTGGAATGTAGCTACCCCCTTCCGCCCAAGCATCAATCATATTGGCCCACTCTTGCATCATGTGCCGACGCTGCTCGGCATACTCCGCTTTGTTGTACACCGCCCGAGAGGAGCGGCCATCCTCGTGGGCCAGGGCCTTTTCGATCCAGTCGCGATTGAAACCGACGTCATTGAGTAGTGTGGAACCGGTACGGCGCAGGTCGTGGACGGTAAACGGTTCCAGCGGCAATCCCTTTTCCCGGGCCCGCTCTGATATCTTCAAGGTCACTCGGTTCAGGGCCCATGGACATGCACTGGTCACCATCATAGCGAGCCGGAAACAGGTACTTGGATCCACCGGCGCAGGTCTTGAGCGCCACCAGGATGTCGAGCGCCTGTCGGGACAAATAAACATTGTGAGGGAAGCGCCGCTTCATCCGTTCCTTCGGAATACTCCATACCCCGGTCTCGAAATCCACTTCATCCCAGGTCGCCTTTAGCAACTCGGCCTTTCTCACCAGGGTCAGCAGGATCATGCGCAGCCCCAGGCGAATGGTCGGCGATGTGGGTATGGTGTCCATTTCGTGGACCATCAGCCGGATCTCCGAGGGTGACAGCGCGCGGTCCTTGGGTGCAAAAGTGGCAATGGATGACGGCATCACTTCATCGGCCGGATTGGCCACTTTCTCGCCGTGCATGATGGCGTGTGCGTAGACCTGCTTGACGATATCGCGGACGTGGATCGCGGTTGCCGGTGCCCCGCGCTTTTTCACCTTCATACACAGGGCGCGGGGGTCGTCGGGTGTGATTTCAGCCAGCAGACGGTTCTTGAAGGCGGGCAGGATGTCGCGGTCGATGATGTGCTGTATCGGTCAACATATCAGGTTTCTCCTGTGTTTGCGGTTTGTTACCGTCAAGGGTCAGGAGCCCTGATGATGTCCCTAAGTTGATATCAAAAGAAGTCAGGGCGTAGTTTTACCGTCATGCCGAAAAAAGGCATGACGGTAAATGGGAGAGTCTTAATCCGGGGAATTCGCGATACCGTCGCTTTTACCGACAAATGTTTCTGCTTGCCACCGATAGGCAATGAGACATAAATTTAGACAAATCATTAACTTACATCATTTTTCCGATTGCTACCGATAGTCCCTGAAAGACGTATTTTCACTCCCACTCAATCGTTGCAGGCGGCTTGGAGGACACATCATACGTGACACGGGATATGCCCGTAATCTCATTGATAATGCGGTTTGAGACGGTTTCCAGCAACTCATATGGCAGGTGCGCCCAGCGTGCTGTCATGAAGTCAACGGTTTCAACGGCGCGCAGGGCGACAACCCACTCATAGCGGCGTGCATCACCGACAACACCCACGGACCGCACCGGCAGAAAAACCGCAAAAGCCTGATTGGTTTTGTGATAAAGATCGGCGCGGTGCAGTTCTTCCAGGAAAATGGCATCGGCACGGCGCAGGATGTCGGCGTACTCTTTTTTCACTTCACCCAGAATGCGCACGCCCAGGCCGGGCCCCGGGAACGGATGGCGGTACACCATATCGTACGGCAGGCCCAGCTCCAGCCCGATGCGGCGCACTTCATCCTTGAACAGTTCCCGCAGCGGTTCCACGAGCTTCAGCTTCATGGTTTCCGGCAGGCCGCCCACGTTATGGTGGGATTTGATGACATGGGCCTTACCGGTTTTGGAGGCTGCCGATTCGATGACATCCGGGTATATGGTGCCTTGTGCCAGCCAGTTCACATCCTTGATACGAGCGGCTTCTTCATCAAATACATCAATGAAGGTATTGCCTATAACCTTGCGCTTCTGTTCCGGATCGCTGATACCCTTGAGGTTGGCCAGGAAACGTTCTTCAGCATCGGCGCGAATAACCTTTACACCCATGCTCCTGGCAAACATGTCCATTACCTGGTCGCCCTCGTTCAGGCGCAACAGACCATTATCCACGAAGACACAGGTCAGCTGGTCGCCAATGGCCCGGTGCAGCAGCGCAGCCGTTACCGAGGAATCCACACCGCCAGACAAACCCAGCAGCACTTTGTCGGTGCCTACCTGTTCGCGGATTTTTTCTACGGCGTCGTCGACTATCTTCGCGGGCGTCCACAGGGCTTCACAACCACAAATGGACAATACGAAGTGCTCCAGAATGCGCTTGCCCTGCAGGGTGTGGGTCACTTCCGGATGGAACTGCAGGCCATAAAGATTACGGGCCACATCCTGCATGGCGGCGATGGGCGCACTTTCCGTGGAGGCCAGCAGTTCAAAACCTTCAGGCATGACCACAACCTTGTCGCCGTGGCTCATCCACACATCCAGCAAGGACTCACCCGTCACCGTCAGGTGATCGGTAATATCCTGTAGCAAAGGCCCCTTGGCCCGGACCTTGACCTGGGCATAGCCAAACTCACGTTTTTCAGAACTGGCCACACGCCCGCCCAGCTGTTCTGCCATGGTCTGCATACCGTAGCAAATACCCAGCACGGGTATACCGAGGTCAAAAAGGCCTTCAGGCGCCCGCGGGCCCCCGAGGTCCGTTACCGATTCAGGCCCACCTGCCAGTAAAATGCCTTTGGGGTTAAACGCCTGTACTTCTTCGGCTGTGATGTCGAAGGCGCGAACTTCGCAGTACACGCCAATTTCGCGGACACGGCGGGCAATCAGCTGTGTGTACTGGGAACCGAAATCCAGAATCAGGATGCGGTGGTCGTGAATGTTGTGAGCCATAGAATCCTCGAAAAATATAAGCTGTGCGGCCCGGACCAGAGCCGCACCCAAGCTGCCTGCTCTTAGCTGACGCGATAGTTCGGCGCTTCTTTGGTAATGGTTACGTCGTGCACATGGCTCTCACTCATACCGGCACCGGTAATGCGCACGAACCGGGGCTTGGTGCGCATTTCGGCCATGCTTGCGCTCCCGGTGTAACCCATAGAGGCGCGCAGGCCGCCTACAAGCTGGTGCACAATATTGCGCATTGGACCTTTACAGGCGACGCGGCCCTCAATACCTTCCGGTACCAGCTTGTCCATGCCCTTGCTGGCATCCTGGAAATACCGGTCACTGGAGCCCTGGCCCATGGCCCCGAGGGAACCCATGCCGCGATAGGCTTTGTAGCTGCGGCCCTGGTACAGCTCAATTTCACCGGGGGCCTCGTCGGTACCCGCCAGCAGACTGCCGATCATCACACAATGGGCCCCGGCCACAATGGCTTTGGCAATATCGCCGGAAAACCGTACGCCGCCATCGGCAATCAGGGGGATATCACGGTCTTTCAGCGCCTCGGCAACACTGGATACCGCTGAAATCTGCGGCACGCCAACGCCCGCAATTATGCGGGTTGTGCAAATGGAGCCAGGGCCGATTCCCACTTTCACCGCGTCCACTCCGGCATCCGCCAGCGCTATGGCGGCCTCACCGGTGGCGATATTGCCACCGATCACCTGTAGATCGGGGTAATGCTTCTTGATCCACTGAACACGCTCGATCACTCCACGGGAGTGGCCGTGTGCTGTATCCACAACAATCACATCCACACCGGCATCGGCCAGCGCAATAATGCGGGCTTCGGTATCACCCCCTGTGCCCACAGCTGCACCAACGCGCAGGCGACCCTGGCTGTCTTTACACGCAAGCGGGTAGTCCTTGGATTTCTGGATATCCTTGGCGGTAATCAGGCCGCGAAGCTGAAAGTCGTCGTTCACCACCAGCACTTTTTCGATACGGTGGCGGTGCAACTGTTCCTTCACGTGTTCCAGATCGGCCCCTTCCTTCACCGTGACCAGTTTGTCCTTGGGCGTCATGATTTCACGCACCAGCGTATCCATGCTGCTCTCGAAGCGGATATCCCGGCCAGTCACGATGCCTATCAACTCGCTGCCATCAACCACCGGCAAACCGGAAATATTGTTGGCCAGGGTAATTTCAACCAGTTCGCGCACCGTGTTCTCGGGCTTTACGGTAATCGGGTCTTTAACCACCCCGCTCTCGAATTTTTTAACCCTGCGCACCTCAGCGG
>JACDJC010002158.1_pt1 | contig 15932 bp, 23 predicted proteins | sample 7454191 | NCBI WGS metagenome assembly JACDJC01 (sample SAMN14253291, study PRJNA609438) | sludge metagenome | isolation source: sludge after 25d culture with pyrite and EDTA | collected 2018-12-20 | reverse complement strand
ACCACATCCATAACAATAAAAAAATCCATAAACATGTCGGCACCACCAACAAAACAAAGTGCAAAGAAGAAAGAAAACCCAGCGGCTGCTGATTCATCGTCGACAGTTGCAAGTGGTTCAGTAATGAACACGGCGGCAACTGCGTCAAGCAAGCCACAGGCGGCCAAAACAACGGGTGGAAAGACGCCTCGCAAAGCGGCCAAGGCTCCTCGCACAACTGGCGGGAAATCAGCGAAAAAGACAACCGCAAAACCGAAAAAACAGGCTGCTCGCAAAGCAACGCAAGCGGCAAGCAGTGCCGGCGCGAAGCGAGCGCATCGTTTCCGCCCAGGAACTGTTGCTCTTCGCGAAATTCGCAAATACCAGAAATCTTCTGAACTGTTGATGCGCAAACTTCCATTTCAACGTTTGGTTCGCGAAATTACCCAGGACTACAAGACCGACATGCGTTTTCAAGCGTCTGCTATTATGGCGATGCAAGAGGCTTCAGAGGCCTACTTGATTGGTCTCTACCAAGACGCAAACCTGGCTGCCATTCACGCGAAACGTGTGACAATCTTTCCAAAAGATATACAACTGGCTCGCCGTGTTCGTGGTGAGTCTCGTTAAATAAAATAACATTTTATTTCATATTCACTCATTCCACAGAATAGCCATTGCGCATAAAAAGCGATGTAGCAATTCTTCAAGTTCAAAACATCCCAAATAGGCACGCAATTGACTTTCTTGATAAAACAAACTGAAACAAAAATCAGATTTTGAATCACATGGTTGACAGGTAATTTTGCATAATCCTGGTTCAATCACGACTCCTTTTTTGCATCCGCTTTTGTCGATAAATGTCGCCATTCTTGAGCACACTGTTGAAAACGATATAGAAGGAATTTCGCAGTGATTTTCAAATATATTTGATTCGTCTGGGCAATAATTTTCCACGTGGTATATTTGATCAACAACAGACATCGCGCAGCACAGTGCAAAAAGTAAAAATAAAATCATTTCGTGAAAAAATATTTCAACTTTTATTCTTGATCTTCATCTTCTTCGTCATCAATATCTTCATTATCCTCTTCATCGTTATTTTCTTCATTGTCATCTTCTTCATCATTTTCTTCGTCTCCATCTTCCTCATCAATATTTTCACTGTGCTCACTTTCGCTATGTGAAATATCAAGTTCACTTTCTTCATCACTACTATCGTCATTGGCTTCATAGTCTTCATCTTCTTCTTCCTCACTGTCGTATTCGTTTCCAAATATTGCAAGCATTGATTTCATGTAATTTCCGGCAAACCTACAAGCACGCTGACCCAGTGTAAGTTCTTCATTTGCTTCATCGAAAACTTCAATTGGATCAGAGTCACTTACAACAAAGCCGTCCAACTCGTACTCGTCGTCGTTTTCAAATTCCTCGTCTTTTTTCTCGTGTTTTTTCAACGAAATACCCTTTTCATTCTTTACTTTTCCATCAACGATGTATGTAATGATAGTGTACATTTGTCTAGATTAAGTTTTAGTTTTTCAAGGTTAAAGTTTTCTAACCCATGTTTACTGGGGAAGAAAAAAAATTCTGCACCAGCCGGGTGACCTCAAAAAAAACGTTCATCATTTTCAAGAAAAAAATAAAATTTGTCCGTTAACGACAAGGTAGTATTTATTGATATCAGCGTTCAAACGTAAGAACTTTGACAATAGAATTTTTTTGAAAAACTTGAAAAAATTATGACGTCAAAATTATTCGCCGTGTACAATCCAAAACACATGGATATGAATGCACTGGACTTTCTAATCGAAAAATGGCGTCGCCGTCGTGGTTTGAGGATTTTTCCAAAGTTGCATGACATGAGCAATCTTTCTGCGGACGTAAGAATTCAATTTCAATTTGGCTGTGGAGATGTTGGTTTCTTTGAAAAGAAGGCGTTTGACGAATTTTACGACAGAACAAGAACTAAATTTTTTGAAGATGAAACAAAAAGCACATTTAGAGACGCTCTCTATGAACTGCAGCCAGAGATGTTTGAATACTTTATCAAAGAAATGGACGCATCATTTCAACCTCCTGGTTATCCAAAACCTGTGATACTAGAAATAGATGACGAATGGCTCAGAAATTATAACGAAAAACGGAAAAAAATTGATGCAGAGGAGGAAAGACATCTATTGGATGCGGCACGTCAAAATCAAGAAAATTCTTTGCAATTGGTTGAACAAGAAAGACAAAGGAGAAGTAAACGTATTTGTGTTGTTCAACGTGCATTGTCAGCACCGGCATATATATCAACAAAAAAGCGAAAAGTTGAAGACATCATTGTTGTTGATGATGAACCAAATGCTCCTGCTCGAAAGCCTCGCAAATCAAATTTCAATTCAATTCAGTGGAAACATTTGCAAGTTCAAGCAAGGAAACAACTTCACGAAGCAGTGCTATCTTACGACTTTCCATACGTACAACTTATTGCGAGTGAATGGGAAAAAGAGTCTGACGAAGAAAGAAGACTTGACGTCGATGCATTAGAATGGGCTTTTCGAAGAATTTGCAAACAATTATTGCCTCATGCGGCAGAAAAAGAAGCAAACATGCGAAAAAATGCAATTTCTATGATTGAGAAACTCTTTGAATGTTTTAGATCAATGAAACTTTGTGAAAGAGAGTGTATGCGTCTACATATCATCAGTATTTGTCGCGAGGTTGGCAATAGAAGTGATATTATTTCCCATATGATGGCTTATCGCTGTTCGTGTTGCTTGACAATAAAAGTTTAATTTTCATCTCATGCACGTAACGAATCAAAAAAAATGGCTGGGGGAATTTTCACCGGTCGCCCGTTTGAACCAAACATTAAATGTATAGTTTTTGGTACCATTTTAATGCTCTTATACTTGTGGATATCGTCAAATCCCAATTATTATCTGCTTCCGTTGATTTTTGTCGGTGCTTATATTGCAATGGCTTGGTATGATTACTTTTACAACTGTGAGAGTCATCTGTATTCAGGAACCGGTGTTCTTGGAGTCTCAACACTTGACTCTGTATTTAAACCACAAAGACGAGATTCTACCGTTGGAGATGTGCCGGAAAAAGAGGAATTTGTTCTTCGCGGACGTGGAGAGCAGGAAAAAGCATATTTACAAAAGGTATATTTATTTCACTGCATCGTTGTTGTTCCTTTGCTTGCGTATGTTGGTATCAAAGGTCCAGAGACACCCGTTGGCGTTTACGGTGCAGTTCTCGGATTGGCTTCGATTGCGGGACTTTATCACGGATATCGCTTGCTTATTGAGCCTCGTGAAACTTTGTGTTAGCGTCAAGACACATTGCATTGACAAATGAAGTCCCGCCAAGATGAAAACAAATTTTTGGGAACCACACATTCCATTCCAAATCTGCGTAAAGTGAATCTCTTTTTGATATAATTGTTGCACGAGGATTGTTCACAACTGATTTTTTCTTTGCCAAAACGATTTTGAGACGCGGAGAAGCCGGAGGAAAGCGAGGTGGACACGGCGGCGGTTGTGCCAACTTGCGTCTCTTGTTGCAATCGTTCCCACCCTTCTTTTCGATTATTTGTATATGTCGAAATAAATGATCAATCTCTTTTCTGCAATTGAGAATTTGTTGATCGGTACTCCTTATATCACTTTCCAATGCCTTGATACGTCGTCGAATCGATTCGGTGTTGCAGTCATCATTCATTGGAATTTTTTTTCAGACGGAAAAATTTTATTTCAGCCCAACAAAATTTTCAAGCCATGAACTACGCAGACTGCACTGATAACAAGCACACATTGCATAGAAAAATATACCGGAAAAGCAATCTCTGGAACTGATGGAACCGACTTGAATCAAATTGACTGCAACGAAATTCAAAAATAATGCGTGTTGACATAAGGAAATATTTCAGACAAAAAATGAGTTTTGCCAAGCGTTGTTTTCTTCATGACCGCAACTGCACAAGTGACGTCTGGAATTATGGAGAAATGTGTAGTTTTCACGAAGATCAAGAACGAAAAAGAAGAGAAAAAAAATTGTGCGGCATTGGCTGAACTTGGATCTTCATTTTGTCAACTTCACTGTTGTAAGATTAGAACTGTTGGAGTTTCAAATTGCCCAAATGAGGCGATGCAATCTGGGTTTAATTGTTGCACCAGTCATTTATGCAAAAAATGCAAGAAAAGGCCCGGGCATTTAAGTGGAAAGTGTGTATTCTGTTATTCTGGAACAACTTCAGAACAAATTAGAGAAGTTTTCAAATAAACAAAAAAATGAGTAATGATGAAGCATTGCACAAAAAAATTGTCAATTTGGACAATGAATTGGAGAAATTACATTCTAAAATAGATTCAATTAAGAAAGAGAAAGCCAGTGTTACAAGTCAATTGTCGGTAAATGTAAAAAAATTGGCCGATTATGAAATGAAACAACAAAAGAAAAAACAGTTGGCAAACTTATTGGCAGCAGCATACGACGAAATTGCAGAAAAAGATAAGCAGATCAAAATATGGCTAAAGGAGATGAGAAATCTTCACGATTGTGAATTTGATGGACACAATTTTGATTACGATGACGATGGTGGTCCGATGGAAAAATATTGTCAATTTTGCCGGAGAAGCGAAGAAGAATTTCTTTTTTTTTAAACATCTTTGTGACATGTCGGGGAGTTCATCGAAATCTTTCTCACAAAATTTCAGACAATATGAGTGAAGAAAACAGCAACGAGATTATCGATATTTGCAATCAATGTGACGAAAAAATCACATTTGCCTCACCCGATTCGAAATGCTGCGATCAAAAGATATGCAAAGATTGTTTGGAATTCTCAGACACATGTGAAACTTGCGAAGCATCTTTGTGTGAAAATTGTTCCTCTCTTACATGTCAGGCGTGCAGCGAAGATGGAGAACATGCTTATGTTTGTAGAAAATGCTGTCGCTCTTGTGTTTATTGTGATCGTGACTACTGCTCAAATCATTTGTTGATGGAAGTGGTTCAAATGCAGCCTTGTAAAACTTGTTCAAAGCAACCTTGTCTCGATAAGACTCATCCAAAAGAGTCATACAACTATGTCTTGGGTTGCATTGAATGTCGTTTAGAAGATACGAAAGCAGCCAGAAAACGAAAAAGATTCTTCGCACCGGTTTTAATTAAGAAAACCAAACAGGAAAACACTATTTCAACCGAAAAATAATTAAAAATGAGTAAACCGTTGACCAAAGATGAAATTGAAAAAATGATTCGTATTGTTTCGGACAAATTGATTGAACGAGAGATTTACAGAAGAAAAAATTATCCACAAACATTTGGTACACTTGAAAAATACATACAAGAACATCCAAACATATTTATTAAAGGCTATAAACCCAACCTTAAAGGTGAAGTTTGCCAATGTTTGACAAAAGAATACAAACAATTAAATGTTGACAACTAGACTACTGCCGCTGCAGTTTTTTTTGCTTCGTTCTCCACAAGTTTTCGCCAATACAGAAAATAATACGCCGTAACCGATAGGGGCGGCACAATAACCAAGCAAAAAAATACGATTGAAGGTATTAAAACTTCTTTTTCGTCTTTCAAATCATCAAGTTCTGTAATCTTTTCTTTCTTGTAGAAACACTTGATTGTTGAATTGATGGCAAAATTTTCAAATTGATTTTTCGCTGCTTCCGACGAAGAAAAAGTTTTTGTAAATGTCGTATTGACACGTTGACCTTCGAGTGTTGTCAAATTAACAGTTGCCAAAATAAGATTCATTTGTAGTGAAGAGGTTTTGATAAAACAATCGGTTTGTTGCAACGTCGAATTGAATCTATTACGTTGCTGCTGAATACCAAGCAAGGAACCGGCACAAATCAAAAATAAAACGCTCGCAATTGAGGCAAAAATTCCATAACCACAGCAAGTTTGTTCATGTTTCACTGGATTTATGTATGATTCCCTGTTGTAATCGCGCAACATTTTCTCAGCACTTGTTTCTTTTTTTGTTGAATTTGTTGAAACACTCATTGTTCAAATATTTTTTTGGTCTTTTATTTTTTTAGATTGGCGAGTAAAACAACTTTTGAAAGCCGTTCAAACGTGTACGAATGCGAGGATCAGAAACGGACAAACGGATAACCCAGATGCAGTCATAATCAGTGCTCTTTGAAGCCAAACCTTCAATCTGAAATGACTTGTACTTGTTAACTATACCTGTTTGGTTTGCAAGCGCTGCCGCTTTCCATTCCAACATAAATGGCGTAATATCAATAGTTTGAGCGCAAATTTGAATGTTACGAGTAACGTCGTACAATTCAATCATAACATTTCCAGAGACAAAGTCTGCTGCATCAGCAACATTCTCCATAGTCATCTTTATAATGCTTTTGATTGAATTAAGAACAGTGCCATCTGTCTGTGCATTGTCGCCATTTGGAAGTGTCTTGCTTGGAAAAATAAACGCTTGTACATCATTCATGGTTCCTGCAGTGGTAGATTGAGAAAATCCCGTGATACTCTCTGCATATTGGAATTGATAGTATATTTCTGGGTCAACATATGCACGAACAAGCGACTCTAATGTTGCTTGCTGACCGGCGTTGAGTTCGATTGTTGTTGTAACATGGACAATGCTCAACTCAACCGATGTTGCACCACCCAGAGCAAAGTTTTTCGTAATGTATGCTTGAAAAGCAGGCGCCTTCTGCACAGTGACATCTTCAAAAGTATATGTGAATGACATGATTAGACAATAATCTATTTTTACTAGATAAAGCATAAGATTTTTCAAAAAAAACTCCGTTTAACAAGGCAACTGAATTTTGTAAAAGATGATTGATTTTTACGAGGCGAAAGAATCATTTGGAGAACTGTCCAATTACTACGTCTGCACGCAACCGATATTGTATGAAGGCAAGACGTATGATTCAAGCGAGCATCTTTATCAGAGTCTGAAATTTATTTACGATGGTGCCTCGCCCGAATCTATTGCGTATGCAGAGACAGTTCGTGAAGCAAAGACGCCAAACATGTCGAAAATACTCGCTACGCTCAAGACTGGCGGTGGTTACGCTTGGCGTTTGGCTTTGAACCCAATTATTTCGAAAGCACTTGCGGATAAAGTCACAAGAAATCCACAGTGGGAACAAATCAAGGATGCAAAAATGGAAATGGTTTTGCAACTTAAATTTCAACAAGACTCGCATTGTCGAAAAGTTTTGTTGTCTACTGGTACCTCAAAATTAGCCGAGCACACAAACAGAGATTTTTACTGGGGTGATGGCGGTGAATCGCGCAGTGGAAAAAATATGCTTGGAGTCTTGCTGATGAAAACGAGAGAGAAAATTCAAGAGGAAAAGAAACGAAAGGCTGAAGAAAGTGGAGAGCAGGCAGAAAAAGTTGATACTGTTGCTGTTTCTGTTGCTCCACAAACTGAAAACATAAAAGAAAAGCCGAAAAAAATTCTGGACTGGATCGCAAAAAAAAGAGCAAAAACCATGGAATAAAAACACTATTTCTTTACGTTTATTGTGATTAGAATTGCATTGTGATCCGAAAAATTGGGAATTGCTTTTAGTTTGTTGAAAGAAACGACTGAAATTTTGCTTTCCTTGAAATAAATCCAATCGGGTACGCCACCATAAACGCTTGTCGGTCGAACGTCGTCAACTTGATATGCTGCCATATATCCATGTTCGTCCAGTTTTCTGTGACCACATAAATAATAATTCATAAAAATATCGCGTTCTTTCATTGATAAGGTTTGATAGAATCGATAATTTTTCATCTGATCTCTTGCATCTGCTTCGTTTGATTCTGCGTTCAAGTCTCCAAGAATAATATCTGGTTTAAACGCACGAATCATTCGTTCCATTTGCTTTCCTTTCGTATCAACGAGTTCTTTGTAAAGTAAATCGTCTCCACAGCCTCCGGTTTGGTGAATATTTGCGATTGTGATACCTTCCAAATACACAACTGCACAACTGCGTGGAACACTTTTGCGAGAATCTGGTGGAAAAAACATGTTACATCGAGCAACATCACTTGTCTGTTCGTAAAGTAATTTCTTTTTTACAAAGATGGCATTGCTAAGAAATGAGCCAATGTCTGTTTTCTCCGCGTAACCAATTGACATTAATACGTACTCGGGCAAATCAAGTTGAATAATACCTCTATGTTCTTGCAAACACACAATATCTGCATCACTATCAATAATAAATTGAGAGATTTTTTGCACAGGTGCGTCTTGTTCTCCATGAACGTTAAATGTAAGCAATCTTATATTTCTTTGCTCATTTGTCATATTTTTGTTGTAGTTGATTTTTCTTTTGTAAATTCAATTGAATATAAAAACAAAAAATATGAGTGGTGCTGATTTAAACAATAGTACAAATTTAATAAGCACTTCATGGTTCTCGTGGTGGTTCAACAGTCAACCAACAACGGCAACAAGTGCAGGAGTCGCTGACCAAACTCAATCACGAATCTATTTGAAAGAGTTGAAAGAGACTTTAAATAATCAATTTCGTGCAGAACGCGCCGAATGCCGTCTCGATATGCAAAATCCTTTGCATTATGCAGCAATTAGAGAGAGTGTAGCCGAAATGACAGAGAATCTGATGTGCGCAAGTATCGAAACAATCAAGGCCGAAGTTGCCGAAGAGACACTTGACAGTTTTTCTCTACGCAAAGTCTTGGCAATTCGCGAGAAACGTCGTATCGAAGATCTAGAACAGCGCATCGAACTGCAGACAGATTATATTAATCATTTACAAAGATTTGAGAAGAACTGAGAGATAGTTTGTGCTGAGGCGCGACGACTCGGAAACAAATGAAGTATGTTGTAAAATATAAAATTTGCAATGTCTTTTGCACGTTTTTTTGTTTGCTCTTGTTTTGCCAGTTTTGTGTAAACTCGTTTTCTCAGTTGACTTTTTGTTTTTCCTCCGACTGGAAGAGAAAGATCTTTGCAAAGTTGTAAGATTCCAAACTCGTCTTTTGCATTTTCATCAAGTGTAAAACTACACTGTTGCAAATGCAAATCTAAAATACAATTATCCACTTCAAACGGAACTTTTCCAGTTATCATTTCTACAATACATGCACCAAAGGACCAAATTTCACTTGCTGTCGATGTTATATATGGTTTTTTTCCTTCTTGAATCAAAAGTTCAGGCGCTCGCCACCAATATGTAGCACCGTCTCGCATTCGCTGTTCGTGTGCGCTCCCATTAAAGATAGAAAGAGCAGCACCAAGGTCGGACCAAACTACTTGTTTTTCGTTTTGTGATAATAGTATGTTTAGTGTTTTGATATCTCTATGCATGAAACCTGCTTTGTGTATTTCGTGTAGTCCGTTTGCAAGTTGAACCACAATACTCGAAAAATGATCTATCGAATTGAAACAAAAGTAACCTTTATCATCTTGTTGTGCTTGAATCCAAGAATGCAAGTCACATTTGTATAAAGGCATACACATTTGAATCTCTTTGATTTCTTGAGATACCTGACTAAATTTGAAAAACGCTGCCCGCATCTTTAAAATTCCTTTTGTCTTTTCAAAATATCTCAACGCGTTTATCTCTTGAATTGCATCGCTTACGTCATTTAACCACGGACCATATTCCGTTGGGGAAAGAAAATTCTTCACCGCGACAGTTTCGCCGATAAAATTCATGCGAGATACTGATCCATATCCGCCAACACCGATATTACTTGTTGTCTCATTAATTATTTCAAGTGGGCAAGATGAATTTTGAGGGTTAAATTGTACAATGCCGACTTTGTCCCATGCAGGTTTTGTGCACAGTGTAACACGTACTGGATTCTGCCGTCCCAATTTTCGTTTCTCATACATCTCTTTGATATTCCACTTTTGAAATAGTTCTCTTATCCATTTTTGACGAATATACATTTTTAAATCTCCATTTATCAGTCGTTTCTTCTGTTGAATGCTGAAATGGTCTCGGTAAAATGAGAAGAATTTTTCCGTGTGACGATCGGCGAGTTGGCAAACCAATGCACAATCAATCAAACATTCTCCAAATTTTTGCAAATATTGTCGTTTGCAGTTGATTTTTGTGAAATAGTTTTTTGTGTAAACTATTACCGATAGTATTGTACAACATTTTGCCATCCACCCGACGGAGTATCTACGTCGCAATTCTCTATTATCAGAGATTGTCTGTAACATTGCATTAACGCCTTCGTGTCGAAACATCTCACAAGCCTGTTCGCTTCCCGGTCCAAAAACAACGTTTTGACATACAACAAATTCGTTTTGTACACTCGGCACACGACTGGGGCAACCATCGCAGAGCACACAAAAAATAAAGTATGAATAGTGTCTGATCTTTTTTGCTTCATCTTCGGCAGAGTTGAAATAGTTTGCAAATAGATGCGAAGCCAATTTTTGTTCAGTTATAAATGTATCTAAACAAATTAAACTTGCTAGTACAATACACGCGGCCGCAACACATTTTGTTGTATAAGTGAGTGCGTTTCCATCAAATATCTCAGTTTTTCCGTATGCATTTGATAAGCAACTTTCTTTGCAAGGACCAAATCTATCTTGCATTCGTTTAGAAAGTTTTAAATGAAAACCTTGCCAGTCTGCATTGTGCCATTCTCGATCAAAATACGCACAAGAGAACAAACACAAGTCCATTGCAAAGTTTCTAGTTGTGTTGTGTAATTTCCAAACTCGATTATAGATCAAACTTGCTGCATTTTGACGCATCGATGTGAGTTGAACGCCCAGTTTATCCTCTTCGTCATTTTCACTTGATTCACTAGAGTAATCAAACATTTCCTTAGTCTTTTTCAAGTTTAACTAAAGAAAAAGAAATTTTTTTTGTCACGATGTTGAAAGCGCAAAGAGTAACAACAATGCAACGTCGCATTTGTCCAAGATGTCAACCAAAGATCATTCCAAGATTGCCAGTTCGTCAAACTGCAGTATTGACATCTTCACTTGATGCTAGGTTACATCAACTGGGTCTCAGACGTCGTTCAACTCTAAAAGATGGAAATTGCCTTTTTTCTGCAGTTTCGATTTTGTTGGAAAATCACACCATTGCACAGATTAATGCAGCAACACTTCGTCAGCAGGTGTGTGATTTTATTGAATCTAATCTCAATTTGTTCGAAGCCGATATTAAAGCGGAATATAACAGTACAACTGATTTTTTATTCCGGATGAGAAAATCTGGCACTTACGGATGTAATATTGTTTTGAGCGCATTTTCTATTTTATTCAACGTAAACTTTTACGTTCACTTTCCGACTCGTGTCTTTCAGACTTATCCTGGCGCTCGACCTGATCTGCATATTGTGTTTTTACAGCCTGCACGCAATTCGAACGGTCATTGGGAAGCAACGGAACTTTTCTAGTCTGTTTGCCTTGGCGTTCCTTTTGGATGATAACGATGTCTTACAATTTCACGACATAGAAAACTAAGTATGACATAAAATAACGCAAAGTAGCCTATTGTTTCAACCAAAACAACAATTGCATAAAAATCCTTTTCTACAATTTCTTGACATGCTGTTGGATTTTGTTTCCAAAATTCGCTATTGTGATGTGTAAGTGAAGCACATATATCGTAAATTGGTACACCTTTCCAAAAGCCATACCCGAAAAATCGCGGACCATTGAAATATAGACGTCTAAGTGGTGTTAAAACCGTCGCCGCGTATACAGTTAACGCAAACGACTTTGTCAAATTCCAAAAACCATTCAATGACATTGATGTATTTTTTTGTCTGCTAATAACCACTAGACATTGAATAAAATCTAGTTTTTTGAAAATTTCATCTAGGCAATTTTTATTGACTTTACTTTTAGTCCTTGTTTGTTGCAAGAACGTCATCAACAACGACGACAAAAGCAAGAGATTTCTCGGCCGATGGGTGGATCGAAGAAAATTCAAGTAAACAAAACATCATGTCATCCGCGTCAGCGTTACCATCAACAACATACTTGTTGAGAAAACTGCAAAAGAGGTCAGAAAATACTCCGGTATATAGATACAACTCAATGGCGTCGCCCTGATGTTTTTCAAAGAAAACTTCACCCCAACTGGCAATGCCAATTTGAATCTTTGTGTTGGTGCTATCGACAATCTTTCGTTCGGTTGTTTCCTCACTTAGTAATATCATAAATGATTCGTGCAGCAATTCGACAGCGCGGTCCGTGTCAACACGAGTGACTTGTGGCAAATTAACGCGCATTGAGCACATCAAACGAGCCGCTTCGCGCAGCAGCAATTTTGATCCGAGAACATAGTTTTTCTTTTCGGCGACGTTTTTCTCAATTTGTTCGACACGCGCCATGTACGAAGTTTTTCGATCTTTGGGAGTCTTGACGCCCAGTGATTCGCAGCGTTTGACAATTTTCTTGACAGCCTCGAGCATTTCAGAGTACATTTGTTCTGCACCTTCAGGATGATCTTTAATTTCGTGCGCCCAACGCGAGAGATACGCCATCAGATCCACATTAAAAAACGGACGAAATCGCTCACTTGCTTCTGTCGCAAGTCGATGTTGGTAAAGTGACGTCATGAATCTTTTGTTTTTTGAATTAAAATACTATAGCACAAGAAAAAAATATATGACTGACCCAAACCTTAATTCTTCCGCACAGTTACTATCGGGTTTGATCAACGAGTGGCTTGAATTTTCTGTGTTGGCTCCCAATAAGATTGTAAGCGACGAGGTAAAACGTACAAAAATTGCAATTGGTGAATCTTTACCTCAAAGTACACGATTTAACTATATAGAATCACACGAAAGACGAGAGCGGAACCGAATAACTGAACTTTTAAAATTATCCATAGAAAATAATGATGAATCAGCAGATTCAACTTTAGTTGCAGAAAAGATTGAACAGTGTTTGTTTTCAAATTACTTTTATAATGCAGAAGCGTTTTATTATAGTAAAGCACGTACACTTTGCGATAATCTAGCACGCAATGGCAAATATCTGTTAACGCATTATGATCCGCAAATTTTATGTTTTTTTCCAACAGAGGCTTTGGCAAGCGGCACAGCGCTTGAAGAGTGGAGAAATCACTACAAATATATGTTGGAACAAAAACTTCTTGCACAACAAAACAAGCACAAGGGATTTTTCGAATGTCAACATTGTCATTCAAAGAATACAGATTGGTCTCAGTCTCAAACTCGCAGCGCGGATGAGCCTGCAACGATTTTTATTGTTTGTTTTGATTGTGGCGCTCATTTTAGAAGATAAAAAAATTAACAAATGGACGAAATAAAAGCCGCCCGCCAACGCGTTTTGGTTGATTTATTTAAACAATTGCCAACAGATTATTTGTTATGTGCAGCAAGACTTTCGTGTCGAGAATGGAAAGCGGCAATCGAATCTGAATTGGCAGAAAAAGAAATTTGGTTTCCACGTTCGAATTTCATGGAAAGCAATGCAATTTATGCCGCTAAAGAATGTATGTTTCAACAAGTCGTATTTCAATCACACAAGGAAATTGAACAACAAAATAATACTACATTTAACCGACTTGATCGTACTTTACACTATTATTCAAGAATTTTGTTATGGTTAACACAACGAAAAATCTGTTGTAGTTGGGCAGCAAACTTTTACGTGGATTCGGAACAAATGCACCGCTATTGGGCAAAAAAACATGAACGTGTGGAAAAAATTATTAATGGAGGTGGACAGTTTAATGAAGTTGATACTGCGTTGGCTTTGAAAACAATTTCTGACTCTCGTCAAGCAGCACTAGATGTTGCATTGACACACTTGGTTGCGATTCCTTTTACGCCACCGCTCTAATAATCTTCAGGGTCCATTTGTGCACGTTCCATTTTATTCACGTAATCAAGACGTAGATTTTCAAATTTTCCTTCAAATTGAGGCAATAATATTTTGCATTTACCAAGCAATGCAATATGATTATTTAATAAAGATACAATTTCTGCAATGCGCTCTTTCAACTCTTTAACATGCTTTGCTTGATCCTCTAACCTTTTATCTTCAGGTTCCATTCGCGTACGTTGCAATGTATTCAAACGATCAATGCGTAATTGTTCAATTTCTGTTTTGAATTGAGGCAACAATGGTTTACATATTACAAGCAATTTCACGTGTTCGACTAATAAAGACTTGATTTCTGCAATACGCTGTTTCAACGCTTTAATATGCTCTGTTTGGAAACTCATTTTTTCAAAAAAAATTAACTTGTTTACGAGAAAAATTTTATTCTTTCTTTTTCAACTCTTTTTTATTAACTAAACACTTTGATTGCAGATTTTATTTCTGATTTACAAAGTGGACAAATTGGTTTTTCAAAAAGATTTCGAGCACAATCTATACAGCAACATTGGTGATTACAAGGAATAAATACAATATCTTTCTTATTTTCAAAACAAACTGCGCATTGATTCTCTTCGATTTTTGTTTCCACAGTGACCCCTTCCAATTCCAAAAGAGAGGCAAGCGGAGCCAACACATTAAAACGCTGTGCAAACGCATGACATTGATCATTTCCACGTACAAAAGGAGTGGTTGTCGAAACTTGTTCAACTTCTTTTTCCGTGTCGGATGATGAATCTTTGCTGCTACCGTTGCTGCTGCTATTGTCATCATCTGAATTATCGCCAACATAATATCTTGAAATTCGATCTGTATTAGTTGCACTATATTGTGTTTGCTGACCTGTATTGTTTTTTAAAACCCATTCGCCATTTTGCAAAACATATTCGCAACCGTCAACTGTTACAACGCCATTGACAACGGAAACAGATCCAAGCACTGGTCCTTTATTAAACAATACTCCATTTATATAACATCCGTCGTTTGTTTGGCAAATGGTTGACCCGATACTGTAAAGATTGGTAACGCCACTGGATTTTTTTTTGTTATAGGTTGTGTTTAGCAAAATTGCTGCTGTTTCACGATCAGATTCGTGAACAAATTTATTTAAAATATGTGTTTTGTCTCCAATCATATCTGTTCCAAACATAGAAACAACAATTTTTAATGCATCTAACTTATCATTACCGTGCACTATTGTGCCAAGTAAATCAGCCACATCTACACAGTCGGCTCTTTTTTGTTTTTTTGCAACCTGACGCATTGCATTCAATGCCGCTACTTTGTCACAACCATATACGATTTTTTCACACACATTTTTCATCCCTTTAATCCAAACGTCACTGTGTAGCGGTTCGACTTTCATTTCGTTGGCGCAATGTTTAATTATGTCAATCTTGTCACTCCCGTGAGTAACAAAACACAATATTGCACATAATTGTTCAAAAGAAATATTGTAATCAACCATATTTTTGACAATCTCTACCTGGTCCGAACCAAACTTTGCGCGCATCACCAAATTTAAAACGTTAGCAAAACTCATTTTAAGTAATGTTTGCAATGGCTTTTATGAGAAAAAAATTTATTCTTTCTTTTTCAACTTGTCTGAAACAACTGCAGTTGCTTGATCAGGAAGCGCCAACATGCTTTGAAAACGCTCGGGTGCGGCTGCTTTAAGCATTTGTATCGCTTGCGTCACATATCCACAGACTGCTTGAAGCCATTCTGGTTTCTGCGAGATTGAAAGATACAAGAATCCAAACAGTGCCAACCAGTAAATAAAGAATTGAACAACTTCGTTGATGAGCATAACAAACGGATAGGCAAGTAAAGACAAAGCACCACTCACGGCAATTTGCAGTGAGGTTGATGGAAGAACAACGGTTTGCAGTTGTTTTTCGAGTTGTGGAATCACTGGTGATGCTTGAATGAGTGGAACGGTCTTTGCAAATCCAATTGCCATATTGGCAGCGGATGGAAAGTTGTTTAAGACATAATAAAATGACGCAATAGCATAAAGTAAAATGCTAAACATTTTTTTTTGTTGTTTTTGTTAAACAGTTTACTCTGTAAAAGGAATAGAAAAAACTTTTTTTACTCTATTTTT
>JACDJC010002155.1_pt1 | contig 15953 bp, 15 predicted proteins | sample 7454191 | NCBI WGS metagenome assembly JACDJC01 (sample SAMN14253291, study PRJNA609438) | sludge metagenome | isolation source: sludge after 25d culture with pyrite and EDTA | collected 2018-12-20 | reverse complement strand
CTGGGACACTCCCAACTCGACCTCCAGGCGCGCCGGCACGTTCGGCGGCAGCACTTCATCACGGTAACTTTGCGGCTGGGCGTCGAAAAGTTCCCAGCTCGGCATCGACACGCAGCGCACCGCGATGGCTTCATCCTGCAGGCACTCGGAGGCGGCAAGGATCAGGGCGACTTCGGAGCCGCTGGCAATCAGGATCAGCACGGGCTGAGCGTGGTTTGAATCATTCAGTACATACCCGCCGCGGCGCAGGCCGTCGGCGCTGGTATAACGGCTGCGGTCGAGCGTCGGCACATCCTGCCGGGTCAGCGCCAGCAGCACCGGGTGGTCGCGGGTTTCCACCGCCACTTTCCACGCCACCGCGGTTTCATTGGCGTCGGCAGGCCGGATGACGGTGAGATTGGGGATCGCACGCAGGCTGGCCAGTTGTTCCACCGGCTGGTGGGTGGGGCCGTCCTCGCCGACCGCGATGCTGTCGTGGGTGAACACGTGCACCACGTGCACACCCATCAGTGCGGCCAGTCGGATGGCCGGGCGCATGTAGTCGGAAAATATCAGGAAGGTCGCACCGTACGGGATGAAGCCGCCGTGCACCGCGAGGCCGTTGACGATCGCGCCCATCGCGTGCTCGCGCACACCGAAATGCAGGTTGCGACCGGCGTAGCTCCAGCTGCCGCGGTCGGAGTCTTCGCTGTCCACGCCGGTTGCCAGGGTCGGGTTGAAGTCGCCCAGCCCCTTCAGCGCGGTGTGGGTTGACGGATCGAGGTCGGCCGAGCCACCAACCAGTGCAGGCAACTTCGGCGCGAACGTATTCATGACCTTGCCGCTGGCGACACGCGTAGCCATGCCCTTGGCGTCGGCGGGAAAAACCGGAATGTCGGCGTCCCACCCGGTAGGCAATTCGCCGCGCAAACGGCCCTGCAGCTCGATTGCTAGCTCGGGGAATGCCAGGGCGTAGGCATCCAGCCGTTCATTCCACTCGGCTTCCGCCCGGGCGCCGCGTTGCAGTGCTTCGCGAAAATGCGCCAGCGCCGGCTCCGGCACCAGAAACGCCGGATCGATCGGCCAGCCGAGCTTCTCTTTGGTTTTTTTGACGTCCTCGACGCCGAGTGGCGAACCGTGGGCCTTGTAGCTGTCCTGCTCGGGCGAGCCGAAGCCGATGTGGGTGCGCACCAGGATCAGCGATGGTCGCGTGGTGTCGGTGCGGGCAGCGTCGAGCGCCGCACCGATCGCGGCGACGTCGTTGCCGTCGGCCACGTGGAGGACCTGCCAGCCATAGGCTTCGAAGCGCTTGGCGCGATCTTCCGAAAACGTGATCTCGGTACCGGCCGACAGCGTGACGCTGTTGTCGTCGTAGAGGCAGATCAGCTTGCCCAACTTGAGGTGTCCGGCCAGCGACGCCGCCTCGGAGGCAATCCCTTCCATCAGGTCGCCGTCGCTGACGATAGCCCAGGTGTGGTGGTCGATCAGCGTGTGGTCATCGCGGTTATAGCGTGCGGCCAGATGCGCTTCGCCGATCGCCATACCGACCGCGTTCGCCAGCCCCTGGCCGAGCGGGCCGGTGGTCACTTCGACGCCGGGCGTGTGGCCGCGCTCGGGATGCCCCGGCGCCTTGCCGCCCCATTGGCGGAATTTCCTGAGGTCGTCCAGCGACAGGTCGTAGCCGGTTACATACAGCAGGCTGTAGAGAAGCGCCGAGCCGTGTCCGGGCGACAGCACGAAGCGGTCGCGGTCGGCCCAGTGCGGGTTGGCCGGGTTGTGCTTGAACTGGCGCGTCCACAGCGCATAGGCCATCGGTGCCGCGCCGAGCGGCAGGCCCGGATGGCCGCTGTTGGCGTGCTGCACCATGTCCACCGAGAGGAAGCGCAGCGTATTAATGCATTGCAAGTCGAGTTGATCTGACATGAGGGCTCCTCTATTCAACCTGGAAACCGCAGTTGGGCGCGCTCGATGGTGCGTTCTGGGCTTCCTTCAGGATAGTTCGCATTTGGCAGACTTCGTTTTCCGCTCAGCGGGCTTCACGGCCGGGTAACGCCGGTGTCGGTCATCGGATCGGTCGTTTTTCGACCGCCAGAGAAAGCCGGCAGTTCCAGTTCCGGCTGGGCTGGAGCTGTTCGAAACCTTGGCTGGCGAGGACCCGGATGCGGATCAGCTGTCCCGAGCCGACCGGAAATCATTCAGCGTTGCAGCCACCACGCCGGCCAATTCATGCGCAGCAGCCTGAATCGCGATTCCCGGTTCGTCACCCGGCGCCGTCGAGCCGATTTCGATTCCATACAGATCGAGCCTCGCCGGCAGGCAGGCCATCGCCTGCGCCAGCGACAGCGTATCCAGCACCCCGAAGCCGTGGCTCGACAGCCCCTGACGGTAGCCGGGCCAGTCCTGCTGATCGAAACGGCGAATCCGGCCGGGCCGGTCGCCGCTTTGCATGGCGTCGATCAGGATGACCCAGGAAGCATTTTCAAGCAGCGGAATCAGCCTGGCGCCGGGCCGATCCAGTTTTTCGATGAAGATTCCGTCGCCCGGCCGCACCCCGCGCGCCAGCAGCGCATCGATCGTCAGCCAGCCGGCCTGATCGTCGCCCCATGGCGAGCCGACGCCCAGAACCTGCACCCTGCTCACCCCCGGTCGACGCGCAGCCGCAGAAAATGGGTGGCGCAGGAAATGCAGGGATCGTAGTTGCGGATGACTTTCTCGCAGTGCAGCCGCAACGCGTCGTCCGGCTGATCCAATCCGAAATTCAGCAGCGACAGCCGCAGGTCTTCCTCGATCCGCCCCTGATTCTGGCTGGTCGGCGGCACGATCCGCGCATTGACCACGCGGCCGTCGCCGTCCATCTCGTAGCGATGCCACAGCAGGCCGCGCGGCGCCTCGGTGCAGCCGGTGGCGACACCGGCACGCGGCGTGACCGGGCGATACGGCGAATCGGGGGTGTGATAGGCGTCGAGCAGGCGCACAGCTTCGTGCAGGGCAAGCAGGATTTCAATCGCGCGCGCGGTCAGGCTGTGGAACAGGTTGCGGCTCGGCAGCGCGAGGCCGGTTTCGACCAGCAGCGCCCGCACCGGATCCGGCAAGCGATCGTGGTTCAGATTGAGCCGGGCCAGCGGTCCGACCAGGTAAGGCTGCTCGTGATAGTGGCTGAACAGCGCGGTTGAAAAAGCCTCGTGGTACTCGGCGAAGTGATCGTCGAAGGCGTCGGCCTCGATCAGCGTTCCGTCGCTGGCGCCGATCGCCCCGCGTTCGATGGCGTAGTCGTCCGGGTGGCGCATCCCGACCGAAATGAAGGCTTGGTCATCCTGCGGCACGGCGATGGAAGCGGTCCAGCGGATCAGGGCTTCGGCCTCCGGCAGTGCTGCCCGCAGCCGCTCACGAATGGCGCTGATGGTCGCCAGCGGCGGCGCTGCATGGAAACCGCCGACACGCACCCCGACCGGATGCACCGAACGGCCGCCGAACAGTTCCATCAATTCGTTGCCCAGCGCCTGGATCCTGAGCCCGCGGCGCACTTCGTCGGGCGCGATGCGCGCCAGTTCGATGGCGCTGCTGCAGCCGAAGAAATCCGGCGCCGCCAGCAGGTGAATATGCAGGCTGTGGCTCTGGATCCACTCGCCGCAGTAGAACACCCGGCGCATCGCGTGCGCCCACGGGTCGAGTTCGACCGCGAACAGCTTTTCCAGCGCGTGCGCCGCGGTGACCTGGTAAGCCACCGGGCAGATCCCGCAGATGCGCGCCACCATGTCGGGAATTTCGCTGTAGTGGCGGCCTTCCAGGAATTTTTCGAAATAGCGCGGCGGCTCGAAAATCCGCAGGCGCAGTTCGACGATCTCGCCGTTTTCGATGCGCAGGTCGAGCGCGCCCTCACCTTCCACCCGCGCCAGAACGGGCACCTGAATTGCCACGCTGCGCAGCTGTTCAGTCATTGTGGCTCCTTATCCTGTCGGCCGCCGCCAGAAAAACAGGCGCCTGGCTGTTGATCGACTGAAAGCGATGGATGATGGCCTGTGGTGACAGTCCAAGCTGGCTGAATTGCGCCGCCAGCGCATCGGTATTGGCGTTTTCGGCCGGACCGTAGCAGCCGTAGCAGTCGCGATCGAGGCTGGGACACAAGGCGTTGCATCCCGCACGCGTCACCGGCCCCATGCAGGCGACGCCGCGGCTGACCATGACGCAGGTGAGATTGCGCCGTTTGCATTCGGTACAGACCTTGTCGGCATTGTCGTAGGGCAGCGTGCCGAGCAGCAGGGAATTCACCACCGCCAGCATCTGCGGGCCGCTGACCGGGCAGCCCCACAGCTCGAAATCCACTTTCACGTGCGTCGCGATCGGGGTCGAGTGCTGCAGGCTATTGATGGCTTCGGGATGGGCATAAATCTGCGCCACCCAGTCAGCGCCGTCGGCGCTGTTGCGCAAGGCCTGGATTCCGCCCGACACGGCGCAGGCGCCGATGGCGATCAGCAGCCTGCTGTGCGCGCGGATGTGCTGGATACGCCCGATGTCTTCCGGGGTGTAGACGCTGCCCTCGATAAACGCGACGTCGACTTTGGTGTCCGGGTCGAGCGGTCCGGCCTCGGCGAAATGCACCAGTTCGACCCGTTCGGCGAGCGTGAGCAGGTCTTCGCCCAGATTGAGGAAGGCCAGCTGGCAACCGTCGCAGGAACTGAACTTGTGTACCGCGACGCGGGGTTTTCCGGCTGTCGGGCCGCTGGTGCGTGCGCTCATCAGAATCCCCGGTGGGCGAGCAGGGCTTTCACCCTGCCCCAGTTGAACACCGGGCCGTCGCGGCAGACGAACAGCCCGCCCAACTGGCAATGGCCGCAGCGGCCCACCGCACACTGCATGTTGCGCTCCATGCTGAGATACAGCTGCGACTCCGGCAGTCCGCGCGCCAGCATGTTTTCGGCGGCGGCCCGCATCATGCCTTCGGGTCCGCACATCATCGCGACCGCGCGATCCGGATTGAAGCGGGCCAGACCGAACAGCTCGGTCACGCGCCCGACGTGCCAGGGCCAGCGCGCCCCGCCCTGGCTCGCCGCCACCAGCACCTGGGTGTTCGGCTGGGTCGCCCAGTGGTCGTATTGTTCGCGCCAGATCAGGTCCTCGGTGTGTTTGACGCCCTGGATGATGACGAGCTTGCCGTAGCGTTCACGCCGCCGCATCACATAATGGATGATCGACACCACCGGCGCGCAGCCAAGTCCGCCGGTCACCAGCACGATATCGTTGCCGCCCATTTCCTGCAGCGGCCAGCCGCGTCCGAACGGACCCCGCACACCCAGCCTGTCGCCCGCTTGCAGTGCAGCCAGGCCCCGGGTGACGCGGCCCAGTGCGCGGACGGTGTGGCCGATGCCGTCGCGTTCTTCCGGATCGGACATGACGGAAATCGGCGCCTCGCCGACACCGTATAGATACAGCATGTTGAATTGCCCCGGCGCAAACCGGTACGCCGCCTGCGCCGCCGGATCGTCGAGGCGCAGCTTGAGGGTGAAGATGGTGGGCGATTCCTGGGTGCGTTCCACCACCGTTGCAGCATGCGGCGGACCGGCGTCGACCGTGGGCGGCGTCTTCATGTTCATGGCGATACCTCGCCGGCAGTCAGGGCCGCGACTTCCTCGGTCAGATCGATCCCGACCGGACACCAGGCGATGCAGCGGCCGCAGCCGACACAGCCGCTGCGGCCGAACTGATCGTGCCAGGTAGCGAGCTTGTGGGTCAGCCATTGCCGGTAGCGGCTGCGGATGTCGCTGCGCACGTTGAAGCCGTGCAGATGGCCGTGCGCTTCCGCAAAGCAGGAATCCCAGATCCGCGCATGCTCGCTGGCGTGGCCGTCGAGGCTCGGCTGATCCTGCTCGGCATGGCAAAAGCAGCTCGGGCACACCGCCGTGCAATTGCCGCAGGCCAGACAGCGCGCGGCCACCTCGTCCCAACGTGGATGTTCCAGCCGATTCATCAAGGCGTCGCGCAGCGTGTGCCCGGGCAGGCTGCGAGTCTGCCTCGCGGCGGCGGCCTCACCCTGGTGCCGCGCCTCCGCGATCTGCTGCGCGGTGGCCGGCGACAGTTTCAGCGCATCCAGGATCGCTGCCCCCTTCGCGCTGCCCGCTGCCGTCACGAAGCCATCCGCCAGTTCCGCCAGCGCAATATCGTAGCCTTCGCTCGGGGTCGGACCGTCGCCGGTGGAGGCGCAGAAACAGGTTGCGGCCGGTTCGGCGCATTGCACCGCCACCAGAAACAGCTGTTCGCGCCGCTGCGCGTAGTGCGGATCGCGCCGGCCCTCGCGCAGGAAGTGGGCGTCCTGCAGCGCCAGCGCGGCCAGGTCGCAGGCCCGCACGCCGATGAGGGCCTGGGCCGGAGCGACCGGCACCACCGCAGCGAACTGCAGCGCCCCGGCCGCGTCCCGTTGGACCCGCCACAGCGACTCCTTCGGCGCAAACGCCTGCGGCTTGATCGCCTGCGGCCCGTTGGCCCAGGCGAAATAGCGATTGTGCGGGTCCTGCGTCAGCCGGTAGCGTCCAGGCGCCTGCTCGGCCTGCAACCCGCGCGGCAGGGCATCGGCCGTCGCGAGTTCGCGCATGACGATTGCGCCATTCTCGATCGCCGGGCCCAGGCATTGATAACCCTGTGCCATGAGGTTCGCCAGCAGCGAGCTCAATTGTGCGATCGGCAGGAATCCGGTTTGGGCAGGCTGGCTGAACATGGGCTGACCAGATTGAGTCGTGATCTACAGTGTATGCACAAAATCCCGGACCGGACAGGCTTTTTATGCTGCTGCCGTTCCGCCCTGCCGGCATGGGAAGGGCGTCACCAGCCGTTCGTTATAATGCGTTTTTTGTGTGGCAATGGAGGGTATGACATGCAGCAACAACTGGATGTATTCGTCGCGTCCCTGACTTCGTTCTGGACACAGCTGGCGGGTTTTGTCCCTCAGTTGCTGGCAGCCCTGGTGCTGCTGTTTGTCGGCTGGCTGATTGCCAATCTGGTGCGCACCGGCGTGATGAAGCTGCTCGACGTGCTGCGCTTCGACACCCTGGCCGAAAAAACCGGCATCGAGGCGTTTTTGAAGCAGGGCAATCTCGACATCTCACTGTCGCGCCTGCTGGCCAAGCTGGCCTACTGGGTGATCATCTTCATCGTCATCGTCACCGTATCCAACAGCCTCGGGCTGCACATGGTGGCCGATCTGTTCAACAAGGTGGTGTTCTACATCCCCAATATCATCGTCGCCATTCTGGTGCTGGTGTTCGGCGTGCTGGTCGCGCGCTTCATCAACCGCATGGTGTTTGCCTACCTCAACAACATCGGCGTCCAGGGCGCGCTTACCATCAGCACCCTGTCGGAATATGCGGTGATCATCTTCGTGGTGTTCGTGGCACTCGAGCAACTGCAGATCGGCACCAGCCTGCTTACCGCCGCATTCCAGATCGGCTTCGGCGCGGTGGGATTGGCGTTCGCCCTGGCATTCGGTCTGGGCGGCCGCGAATGGGCGGCGAGCGTGATCAAGAAGATGACCGAGAAGTAAGCCTGCCGGATCACCCACCCTGCCCGGGCCCGGTTCAGGCACGGGGCTTGATATATATTGTGGAAGATCGATGATGTGCATCGGCACAGTTCGATCTCCGTCCCTCAAACCAGCTAACCATGACGCCATGACCAACCCTGAAAACTCCCTGACTCAAGAACAGATCACCCACTTCACCCAGCGGATCGACGCGCGCAAGACTCTTTTGCTCGATGAAATCCGGCAGGTGCTCGCGCGTTCCAAAAACGAGCACCATGCCGACCTCATAGGTGGAGCGGGTGATTCCGGCGATGCGGCGGCCGCCTCTCTGCTCCGTGACATCACCGAGGCCGAAATCATCCGTGACGTGGGCGAGGTGCGCGACATCGTTGCGGCCGAGCAGCGCCTTGCGGCCGGGGAGTACGGCGTCTGCATCGATTGCGGGTCTGCCATCCGCTACAAGCGGCTGGATGCGTATCCGACCGCGAAGCGCTGCATCGCATGTCAGGAACGCCGCGAAAAATTACAGGCGCCTTCGCCCTATACGGGACGCTGACGGCAGCGCGCGTTGCAGCTGCTTGCTTGCGACGCAGCGCCTGGCAAAGCCGCTATCGGATCAGGTCTGAACGTCTGCCGCCTTAACGCACGCGTGGCTTGCGGCTATGCTTGTCCGGCACCCCGCGCGTCTGCCGGCGCGGCCCGGCTGCCATCCCCGCCCACTCCAGCACCCGTGCGACCAGCTCGTCGTCGAGTTCGGTCTTCTGCCCGCGGCGCAGTTGCGGCGGCAGCGCGATCGGGCCAAAGCGGATCCGGGTGAGCCGCGACACAGTCAGGCCGAAGTGCTCGAACAGCCGCCGCACCTCGCGCTTGCGGCCTTCCTTGATCACCACCCGATACCAGCGGTTGGCGCCCTCGCCGCCCGCGGCAAAGCAGCTTTGCAGCTGTGCCGGGCCGTCGTCGAGTTCCACCCCCGCCAGCAGTTGCGCGATCATCTCCTCGCTCAATTCGCCGAGTACCCGCACTGCATATTCGCGCTCGACCTCGAAACGCGGGTGCATCAGGTTGTTGGCGAGTTCGCCCGAGGTGGTGAAGATCATCAGGCCGTCGGTGTTGTAGTCGAGCCGGCCGATGGCGATCCATTTCGCGCCGCGCAGCCGGGGCAGGCTGTCGAACACGGTGGCGCGCCCCTTGGGGTCGTCGCGGCTGACGATTTCACCTTCCGACTTGTGATAGATCAGGATCCGGGTGCGCTTTTCATCGAAGCGCAGATAGACGCGGCGGCCGCTGACCTTGACCACGTCGCGCGGACCGACCTTGCTGCCGATCGTCGCGGTCTCGCCATTGACCTGCACCCGCCCCTCGGCGATCCATTCCTCCATCGTGCGGCGCGAGCCGAGGCCGGCCGAGGCCAGCGCCTTCTGCAGGCGCTCGCTGGCCGCCTCGGGTGCGGTGGCCTGCTGCAGGCGGCTCGCCGCGCGCCCCATCGGGGCGGCGGGCGAACGGCGGACGGGGAATGCGGGGCGGGCCATATTCAGGGAATCTCGGTAGCAATGTCATCAACGACAGGGCGGTCAGATGCGGTACCGACGCGGACCACTTCAATCACCGTGCCAAACGTCTGGGGGACGCCATTGTCCTGCATTTCCTCGCGTAATTCAGGAATCAGTGCCGTTTCATCCGGGGTGACGAGAGTCCCGAGCTCTTCCAGCGGCGGTAATTCTGACAGGGTGCGCAGTCCGAGGTCGCTGAGGAAATGCCCGGTGGTGCCGAACAGCGCCGGACGCCCGGGCACGTCGCGGTGGCCGATGGCCTCGATCCAGCCGCGTTCCTCCAGCGTCTTGATGATGTTGGGATTGACCGACACGCCGCGGATATCCTCGATGTCGCCGCGCGTCACCGGCTGGCGGTAGGCGACGATGGCGAGCGTTTCCAGCACTGCGCGCGAGTAGCGCGGCGGCTTCTCGTTCTTCAGCCGGCTGAGCCAGGGCTGCATCTCGGCGCGCGTCTGGAAACGCCAGCCGTCGGCCACCTGGATCAGCTCGACGCCGCGGCCGTGCCACTCGCCGCGCAGTTCTTCCAGCACCTTGCGCAGTACCTCGCTGCTCAAATCCTGCTCGAACATGCGCTTGAGGTCGGCGAGCGTCAACGGCTCGACCGCAGCCAGCAAGGCCGCTTCCAGCACCAGCTTCAGATCATCGGGCTTGTCACTCGGTTGCAGATTCATGGAGCTTTACGTAAATGGGGGCAAACGGCTCGGCCTGGGTCACGTCGAGCAGGGTTTCCTTGGTCAGTTCCAGCACCGCGAGAAAAGTAACTACAAGTTCATGTACAGTCGAAGCATCCGGAAACAAGTCCTTGAATTCCATGAACTCGCCCGGCGTCAATCGCTTCAGGATACGGCTCATGTGCTCGCGGATCGACAGCTCTTGGCGGCCGATGCGGTGATGGGTACGGTTCTTCGCGCGCGACAGGATCGCCAGCCAGGCGGCGGCGAGTTCTTCCGGATGCAGACTGGGCAGGCGCCTCGCCGCGGCCGGCAGGAACACGCTGACCGTGTCGAAGTCGCGTCCGGCCTGCGGCAAGGCATTGAGATGCTGGCCGGCGAGCTTCATCTGCTCGTATTCCAGCAGGCGCCGCACCAGTTCGGCGCGCGGGTCGTCGTCCTCGTTCGCCTCTTCGGCCTGCTCGCGGCGCGGCAGCAGCATGCGCGACTTGATGTCGATCAGCATCGCCGCCATCAACAGGTATTCCGCCGCGAGTTCCAGCCGGGTGACGCGCGCCGCCTCGACGTAGGCCATGTACTGTTTGGTCAGCGCCGCCATCGGAATGTCGAGCACGTCGAGATTCTGGCGGCGGATCAGGTACAGCAGCAGGTCGAGCGGGCCTTCGAAGGCTTCGAGAAAGATCTCGAGCGCATCCGGTGGAATATAGAGATCCTGCGGCAGTTCGGTGAGCGGCTCACCGCGCACCTTGATGACGGGTACGGGGGGCTTGTCGAGTAGCGCAGGGCTGTCCATTACGGCATTTTACCCGAGTCGGAGGTCATCAAAGTCGCGTTGCCGGGAATCCGGTTTCAGACCTATCGAAACAAGTGTGCTCCTACATTTGGCGGCCGATTAACCCATATTCCATGCACGAACACAGCCCCCCATAGCGAATCAAGGCAGATCATTGTTCCTGCGCTACGCTATCGGCCGTGATGCCGAACTTTCAGCCACGAACCGACGACGCTACTCCGTGATTGCCCACCGTTTTCCTTATGCCATCAGCAAACCGGTTGGACCATAAAGAATGATTATTATTCAATCTCTTCCTGAGTTCTAGACTAAGGGTTCTTCCTTTATTTGACGGAAGGAAAGGAGTTGATTATGTATATCAACGACGTCGTGCTGCATGTAAACGAGAATCTGAATTTACAATCAAGACGCGATCTGGAAGATCATATGCGAGCGATGGACGGCGTGATTGCCCCGCGATTCAATGACCGCAAGCCTCATCTGATGATCGTCGCATACGATCCCGACCGCCTCCACGCCCGGGACTTGCTGGATGAAGTACACCGACAGGGGTATCACGCACAGCATTGTGGGGCATGAGTATGAGTTTGAATATTCCGTGCAGTTACTCATACAAACGGGAGCCGAGGCTCCCGTTTTCCTTTGTGGCGGCGTCCTCAAACCCAGCGATTCGGATAGCGAGCTGATCGCCGAAAACTGGGTTTCGGCTGACGTAACAACCTTACGGCCGCCCTCGCAGATTAAATCGTGCTTCATGATTTGATTTGCGCTGATCAGGAATTACTTTCTGGAATCAGCCCCGAACACCACTTCCGCCACGTCCCGATAACGCTTGGCAAAATGTACCGTCAACCCGGCGCGGATGTGATCGGGCAGTTTGTCGAAGTCACGCCGGTTGGCATCGGGCAGGATCAGTTCCGAAATGCCGATCCGCCGCGCGGCGATGACCTTTTCGCGGATACCGCCCACCGGCAGCACCTGGCCGGTCAGCGTCAGTTCGCCGGTCATCGCCAGTGGGCGGTTGATCTTGGCATTTTTCGCCAGCGACAGCAGCGCGGTCGCCATGGTGACGCCGGCGCTGGGACCGTCCTTGGGGGTCGCGCCTTCCGGGACGTGCAGGTGGACGAAGCCCTTGTCGAAGAAGGTCTGGTCGCCGCCGTAGGCCTTCAAATGCGAGGCGACATAGCTGTAGGCGATTTCGGCCGATTCCTTCATCACTTCACCGAGCTTGCCGGTGAGCTTGAAGCCGCGATTGAGGGTATGGATGCGTGAAGCCTCGACCGGCAGCGTCGCGCCGCCCATCGAGGTCCACGCGAGTCCGGTGACGATCCCGACCCCGCTCATCGGTTTTTCGCGGGTGAACACCGGTTTGTCGAGATAGGTCTCGACTTCCTTGACCCCAATTCTGATCGGGGTGGCTGCCCCGCCGAGGATTTTCACCACCGCCTTGCGCGCAACCCGGCCCAGCTGTTTTTCCAGGTTGCGCACCCCGGCTTCGCGAGCGTAGCCCTCGATCACGTGGCGCAGCGCACCTTCGCTGATCACGAGCTGGTTTTTTTTCAGTCCGGAGCGTTCCAGCACTCGCGGCCACAGGTGGTGCTTGGCGATCGCGACTTTTTCTTCGGTGATGTAGCCGGACAGGCGGATGACTTCCATGCGGTCGAGCAGCGCCGATGGAATCGAGAAATCGTTGGCGGTGCAGATGAACAGCGCTTTCGACAGATCGAAGCGCACGTCGAGGTAATGGTCGAGGAAGTCCGCGTTCTGCTCGGGGTCGAGCACTTCCAGCAAGGCGGATGCCGGATCGCCCTGGAAGCTGGCGCCGATTTTATCGATTTCGTCGAGCATGATGACCGGGTTGGCCGACTCGACTTCCTTCAGCGCCTGCACGAACTTGCCCGGCATGGCGCCGATGTAGGTGCGGCGATGGCCCTTGATCTCGGCCTCGTCGCGCATGCCGCCGACCGAGAAGCGGTAGAACTTGCGTCCCAGCGCTTCGGCCACCGACTTGCCGATCGAGGTTTTGCCGACACCGGGCGGCCCGATCAGCAGCAGGATCGAGCCGGCCATCTCGCCTTTCATCGCGCCAACGGCGAGAAATTCGATGATCCGGTCCTTGACGTCTTCCAGCCCGTCGTGGTCGCGGTCGAGAATGCCGCGCGCGTGTTCGAGGTCGATCTTGTCCTGGGTGTACACGCCCCACGGCAGCACCGTCAGCCAGTCGAGATAATTGCGGGTGACGGTGTATTCGGGCGAGCCGGTCTCCAGCAGCGACAGCTTGTGCATTTCCTCGTCGATGCGTTTCTGCGCCGGCTCCGGCACCGTCAGTTTGGCGAGGCGCTCGTTGAAGGTGTCGAGTTCGGCTGTCTTGTCGTCCTTGGCGAGGCCGAGTTCCTTCTGGATCGCCTTCAACTGCTGGCGCAGGAAGAATTCGCGCTGCTGCTCGGTCATCTTCTCGTCGACTTTTTCGCGGATGTGCGACTGCAGGCGCGCAACGTCGAGTTCCTTTTTGAGCAGCACCAGCACTTTTTCCATCCGCTTTTTCAGGCCGAAAGCTTCCAGAACGTCCTGCAGTTCCTGCTTTGATGCCGTGGTCAGGCTGGCGGCGAAATCGGTGAGCTGCGACGGCTCGTTGGGGCCAAAGCGGTTGAGGAAGAACTTCAGTTCCTCCGAATACAGCGGATTGAGCGGCAGCAACTCCTTGATCGTATTGATGATGGCGATGGAATAGGCGCGGATTTCCTCCGATTCCGCCTTGCCGGACTCTTTCGGATAATCGACCCGGACCTTGTAGGGTGGCGTGTCCGAGAGCCACTCGACGATGCGAAATCGCTGCGCGCCTTCGGCGATGAACTGCATCTTGCCGTCGGAACGCACCGGATGATGAATCCGCACCACAGTGCCGATGCTGCGAAAGTCCGCACGGGTGACGTCATCGGTGTTGTCCGGCTTGACCAACACCAGTCCCACCATGTGATGCGCGGTTTCGCCGATGGCTTCCACCGTCGACAGCCACGGTCCTTCGTTCATCAGCAACGGCAGGGTTTGCGCCGGAAAGAACGGTTTTTCGGTCAGCGGCAGCAGATACAACGTATCCGGCAACACCGGCGCCGTCGGCAGCTGACGCGCATTGGACAGGACTTCACCTTCGAGGGCGGGGTCGTTGGGCATGGTCTGGTCTTCTCGATCCGGTCAACAGGATTTAGAAGTATCGGGCCTATCCGCCCATTTTCAAGGTCGCTGCGGCCCCGGCCTGACAGGAATTTCCTCGATCGTCGTATCCGGCAGGCCGGACAGGATCATCAGTTCGACCCGGCGGTTGCGCGCCCGCCCTTCTGCCGTCTCGTTGCCGGCGACCGGCAGGCTGGCCTCGCGTCCGATCGCGAACAGCCGCGCGGGGTCAATGCCTGCGTCGGCGAACAGGCGCACTACGCTGGAGGCCCGCACCGCCGACAGTTCCCAGTTGGACGGAAACGCCGAATTGCTGATCGGAATGTTGTCGGTGTGGCCGGTGATCTCCAGATTGAACGGCTCGCGTCGCAGTTTTTCCGCCACCGCGCCCAGCACCGCCAGCGAACCCGGCTCCAGCTCGGCCCGCCCCGGCTCGAACAGCACGTTGGCGTTGATTTCGATGCTGACGCCGCGGCGGCTTTGGGTCACCCGTACCTGGCCATCCTTCGCCAGCGGCGCCATCACTTCGAGCAGGCTGCTTGCAACCGCGGTCATGTGCGCCTGCTCCTCGATCGCCTGCTGCTGTTTCAGGGTGCGCTGCTTCACCTCGGGCGGCAGCGTGACCGTGGGCAGTTGCGGCACCGGTGCATCATCAGTTGGCGCCTTGCCGAAGGCGCTGCCGAGCGAACTGGCGAGCACCCGGTACTTGCCCTCGTTCACCGCCGAAATGGCGTACATCACCACGAAAAACGCGAACAGCAGCGTGATGAAATCGGCGTAGGAAATCAGCCAGCGGTCGTGATTCTCGTGATCGGCGGCGATGCGGCGGCGACGGCGCATTACAGATAGCCCTTCAGGCGGGCCTCGATGATGCGCGGGTTGTCACCCTGGGCGATGCCCATGAGGCCGTCGCAGATGATCTCGCGCTCACTTACCCGGCGCGCGATCGAGAACTTGATCTTGTTGGCGATCGGCAGAAACACCAGGTTGGCGAGGCCGACCCCATAGATGGTGGCGACGAAGGCAACCGCGATGCCGCTGCCGAGTTTGCTTGGATCGTCCAGGTTTTCCATGACGTGAATCAGGCCGATCACCGCACCCAGGATGCCGAGCGTCGGCGAATAGCCGCCGGCAGATTCCCAGATCCGCGCGGCCTGGCGCTCGGCGGTTTCAAAGCCGACGATCTGCACGTCGAGGGTGTCGCGCAGCGTGGCGGCATCGGCGCCGTCGATCAGCAACTGCAGCGCGGTTTTCTGAAATGGATCGTGAGTCATGTTGAGGTGTCTTTCCAGCGCCAGCACCCCTTCCTGCCTCGCGGTGTGCGACCACTGGACGACCCGGCGGATCAGCGTGTTGGCTTCCGATTCGGGCGGCCGGAACGCCCACTTCGCCATCCGCACGCCCTGCATGAACACCGGCAACGGATAGTGCAGCAGCACCGCGGCCAGGGTGCCAACCACCACGATGACCAGGGCGGCGGGCTGCAGGAACATACCTACCCGGCCGCCTTCCAGCGCCTGACCGCCAAGAATGGCGACGATGGCAAGCGCAAGTCCGATCAGACTGCCGCGATCCATGCATCTTCCTTGAGTTTGGTACGCAGCCGTGCAATCGCCTGGCCGTGCAGCTGGCAGATGCGGGATTCGCTGACGCCGAACACTTCGCTGATTTCGCGCAGGTTGAGTTCCTGCTCGTAATACAGCGACATCAGCAGTTGTTCGCGCTCGGGCAGGTTTTCGATCCCGGCGATGATGCAGGCGCGCAGATTGGCGTCGAGCAGTTGCGGCAGCGGCATGCTCGCCTCGTCCGCCGACTGCTTGTCGAGAAACGAATCGTCCTCGTCGGATTCGCCGAAATCCTCGAAATACAGCAATTGATGGCCGCGCGCACCGCCGAGCATCGACTGATATTCGGCCAGCGGGATTTTCATCGCCTCGGCGATTTCGGTTTCGCTCGGCTGCCGCCCCAGCTTGTGCTGCAACGCGCCGATGGCCTGCTCGATCTTGCGCATCGACTGCCGTGCGCTGCGCGGCATCCAGTCGGACTGGCGCAACTCGTCGATCATCGAGCCGCGGATCCGCTGGATCGCGTAGGCCTCGAACTGCGCGCTCTGCGCCTCGTCGTAGCGGCTGATGGCGTCGAGCAGGCCGATCATGCCGGCCTGCACCAGGTCGTCTTCCTCGACGCTGGGCGGCAGCCGCCCCATCATGTGATGCGCCAGCCGCTTGACCATCGGCATGTATTGCGTCAACAGGTCGCTTTTTTCGCTTTTTCCG
>JACDJC010002151.1_pt1 | contig 15969 bp, 18 predicted proteins | sample 7454191 | NCBI WGS metagenome assembly JACDJC01 (sample SAMN14253291, study PRJNA609438) | sludge metagenome | isolation source: sludge after 25d culture with pyrite and EDTA | collected 2018-12-20 | reverse complement strand
AGCTTCAAGTGCGCCGGCCCCCTTGAATCCGCCTTTCCAAATACGGTGAAAAATAGCCCCGATAGCGAGCCTGCAAGGCGGGCATCTGCCAATCATCGCCCGAGACCTGGCCGCGGCAGGCCGCATCCCCACAGGCACAGATAAAAGGATCGTAGGGCAGCGAATCGCACATGGCGTAATCGAAACACACCTCTTCCCCAACCATAATATCGCGCATCGCCACCACAGAGACCGGGCTTGAAAAACCGGCGTTTGGATTGCAGGAATGGTTAATAAAATTGGTTTCATCCTCCAGCGAAAGCGGCACGATAAACAGATTCTCTTCCACCTGTGCGCTGTGAACGCGCCATTCCTCGCTTAATGCCTGGAACTGTTCCCAGGGGAGAATGCGCCCACCCCAGAACATCAATAAGCTGCCGCTGGGGATTGGCTGGCGTGCAAAGGTACCGAAGGCACCCTTTTGCGGAAAAGCCCGCACTTCCAATACATCACTCATATAAGACATACTATCCAATCGCATACGCCTCCGATGGCTTTGGGGAAAATGGTTTTAATAAAGCGGATTATACAACTTAACGATTTAAAAAAGAAGCCAGATCCAGCAACCGGTGTGATTTGTGACGTTTTTTTGACGGTCGTTCGCTACAGTGAGGGTAAGAGAAAAGGAGTTTTTAATGAATAAGAATACAAATCGGTTTGGCTTCCTGGTGGTGATGGTTTCGATTGTTTCCCTGGCTTGCTTTTGCCTGCCCGCCAGTATCTCGGATACGCTGTTTTCGTCTCAGTCCGCAGCGCAGCAGGAAACCATCGCCGCAGAACCCGAGCCCGCAGAGTCTGAAAGCGCACCAACCGCGCAAGGGACCGAGCCAGCCGTGCCGACCCAGGCGCAAGCGTTGGTTGAAACCGACCATCCCGTTTCTGAACCGCAGTTGATTCGCCAATGGGCGGTGGCCGCCGAAGCCAGTTCCGAGTATGGCGGCCAGGCCTGGTCTGCTGCGCAGGCAGTGGGGGCCCCGGATGTGGATGAATGCGGTGATAACAGGAATGCCTGGGCTTCTAATTCAGCGACATCCGTAGAATGGTTGCTCTTGCAGTATGAAACCCCGCTGATTCCAACCCAGATCATACTTCATCAGAATTACAATCCCTCCCAGGTGGTTGAGGTGTGGGGGGTGGCTGTGGATGGGGTTGAATATACGATTTGGGAGGGGGAGCCGGTGTGGATTGAGGAATGCCCCGACGTAATGACGATCACGATTGAGCTGGAGGAAGCGATTGTGATCGATCAGGTGGGGGTGGTGGTTGATCAAAGCGTGATGGGCTGGGGTTGGGCCGAGATTGATGCGGTTGAATTGATCGGGTATCTGCCAGGTACTGCTCAACCTGCTGCGGCCGTGGAGTCGCCGCCCGCCGATCCGCAACCGCCGTCCGTAGATTCCAGCGTGCCGACCAATTATGCCGGCTGGATGGCGGACTCGGTCTATCAAGGCTATGTGCAAGTCGTGCCCGGCGTTACGCGGGTAGAAGCGTTGGATGGGCTGATCGGCTTGACCGGCAAGAAGAGTACTGATAGTTGGAAGCCGCGCGATGATCATGCTGATACCTTTATCTATGAGCTGGGCCCGAAAGATATGAAGGCGTATATCGGCGTGACCACCGCTGGTGTGGTTTACAAGAAATCAATTACCCCGAATACCTATCCTCCTGATTTTGAGTTGGATACAGTGACCCAAGCGACTTATGAGCAGCTTGACGCGCTTTACCAACAAGACAAGGTTATTCCGTATGCTGTCATGGCGAACACGCTTGGTTCCCCCGGGTTCCTAAGAGAACAATATTTGCGCCAGGACGATGGCAAGATGGTCTCGACCTACCAGTGGTATCATGCCAATGGCGACCTCCTGGGCGGCATCTTCTATGACGATCTGCTGACCGGCATGGCGGGTCTGGTATTTGTGCCGAAAAAATAAACAACGCGACGCAGAAAACGCAACCGCGAATACCCTTCGGGTACAAGATAAAGCGAATAAAAAGAACAAAAAAATTCGTAACGAACTATTCCTCACGGAGGCGTGTTGCAACTCGTCGTTTATAGAACAAAAAACGCAACCGCGAATACCCTTTGGGTACAAGATAACGCGAATGAACGCGAAGGGTATTCGCGGATTCTTTTAATACTCTCGTCTATCCATCGCTTGATTGCGCACGTTTCACATCGGGCTGGGGAAGCCTGGCATGAAAAAGCGGTCGTGTTCCACCGCCAGGACGGTGCCGTCAAATTGATGCACTGTTTACTGGAAAGCTGGGTAAACGGGTAATAGTTCCCGAACCGATACAAACCTTACGCAATGACCATCTTTCCCAGGGCGGGTTTGTTAAAATCTGAATATGAACCACGATCACACCCGCCATGCCACACCGGATCGCCTTACCCGTTTACGCCAGCAATGGGTAGCGTGGGTTTTATGTGCCAGTGTGCTATGGGTAGGGTTGCTGGTCTCCTTATCCGTTGCGGGACAGTATTCGGTGGGGTTCGCCCTGTGCAGTGCGGCGGTGCTGCTCTGGCAGTTCTGGCGGCTGTGGCTGTTCCTGCCGGAGAACCGCCCTCAAGTCGGGGATGCGCTGCGCCCACGCTTTGGCCCAGCCAATTGGATCTCCATTGGGCGCGGGGCCTTATTCGCCTTCCTGGCCGGGTTTATCTGGCTGCCCGATCCGCAGGGCTGGGTGGCCTGGCTGCCCGGCAGCTTCTATTTGGTGGCAGTCATCCTGGATTATGTGGATGGAGCCGTCGCCCGCCTGACCGCTACTACCAGTATCCTGGGTGAAAAACTGGATATGGACATGGATGGCCTGGGCATCCTCATCGCCACTCTGGTTGCCCTGGGTTTTGGTCAGGTGCCGCTACCCTTCCTCTTGGTGGGTTTGGCACGCTATTTATATGTAGGGGGCTTGTGGCTGCGCAGACGGAAAAGCTTGCCTATCTACGATCTGCCGCCACGCCGCTTCCGGCGCGGGTTGGCCGGCGCACAGATGGGCTTTTTAGCCACAATTTTGTTTCCGGTGTTTACCCCGCCAGCCACGTTTGTGGCGGCTTATTTTTTTCTGATTCCCTTCGTGTTGTTCTTCCTGCTCGATTTTTTGGCCGTTTCTGGCTGGTCGCCTGCCTGGACAGGCAGCCTGTGGTTAAAGGTTTTAAACTGGGTGTTTGTGCTGCGCATTGGATTGGTGGGTGTGGGTGTCTGGTGGTTGTATCAAGCCCAACCGCGCTCCCTGATCCAGCTGATCGGATTGGCGGTTTGCCTTTTGTTCGTATTAAGCGGTACCGCCGCCCGCATCGCCGCCTTGGGCCTGATCTTATTTGCCGGGTTTGCCTTACGCCTCAACCCGCTTGACCCAGGACACTGGGCCTTGCTGTTATTAAGTCTGTTGGTGTTTTGGCTGGGCAGCGGGCGGTTTTCCCTGTGGCAGCCCGAAAATTTTATTCTTTACCGTCGGATTGGAGCAACTATTGATGAAGGCTAACACACGGGTTTGGGTGATGGTTGCTTTATTGTTCGGGGTTATTCCCTTGTTGATATGGTCTTATCGCCAAACCAACTGGTCCGACTTGGTGACTGTGTTTGCGAATTTCAGCGGTTGGGAAATTTTGGTGATTTTTATCCTCAATCTGCTTATATTTTATTTATTTAGTGTGCGCTGGGGGCTGATCTTAACCGTCATGGCCGGCTCGCTTCCCTGGCAACGATTGTTTGCCTATCGCCTGGTTTCTTTTGGAATCAGCTATTTTACCCCCGGGCCGCAGTTTGGCGGGGAGCCGGCCCAAATCCGCTTATTGAAACAAGATGGCATTCCGCTCGAGAATGGCCTGGCCAGCGTCTATCTCGACCGTTTGATCGATTTGATCGTCAATTTTACGGTCTTATTCTTGGGTTTGGTGGTCGTCCTACAAGCTGGTTTAGAAACCAGCCTGGGTTTGAACCAACCAGCCTGGGGTATGGTGTTTTTGTTGGTATTACCGTTTTTGCATGCCCTGGCCTTATGGTATGGCAAAACCCCGCTCTCTGCTGGCTTTGCATATCTGCAAACACGCTGGTTTCCAGGGCGGTTGAAATCTCAAACAGAACTGGCGGCGCGGGCCGAATCGCAGATTGGCGATTTTATCCAACACCAGCCGCGCGCCTTTTTGCAGGTGGTTGGCCTGGCCCTTCTCACCTGGGGGTTCATGATCCTGGAATATGGGTTACTGATGCGCTTTTTGGGCTGGCAGGGCTCCTGGCTGCAAGTCGTCACGGCGATGAGTGCGGCGCGCCTGGCGTTTTTGACGCCCTTACCCGGTGGGCTGGGTGCCCTCGAGGCCGGGCAGGTATGGGTGATGCAGGCCTTGGGCTTGCCGGTTGCGCTCGGATTAGGCCTGGCCTTAACCATTCGCTTTCGGGATACCGTATTTGGGCTGTTTGGATTGATCTTGGGCGGCTGGTTGTGGTACCGACCGCGCCGTTTAGAAGTGAAAGAGGTATGAAGATGACGGAAACGCGATGGAACTGGAAAAAGGGGATGATTTTATTGCTGGTGCTGGCTACCGCCCTCATTCATTTCTATTTAAATATCGTGATGGGAAAAGTGGATATTTTATTTACCCTGAATGGCTTGGGGTACCTGGGGTTGGGCGCATTATATTTGCTGCCCTGGCAGTTTTTACAGCCCTATCGGGGTGGGATTCAAGCCGCCCTGATTGCTTTTACCCTGCTGACGATTGTGTTATGGATCTTCCTGGGGCAGCCCTACACCACGATTGGCTACATCGATAAGCTGATTGAGATCGGACTGGTATTCATATTAATCATCGACCGTCGCTAGCGCGTCCGCCTGGGAACCAGGCTTGTGCTTGTGCCGGATCGTTACGCTGAAAAACAAATGAAATGAACGGAGAAAGAAAAATGAAAAAACCATTTCAAATAAGAAGGAACGTAGAAACGCGCCTGCCGACCGAGTATGGCGATTTTCGATTGTGCTTATACCTCGGCCCGCAAGACCAGAAAGAACATCTGGCCTTGGTGAAGGGCGATGTGTTCGGCAAGGAAGATGTGTTGGTGCGCGTCCATTCGGAATGTTTAACCGGCGATCTGCTCGGTTCGAACCGCTGTGACTGCGGCCAGCAATTGCACCAGGCAATGCGCTTAATTGAAGAAGCCGGAGAAGGGGTGGTCTTATACCTGCGCCAGGAGGGGCGCGGGATCGGCCTGTTGGAAAAGCTGCGCGCCTATAACCTGCAGGATCAAGGCCTGGATACGGTGGATGCCAACCTGGCCTTGGGGCACGAGGCCGATGAACGCGATTATGAAATGGCGGCGGCCATGTTGAATGATTTGGGCGTGCAGTCGGTGCGGCTGATCACCAATAATCCCGAAAAGATTTCTCAACTAGAATCGTATGCAATGCGCGTAGCCGAGCGGGTTAGTTCGGATGCCGAAATTCGCCCGGACAACGCCGGCTATCTGTTCACCAAAGCCGCCCGCATGAATCACTTATTAGATGTAGACCTGCTGCGCCCGCTCTCAAAGACGAATGGTAATGGATTCAAACATCTTACCTTGGGTTAGCGGCCGTCAGGTGCAGATAGCCGCACAGGGCGGGCCTGATCCGGTGGTGACGCTGGCCTATGCACAGTCGCTGGATGGCTGTTTAACCATCCGCCCTGGGCAGCCGACCGCGATTAGCGGCCCTGAATCAAAACGCTTCACCCACCACTTACGGGCGCTGCACGACGGCATTTTGATCGGCAGTGGCACCCTGCTGGCAGATGATCCTAAGCTGGATGTGCGCCTGGCGCCGGGTCCTCATCCGCGGCCGGTGCTGCTGGATGCCGCTTTGCGCGTGCCTTTGACCGCCCGCCTGGTGCATTCGGCGGCCGGGCTGATCGTCTTTACCAGTGTGTCGGCCCCGCTGGAAAAGGTGGCTGCCCTGCGCAGCGTAGGGGTGGTGGTGCAGGTGTGCGCCAGCCAGGATGGCTTTTTGGATTTAAAAGAGGTTTTGGCACAACTAGCTGCCTTGGGCATTAAAACCCTGATGGTGGAGGGCGGGGTACAGGTGCTGCGTTCGTTTCTGCGGGAGCAACGATGGCATCTGGCGGTGGTGACGATTGCCCCGCGTTGGCTGGGCGGCTATGGCGGCGTTGGGCCGGCGCTGACCAGCATTCCCTTAAACGATGTGCAGGTGGAAACTGCCGGTACGGATATTTTATTGGCCGGGAAGCGATGATGAACAACTCGTTGGTATCCTTCCAGGCACCCTATCAGGTGCAAACCCAAGAGAAGCCGGTACCCGAGCCGCAAGCCGGGCAAATCTTGGTGCAGGTGCAGAGCAGTGCCATCAGCCCGGGCACTGAGATGCTGGTTTATCGTGGGCAGTTGCCCCCTGAGATGCAGGCCGATGATACGATTGCCGCTTTGCAGGAAAAATTTGTCTATCCCATGCAATATGGCTATGCCTGCGTCGGGGTGGTGGTGCGGGGCGGGGATGAGAGGCGGCAGGAATGGGTTGGCAGGCGCGTGTTCGCCTTTCAGCCACACCAGCGGTTTTTCGTTTGCCGTCCGCAGGAAGTGATTCCCATTCCCACGCAAGTGGCGGATGAGGATGCCTTATTTTTCCCCAATCTGGAAACGGCGGTTAACCTGGTGCAAGATGCCGCGCCCGTCTTGGGCGAGCGCGGGGTGGTATTTGGGCTGGGGGTGGTCGGGCTGCTGACAGCCTTATTGTTGGATCAGTTTCCGCTCTCTGCTTTAACCCTGGTCGAGCCGATTACGCTGCGTCAACATAAGGCGCAAGAACTGGGCTTGACCCAGGTCGTCTCGCCACAGTCTGCGCTGCCAGAAGATTTCGATTTTGCCGTCGAGGTTTCCGGGGCTGGGGCGGCCTTGCAGCAAGCCATTCAGCAGGTCGGCTTTGCGGGGCGCGTCATTGTTGGTTCGTGGTTCGGCAGCAAGCCGGTTTCGTTGGATCTGGGTAGCCGCTTTCACCGCCAGCGCATTCAGCTCATCTCCAGCCAGGTCAGCACGCTCAGCCCGTGCTTGGTCAGCCGCTGGGATAAGACCCGGCGGGCGGGGGTGGTTTGGCAGCAGATCGAAAAGCTCCAGCCGCGCCGTTTGATCACCCACCGTTTTCCGGTGGAGGAGGCTGCTGCCGCATATCACTTGATCGATCAGCAGCCGGATGTTTGTCTCCAGGTTATCTTAACCTACTAAAAAAATATTGGGAGGATCGATGTATCAGGTCAGTGTGCAGCGTAAGTTTATCAGCAATCATTTTTTGATCGGCGGCGATTGGGGGCGCGAGAATCAGATTCACGCTCACCCCTTTCAATTGGAGTTGATCTTAAGCGGCGAGAGCCTCAATCCGCATAATTATCTGGTGGATATTGTCGAAATTGAAGCCATGCTGGATGCGGCTGTGGATCATTTTCGCGATAAAGTACTCAATGAACTACCCGAATTTGAAGGCCACAACCCCTCGTTAGAACGTTTCTCAAGAATCCTGTGTGACCGCTTTAAAGGGCAGATCACCGCCGAGAACATCACGCGCGTGCGCGTCGTCCTCTGGGAAAACGATGACGCCTGGGCTGCTTTTGAACAGGACCGTTAACTGTGCGGGTCGGGCTGCTGATCTATGGCAGTTTGGATACCCTCTCGGGCGGGTATCTGTATGATCGAAAACTGGTATCGTATCTGCAATCCCAGGGCGATACAGTTGAGATCGTTTCCTTTCCCTGGTCTAGTGAGGTACGTCATTTGGGTCACAATTTGAACCCGGGCTATGTGAAGCAGCTGTTAAACCTGAAGGTGGATGTTTTGATTGAAGATGAGTTGAACTTTCCGTCCCTCTTCTGGCTTAATCGCCGCATCCGTAAGCGCACCGCTTATCCCATGATTGCCCTGGTACATCATCTGCGCAGCAGCGAGCCTTTCACTTCCCCCTGGCGGGGCAGCTTGCAGCGCATTGAAAAAAGCTACCTGCATTCGGTGGACGGATTTATTTACAACAGTCACACCACCCGTCGCGCCGTGCAGTCTTTGGCCGGGGTCGATCGCCCGGCTGTGGTGGCTTATCCCTCCGGGGCACGCTTTGAGAGCGATATGACCCCTGTGCGCGTGCAAGAGCGGGCTAGGCACAATCCTCTTCAAATCTTATTCGTCGGCAATCTCATTCCCCGCAAGGGGCTGCATACCCTGATTCGCGCGATGACGTTTTTGCCCTCTGCCGATTGGCGGTTAAAAATCGCTGGGGACGACAGCCAGGACGCGGGTTATGTGGAAGAAGCCTGGGGATTGATTTCCCGCTATGGTTTGCGCGGCCAGGTACACTATTTGGGCAAGGTGAAGGATCACACCCTGGCGACCTTATATCGTAATACCCATGTTTTAGCGGTGCCTTCTTATTATGAGGGCTTTGGGATCGTCTATTTAGAGGCGATGGCTTTTGGGTTGGTACCCATCGCAACCGAAGCGGGCGGCGCGTCCGAGATCATCGATCATGGGGAGAATGGTTTTTTAATCCCGGTCGATGACCCACAAGCCTTGGCAAATCAGATTGCCATTTTAATGAAGGATCGTGAGCGGTTAACCCGTATGGGGCAGGCTGCTTTGGAAAAATTTGACCGTTTCCCAACCTGGGAAGAAACCGGTGAAACCATCCGAAAATTTTTAGGTGAACAGGTGAAATAATTTGAATCAGCAATCCCACTTATCCGGTTTTCAACGTTACTTGATGGCAAAAAAATCGGTCGATGACCGCGCCTTGAATAAAGATGTCTTTCAGTGCTTGCGTCAGCGGCTGGTTTTGTCGAAGCGGACACACATCGTCGAGGTCGGCGGTGGCATCGGTACCATGATTCAGCGTTTATTTGAAAGCATCCCCCGCTTTGATGTTGACTACACCTTGCTCGATGTGGAAGCCGAAAACCTGGCAGCCGTTATCCCTTTGTTTTCGGATTACGCTGTTCAGCATGGCCTGCGCATGCAGGTTGTCGGAACCGATCAGTTTGTGGTATCCGCACCCGATCAGACCTGCCGCGTCAAGCTGCTGGCGGCCGATCTCTTGAATCTACCGTCGTTGTCGCTGCCGCTGGTGGATGGCATCATTGCCCATGCGGTATTGGATCTGCTGCCCTTAGGGCGGGCCTTGCCGCTACTGCGCGGCTGCCTGAAAGCGGATGGTTGGCTCTATGCCACGATTAATTTTGATGGCCTGACCCTGTTTGAGCCGCAGCTTGATGTGCGCTTGGATACGCTTATTCAGCGGGTGTATCACAACAGCATGGACAACAGCCGGGTGGATGGGGTGGCTAGTGCGGGCAGTCAGGCCGGGCGGAAAATGTTTCACGCCTTACGCGAACACGGTTTTGAAGTGCAAGCTGGCGGCGCATCAGACTGGTTCGTGTTTGCCGATCAGGGTAAATACTGGGGGGATGAAGCCTTTTTCCTGGAATTTCTTTTGGGTTTTGTGGAAGACAGCGTAGGCAAATCGAAGGTGGTGGATGCCCCGGCATTGCAGGAATGGCTGAGCCAGCGGCGGCGACAAATTCAAAACGGGGACTTGTTGTTGGTCACGCATCAATATGATTACTTTGCGTTACCCCTGCGGTAGACAGGGTTTCGTAGGGGCGAGGCCGGAATGGTTAACCCCTGCCTGCAGATCGCTGGTAGCCTCGCCCTTTGCGCAACAAAACAACCGCGTTACCCTGTAAAGCACACGGACTTCCTCGCCCGTAATGGGCCTGATTGTTGAATGTACACTCGTCCACCACATACCCCAGCCCTCCAAAATCCCCAGATGGGTGCTTAAAACTCAAGACGATCCATTTTAAACAGCGCCGCTCCCAGAAAGATCAAACACCAAAGACTGGTGGTAAGCAGCGGCAGCCATAACAGATTCGCCGGCACCGCTTGGCTGTTGGCAACCAAAGCAGCAATTTTGGATGAGGAAGTCGGGGTGACGTATACCAGCGGCTTGATCACGCTTGTGATGAGGCTGATCCCCATTAAAAACCCGAGGGCAATCCCGAGAATCGCTGGTCGCGAATTGAACACCGTTCCTAATAGGGTTGTCAGCGTAAGATAAAATAGACTATGCATGATCATAATCGTCATCCCAGCCAGAAAGGGAAGCATTGGGAAAAATGCCCCCAATTTTAAAGATAACATGCCATAAGTTATAAGGGCGGGGATGATTACCAGGAAGAATAAAAGAAAGCCGGCATTGACGTACAATTTCGAGAGGAGATAGGCGCGCCGACTTACCGGCTTGGTTAAGATCCATTCCGCGACGCCGTTTTGCCTTTCACTCACCAGCAAATCGTGCGTGAGGATGATCACCCCGATGGCAACCGCCTGCACCCCAAACTCGAAAAAAACCGATAAACCCAGCGAAATTGCATAAGCGTTGCGCCCTCCTGCTGCAATCACTTCTTCCGTTAAATCTGGTGTAAACACATTGGAAACCAGCAGCATATTGGCGACCAACCCGCCCAAGATCAGCGGCCAGAGCAAGGCATTGATCCACCAGCGACGTGTTTTCCACCAGCTGCTTTTTTCTTTGTAAATTAAGTTCCTCAATCCCCGGAAACTTGGTTTTTCTTTAACGGGTATAAATTCCAGATTAGCTGCCATTTCCCTCTCCTTTAACAATATCGATAAATGCCTCTTCCAGGTCGAATTTTTTCCGGTTGAATTCAGTCACCACCACCTGCTGATCCGCGAGAATAAGACGCAATAGTTCCTTTTCGGCCGTATACTCATCGCTCACATTCACCTGCCACACGCTGAAATCCGTATGGTGCGAGATATTAATATGCGTGATCCAATCCAACGCAGAGAGGCGATCCTGCAGGTTCTCGGGTCTTCCTTTGAACGTAATCGTATAGATCAGCCCATCTTTTCCCTTTAGTATTTGTTCGATCGGCCCGCTTGCTACCAATTGTCCCTGATTCAAAATGGCAACGCTATCGCTAATTCGCTGCACATCGTCCAAAATATGCGTCGAATAAAAAATGGTGGTGTGCTTACGCAGCCGATTCATGATGTCCAGTACCTCACGTCGTCCCAGCGGATCAAGGGCGGATGCCGGTTCATCCAGAATGAGCAGATCGGGGTAATTGACCTGTGCCAGGGCAATCCCCAGTCGTTGTTTTTCCCCACCGGAGAAGCCCTGAATCGGCCGGTCGGCCTTATCTGCCAACCCCACCAGGGTTAACATTTCCGCACATCTTTCCTGAATGTTCGCATCTGGGCCACGAAAGAAAAATTTTGCGGCAAAATGGAGATTTTCGCGAGCCGTCATATAGTCAATAAATCGCGGCTGTTGCGGCAGATAGCCAATTCTTTCACGGATGGAAACACTTTCCCTACCAATGTCGTGACCAAAGATGGTAGCGCTGCCAGCGCTCGGGCGGTTTAACCCCAGCAACAGCTTCATTAAGGTCGTCTTCCCAGCACCGTTGGGGCCTAAGAAGCCAAAGATTGAATTTTTGGGAACCGCCAGATCAACGGACTGCAAGGCTTGTACTTCTCCAAACGATTTACTTAAGTTATGGGTTTGGATGACAGTTTCAAGGGTTGGTGGCATGGTGGGTGAACTCCTTTCATGGGTACCTGTGCATAGTATACAGAAAATTAAGACCTTACACATCCTCGAAGCAGTGGATTTTATACCTGGTCAATGGAAGGAAAACAATTTTAAAACTACGCTATAATTAATCGTATTCCTATGCAATCCTCAGGTATTTCGCTGAAAGGACAATCATTCCGTGAAACGGATTTCTTCAATTCCTGATCAAGAAAACCCTCAGCTGCAATCTTTACTCGAAGAGGCGATTGACTTTGCTGTTTATCGGATAATGGTCGATCCAGAATCTCCGTATGGTGGCCAGGTTACGATGGTCAGCCCGTCGATCACCAATATTGTCGGGATTGAAGATCCGCTCCGCTTTGAAACCTGGTTTGAGCATCTCCATCCTGATGATCGCGAAAGAATCACCCGCGCCAATCAGCGCTCTTTTCAGGAAAGGGTGCCTTACGATGAGGCGGCTCGTTTCTTTAATATCAGCAAAGGCCGTTGGGTGTGGGTGCGCACCATCTCCGCACCGGTCTTTGGGCCTGAGGGAGAAGTAACCCATTTCACTGGTCTCATCTTGGATATCTCGCAGCAAAAGCAAGCCGCGGCAGATCTGGAACACCACATTGCCCTCGAAAACCTAATCCTTTCCTTTTCCACCCGCTTTCTCAGCATTCAACCGCATGAAATTGATGCAGTCATTGATGAGGCTTTGTTGGCGATTGGCGAGTTCACTGAGGTCGACCGGGTTTATATATTTGCCTTTTCTGCTGATAAACAAACCATGTCTTGTACCCATGAATGGTGCCGCGCGAATGTTTCCCCGCAGATTCAACACTTGCACGAAATTCGAGTCGATGCCCTCGCCTGGTCCAATCAGATTTTGCTGAACGGGGAGGTACTCTATATCCCCTCCGTTGCAGACCTGCCCGCAATTGCCCAAAATGAAAAGACCGAATTTCAATCGCAGGGCATCTTATCGCTGCTGGCCGTGCCAATCATCTTTCAGGGGGAAGTCGTGGGTTTATTAGGGTTCGACTCGGTGCGGTACGACAAATCTTGGGACGCAGATAGCGCAAAGCTCTTGAAAGTGATGGGAAGCATCATTGTGAATGCCCAGGAAAACAAACGGGCGCAAGAATCCTTACAGGTCGCACATCATCAACTCGAACAACGGGTGATCGAGCGCACCGAGGCACTCAAGCGAGCTAATGAAAGCCTGAAAAATGAAATCGAGCAGCGCAAACGGACAGAGAACTTACTGGAGATTAGCCAGGCCTTGTATTCGGAGGTTTTTGAGCAATCTCCACTCCAACTTTTTGTTTTAGAGGTGTTGCCAGAGGGTCACTTTCGTATTTTGCGCACCAATCCTGCCCATCAACGCGGCTCGGGGCTCCCACCGGAAAAAATATGGGGTAAAACCGTGGAAGAAGTTGTCATTCCTGAGGTAGCACAAAAGATCAACCAGCATTATCTGGATTGTATCCAGGCCCGAAAATCCATCGAATATGAAGAAGAGGGGCCGTCCCCGTATTGGGACTTGGAGCGGATTCGTACCTTTCGGACGACCCTGGCCCCGGTTTTTGACCCGCACGGGCAGGTAATTCGTTTGGTGGGGTCTAGTGAAGATATTACCGATCAAAAACAGGCTGAAAAAATCATCATGGAGCGCACCCGCGAACAAGCTATCAGCGATGAACGCGGACGCCTGGCACGGGATCTGCATGACGCTGTGACCCAAACCCTGTTTTCAACCACTTTAACCGCTGAGGTGCTGCCTAAAATTTGGGAAAAGAACCCGCAAGCGGCCATGCAAAAGTTGGCTGAATTGCGGGAATTGACGCGCGGTGCCTTGGCGGAAATGCGCACCTTACTGTTGGAATTACGCCCGGATGCTTTGGCCGATGCCAAACTGGAAGACCTGTTGCAACATCTGACGAACGCTTTTATCGCGCGAATCCGCGTGCCGATTCAGCTACAAATCGAAGGAACCTGTGTGTTGCCGCTCGATGTGAAAATTGCCTTTTATCGGATTGCCCAAGAAGCCCTCAATAATATCGCCAAACATGCCGATCCCGATCGCATCACTGTATCGTTAAGCTGCCAGCCGACGCACATTGAGCTTGTCATCACCGATGATGGACAGGGATTCGATGCGCGTCAGATGCTGGGAACTGATCATTATGGGCTGCACATCATGCGCGAACGCGCCGAAGAAGCGGGTGCCGCTTTGGAAATCAATAGTCACATCCACCAGGGTACAAGCATTCGGCTGATGTGGCAATCGGACTCCGCCAACGACTCGCACCCAGATGGAGAGGATTGATAATGACGAAACAACCGATTCGTGTTTTGATTACCGATGACCATGCCGTTGTCCGCAACGGCTTGATGTCTTTTCTGATGGCCTTTGAGGATTTTGAACTGGTGGGAGAAGCGAAAAACGGCGAACAAGCGGTGCAATTATGCGAGCAATACTTGCCGGATGTGGTTTTGATGGACCTGGTTATGCCGGGCATGGATGGGGCGGCAGCGACCCGTCTAATCCGGGAGAAACATCCAGATATTCAAGTGATCGCCCTGACCAGTTTTAAGGAACGCGAACATGTGCAAGCGGTGATTGAAGCCGGGGCGATTGGTTATCTGCTCAAAGATGTCTCTGCCGAGGATTTGGCGAAGGCGATTCGCCAGGCCGTACAAGGCAAACCAACCCTGGCGCGGGAGGCTGCTGAAGCCCTGATGCAGGTTGCTCGTCAGCCCGAAGTTATCCCCGGGGGTGCGCTGACCGCCCGCGAGCGCGAAGTGCTGGTGTTGATGGTTGAGGGGTTGAATAACCAGCAGATCGCGGAAAGATTGGTGGTCAGCCTCTCGACTGCCAAAACCCATGTCAGCAATGTGCTTGCAAAGTTAGGGGTGACAACCCGCACAGAAGCTGTCGCCTTTGCCTTTAAACACAAATTGGTATAGGGTTCTGATCGGTGGGGGGAGAAGCGTAGCCAGGCTGCTTTCCTGTCATATTTCCCCCTATCCTGGTCATAAGGCGGATAAAATTCCATCTTTTGGGTAGCTTAATCTTATTCCCGCGCCGGATGCTACTCCGCCAAAACCGGATTAAGATGGACTGTAGATAGAAAATAACCTTGCGCAGTTAATTCTCGGCTCCTTGCGATGGGTATTAACCCGGCACGCCGCGCTGCGTCGAGTCACCGAAAGGTGGTGTTTGCGTAGCATCTTTATGCAAAGCATCTTTATGCAAAGCATCTTTATGCAAAGCATCTTTATGCAAAGCATCTTTATGCAAAGCATCTTTAAATGAAATGAGAAAGGATGAACGGATGGACCATGTTGTCTATATCGATGCCAAAGAAAAAGATTTGCAAAAGCTATTAAATGAAACAAAACGAATGATTATTCGGGGAGCTGCCGGCCGAAAACTCCCTTACGGGCGCGTACAGCTTGGTGATCGTTTATTTTTCGTACAGAATGATGGAACCGGTTTGGTGCATGCTTGGGCAGAGGTGACGATGGTATGGGACTCTTCGCCGCTCAGCGCCGAAGAGTCGGTTCAGGTAATCGCAGGCAACCAGGAGCAGCTCCAATTGTCGCCAAAGCAGGTGCAACGCTGGTCTGGAAAACGGTTCCTGGTACTGATTGGTGTCGGCCAGGTGACTGCAATCACTCCTTTTCTTGTTGACCGCAGTGCCTATGGAAATATGGATGACTGGCTTCCCGTAGGAGACATTGAACAGGTCAAGATTGAAAACTCCCTGATAAAAACATGAGCTGCGCAGGTTCGGATGAAAATCGTAATCGCTGATCCTCATGCCGAAGTGCGCACAGCTTTGCGGCTGGTACTGGAATATGAGGCCGACATCGAGGTCATTGGTGAAGCCCGCAGCACGATCGAGCTTTTTGGTCAAATGACGAATGAATGCCCACATGTCATCCTCCTCGATCCGGATCTCCCTGGCTTGCAGATCTCCAGGCGGGGGTTGACGCACCAACCCCTGGCTGAGTTGATCCTCATCTTGCGAAAGCTATGTCCGCTTTTACGGATCATTGCCCTGAGCAGCTTGCCGAGTGCAGAAAAAGATTGTTCCTTAGCGAAAGCAGATGCCTTCTTCTGTAAAAGCGATCCCCCGGATGCGCTGCTGGCCTTATTACAGCAACTCCAGCCCGGCATGGGGGAAAAAAACCACAAGATATTGTAGGGGCGAGGCGGGGATGGTTAACCCCTGCCTACAGATCGCCGGTAGCCTCGCCCATTGTGCCACAAAGCAACCGCGGCTTCGCGGGCGAGGCTATGGGTGGTATTCATAACAATAACCCGGGTTTCCGCCTCCCCCCTACCAAATTCATGCAATT
>JACDJC010002150.1_pt1 | contig 15974 bp, 13 predicted proteins | sample 7454191 | NCBI WGS metagenome assembly JACDJC01 (sample SAMN14253291, study PRJNA609438) | sludge metagenome | isolation source: sludge after 25d culture with pyrite and EDTA | collected 2018-12-20 | reverse complement strand
GAAAGCTGCTCATGGATGTTTTTGACCATCCACAACTCCACCGATGACCAAGTTGAACGCGCAATCAAAGATCTGGAGGCGGGACGCATTGATTCGATGCAGCGCAATGGGGCCTTTGGCCGAATCAATTACACGGTTTGGTCAGATGTTTTTGTATGCTCAGAGTGCACGGGCGAGATTGTTTTCTGGGATTCCGCTGTTGATAAGGCGACGGGTCAAGTTTCGGAACCCTTCCCCTGCCCGCATTGTGGGGCGAGCGTAGCCAAGCGGTCTCTAGAGCGCGCTTGGGAAAATAAGTTTGATTTGGAATTAGGTGTGAACATCCGACAGGCGAAGCAATTGCCTGTTCACATTGATTACAAATATGGAAAGTCTAAGTTTAGCAAGAAGCCAGATAGATTTGACATAGCGCTTTTGCAGGCGATCGACCGCCTGCCCAGCAGATTTCGGATTCCCTCAGACCGGATTCCTGTAGGTGATGAGGCAAGGCGGAATGACGATGCTGGCATCACGCATACCCATCATTTTTTCACTCGAAGAAACGCGATTGGCATTGGTGCATACAGAGAGAGCCATCCTCATCTGTTTAGATGCTCTAATCTAACCTCTACGATGTTAGTTGCATCAAAACTTTATCGTTTTCGTTCTCAGAACGGAAGCTTTGGTGCTGGTGGCGGCCCAATGAGCGGGACCCTATACATACCATCCCTGATCAAAGAAATCCCAATTACTAAGCTCCTTAAGGAACACATCGACAAGATGGTTCGTATGAAGGGGGCTTTCAGTTGGCACCCAACCGTGATTACGACAACTGGCTCGGCAACCCGTTTGTCTTTAAATGAAAACAGTGTTGACTACGTATTTGTCGATCCTCCCTTCGGCGCGAATATTCAGTATGCAGATCTCAATTGCATCTGGGAAGCATGGCTTGCAGTGAATACTAGCCCAGCAAGTGAGGCAGTCGAAAGCAAGTCGCACGGTAAGTCTTTGGATGATTATCGTAGGCTTATGGCCAATTGTTTTAAGGAAGCATATCGCGTTCTAAAACCTGGCCGATGGATGACTGTTGAGTTCTCCAATACGCAGGCCACTGTATGGAACGCAATTCAGACTGCCATGCAGGAGGCGGGCTTTGTCGTCGCCAATGTTTCCGCACTTGATAAGAAGCAGGGCAGCTTCAAAGCCGTCAACACTACAACTGCCGTAAAGCAGGATCTTGTTATCTCAGCCTACAAGCCAAACGGTGGTTTGGAAGGGCGGTTTGTCCAGAACGCCGGATCGGAAGATTCCGTCTGGGATTTTGTCCGCACTCACCTGCAGTATCTTCCAATTACGAAAGCCAAAGGATCTGAATTGGACTTCGTCAATGAACGCGATCCGAGGGTTATATTCGATAGGATGGTCGCATGGTTTATTCGGCATAATGCACCCGTTCCGATGTCTTCTTCAGAATTTCAATCTTCGCTCGGTCGTCTCTTTGATGAAAGAGATGGAATGATATTTCTTCAAGATCAGGTTGGTGACTACGATAAGAGACGGGCACAATCGCAGAGGGCGCCACAGATTGAGTTGTTTGTAAGCGACGAGCGGAGCGCGATTGATTGGCTTACTGATTTCTTGAAGCGACGTCCTTCGACATATCAGGAGCTTCAACCTGAGTTCTTCGGCCAGTTGGGTGCCGGATGGCGGAAACACGAGGCACGGCCGGAGCTCCGAAGATTGCTTGAGGACAGCTTCCTTGAGTATCCGGGCGATGGCGACGTGCCGAACCAGATTCACAGCTACTTGTCTACGAACTTCAAGGATCTCCGTGGTCTGGAAAAGGATAACCCACGATTGAAGGCCAAGGCGAAGGACCGCTGGTATGTGCCCGACCCGAGCAAGGCGAAGGATCTGGAGCAGAAGCGCGAGCGGGCGCTGCTGAAGCTGTTCGAGAGCTACAAGTCCGCGCCCGGCCGAAAGCTCAAGGAGTTCCGGCTCGAGGTGCTTCGTGCAGGCTTCAAAACCGCGTGGGGCGCGAAGGACTACAAGACCATCATCGGCATCGCCCAGAAAATCCCCGAGGAGGCGCTGCAGGAGGATGAGAAGCTGCTGCTTTGGTATGACCAGGCGCTCACCCGCATGGAGGCCAATGCGTGACACAGGCGGGCGGCGGATACGGCATCGGCGAGTGGTGCTGGCATGCAAGGCATGCCGCGCCTTGCCGTGTCGTCGACCGTCAGGATGTCTGGGGCGAGACCGCCTATCGCGTCTGGCTGCCTGCCAAGGAGGCGACCGTGCGGGCGCGCGGGAAAGACCTCTCGCCGCTGGAAGAGGTTAGGCCCACTGTCGATCAGATCCTGCATACTGCGGCGGCGGCGAAGCTGCTCGATGCGCTCGAAGACAATCTGCTGCTGGCGCCGATCCAGTCGAGCGTCGTACCGCTGCCGCATCAGCTCTATGCGCTGAACCGGGCGATGAGCCGCGACCGGATCCGCTACCTGCTGGCGGATGAGGTCGGGCTCGGCAAGACCATCGAAGCCGGTCTCATCCTGCGCGAACTCAAGCTGCGCGGCATGGCCAAGCGGATCCTCGTAGTCGCACCAAAGGGGCTGGTGCGACAGTGGCAGGCCGAGATGCGGCTCCATTTCGGAGAGACGCTGCAGTACATCGAGCCGGCAGAGCTTTCCGCCTTCCGCCAGTGGCGGAATGACGAGGAAAACCTCTGGCGGCTGCATGATCAAGTGATCTGCTCGCTCGATTCCGTGAAGCCGATGGAGGCGCGTCGGGGCTGGAGCTTGGAGCAGCTCAGCACCTACAATCGAGAACGCTTCGAGGATCTGATTTCTGCATCCTGGGATCTCGTCATCATCGACGAGGCACACCGCATGGGCGGGAGCACGGACCAGGTCGCGCGCTACAAGCTGGGCGCGGCGCTTGCTGAAGCAGCGCCCTACCTGCTTCTGCTGTCAGCGACGCCCCATCAGGGGAAGACCGACCAATTCATGCGGCTGATGCAGCTGGTCGACCGGGATTCCTTTCCCGATGAGAGTAGTGTGACCAGCGAGCGCGTGCGCCCCTTCGTCGTCAGAACCGAGAAGCGTGTCGCGATCGACGCCGAAGGCAAACCTCTCTTCAAGCCCCGCATGACGCGCCTTCATCCGGTCGCCTGGCTCGATCGTCACGCGGCCCAGCAGCAGCTTTACGAGGCGGTCACCGACTATGTGCGCCACGGCTACAACCAGGCCATGGCCGCGAAGCAGCGGCACATCGGGTTCCTCATGATCCTGATGCAGCGGCTGGTGACATCCAGTACGGCCGCCATTCGTGCCACGCTCGAAAAACGCCAGGCTCTGCTCGACAAGCCGCCGGCCCAGCCATCGCTGTTCGACACCGCCGATGTCGACGAATGGGCGGATCTCGACGGCCAGACGCAGGTGGACATCGCCGTCCAGGCCAAAGGCTGGGAGATGGAGAAGGCGGAAGTCGACACGCTGCTGAGGCTCGCCCGGTCCACCGAAGCGCAGGGAACAGACGCGAAAGCCGAAGCGCTGCTGGAGCTGATCTACAAGCTCCAGCAGGAAGAGAACGATCCGGAGTTGAAGGTCCTCGTGTTCACCGAGTTCGTACCGACACAGGCGATGCTTGCTGAATTCCTGGAGAGCCGGGGCTTCTCGATCGCGACACTCAACGGCAGCATGGATCTCGACGCCCGTAGCCGCGCCCAGAAGGCATTCGCGCAATCGGTGCGCGTCCTCATTTCGACCGATGCCGGTGGCGAAGGTCTGAACCTTCAATTTTGCCACGTCATCGTCAATTTCGACATGCCATGGAACCCGATGCGGGTCGAACAACGTATCGGCCGCGTCGACCGTATCGGGCAGCCTCATGTCGTCCGCGCGATCAATTTCGTGCTCGAAGATACGGTCGAGCACCGCGTTCGCGAGGTGCTGGAGACCAAGCTTGCGATCATCGCCGACGAGTTCGGTGTCGACAAAGCCGCCGATGTGATGGATTCCGTCGAGGCGGAGCCGCTGTTCGACGAGCTGTTCGTCCAGGGATTGCAGAATCCCGACGCCATCGAAGCCAAATGCGATGCCGTGGTATCGCAGCTTCGGTCAACGATCGCAGAGAGCCGCAAGAGCAGCGATCTCCTTGCTGATGGTCACGACCTTGATGCCGACGATGCGCGGAAATGGCGGGATCATCCGGCGCAATTCTGGCTTGAGCGGGCGATCACGACCGGACTGCCATCGAGGGGCGGTGAAGCGACCAAGGATGGTCACGCGTGGCGGGTTCGCTGGGGCGACGGCAGCGAGACTGCCTCGGTCTGCTTCGATGCGCGCACCGCCGAAGACAATCCGGCGATCGAGTGGATAACCCTTGAGGATCCCCGAGCTCGCGCACTGATCAGCGACCTGCCGCGCTGCGTGGCAGGCCAGCCCATGCCGATCGTTCGGATCGCCGGACTGCCTGAAAGCGTCCGTGGGGTCTGGTCGTTATGGGAGGTCAGCTTGTCTGCCGACGATTTCAGTCGGCGACGCTTCATGCCTGTGTTCATAAACGATGAGGGGCGGGCGTTTTTGCCGACAGCCAAGCGCATCTGGGATCTGCTGCTCACCGAGCAGGTGACGTTGGTCGGACCACCAGCGATCTCGGATGTGGCGGCTTGGTTCGAAAAATCGAGCAGCGCTGCCATGGTCCAAGGCGAGCGCATATTCTCCGATCTGGCCGGAGCGCACAAAACCCGCATTCAGGAAGAACGCGAGCGCGCCCAATACGCTTATGAAGCCCGGCATCAAGCCGTTGGCCGCATCGGCCTTCCGAATGTGAGAGAGCATCGTCGAAAGCGCCTTCAGGTGGACCACGACATCCGCATGGCGCAGCTTGATACCTCCGAGGCCTACGCTCCCGATCTCAATGCCATCCTGGTGTTGCGCATCGGGGAGATTTCGACAGGTGCATCATGAGCGCCTGGATTGAACGCATAGTGCAGGAGTTTCCTGTCGACTTGTCCCACTTCTGGATTGCATGCGATCCGGACGACCTTCTCTTGGACGAACGGATGCTGCTGAGCCTTCGAGAGCGGGGCTTCGAAGTCCTGCCTTTTGAAGACTCTATAGCCTTTCGAACAGAGTACGAAGAGCGCTATCGAGCAGCGTGGGACCGGGGAGCGGATGGATCTGCCAAAGCGCTGATCTTGCAGCTCCATGGCAGCGATGTGAACGTGTTGCCTTGGGACTACATCCGCGACGGGCGACAGGTCCGTTTGGGCTTGGCAGACCTTTTTCCCAAGCTCAGTTATAGTGTGATCCGACGAATTGGCTCCGAATATCACGAGGCGCTGTTTGCAGCCCACAATCGGCATGGGACGCACCCTTTAGGTGAGAGTGCCACCAAAGATTTCATCCTTACGCACATCTTCCGCATCAGCCCATATTTGCTCAACCGCCCCGAAGATTTCTGGCGAGAAGTCTTACGCCTGCACTACCGCGGATCTGGCCTGCCAGATCTCCTCGCGGATCATGTATCTGCAATTCTGAGCGAAACCACGCTTGTAGATCTTCCGGTTGCCGAGTTGCTCTCTTCGAAGAGCTACATGGTGCGTGTCGTGCAAGATGCCTGGGAGCGCTTTCTGGGGCAGTACGGCGTCCACAGCTCTCGAAGCTCGGATGCAGAGCCGACAGAGGCGTTTCGCGCAATTGCTATTCCGTTTGAACATCCGGATGTCCGGATGATCGTGGACACGATGTTTCTTGAGGGAACACTCCAGCCGGTAACCATCAAAGGCTCTCCCATTGGCATCCCGGATTGGGCCAAGGTGGGGCTCATCAGTGATCCCAATGCGCTTGCCGATCTCGTCCGTGATGGAGTGACGAGGATTTCCGGGGAGCTGCCTGGCATAGATTCTTCGCATCGTGACTGGGGCGATCTCGCGCGCCGATTGGGCGAGGTGATCTTCAGGTTCCATAGCTTGAACGCGAGCCTCGCAGATACCGTATTGAAACAAGTCCGGCAGTTGCAACATGAAGCAGATGAACGACTAAAAGCATGGATTTTGAAGCATTTCGCTGATCTGCCGTCCCTGCCTGCCGCGAAAGCGCCAGTAATGGTTCACCATGTGCCAAGGTTTCTCGCGCTACGCCGCAACGCTGGCGAGGATCGCATTGCACTTCTTGTGTTCGATGGCCTCGCGATGGATCAGTGGATCCAGATCCGTGAGTATCTCGCGGAGCGCGTTCCGGGATTTGCAGTAGAAGACGGTGCTTGCTTCGCCTGGCTTCCAACTCTCACATCGGTCTCCCGGCAGGCGCTTTTTTCCGGTTTGAAGCCACGAGAATTCGCGGGCTCCATCTCGACGACGTCTCAAGAGCCGTTGCTGTGGGAGCGGTTCTGGCAGGAAAATGGTCTACGCAAGCCGGAGATCTACTATCAGAAGAGCCTCAAGCGGAATGCTCAACTGACTGAGTTGGAAGACGCTATTTCCCACCCGACCACGAAGGTCGCCGGAATAGTCGTCGATATGGTCGACGAAATCGTCCACGGCGCGATGTTGGGCAAGCGAGGTATTGCCGGGCAGATCAGCGCTTGGTGCGACACCGGGTTCGTTGAGGAGCTATTCCTGATGCTCGCAAGGCGCGGGTATCAGATCTACCTCACCGCTGACCACGGAAATGTCGAAGCGGAAGGGATTGGTCGGCTCAACCAAGGAGTTGTTTCGGAAGTAAGAGGTGAGAGGGTGCGGACATATCGCAGTGATGCCCTCGCTGAATCAGTGCCCGAGGGAATTGACGGCTTTCGTTTCGATATCGCTGGACTACCGTCCGACTTCTTGCCGCTATACGCCGGCACCCGGGGAGCATTCGTTCCGAAGGGAGACCAGATCGTCGCGCACGGTGGAATCTCCGTAGAGGAAGTGATCGTTCCATTCGTAAAAATAACAATCAAGAGATCTACTTGATGAAGTCGCCTGCACCTCAGATCGGATTTGACCGTTTCATCAAACTGGAATGGGCGGAAGCTGCGCTTCGCGTGAGGGCTGGCGTTTCAAATCTTGATGATCTTGCCAAAATTCTAGACGCATCTCACCCCGGTACTGCTGCGAAGAAAAAGACACGAACGGTGCTGAATCGGCTGTGGCTGGAGCCGCTGCGTTCAGACTTAGTCGAGTTCGCGGATCGCGGGGCCAAAATTTATCGGGATGGGCCGGATATTTCTGTTCCTGCCATGACTTGGGGGATGGCGTTGGCCACTTATCCATTTTTTGGGAAAGTGGCAGAGATCGTTGGCAGGCTCACCGCTCTGCAAGGCGAATGCACCTCCGCTGAAATCCACAGAAGAATGGCTGAAATCTATGGAGAACGCGAGGGAACGCGCCGCATGACGAACATGGTCCTTCAATCTCAAGCCAGTTGGGGTGCCATCGAGAGACTTGAGAATGGCAAAAGGATTGTCCGCAAGAAATCAATCGATCTCCATGGGTCACCAGTCGCCGCTTGGCTGGCAGAAGCATGCTTGAGATACGCTGGTCGCAGCCTGCCAGTGGCAAGCCTCGACTCAAACCCAATGATATACCCGTTCGCGCTGGGAGGCTCCATCTCGTACCTTCTCTCGAAATCGTCCACCGTCGAGATGCGCGTCGACGGCACAGGTAATCAGGTTATTGGTCTGTCGAGTTGACCTTTCTATCCGACAACGTCTCATGCGAGTTCATTTTCGCGCTACAAGCCCGGGCCTGGTCGCGCAGGCGGGCATAATCCAGCATCGCCCGTTCCAGCGCCGCGCCGGGCGGCAGGCGCTGGATTTCGTCGGCAAGCCGCGCCTGGAAGGCGCGGTCGTAAGCCGCGACCGGCGGGCAGACGACGGGCGGCCTAGAAGGTGCCGTCGCGCAGGCGGTCAGCGAGAGCGTCGCGATCACGAGGAGCGGCAGCGCCCGCTTCAAGCATGCGGTCCTTTGCATCAGAGGCCTCCTTCTGGGATTTGAGTTCGGCCTCGCGGGCTTTCGCCGCCTCAGCGGCGACGCCCGCCTTGCGGCCAGCGGCGAAAATCGCCGCGGTGGCGATGACCACCGCGACGATGAGGACGAGCGCAATCCAGCCGGTCACTTGTTCGCCCCGGTGATCCCGGCCCGCAGCGTGCCGAGGCCGAGCGCGGCGAGGATCTGGGTGAGCCAGTCGGAACCGACATCGACGCCCGGTACATCGATGCCGAGGCCCTTCTCGACGACGACGACCAGCACGAGCACGGCGGCGATGATGTAGGTGCGGTAGCCCGCACCGAACTGAAGAACGGCGTTCATGGAAAACTCCTTGATTGGGTTGGATCAGGCCTCGTTGACGGAGAGGCTTCCGCTCGCAGCGAGAGGGATCGGGCGGACGTTCGCGGGCTGGGCGCGATAGGGCGCGCGGCGCACCGCCACGAGCCGGTTGCGCGACAGCCGCGTGATCGAGACGCAATCGGATTGATTGCCGCCGAGAACGTGGAAGGCCGAGGCGTCGTGGCCGACATAAAGGCCGACGTGCCCGCCGCCCTTGCGCTTGAAGACGAGCACATCGCCGAGTGCCGCCGCGCCCTTCGGAACCGACGTGCCGAATGCCGCCCATTCGAGCGCCGAGAGATAGAGGCGCGGCGGATTTCGTTCTGGGCGGCGTTCGATGTTGGCGCGGTGGGCGACGATGGCCATGAACAGGCCGCACCACGGGATCGCGTCGTGGCGATAGACGTGCGAATAGACGCGGCCGAGTCCGGCGGCTTCGAGCTCATCTTGCCAGCCGACGATCTTCGGATTGTCGGCTTCGCCCGGCGCTTCGAACGTGCCGTATTGCTTCAGCGCCTCGGCGATCATGCGTGGGCCGGGCTCGGCTTCAAGCCATCGGTATTGGGCAGGCAGCATTGCGACCTCCTGAAACGACGAAGCCCGCCGGAGGGGCGGGCTTCGTCGGTTTGCGGTTGGGGTTGATGGCGGCGGATCAGGCGTGCTTGCGCCCGTCCTCATTGGCTTCGATCCGGTCGATGCGTTCTCGGAACTCGCCCAGAGTCGCCTTGATCTGTGCGATGTCTGTGCGGGCTTCAGCGACGACCTTGCGACCGGCGATGTCATTCGAGACATCCATCTTGATGGCCGTGATCTCCTTCGCATTGGCGGCAAGGGTTGCATCGATCAGCGTGAAACGCTGGGACAACCACCATGCGACGCGCACAAGAAAGACAATCAGGATCAAGAGTTCAGCGATGATCCCGCCAGCGACAAGCCAGGTGATCGTCAGGGTTTCCGGCGCGACGGTGACCGCCGCCGCAGCTGTTCCAGGCATGGAGTCGTCCTTTGCTTTTGGGGTTGGCCATTGGTGGCGCACAGGGCGCGCTGTGTGGCCAGTTCGAATGTGGCTGCGCCATCCTACGCGGCGTGCGGCCTTCGCGCCGTGTGCGCGCCTGTGGCCATGGCAAGCGTCAGGGAGCGGTGTAACCCTGCGCGTCGAGATAGATGCTGGCGCCGCTGGTGATGGCAGCGGCATTGAGCGCCGCATTGGCGCTGGATCGAAGCGGCGTGGGGAAGTCGATGTCCCACGGCGTCGTCATGTTGGCGGGTAGCCAGATTCGCCAAATCACAGTTGATCCGTCCTTGATCACGAACTCGGTTGCGACCGCGTTGGTGTTGATCACCTGAATGGAAGTGACATAGCGCCTGATCCCCGCACCAGCGGCAGCGGCGATCACGACATCCGTCGTGTTCGCAATCGCGCCAACGGGCGCATAGCTCCAATCCGCCTCCGGGATCGAGAATGGCTTGTTGACGAGCGCGCCGATCATCGTCGCCATTAGGTGGACGAGATCGCCGGTCGCGGACATTGCCGCCTGATTGGCGTTGGCGGCGCGTGCGCCGATCCCGACCGGATTGCCTGCCGCCGCGTCCTGCGCCACGCCGCCCGTCACTGTGACTGCCGAGATGGCATTGGTGACCAGGACCGGGGCGGCATCCATTTGATCGACCCGTCCGAAGCCACCGATGGACTCGGTAATGAGGCGCGTGAACTCCATCACGCGGATGAAATGAACCCGGAAGTCGGTGCGCGGCAGAACCGCGCCGCCGCAGTTCGTCGTGCCGATATCGGCGCCAGTAGGTGCTGCTCCGATGGGTTCGAGAACGAGTGCGGTCGAAGCGACGTCTCTCAAGCGATAGGGTCCGTCGAGCCCGAGATCGGCGCCGGACACGGCGTCGCGCACGCCATGCAGATTGATATACTGACCGACTTGCAGTCCGGACCAGGCTGCCGAACCGGTGACGGTCAGCACGTTGGCGGCGCGGGCAACGGATTGCGCGACCTGGCCGATGGGCGCTCCGAAGATGCCGCCATTCACCCGGATGACAACGCCACCATAGGATGTTGCGGTCGCCGAAGCGCCCATGGGAATCGTGATCGTCGTGGCGTTGGGTACGCTGGCGACGACTGTCGGTGTCGCCAGATTGGCGAAGTTCACCTGATCGCGGATGCCATAGACGGTCACTAAATCGGCAATGGTCAATCCATGCGGTTGGTCGAAGGTGATCGTCACCGTTGCCGACCCCGCTTTGGCCGCCGAGACGATCTTGCCGACGGGGCGCGACAGAGAGCGGTGATTTTTCGCACGCAAGCGCAGCTTGTAGTCCCGCGCAGGATTGGGGACGACCTGCGAACGTTTGAACATTGCCGAGATCGCGCCTGCGCTGTCGATCGGCGAGCCGCTGAAGGTGACCTTTTCAAGCTGAGGCAGAATCTCGAACAGGGCAGCTGGCGCGAACGCATAAGCGCCTGCTGCCGCGACCAGCTGGGTGGCAGCCGTCGACACCGAGAAGGCGGCCGTGTGATTGCCTGCGATCGTGCCGGAAGGCAGAGCATCGCCGCCCTCCGAGCGGACATAAAAGCTCTCGTTCGTCGCTGTCGTCCCCTCGAAGACGAGGCTCGATCCGTTGCGTGCATAGCCCAGCGGATCGGCCTTGATGACGGAACCGCTGGTGAACGGCCCGACCGTCACCGAGGGGATCGTCCCCTGTGGCCCGGCCGTGGCGGTGAAGGTCGTGGGCGTTGGCGTGGTAGCCACCGTCAGGCAGGAATAATTCAGGCGGCTGTCGCTGACGCCCGTGATCGAGACCTTCTCGCCGATCTTGAGCCCGTGCGGCGCGGCGGTCGTGACGCTGAGCGTCGTGGTCGCTTGGGAGATTGAAGCGATGGCGACAGGGCTCGCGGGCGTAAGAGGCACTGCGCCCTGCCAATCATCGGTCGAGACGAGTTCGAAGGCGAACTCCTGGCCGTTGATCCGCTGCGATAGTGAAATACCCGCCGCGACGCGTACCGGCATGGTGAAGTGATCGAGCGTTTCAATGATGGTTTCGCTTGCCTCGGAGAGTGGATCCTTGGAGATCACAAGGTAGCTCGCGCCCGCGACGTTACCGTCGACCTGAACGATATCCCCCGACGCGATCTGAACAGCGTCCCACCGCGCGGTCGTGTCGAATGTCTCGAAGGCGTCGCGGAATTTGGTCGGCGCGCCGAGTATGCTGACCATGGGCGCGACGCGGCCATTCTGATCCTGCAAGGCCGCGCCCCGCACAAACCCAGCCGTTCCGCCGGACACGTCAGCGACGCCGCCTGGCGCGCTCGGCCAGAGCAGATCCTTCTTCATGGAAATCTCCTGAATATTGAGGCTTCAGATCACGAGGTCGGGGCGGTGAAGGCGAGCGCGTAGAGCACGACGCGCACCTTGCCGCCGGTGAAGTTGCCGCCGGCCGCAGTGACGCGGATAGGCGTGTTGGCGTAGAAGGCGGACGGGCCGATCACGCCGATGTTGTTCGAGCCGAGCGCGATGCCGAGCGAACCGCCGAACTGGCTGGTGTTGCCGGCAACACCGACGCCGTAGGAGCTTGCGCCGGTGATCGCCTGCGTGGTTCGCGAAGCGACTGCGAGCACGATCATGCGGTCGGCGATCACGGCGGCGGTGGCATCGACGAAGGCGCCGGTAAGCGTCAGTTCCTGTTCGAGCGCCACGAGCCGGATCGCGCCGCCATTGGCGGTGCCGACGATCCGGTCGCGCCAGGCGCCATCGGTCCAGACGACGGTGAAGCGCTCGTCCTCGACATGGACGCGCCATCCGACGACCGGCACGAAGAATGCCCATGCGCCCTCGCGCCAGAACGCGATCTTGTCGGTCTGGCCAGCCCAGACGCCGGTTGCACCGGAGGGGACGATCCAGCGGTCGCCGTTCGCGGGGCTTCCCGGCGGCGTCGCCAGCGCCCGGCTCTTGACGCTGGTTTGCACCAAAGCGTCGAGGCGCAGCAGCGCATCGTTATGGGCAATCTCCTTCTGCGCCTGCCCTTGCGCAAGCGTGGGCAGGCCGAGGTTCGGCGTCGGCATTGGCGTGTTCCTTCAGATGATGGCGGAGCCCGGCCAGCCACGCCCAACCGAGGCGGAAAGCTGGTAGACGCGCACCGAGACCGAGCTTTGCGCCGATCCGAAATCCGCCACTTGCTGGGCGGCGGAATAGCTGGCGATCGGCGTGGTCGTTGGAAAAGTGCGGACGACGTTCGCGCCGTTCATCACATCGACCTCGTAGCGCTCACTTTCCTCGTTGAGCGGAACATCGACGCCATCGGCCCAGACGCCGCCGAAGCGGGTGCGCCGAACCCATGTGATGGTGAGATCGCCGCCGCCATTGCGCGCGCCCGCGATCTGGACCGGCGACCACGGCATGCCGTGATCTCGGTCTCGATGGTGCGGATCCGCTTCAGCAGGTCGTCCGCCGATCCATATTCGACCGTCTTGCCGTCATAGCTGACCCGGAGCGTGCCGCTGGCATAAGCGCGCTTCAGCGCATCGAGTTCGTCGGTCGTCCAGGCCATGACATATCCTCAGAACCACTTCCCGCGCGGGCCGAGCCAGTCGCTCTGCCGCTTGGTTGATGGCGGGTTTGAGCGGGCAAGACGCCCGGCTTCGATGTTCGAGTGCGTGTCGTCGGAGTCCTCAGGCAGGATGCCGACCTGATCTTCGAGGTCTCGCCACTTCTCCTCGGACCAGCGATCGGCTCCGGCGATCCAGACGGCGGCGCGGGCGTAGACCCGGCAGTCCAGCGCCTCGTTTCGTTCGCGAACCTTCTGCCATTCGAGCTTCTGGAAGCCGCGCTTGGTCGTGACGGTCACGAGATGCTCGGCGACGAGTTGCTTCACCCATTCGGCATCGACGCCCTGTGGAAGGTGCACAAGTCCGGCCGGGCCCTGCGCTCCATCCGCCGCGTCCTCGTCGGTGGGCTTTGAAAGCCGCAGAAAGCGATAGGTCTCGGCCTTGAAGGTCGCGACGGCGATCGTCCAGAGCCGTGCGCCGCGGCGGATCTTCCGGCCGCCTTCGGTCGAATCGACGAAGGACGGGCCGGTGACCGGCGCTGCGCGATTGAAGCCTTCGACGCCCTTGATGGGAATGACCTGCGCAAATCCCTGCTGGCGCGCCCATGCATAGACGGCTGGCGCTTCGAACCCTGTGTCGATCGCGAGTTTCGACAGGCTCAAGCGAACGCTATGGGCGTGCGGCCATGTCTGGCCGAGGAGATCCGTCAAAGCCTCCCAAGCCTCGGCGCTGTCCGGGCCGCCGGGGATGACGATATGGTCGACGAGCCAGCTTGCGAGCCCGCGACCCCAGGCCCAGATCGAGACTTCGATACGATCCTTCTGGATGTCTGCGCCCGCCGTGAGAAACAGACCGCCGCTCGGCACCGTGCCGATGCGCCATGGCTCGCGCCGCTCGTAGAGCCGCTGCCAATCCGGTGCTTCGCCGGTCTCGATCCAGGTTTCGCCGAGGACGCCGTTCTTGAAGCTGCGTTTGGCTTCGTCGCTCGTCTGCGCGGCTTCCCACATCCGTGCGATGTCAGCCCATGAGAGCCAGCCCACCGGCGAATAGAGCCCGGAGAGGTGGTAACCGACGGTTCCCGAATGCGCATCGTCGCGCGTCGGACGCCACTCGCCGGACATCATCAAGGCCGTCTTGTGATGCTCCTCGATCCGGTCCTCACAGGCTTCGCAAGAGTAGTGCGCCGTATGCGGTTGACCCTTCTCCCAGCGCAGACGCTCGAAGCGCAGCCACTGACTGTGATCGCAATGCGGGCAAGCCACGAAGTAGCGCCGCTGGTCGCTGGCGTCGAACTCGCGCTCGATCCGCGAAACGCCATGGATCGTCGGCGTCGACGTCAGGAAAACCTTCGAGCGCCAGGAAAACGTGCGCGTCCGGGCCTCTGCGAGCGCGACAGGATCGCCTTCCTCGTCGGCGGACGGCGGATAGGCATCGACCTCGTCGAGAAACAGGTAGCGCGCCGGCATGGATCGCAGGCCGACCGCGCTATTGGCGCCGGTGATGACCAGAAGCCCCGCCGGGAATTCTTTCGACAGAACCGTGTTGCCGGCGTCTCGCGAGCGCTGCGGTTTGACGCGCTCGCGCAGCACCGGGCTTTCCGCGATCAGCGGATCGATGCGCTGGCGCGAGAAGCGCTTGGCCAGTTCCACCGTCGGCTGGACCGCAAGCATGGGTCCCGGCGCATGGTGGATGACATAGCCGATCCAGTTGTTGCCGGCCTCGGTAGCCCCGACCTGCGCCGCCTTCATGAAGACGATGCGCCGCGCTGCGTTGCCCGGCGACAGCGCATCCATGATGGCGCGCATGTAGGGCGTGCGGTCGGTGCGATAGCGCCCGGGCTCGGCCGATGCTCTCGGGCTCAGAAAGCGATGCCGATCCGCCCATTCCGAGACGTTGAGCGCAGGATCGGGCGTCAGGCCGTCGCGCCAGGCGCCAACGAGCGCATCCACGCCTTCGAAGGCGAACAGCTCCTCGGACCGACGGTCCGCGTCAGCGAAAATCTGTGGCGACCTCGGCGAGATCGGCGAGGTGCGCTCGGACATGGGTCTCCAGAACCTTCTGCATCCTGTGTGCTTCGAGACCGAGCTCCGCTGCCATCAGTGCCGCGATCCGTGTGGGCCAGTTCGCCCACGCATCGCGTTCCTCGCGCGCCAGTCGAAAGACGAGAGCGGTCGCTCGCGCGCGATCAATGACTTCGCCCTTCATGCGCTGCAGACGCAGACGCCGTTCCTGAGCCTTCAGCACCTCGTTGGCGGTCTTGGCCTGGAGGAACGTGGTTCCGCCGCCGGCCGGGGACTGCGCGATCCCGCTTTCGCGAAGCGTGTCGCCGACCGCGGACAAGGCCGCATCGGGGACGGGCTTCAACTTGGCATCGCCGCCATCCCGGCGCTGCTTCGAGGGATCGGTCATCGACGCGCGGCGCGCATCGCTTGCCCGCGCATCAATCGAACCATCGGCATGAAGGACGAGCCGTCCCGAGGTCTTCGCCTTCTGGATCGCGCCCCGCGACAAGCCGACATGGGACGCGTACTGGCGCTCGCTCATGCCCTGCATGTCCGCTCCGAAAACATAATGATTTGATGTACTTATTGCCTTGATAAGCGTCCGGTACAGAGCCTGTATGGGGTCACGAACCAAGGAGATCCCGGATGACCCGCGCACCCCAAAACGCCAAGGCCCTCGACGCCTTCATCGCTCGCAAGGTCGAGATCGACTCCATGCTGGCGCGGCTTACCGCCCTGAGCGACGAGCATTTCGATGTTCATCCGGACGAGGTGCATTGGGGCCACGTCGGAACGCTCGCCCACTACGCCGAACTCTTGAAGCGCATCACCGACAGCTCCTTCCGCGAAGGCGAACACGCCGAATGATCCGGCCGACCTCCGCGCCAGCCCCGCGATTGCGGGGCTTGGCCTCGTAGAAGCGCCGCGATGGTCGCGGCGCTCTCGAACCGGAGGTTCCGATGACCCAGCTTTCCGACACCCAAGCCATGATCCTGAGCGCCGCCGCCCAGCGGCCCGAGCGCATCGCCCTGCCGCTGCCCGAGAGCCTGCGCGGTGGGGCCGCTGTCAAGGTGGTCGGCGCGATGATTGCCAAGGGGCTCCTGCAGGAGGTCGATGCCGACCT
>JACDJC010002148.1_pt1 | contig 15979 bp, 14 predicted proteins | sample 7454191 | NCBI WGS metagenome assembly JACDJC01 (sample SAMN14253291, study PRJNA609438) | sludge metagenome | isolation source: sludge after 25d culture with pyrite and EDTA | collected 2018-12-20 | reverse complement strand
GTAATGGTGTAGAGTGCGTTGTTCCCAGAAAGCTGAATCAGTTTTCTTGTAACTCGGGCCAAGTGGCTCGGAAATTCAAGCGCTAAACAGAGCTTTAGCAGTAAGGCAAGACAACATGGCAACAGGCAAAGTCAAGTGGTTCAACGGCGAAAAGGGCTTCGGCTTCATCGAACAGAGCGACGGCGGCAAGGACGTTTTCGTTCACTTCTCCGCCATCCAGGGTTCCGGTTTCCGTAACCTCAACGAGGGCGACGAGGTCGAGTTCCGCGTCGAGCAGGGCCAGAAGGGCCTACAGGCCGTGGACGTCACGGTCACCAAGCCCGCAAGCAACTACTGATCTAGAGCTGATTCACCGCGCGTTGCGGCGCCCCGGGCCCAAGGCCTTGGAGAACCGCGACCGTTAGGTTAAACCCAGCGCCGGGGCCCCACTTGGGGCCCCGGTTCTTCTATCGCGTATCGGCGCTCGGGCTGGGTCTGCTCGGTCGAGGGGGAACGTTCGGTAGTGCGCGATCGTTCGGTCGAGGGGGAACAATTGGACGAGCGAGAACATCTGATCGTGCGGGATGTTCCGGTCGGGCCGGCTTGTTCAGTCGAGCGGGATGACGAAGTCGAGCAGCGGCGCGTACTGCTGGGCGCCGAAGATGTCGCCGTCGCCGGCGCTGCCGCTGGGCCGCGAGCGCAGGATGGTGAACTTGATGGCGAACGCCGGGTCGTAGGTAACGAAGTCGGTGATGCGCGCGGGGTCTATGCGGTAGAGCTTGGCGACCGACTCGCGGTTGATGACGCCGCTGCGCTTCACCATCTCGTAGTTGTCGCGGTCGTTGAAGATGATGTCGAAGGTGATGCGGTCGACGCCGGCGTTCTTGCTGCGCACGGTCTTGGCCAGCTCCGAAAGGGGCTTCGTGGTCCGGTCGCTCATCGGGCTACCTCCGGACTGCGGGCCGCACCGGCGCCTGCGGGAGTAGAGGCGCTCACTTCGGTGGTGTGCAGGTCGAAGAGTTCCATGGGATCTTCCACCCCGATGGTGTGGTTCAGGGTCCAGCGGTAGGCGGCCCCAACCCTGACGACCTCGTCGAGCGGGAAGGCCACGCCGCCGGCCGTGCCCTTCACGTCGGGGAGCCGCGCGTAGAACATCTGTCGGGTTCCGGTGAGGGTGAGTTCTTCCGCCATCTCGGCGGTCGGCGCCACGCCGAACACCATGATCCCCAGCTCGTGGCCGGTCTGATCGCGTAGCGGCTCGAGGTCGCCCATCACCCCGTCGCGGCCGTACACCTGGTAATGGAGCTCATAGCCGCCGGTGGCCGGGTCGCCGAAGCGCTCCACCACTTGCTGCTTGGCCCAGTCGATGACCTCGTCTATGCGCTCGATGGTGTACGGGTCACGCACGCCCGCGAAGCCCATGAAGCGTTCACCGACCTTACCCGAACCTTCGAGCTTGACGCGGACGTGTTCCGAGGGCTCGAAGCGCGGACCCGTGACCCGCGTCGTCTTGGGGTCGAACTGTTCGTAGTGGCAGTCGGTCATGTCGAGGGTACCGCCCGCGACGTGTTCGAAGTAGGGGTTCGAGCGCTCGTACATGGCGTGCCCGGCGACCGACGCGATGGTGCAGCGTTGGTCGGGGTGCATGGCCGTCACCTTCACGTCCTCATGGCTGATCTCGCCGATGACGGTCTCTTTGCCGGCGTACGGCTCGGCGTTGAAGGAAGCGCACTCGAGGACCTTGCCAAGGTAGTACGACAGGTTCTCGGGGTAGCCGGCGCGGATCGCCGGGCCGGCGAAGATGGCCGCGTCCGAGCTGCGCCCACCGATGATCACTTCGGCGCCGCGGTTGAGCAGCTCGATGTACGGGTGCACGCCCGCCACGGCTACCACGCGGTCGGTGGCTTCTAGTTCGTCCAGTGTGAGGTCGTCGCGCCCGTCGAGGCCCGTGACGGCGTCGCCGGCCTGCATCCTCGTCCGGAGGTACTCCTTAGGCACCTCGGAGTAGAAGTAGCCCAGGCGGAACGGCGCGAGCCCGTGCTCCGCCGCGATGTCGCGGATCATCTGGACGTAGAGGTCTACGCGGCTGTTGCTGCCGGTGTCGCCGGCCGAACCGATGATCATCGGCACGCCGAGCCGCCGAGCCGCGACGAGCATCTTCTCGAGGTCGTGGCGCTGCCACTCGGCGGGGCTCGTCGAGGTGTCGCTCCCCAGGGGGCCGGGGCCGATGTCGTCGGAGCCGGAGTCGGCCAGGATGAAATCGGGGCTCGTGGCGACGCCCAGGTCGAAACTACCGACCTTGATGGGCGCGAAACCCAGGTGTCCGTTCGGACAGAGGAATCTGAGGGTCGAACCGGAACTGCTGCTCATGGCGGGTCCTCTCGCGAGCCGGTGTCGTGAAGGCGAGACCCCACGACAAGCCCTGTTGCAAGATTCCCCATCTTACATCAATTGTTGCAGAAACGGTAGCTTGCTCGGACAATGGCGTCGGCCCGGAAGCGAGCGTTCACCTTGAGTTGGCCGATGACCCTGCCCGGTATCCTCAGCCTTGCGACGACGCAGAGCGTCGAGCTGCCCGGCGACGGGCTAATGAACGCTTTCGGCCCGCGACGGCGCGGGAGACAGGACTGCCATGAGAATCGAACGCATCGAACTGCGCGAAGTGGCCTTGAGCCTCAAGTTCCCGTTCCGCACGAGCTTCGGAGTCGAGCAGCACCGCCGCGTCGTGCTCGTCACGCTTCACGGCGGCGGGGGGGAGGGCATCGCCGAGTGCGTTGCCGGCGAGTTCCCCGGCTACTCATACGAGACGGTCGACACCGCCTGGAGCGTGATCGAGCAGTACATCGCGCCGCTGGTCCTGGACCGTTCGTTCGCCACCGCAGCGGAGCTGCTGCACGAACTGCGCTACATCCGCGGGCACAACATGGCGGTCGCCGCCGTGGAGATGGCTTTCTGGGACCTGCAGGCAAGGTTGCTCGGCGTGCCGCTCTGGCAACTCCTCGGTGGCCGCGAGCGCGATATCCCCGTCGGCATCTCGCTCGGCATCCAGGATTCGATCGAGGAAACGGTCGAGTTGGCGGTCATGAACGCCGAGCTCGGCTACCGGCGCGTGAAGCTGAAGATCGCCCCCGGTTGGGACGTGGAGATGGTGGGCGCGGTGCGTGCGGCGCTGCCGGACATGGACCTGTCGGTCGACGCCAACTCGGCCTACCGCCTAAACGACGCCCCGCGCCTACAGGAACTCGACCAGTTCGGGCTGGCTTACATCGAGCAGCCGCTGGCGTACGACGACCTCATCGACCACGCTGAGTTGCAGTCGCAGTTGAGCACGGCCATCTGCTTGGACGAGAGCATCCACTCGGCCGAGGACGCGCGCAAGGGCCTGGCGATCGGGGCCGGGCGTGTCATAAACGTCAAGACCGGGCGCGTGCGCGGCTACCTGGCCGCGCGCATGGTTCACGACGTGGCCAAGACGTTCGGGGCGCCCGTGTGGTGCGGCGGCATGCTCGAGAGCGGCGTCGGCCGCGCGCACAACCTCCACGTCAGCACGCTCGACAACTTCACGCTGCCGGGCGACACCTCCAGCTCCAGCCGCTACTGGCACGAGGACATCGTGGAGGAGCCCCTCGAGGCAGTCAACGGGGTGCAGCAGGTGCCCAGCGGCGCGGGCATAGGCGTGACGCTCAAGCGCGACATGGTAGAGAGGATCACGCAGCGAGTGCAAGTGCTGAAGCCCGACTGAAGGTCAGGGTATCCGGCTTGTGCTGCCGCTGGCCGCCGGCCGGCCGGGATAGCATTTCAGGGACCGCCCCCTACGGCGCGAAGGCCTGGATCTCCTGCCACGCCACCCACGACACGCTGCTGGTGGTGAGTACGCGCAGGTAACGCACCGTCGGCGGCGTCCCGAAGGTGTGCACCAAGACGGCCCCGTCGGCGGTGGTTCCGCTGAAAGTGTGCAGCAAGCTTGTGGCGGGGCTCGTCGCGCCGCCGTACAGTTCGTGGACCGTATGCCCGGCGGGGTACTGCGCCACGGTCAGTCGGACCGAGCCGAGCTCGACCGGTGCCCCGAAGTCGATCTCGAGCCATTGAGGAGCGTCGTTGCCGGACCCCCACTGTGCGCCCGTGCCGTCGACGGCGTTGGAGGCGGGCTCGTCGGGCAGAGCGTTGGAGGCAATCACCGGCCGCAGGTAGGCAAGGTTCGGGTTGGGCACCGTCACGGGGGAGCAGGGGTCGGGATGAAGCGCCGGAGCCAGCGCCTGGCCCAATGGCGTGCCCTCGCTGCCCCATAGGCCCTCGATGGTGTCGCCATGCCAATGCCAGGTGAGCCAACCGTCGTACACCGACTGGCAACCGTCGTTCTGCCAATCGACCATCGCCTGCGCCGCCACGTACTCGTCCGGGTACTGAGACCGGAACGCCCCGAACTCGCCCATCACGAGCGGTTTCGCCTGGAAGCCGACAGCACCGAAGTTCTCCAGGAGCTTCGCGAGGCTGTAGCCGAGGGGCGCCGGGTACGCGTGCAGGTCGAAGAAGTCCGCCGTCGATTCGTGGATCTCCCGGCTTGTCTCCACGAGCCTGAAATCGCCCGGCCGCCAAGGGTTGGGCGCGTCGGGCGGGAAGAAGCCGATGGAGACGAGGGCCGCGGGCACAACTTCTTTGACGGCCTCTGTGAGCCTATCGGTCCAGTAGATGAGGCCGTCCTCGGCCAAGCGCTTGCGCTCCGAGGGGAGCGCCATGTCGTAGCTGTCGCCGTTGGCCGGGGTGACGGTGCCGCTCGTGAGCGTCCAGGGAAGGTAACGGGTGTCGTAGGAGTGCTCGTTGCGCAACGACAGCGAGAACATTCGGTCTAGCCGCGCGTCGCGCGCAACGAGTTCGCGTAGCAGGTCTTGCAGGTACTGCCGGTAGGCGTCGATGCCCGTGGCGGTGAGGAAGGTGGCTTCGCCCGCCGAGATGGTGGCGGTCTCGCCGCTGTAGCCGTACTCGAGGTAGTAACCGATGTCGGGCAGCGTGTTGGAGGTGATCCACACGTACATGTCGGTGTCGGCCGCGAGCTGCAAGAGGTCGGCGATGTTGTCGAGGTAGGCGGCGTTCAGGACGCGGCCGGTGGCGCCGTACGGGTAGATGCAATCGAGCGCCCCGCAGGTCTCCAACATCACACGCACGGCGTTGTAACCCAACGCGTGCATGGCCTCGAGGTCGCCGCGGATGTGCGCCTGATCGTACGCCGCCGGGGAGAGCACCATGTCGTGGTCGACGACGCCGAACACCGGGTCGTCGATATGCCGGAACTCCACCAGGTTGTGGCCCCGCGGGGTGAAGCGCACCCCCGTCACGGTGTCGTAGAACTCCGCAACTCCGCCGATGGTGCGGATCTGGATGCGCGCCGGACGCGCCTGTGGAGGTGGTTTGGCCGGCCCACAGGCCACGAGCGTGCTTACGAGGGCGAGCGCGAAGACGGCCGAGCACACTCTGCCCGCGCTAGGGCGGCGACCTGACCAGGTGTTGCTACGCCTCGGATAAGGTGCCATGTACCCTCCCTGCTGCCACGCCTTACGGTGTGGTCATGTTAGCGCGGGGCAGGGAACAAGCGGCACTATGCGTCAGGTTACGAAGACGATGCCGACGGGCAACGCCACCGCGATTGCAACTACCACCGCGGTGACGGACGCCCTCGGCGTCGATGCGCTACTCGGGTTGCGGGGCGATGGCCGGCGTTACTCCACGATGACGGGGGCGTGCATGCCGTCCTCGTAATGGCCCGGCTGGAAGCAACCGATCTCCCAGGTTCCGGCGGCCGAGGCAGGCAGGCTGAAGAATATGCTGGCGGTCGCGCCGGGCTGGAGCTCTACCTCGGTCAGCGTTTCGCCTTCGACCTTCGTGTCCGAGGTCTCGATCTTCCACTCCACACCATTCAAGAGTGGGGTCTGGTAGTCGTGTGGGTGACCGTCCTTGGTGCCCGGATCGCGGCCGATCTGCACCTCATGCATCATCGAATCGCTGTTGTGGAGCTGGATCTCGTAATCCACACCGGTCTGCAGGTGGATGGGGGCGTTCTGTTCCTGCCCGGCGAGCTGGAAGTAGAACTGTCCGACGTCGATCTTGAGAACCTGGGGCGCATCATCGGCCAACGCGACGGAGAAGGGCAGCACCATCAGTGCCAAGAGGGCGGCCAAGATGCCGACACGGTGGCGCGGGATACGACGGTAGTTTGTAGCATAGGCTTCGTACATGCTGCGTTCTCCATTCTGGTGGGCGTTGAGTCACTAGAACGAAACACACCCATCTCCAATGGAAACCATAGCTTCGGTAGTTCAATCCTTCAGTGCGGCATGCGCAACGAGGTGTGGCCGGTCGAGTTCTAGTTCATGTCGTGCTACTGGGCACCTCTCACGCCTCGCGGATGACCAGCGTGGCCCAGGTGTAGAGCGGTGGAAGAGCGAAACTGCTGCGGCCTTGCCCGTCTGAGGTAACCGTCAGGACCGTAGGACCACCCGCCCTGTCCGGAGTCGACCACGTTGCACGCGCACGCCGCAGGAACGGTAGGAGTGTCAACGTCAGGCCGTCCACGACCGGCGGGTCGTCGTGGGGCGCGTTCCAGGCCTCGCTTTCCAAACCAAGGAGGTTCACGAGATTTAGGATCCAGGTCCCAGGCTCGGCGGCCGTGACGTGGAGCCATACGGCTCCTGCTTCGGGTACGGCAGACACGGGCGCTCCATCGAGCTCGAGTTCCGCGTTCGCTCCCGTTGCGTACGTACGGCTCAGATCCACCAGCTTCGGGTCGAAGAGGTAGTGGTGCAGAGCCGCACTGTGGTCGTAGTACCGGCGCATCCGCGCCACCCCTTCAGACGAAAGGTGCCCATGGTTGGGATAGTAAGGGTCCCGCAGCACTCCGTTCCCTTCCCCCAGCAGGAGATGGTGTGCGCCGGAGCTGTTGATGACAGCAGTGGCGAGCCTGCCAGAGGCCTCTGCTCGTGGTCCGCCCTCCGTGAACGAGTTCAAGTACGCGGCCAGCACGACCTGCTTGCCCGAGAGATCACGAGCGCGCGTCGCCAGCGACGCGAGGTCCCGGAAGCGATCGTGCGGTGCCCACACCTCGATGTAAACGGCGGCCTGCCGGGAGGTCGCTACGGCGTCGATTGGCCAATCGTTGACCGCGTTGAACAGGACGCGGGCCTGCGGGTCGGCAGCACGTGCCTTGCCGTCAGCCGCGTCGATCAGGTCCCGCAGCGCCGGCGCCAAGTCCACGGCGCCGCCGTCGGCGTCGAACGCCCGCTTGGGGGAGCCGTACTGATCCATGTGGATGCCAACGAAACCGAGCTCCATCACAGCGCGCTCGTACTCGGCGAGCAGGCGCTCGCGCCATGGGCCGGGGCGGGGGTCGGTGATGAAGAAGCGCTCGGCTAGGGCGTGGCGTTCGCCTGCCGCGTCTCGAAGCACCTCGCCGTCGTGGTCGTCGGCGTACTCGCGCTCCGCGCCGTACACCGCCCCATACGCGATTGGCGCGATGCCGTGCTCTTTGCAAGCTTCGATCCGGCGACGTACCGTTTCGAGCGACAGGGTACGCCCCATCGCGTCAGTGAAGAGGTCCTCGGGCGGCAGGTACTCATAGTGCCGGTACATCCAGTCGTAGAACTGAAGTGCGGTGAGGTGGAAGCGGGTGAGGTCGGCGATGGCGTCAAGGCGGTCTTGCGCAGGAGCGAACTCGCTCAGGAAGCCGTAGCGTGGAGCGAGGCTCCAATGGCTGATGACGAGCAGGGCGCCGACGGCATCGAGCGCTTGGGGTGGCGACTCATCGTCGTCGCCCATGGTTGCCGAGTCGGTCGGGCCGGCGTCGGCCTTGGGTCGCGGCATCAGGGCTGCCCGGAGGTGGTATCCGCGCGCATCGACCGATGGAGCCGTCAGCAACATCTCGACCGTCTGCGTGCCCGGCTCGAGACCTAGCGTTCGCTCGCTGGTGGCACGCTCCTCGCCCTGGTCCTCGAGCGTCACCCGCAAGGTCATGGTCGCCGAGCTCGTTCCAAGGTTCTGGATGACAACGCTGATTCGCCCGCACTCTCCCGGTTGCCACGCTCCCTTCTCGGCGATCACCTCGATCACACGGACTTGCTCCAGAGCCGTTCGGGAGCCGCTCACACGCGCTCCTGGTAACGCCTTGACAGGCTCAGGTACGAGGCGTGGGACCAGAGCAACGGGCAGGCGCTCTTTCCCCATCGGACGTTCCATTCCTGTATCCGGTCCGGTGCCAGCAGGTGTTGCGCGACCTGCTCGGGAAGGGCGCCTTCGGGCGTGGCCTGCGCCTCGATCCAGCACAACAGCCGATCCGCCTCGGCCTGCTCGCCAAGGGCGAGGTGAGCCTCGGCGAGCGCGGCTGTGAGTAGCACCCAGCTCCCGCCCCCGTAGAAGGTGTCTTCGCGGTACCGTTTCACGCCGCCGTCAGGATCCTGCAGTTCGGAGCGAACGCGCCGGATGGTGCCGCGAGCGAGAGCGTCGGTGATGGGCACGACGCGGTAAGTGAGGGGTAACCACAAGAGGTTGGCGTCCACGGAGGTACTGCCAACATCTTTGACGAAGCTCCCGTCCAGCACTCCGTGTGTGAGGACGAAGGACCGAATGGTGTCGGCGACACCATTGAGGGCGTCATCGTGCAGGAGAGATGCCGCCGCACGGATTCCGGCCACGAGCGCGCCGAGCGTGGACGGATGGAGCAGTTCGGGATGCTCCTCCCAGCAATCGAAGTTTGGCTGCGACCAGACGGCGCAGAGATAGTCGGCGAGGCGCCGCACGACCGACCTCTCAACGTCCGTCAGGCTGCGAGCGGCCCCTTGACGATGTCGCCCGTAAGCCCAGAGCCATGTGCCGAAGCCGTCGAGCTGGAAGTTGGGCCAGTCCTCGTCGCCAGCGCTTCCGTCCGGCCGATAGCGCGTATGCAAACGCTGATGGGCCTCCAGTCTGGGCCCGGGCACGACGGTACCAAGCTCGCTCAGCGCTCTATCGAGCGTGGAGACGACCCATTGGTGGAACGCGGCCGCACTGTCTGTGCGACCCCAGTCATCCATGGCGGTAGCGATGAAGGAACCGTCACGAAACCAGCTGTAACGGTAGGTAGGGAAGTTCGGGGCCGCCAGGTAGGCACCCTCACTCGTCTGACCGGCTTCGATGATGGCGAGACTGGCTTTGATGAGGCGTTGGTCGGGTTGTGTCACACGTTCTCCTAGGGTCGACTCTCGGCAGTTTTCGCGGCATCTAGGTCGTTGAAGTGTCGGCCAACGAGCGATGGCGGCGATGACCGCGAACCTTCTCCATGCGCGCGGGTCCGCGCCTGAAAGCGGACATGAAAGCGGATCAGCCCTTGAGCCCAGACGTGGAGATCCCCTCGATGAAGTGGCGCTGAAGGATGACGAACATCGTGACGACAGGGACGAGCGCGATGAGGCTGGCCGCGAAGACCATTCCCCATTGGGTGAGGTGTTGGTTCTGGAACAGCGCGATCGCGACAGGCAGGGTGCGGCGGGCCGTCTCCTTGATCGCAACGTGCGCCCAAGGGAACTCGTCCCAGCTGTACAGGAAGGTGAAGATGGCCACCACGGAAAGCCCAGGGCGTGAGAGTGGCAATACGATGCGCCAGAAGATGGTCCACCGTGACCCCCCATCGATCAGCACGGCTTCTTCGAGGTCGTGGGGGATGTCCTCGAAGAAGCCACGCAAGAGGAATGTCTGCATGCTAAGGCTCATGCTGATGTACACGAGCACCAGGCCCCAGAGGTTGTTGAGCAGATGGAACTGCTTGGCCACCAGGAACTGCGGGATGATGAGCATGACCGGCGGGATCATCATGCCGGTAAGGAGCAGGTTGAAGGCGACTTCACGTCCACGGAAGCGAAGCCGGGCGAAGGCGTAGGCGAGGAGGGCGGAAATCAGCACCGTTGCCACGGTGGTCACCACCGCCACGAACAAGCTATTGAGGAAGTAGAGGGCGAAGCTTTCCAGTCGTAGCACACGACTGTAGTTCGACAGCGTGAATACGCTCGGCAACAACCGAGGTGGGTACTCCAGCGACATGGCCTGCGGCTTGAGTGAGGTGGTGACCATTAGCCAGAACGGCAGCAGGACGATCGGCAACCCAGCCACGAGCAACGCGAACACGAAGACGCGGCGGCGGCGGTCGCGACTACGCATCAGTACTCCGTCCTGCGGCGGAGCAGTCGGATCTGCACGACGCTGATGACAAAGATGAACGCGGCCAGCATGTAGGAGATGCTGGAACCGTAGCCGAACTCCAAGTTCGTGAAGGTCTTCTGATACATCAGCGTCAGCACGAAGTGCGTCAGGCCCATCGGATTGCCACCGTTGGTCAGCAGCAATCCCGAGATGTAGACGTTGAGCGCCCCGATTACCAGCACCACGAGCAAGAACACCAGGGTCGGCCTCAGAAGCGGGAGCGTGATGTAGCGGAAGGTTTGGGCCGGCCCGACACCGTCGACCTCGGCCGCCTCGTAGATGTTCCGGGGCACGCTTTGCAGGGCGGCCAGGAGGATGATGGCCGACCAGCCGACGCCCTTCCAAATCCCCAAGAGGTGCAGCGGTACCATGGCCAAGATCGGATCTGCGAGCCACCGTACAGGGCTGGCGACCAGGTGCAGTACGTCGACCAGCACGTAGTTCACGAGGCCGGCTTGGCTGTTGAACAGGTACTCGAACACCAGGGTCACGATGACCCACGAGGTGATTACCGGAAGATAGGTTGCCACGCGGAAGAAGGTGCGCCCCGGCACCCGCACGTTGAGAAGGACCGCCGCCAGCAGCGCCAGCACGAGTTGAAGCGGAACTGTGACGAGGGCGTACACGATGGTATTGACCACGGCCCGACGGAAGATCGGGTCGGCGATCGCCCGCGCGTAGTTCCCGAATCCGAGGAAGGTACTGCGGGAGGGGTCGATGATGTTCCAGTCGTAGAAGCTGATGCGCGCCGAGTAGAGCAGCGGGATGACGAGGAAGATCGTGAACAGAGCCAGCCCCGGCAGCAAGAAGAGCCAGGCTGACGGTTGCGGACCGAAGATTCGGCGAAGCGTGCGCATGACGGGGGGCCCGGCCGAACGGCCGGGCCCCGGGACTCCCTTACTGCTTGAGTAGCGCGTCGATCTCGACCGCCGCCTGGTCCAGCGCAGCCTGAACGGTCTGGTCGCCACGCAACATGCGTTGGAAGGCGTTGTTGATGGCGTCGTCCATCTGGGACCACTTCGGATGTGGCACCCGAGCTTGGGCCGTCTTGAGCTGCTCGAGGAACACTCCGAAGTATGCCGGCAGGTCAGGGTTGCCGATCAGGTCCGCGCGCGCCGGGATGACCCCCTTGCTGGCGATGGTGAGCTGGGCCTTGGCGCTAGCGAGGTAGCGAACCCACTTCAGAGCTGCCTCGCTTGGCCCGTTCTTGCTGGCGAACGCCACTACGTTCTCGCCACCGACCACGGAGCTGGTGGTGCCGTCCGGACCGGCTGGGATTGGCGCGAAGTTCACCTCGAAGTCCGGGAAGTCAGCCTTGTAGATGTCGACCATCCAGGGGCCGTCGATGATCATCGCGTACTGGCCGGTGCCGTGTCCTTGCGCCGTGCCGATGCCGCCCCCGAGGAGGTTAGGCGACAGGCAACCCTTGTTGTAGAGGTCCACCAGCATCTGGAAGGCCGCGACGCTGTTCGCGCCGTTGACGTAACCATCGGCCGTGGTGATCCCCTCGTCGACGACCTGGCCGCCCATGGCGTAGAAGATCGGCGCCGGTGCCCAGAAATATGTTCCGCCCATGGCGTAGCCGTACTGCTTGTCTCCGTTGGTGAGCTTGCAGGCATCGTCGCTGAACTCGGCCATGGTTGCAGGTGGCCCATCGAGGCCGGCTGCCGCGAAGTCTGCTTTGTTCCACAACAAGACCTGGGTGTTGGTGTCCTGCGGCAGGCCGTAGTAGTGTCCTTGCCATTTGTTGGTGGAGAGCGGCCCGGGGAACATGGCGTCCGCGAGGCTCTGGAAGTCCGGCATCGCGGTGTCGAGTGCAGCGAGGGCGCCAAGATTGGCGAACTCCGGGACCCAGATGATGTCTAGGCGAGCGGTGTCGGGGGCCTCGCCGCCTGCGAGGCTCGTGAGCAGTGCAGACTTGAAGTCGTCGTATGCGTAGCGGGTGGCGTTGACCTTGATTCCAGGGTTGTCAGCCTGGAAGTCGGAGATGACCTGGTTCAGAGCCTCTGTCTCCGCGTCGCTCATCGTGTGCCAGTAGGTCACGGTCTGGGCAGTCGCCACGGCGCTCGTCAAGAGCAGGGCGAGAAGGACGATCGAGAACCGTTTCATGGTGGGCCTCCTTAGGCTCGTTTGGGGTGCCGATGTTGTCCGCTCAACGTGTGTGCTGGTGGATCACCTCCAGGATGCTGGCATTGCTCAGGTACCGGCTGGCGGCGAGGCCGGCGGCGCCGCGCGCCCAGGCCTCATCCCCCAGGGGCTCGACGACGATGTCCAGAGTGTCAGCGAGGTCGCCGAAGCTGTGTCGGCGCAGACTCAGGCGGGCGGTCGGAAGAAGGAAGGGAGCGGCACACGCGCTCTCGCCGCTCAACACGATGAGGTTGGGCGCGAGGATGTTGACGAGGGTGCTGAGCGCGACGCCTAGAGTAGTTCCTGTTACCGCCAGGACGTCCCTTGCCGTCTGGTTCTCTGCGGCTGCCAGGGCGACCAGTTCAGGTATGGAGGCGGGTGCCTCTGCCGGACCGAAACGGAGGCGCGCCTCGCGCAGGATTGCGTCGTCGGAGAGTTGATCCTCCACCGTCTCGGTGTGTCCGCCAACTGAAAAGCTGAGAACGCTATGGCCGAACTCTCCTGCGCCCCCAAGCGGACCTCGGTACACGCTGCCGTTCAACACGATCCCGAGGCCGACGCCTCGACCAAGGGTCACGACAAGGAAGTCCAGGTGGTCACGTCCGGAACCGAACCATGCTTCGGCCACCGCCAGAGCGTTGACGTCGTTCTCGACAGAAACGGGCATGGCAAGGCGTTTACCGACGAGGTCGGCGAGCGGCGCCTCGGACCAGCTCGGAAGCGGGGAGTGGCGTACGCGGCCGGTCTCGTTGTCCACGATGCCGGGGAGGCTGAGGCACAAGCCCACCAGCTCGTTCGTCGGGACGCCTGCTTCCTCAGCCAGCCTTCGGACCCCGTCCGCTATGACCCCCGCAACTGACGCAGGGGCATGGTTTTCGAGCGAGATGCGGGCCGAGGCCCGAATTTCCGCGTGCAAGTTGGTGAGGGCGACGGTGATGGTCTCAGCGCTGAGCTTCACGCCAACCACGTGGGCGTGATCATAATTGACCTCTAGCAGGATAGGTTTGCGCCCAGCTTTGATGGAGACGCCTTCCTCGGCCTCGTAGACGAGGCCTGTACGGATGAGGTCGGCGGTTAGCGACGTAACGGTGGCCGCGCTGAGGCCAGTGGTTCGCGCGAGCTGGTTGCGCGCGATCGGACCTTCTCGGTGAATCAGACCGAAGATCGCCGCGAGGTTGCTGCGACGGAGTTCGTCACGTGATGTTGCGGTGTTGCCGGGATGCGGCATGTACTCCTCGCGACCTCACAAGAATCATTGCTTTAGTAAATAGAACAATAGAGGGTGGACCTTGCCTTGTCAATAGCCAACCTACGTGCACTGCTTCGATGGCGCGCGCGACCCACCCACGACCCACCGATCCACATGCCCTACAGCGTTAGGCGAGGGAGCGACCAGCGCTTGATCTTTAGGTGGTGTCTGCAGCTCCTCCGAGGGTGTAGGCGAGCCGGCACGTCAAGGCCGCTGACGGCCGCCGAGGCGGTGGCGAACCCTAGGGCGCGACGAGGCCCCCGTACAGGTCGGGGCGACGGTCCCGATAGAACTGCCACAGGTCGCGTACCTCACGGATCATCTCCATGTCCAGGTCGGCGACCACCAGTTCGTCGTGGTCGCGGCTGCCTTCGGCGATGAACTGCCCGCGAGGGTCCACGAAGTACGACTGGCCGTAGAACTCTCCGATGTCCCATGGGCGTTCATGGCCAACACGGTTGATGGCGCCAACGAAGTAGCCGTTGGCGACGGCGTGGGCAGGCTGCTCGAGCTTCCACAGGTACTCTGAGAGTCCCGCCACCGTGGCCGAAGGATTGAACACGATCTCTTCGCCGTTGAGGCCCAGCGCTCGAGCGCCTTCAGGGAAGTGCCGGTCGTAGCAGATGTACACCCCGACCTTGCCGACCGCGGTGTCGAACACGGGGTAACCGAGGTTTCCGGGTCGGAAGAAGAACTTCTCGAAGAAGCCCGCGACTTGCGGGATGTGGGTCTTGCGGTACTTGCCGAGGTAACTGCCGTCGGCGTCGATGACGGCGGCGGTGTTGTAGTACACCGCGGTCATCTCCTCCTCGTACACCGGCACCACGATCACCATGCCGTACTGCTTGGCGAGCTCCATCATCATCTGCGTGGTCGGGCCGTCAGGCACGGCCTCGGCCGTCTCGTACCACTTGGAGTCCTGCGAGGGACAGAAGTAGGGACCGTAGAAGATCTCTTGCAGGCACAGGGCCTGGACACCCTGCTTGCCGGCCTCCTCGATCAGGGGGATATGTTTGTCGATCATCGCCTTCTTGATGGCGTGCAGATCGTCGTCGCCGGGGATGGGGTTGGAGGCCTGGATGAGGCCGCCTTTCACGGTTCGAGGCATGTGCTCTCCCTCCGAGGTCGGCCCCGCCTTGGTGGGGTCGCTTGAACTTGTCCTGGCCCGGTTCCTTTGGGTCGAGCGCGGCCTTACGGAGCCGGCAAGCGGATGTATCACGTTACATGACCGCAGGGATGCCTGCATGGCAGTTCGGCCCGAAGGGGGTGTGGGTGGCCGCGCGGGCGCCGCCACGGCGCAGCCGCGAAGGGCGAAACCGCCTAGCGCCTGCTACCCCCGCCCCTGGAGGGCTGCAGTGTCTGGCGGATCAGCAGGAACGCGGGGATGGCGGTGATGACCACGAGCGCCACGGCGTAAGGCGCAGCGGCGCTGAAGTCGAGCACTTCGCCGTCTGTCGTGGCCCACAACGCGGTGGCCAGCGTGCGCGTGCCGGTTGGGTGGAGGAGCAGGGTCATGGTGAGCTCCTTGCCCACGTTGAGGAGCACCAGGACCGCGCCCGCGGCGACGCCGGGCAGGGCCAACGGCAGGGTGACGCGGAAGAAGGTGGCCAACCCGCCTATTCCGAGCGACCGCGACACCTTGTCGAACTGGGGCGAGGCATGGCCAATGCCAACCTGCTGCGCGCCCACCGCGATAGGCAGGAAGAGGATGACGTAGCCCGCGACCAGGAGCGCGCTGGTCTGATAGAAGGGGGTGAGCCAGCGCACGGACAGGTAGACCAGCGCCAGCGACACCACCACGCCCGGTAACGAGTGCGCGATCCAGGTGGCGCGTTCGGTGAGCGTCGCCAGCCAACCCGGGTGGCGCACCGCCAACAAACTCACCGGGATCGCTAAGGCGCTGGCCACCAAAGCCGTGGCAACGGCGTACTGCGCGGTGTCGAGCGCGGCGCCGCCGAGGCGCGCCCAGTCGAAGCCGGCGCCGCCGTCGAGGATCAGGCGCGCGAGGCCGGTGACCATCGAGTAAAGCGGCACGCCCAACGCGAAGATCGTCAACAGCACGCAAGCGCCTAGCCACACCGCCTTAGTGCGCCCCAGCCGCCAGGGAACGGCGGAGCGGGCCACGCCGCCGCCCATGCGGGTGGGGGTCGATCGGCCCCGCAAGAAGGCGTCAGCCGCAAGGAACAGGAGGGACCCGACGGCCAGCACCACCGAGAGCGCGCGGGCGGCCTCCGGCGCACTCAGCACGGTGACTCGCTGCACGATGGCGGTGGTGAGGGTCTGATAGCGCAGCAGCTCGAGCGCGCCGTACTCGGCGAGCATGTGCAGCGCGATAATCAAGGAGCCCCCGGCGATCGCGGTGCGCAGTTGCGACAGGGTCACGCGGAAGAAGGCGAGGAACGGCCT